>Ga0190269_10000385_pt1 | contig 23404 bp, 14 predicted proteins | sample Popmic249IS_FD_133749 | JGI IMG/M metagenome (GOLD analysis project Ga0190269, IMG submission 133749) | Populus adjacent soil microbial communities from riparian zone of Blue River, Arizona, USA - 249 IS | ecosystem: Environmental > Terrestrial > Soil > Riparian zone | place: USA: Arizona... | reverse complement strand
TGTCGAGCTGAACTTGCGCCTGTCTTCGCTGCTCGAGCAACACGATCAGGGCGCGCTCGCGCTCGAGTTCGCGATGAACGCGGCGCGCAGCTCGGCGTCGGACACGCGCTTGCTGCTGCGCGTGGAGCGCCTGGCCGCCAGCTTGTCCAGCCCGAATGAAGAGCTCTGGGCCCAAGAACAGCGCGCCGTACTGGCGAGCGAGCCGCGTGCTGCGCTCGAAGCCTGGATCGATGCGGCGCGTACGGCGGACCTCGCTCTGCAGGATCGCGAGCAAGCCAACGTGTATCTGCGCAAAGCGCTCGCGCTCACCGAGCAAGTGCCGGACGCCACGGATCTGCTCTCGCGTCTCAGTGAGGAGATGGACGCCGCGCGTCCCGAGCTCGGCGCCGAAGATGCTCGGCGCGCGCTGCTCCGGGCTCACCTCGAGCTGGCAGAGCAGTCCGACGACGACTTCCGGATCGCGCTGATCTTGAACGCGGCGCGCTTCGCGAGTGAGGTCTTGCACGACGAGCGCGCGTGCTTCGACGTGCTGCGCGGCGGCGCGTCATCGCCACCCTTCCCGGAGCCTCTGCTCGATGCGCTGCAGGACACGGCCATCCGCATCCAGCGCCTCGACGCGCTCGATGCTCAGCTCGCCCGCAGTGCCGAGCGCAGTGACGCGGCTGCAGACAAGCAGCGCCTCTTGCGCCGTCGAGCACGCCTCTTGGTCGAGCTGCTCGCGCGCTACGACCAAGCGGCGCTCGTGTACGAACGACTGCTGGAGCTCGCGCCCGACGATGCAGAGCTCGCCGACGCACAGCTCGAATGTCTGCGCTTGGCGGGCAGACACCGCGAGCTCCTGCGCGCCTGCGAGCGTCGACTGCCGCACCTGCACGATCCCGCAGCCAAGCTGAAGCTCATGCGCGAGATGGCTCAAGTCTGGGAGATCGAGCTGAAGAACAAGGCCTCTGCACTGGCCATCTGGACAGACATGCGGCAGCTCTCTCCGCGAGATGAAGAAGCGTCACAAGCGGTGGAGCGGCTCCGGGCAGAAGGCGCCCCCTGAAGCGGCGGCGTCGCAACCTACTTTGTCCTGCTGCATCGTCGCGGTATGGTCGCCGCGTGTCGCGAGCCGGCATCTTTGTTGCGTTTGCCGTCGCGGCCTTTTGCACGTGCTGGACAGGGCTCGCACGATCACAGCAGTTCCCGCACACGGCGTCAGCGCGCTCGAGCGTGGTGTTCTTCGCGCCGAAGCAGCTGCCGGCCGAGGTACGCAGCGCGCTCGAAGATGCGCTCGCAACCCAGCTCTCGCTGCTGAATGCGACGGTCTACTACGCCGGACCAGCCACCCGCGAAGGCAATCCATCCGAGCGTGTTCGTAGCGCACGACGTGCTGCTGCGCGCTACGGAGCGATCGCGACGTTCTGGCTCGATGCACCACCGGGCCAAGCTTGGGTGCTGTACGCAGCGGACGCGGGCATCACGCGTGTGGTCGTGCGTCGCTTGGAATCTGGCCAAGCCAGCACCGAAGCGAACATCGAAGCCGTCGCGCTGATCGTGCGCGCAACCACCGATGCGCTGTTGCATGGCGAGCCGATGCCCGCCGAAGAGATCAGCGAAGAAGGCAAGGCGCTCGCACCTTGGCCTGTCGAGCAGCTCGATAAAGGCAGCCACGCGGCGCGCATCAGCGCAGCGTACACAGGCACGACCTTCGCCAAAGAACAGACCTGGCAGCACGGCCTGTCGCTACGAGCGGCATGGATCTGGCCGAGCGGGCCCTACCTCGGTCTCGGGTTCACCGTGTTCGAGCGCATGCAGTTCGACATCTCGTCGGTGCGCTTCGAGATCGATCGCTATCCGATCTCGTTGCACGCCGGGCTGCGTTTCCGCGTCGCCCCCTTCACGTTCACCGGCGAGCTCGGAGTCGAGCTCGAGATCCGCAATCGGCGCACACTCCGCGGCATGGACCTCGATCTCTCGGACCCGCAACGGATGGTGGTCAACATCTGTCCGAAGCTCGAGACCGAGCTGGCAGTGTTCTCGTGGCTTGCCCTATTTGGAGGTGTCGGCCTCGATTTTGTGGTCGGCAACTTCCCCTACAGCATCCTGAACTTGGAAACCGGGAAACCGGTGACAGCTCTGGAGCCATACCTGATTCGACTTAGCGCGCATGTGGGCTTGGCCTTCCTGCCATGACAGGTTAGGACCGATGTAGGCCGTCCTGAGCACCGCCGCTGCGCCTTCTTACACGCCAAGTAGGAAACTTAAAAAGTTCGCATGAAAAATCCGACCGCTCTTTCTGCGTTCGGACAACTGACATAACGCGGAGCCCTATGCAGCAAGCCACATCCATGAAGCGAAACGGCGCATTGGCCGCCGATCTCTCGCTGATGCGACGTGTGGCTGCAGCCGACCGCCATGCGCAGCGCGTTCTCGCGCATCGCTTGGCTCCGCGCGTACAGCGCATCAGCCAGCGATTGCTGAGAAATCGCGCAGATGCCGATGACGCCTCGCAAGTTGCCTTGATCGAGATCCTGCGCTCCGCCGCGACCTACCAGGACATCTCCTCGATCGAGCGCTGGGCAGACCGCATCACAGTACGAACAGTCTTGCGCCACGCACGCGCTCAACGCAGGCGTCCGTGGCAAATTGGCACGTTGGTCGACGCAGAGACGGTCAGCGCTCCCCCGCCCGACCCTGAAGAGGTCGGCGAGGCAGCACCCCGCCCGGTCGACGAATATCTCGCTGAGCTGCCCCCAGCTCGGCGCGAAGTCTTAGTAATGAAGCACTCGCTTGGATATACGACGCAGGAAATCGCCGAGCTTACCAACAGTCCTGTCGGCACCATCAAGGACCGGCTGGTGGCTGCGCGGAAGCAGTTGCGAAAGTTGATCAGTCGCGACACGCGCTTAACCACGCCGCGCCCCATGGGCTCTGGTAACGGACAGGAGCTTGGGTCGTGAGCGCCCCGCACAACGACATCGAGCGCTACCTGGAGCTCGCGGATCGCGAGGCTTCGGACGGGCTGTTGAGCGCCGATGAGCGAGCGTTCTGCCGAGCGTTCGAGCGCAAGTACGCGGAGGACGTGCCTGAGCTGAAGGTTTACGCCGAGCTCTCGCAGCTGAGCCCAGCGGCAGACGACGCGTCGCGCGCGCTGGTCGATCGCACGCTCGCGCAGATCGAGGCCGAGGATGCCGCTCGTGCGTCGGAAGACGTGAAGCTACTGCGGCGCCGCAAAGTGCCAGGGTTTGTTTTGGTCGTCGCAGCCGCAGCCTTTGCGCTGGGCTCTGGCTACGCGCTCTTGCAGCGGTCACCAGGATCGGGGCTTCGGGCCGCCAACGGCGGCACCAATCCGCTGGCCCGCGCCGAGCTGGTCTACACCTCGGGCGCTGTCAAGATCTCCGACACGAACGGCGCCGCCGGTCGCACGCTGCTCTCGGAGGGCAGCACGATCGAGACGCAGGACGGCGCGGCATGTGTCTTGATCGATTCAGACATCAATATCTGCCTCGCGCCTCAGAGCAAGATGAAGCTGCGCGCGATCGCCAGCATGGCGCGCGTCGTCGAGCTAGAGGTCGGCAAGCTCGCAACGCGCTTGGCGACGCAGCCTGAGGGCATGAGCCTCTCGATCGTCGCGGCTGGCGTGTCGTCGACTGCGATCGGTACGGCGTTCTCGGTCGAGCGCAATGATCAAAGTGAGGCAGGTCATCCCGAGGTGACCACGGTTGTGCTCAACGGCAAAGTCCGCGTCGGGCGCGACGCCGAGGTCGCTGTGGTGAGCGCGCACGAGCGCGCCGTCAGTCAGACGCGTGGACCTGCCGTCCGCCCGGTCGTGACGTCGGTGAGCCGCACGGAAGAGGCCCCGTCATGGGCGCTGCTCGGTCCGACCGTGCTGTGGCATGACCCCGTGGCAGCGACGCTCGAAGTGCACGGTCAGCCCAGCGGTGCGGAGGCTTGGCTCGACGAGCAGTGGCTCGGCGTGACGCCGGTCACGTCGCTGATCCCCGCCGGCGAGCACCGACTGAGCGTCCGCGTCCACAACCGCGAGATCATGGGCCGCGACCTGTACGTGCAGGCCGGCGATACGCAAGCGATCGGCTACACGGCGGACCGGCCGCAGGCGGCGCGTCCCGGGGCGACCGAGGAAGCTGTCGTCGAGCGCTACTACGACCGCGAGGACGTCCGCAGCACCAGCCACAGCGCGCGGCGCGCTCGGCACCGCGATCACAGCCGTGGGAGCTACCGCGCGCAGCGCGAGCCCGACGAACCAGCAGTGGTGCAAGAGGCCGAGGCAGAGGCCGACAACGGCGGCGGGCTCGGCCTGCGCCAAGCGCGGCAAGCCATGCGTGCGGGGCAGTTCCGCGCTGCAGCAGCGATCTACGAACAGCTCGCGGAAGGCGGCGCCAGCAGTGAGGAAGCGAGCACCGCGATGGTGTTGCTCGGCCAGCTTCGGCTGAACCAGCTCGGCGACCCGAAGGGCGCCCTCGCCCCGCTCAACGCATACTTGAAGCGCGGCGGTCCGATTGCTGTCGAGGCGCGCGCCGCTCGCATCGAAGCGCTGCGCCGGCTCAACCGCACGGCGGACGAGACCGCCGCGATCGAAGAGTTCCTGCGGCTCCACCCGCGCAACTTCGAGGTGAACCGGCTGCAAGCCCGCCTCGAAACTCTGCGCAACGCGAGCCGCTGACAATGGCTCGCGGACCACGCGCAGTGCGCGCCGCCATACACGAGCCCGATTCCTTCCGCAGCCACTAGCTGCCCGAGCTCCGCAGCAGCGTCGCGGTACACGTCCGAGCGCCCGGGACTCGAGCCACAGAAGACACAGTAGCGCATGTCGTCTAGCGTGGCTCGAGCCGTGGAGCGCGCGCCCGGGCTACGGGCTGCAGTCGAGCGGAGCGCTGCACTTGCCGTTGTCGTCGCAGCGCGAGGTGTAGCACTGCGCGTCTTCCACGCAGTCCTTACCGACCCCGGCGCGCGCATGGCACTTCGCGTCGACGTTCGAGCAGATCAGGCCAGGCTTGCAGCCAATGGCGGCGATGCACGCGCTCCCGTCCGCGGGCAACTCCCAGCAGACGCCATCGGTTCCAGCCGGCGCGCGCGTCGTGACGCTCGCGCGCGCGTCTTTGCAGTAGTAGCCCCCCGGACATTGCCCGGGCTCCGAAGGCCGGCACGTTCCACCGGCGGCGACCGTCTTCGCGCACTTACCCATCACGCTCGTCGCGGATTGGCTCTGACACACGAGGCCCTGCGAGCAGAGCTTGTCGGTCTTGTCGCAAGCGTCGCCTTCTTTACCGATGTACACCGCGCTCACCTTGCGACACGTAAAGGTGTCTGACGATGCGCCTTGGCACACGAGGCCGGCCGCGCACTCGCCGAAGCCGAGGTGCACGCTGCACTTGTCGCCTTCTTCGAGCGGCGCCTCGCACGTGCCCTTGCGACACACGAGGCCATCCGCGCACTCCGTGCTGACCAAACACCGCAAGCCGCTGCTCTCCAGCGCTGCACAGGTCCCGGGACAGCTCTCCACGAGACCCTTGTTGCAGTAGGTGTTGCCCGCGCACTCTTGATCGATCGCACAGGTCTCGTCGATGTCCGCCTTGCCTTCCAGCGCGTCGCGACAGCTCTGCGGCAAGCGCCGGCTCTGGACCTCACAGCCGCGCGCGATCAAGTCCTGCTCGCACGCCGATAACAGGTCCGGGCGGAACGTCACGCGGCCGAACGCGACCGACTTGGCCAACCAGTACAGCTCACGATTGGCATACACCTGTGTTCTAAACTCCACACAATCGACGCCGCGCAGGGACTCGCGGAGCAACTCGGCGCCCATGCAGTCGGACAGCGCCTCGCAGCTGCCGCGCGCGAGGAACTCAGCGACCTCGCCGATCGTGACTGTCGGGTCTTCGGGATCATCGCCCGGGTTCACGACAGCGGCGTCGATCGTCGGGGACGGCACTGCGGCATCACCGCTTCCGCCGCCAACAGCTGCATCGGCATTGGCGGCGCCGGCGTCTTCATCCGCTGCGGCGTCCGCTTTGACCGCACCTGCGTCTTTGCGCGGCGACTCCCAGGGATCACCGTCGTCATCGTTGTCGTCGTCCCAGTCCCAGTCGTCCCAGGCACCAGAATCCCAGTCGGCGTTGCCGATGTGCACCTCACACGCACTCGACATGGCGACAACGGCAAACACGCAACAGAGCGATGCCAAACTGGACGAAGCTAAACGCATGCGGCCCCTCGAAGAGCAGTGGTCCTGCCGGACCAGAAAAGCGCGAAGAACAAACACTTAGTTGAACGGCTGAGCGCCGGCTCGTCAAGTCTGCGTGGGCTAGGACGCAGCACAGCGGACGACGATTCATCGCGCCGCTGACCGCGACAATTGCGCCCCGGTGCGCGCGTGCGCTGCGCTGATTCTCCATGTTCCACACGCGTGGCATAGCCGCGGCGCAAATCGCACCTCGTCAGGCAGCAGCTGCGCGCTGCAAGCACACGCCCCAAGCTGGCCACCGACGTGTGAACGAATCTATGATCGCGCGTCATGCACCTGCGCCTCGCGTTGTGGACGCTGTTGTGCTGCATGAGTGCTTGCGACGGTGCGACGACCGAGCCACTCGACGTGAGCTGCGAGAGCGACCAGGCGTGCGGGGCACGCGTGTGCGTCGCGGACTGGATGAGCGCGGGCGCTGACCTCGAGCCGATGCCACTGCATTGTGTCGAGGCCGAAGAGGGACGCGCACCGGGCGCTGCATGCGAACAAGCCGAGGACTGCGAGCACAAGCTGTGTTTGCTCGCAGGCGCGTGTGCGCGCGCTTGTCGCGACGCGGACGACTGCAACGACGGTCAGCGCTGTCAGAGCGTGTACGCGCGCGTGGACAGCGAGCGCCTCGCGACGGCGACCGCCTGCGTGGATCACGTGAACCTGCCAGAGGGCAGTCGCGTCGAGATGCGCGAGCTGCCTGCAGCTTTTAGCGGCGGAACCGACCAGCTGGTGCTGCCCGCGTTCGAGCCGCAGACGCTGTACGTCGTCGAGCACCTCGATGACAGGAGCTGGCCGATCCCTGCGAGCTCGAGCCGCTGTCGACCACCGCTGTGCGGGCTTGCGCTGCGTACACAGGCTGAACCTACAGAGGTGTTGTTCGCGCGCGATCAGCTCTCCGAGGACGCCCGCGGTCCCGACAATCCCATCGCACAGGGCAGCCACGTCAGCCCGCTGCCGGTGTGGATTCCGAACGGCACGCGCGTGACGCCGGAAGCTCGTGCGTACGAGCTCGAGGTCGAGAGCTCGCAGAAAGGCGCTGCGCGGATCACGAGCCTGGCGCGCGACGCGCGCGGGTCAAGGCTCGACCTCAACGTGTATTACGTGGGCGCAGCGCGGCTGAAGCCCGAGGGCACACGCGGTCCGCCGCTCCTAGAGGCCGCCCTCGAGGAGGTCGAACGCATCTTCGCTCCGGCTGACATCTACCTCGGCGAAGTGCGCCAGCTGACTGTCCCGGGCACCCTCGCCGAGCGCGGCTCGCAAGCGGACGAGGTGAGCGCGGGCTTCGCGCAGCTCATGAGCCGCTATCAAGTGCTGCCCGAATTCCCCGAGCTGCTGCGGCTCTCCGCGGGCGCCGCGAACAGCGCGCTCGATGTCTTCCTGGTCGCAGACATTCAGTCGACCGCGGGCGCAGACGTCGGCGGGGTGGCGGGTGGAACGCCTGTCGCATTCGGGATGCATGGCGGACCTGGCTCGGGCATCGCGATCGCGTCGGACATGTTCATCGTGCCCGGTCGCGCGCGCGAGCTTGGCCGCACGCTGGCGCACGAGATAGGGCACGCGCTCGGCCTGTTTCACACCACGGAGCCGAACGGCGTGGTGTTCGACCCGCTGTCCGATACGCCGGCCTGCTCGCTCGCGCGGGATCGCGATGGGAGCGGGAGCTTGGACGCCGATGAGTGTGCAGCTCATGGCGGCGACAACTTGATGTTCTCGACGAGTGATGCCGGAGATGCGCTCAGTGAGGAGCAGTGTGAGGTGCTGCGACGCGCGTTGATCTTGCAGTGACGAGACTACAGGCCGGCGCTCGCGGACTTGTCGGCGGCGGCCGGCTCGGGCTTGTCCTTCGCTGCGGCTTTGGGCGGCGACGGAGCAGCTGCAGTCTTGGCCAAGAGCTCCGTGCACTCGGCGGGCATGCCCGGGGCTTTGCCGACCTTCGCCTGGTACGTGGCTTGGCCCTTCTTGCGGTCCTCGTTCGCCTCCGGGCTGAACCACCAGTCGAGCTCCGCGCAGCCATCACCGCGCGGCGTGGGCGTCTGCGCGACGCAGTCCTCGGCACCCTTCGGGCACTGCAAGCGCACATGAAAGTGATCGTCGTGGCCGTACCACGGCCGCAGCTTGCGGAGCCACGTGCGATCGCCGGTCTCGGCCTTGCACGCGTCGCGCTTGATGATGGGATGGACGAAGATGCGCTCGACGCGCCCGTCGTCCGCGGTCTTGTGCAGCATGGTCAGCACGCGCGCGCTCCACTGCTTGCCGATGCTCTGGGTCTTCGGGTCCAGCACCGAGCGCGCTTTGGTGGTCTCTCGTTCGTCACGCGTCAGCGTCCGCTTGCTCGCGGCGTCGGGCAGCCAGTACCACAGGTCGACATCCAAACCCGTTTGATGGCTCGAGTGCCCGCCTGGAGCGGGCCCACCGCGCGGTTGGCTCAGGTCACCGACCATCAGGTCGCCGAGCGATGCGGCGCGCAGGGCGTGGCCGAGATCCGTGATGAACGACACCAGGTCGGGATGACCGAAGTAGCGCACGCGACCGGGGTGCATCACCTGGTACCCGGCCCCGTCCAGCGGCAGCTCTGCAGCGCCTGCCAGACAGCCTGACGTGTACTGCCCGATGGAGCGCGCCGCACCGGCTGCCGGCGACTTCACCTGCGACCAGGCATTGCTCTTGCCCTCCCCGAGCGCAGAAGAAGCAGCCAGACTCGACGTCGCGCACACGATCCAAGCCAGATTGCGAAGCTTCACGCGGGGAGTGTACAGCGCGCAAGGCTGCGGATCACGTGCCCGTGTGTTCGCGAGGCGTTCCGCAGTGTTTGCAGCGCGCGCTCGACGCGCCGTGTGCGCGTCGAGCATACAGGCCTGGCAAGCTGGCAGCCGTCAGCGGCGGAGCTTGTTCGACAGATGGGACAGATCACGATCCAGGAGCGTGATCAGGTGTGGCCGGATGTCACGCGCTGGGATGATCTCTTCGATCGAGCCGACGCGCTTGGCGCGCTCTACGGAGTGCACTGCGTCGAACTCGGCCGCGATCTCAGCGCGCTTCTCGATCGTCACGTCGCGACGCAAGCGATCGAACTCGGCGCGCTCTTCGGCGCTCGGATTGCCGCGCAGAGGCGCACGCAGCGCTTCGATGCGCGGGTCTTTCGCGACGCGCGCGCGAACTTCACGTGGGAACACGACGGCCGCCGCAGGACCACCACCGATCACCGAGGCGTACGAGCCTTCGACGGCCAGGGCGCGCAGGTTGTCATTCAGTCCGCGCGAGAACACCACGTACGCACCACCGTGATAGCGACCGACGATGCAGAACACGATCGGGCCCTGGAAGTTGACTACCGCGCGGGCGATCTCTGCGCCGTACTCCAGCTGCAGCTTGCGCATCGACTCGGGTGAGCCATCGAAGCCAGAGATGTTCGCGAGCAGCACGCACGGCCTGACGCCACTGGCTGCATTGAGCGCGCGCGCGACCTTCTTGCTGGATTGCGGGAACAGCGTGCCGCCGTTGTACTCCTCGGGACCGTCCGATGGACGGTAGCCCATGCGCGGCAGGTTCTGGCTCTCGATGCCGAGCAAGCACACCGGGAAGCCGCCGAGATGCGCGTCCCACACGATCGCGGTTTCACCACCGACCAGGTGCTCCCAGCGCTCCAAGTGCGAGCCGTCTTGATCGATCACGCCTTGCATCAGCGCGCGCATCGCAAACGGCCGCTTGCGGCCGGGGTTCGACCGCGGGTCGAGGATCTCGCCCACCGTCTTGAATGCGGTCGAGCCACCCTTCGTGTCGATATACGGGTACGTGAGGATGTCGCGCGTCGGCGGGTCCTGCGTCTGCAGCTTGCGCGGACCGGTCTCGCCAGGCACGACGTAGGTGAACGCGTAGTAGTCGTAGAGGATCTTGTAAGCAGACAAGAGATCCGGCGCGAAGTACTGCGCCTCGCCGTTCGGCCCCATCACGCGCTCGTGGCCGCCGATCGCGACTTCGTCCTCTGCGGAGACCGAGCCCGAAGCTGCCAGCGACGCGCTGCCGGTCAGCACCATGTACCCCTGCGGCGTCATGATCAGACAACCGCGCGTGTGCATGAGCATGGTGGCGAGCGAGTTCCAGTAGCTCTGGGCGCCCACGCTGACACCGGTGACGATGATGTTGATCATCCCGCCGGCCTGCGTGAACGTGACGATCCGGCGCACGACGCGCGCGATCGAGTCCATGTTCTCGGTGCCGCTGTCCATCGCGATCTTCGCGCCTGCAGAGATCGGCACCCACTCCACCGGCAAGCTCATGCGTTCGGCGAGATCGATCGCGGCGATCAAGCGATCGCAATCGGGCGTGGCGAGCGCGCCCATGGCCATCGTCGGATCCGAGAGGATCAGCACGCGCTGCATGCCTTCCGGCACCTTTGCGGTCGGCGTGGTGATCACACCGAAGATCACGCAGCTTTCATTCTTGCCCGGCTCGCGCCCGTTCACGCTGATCGCGGCGATCCCTTGCGCGTTGGGATCGAGGTCGTATTCCTCGAAGCGACCCACCGGCAGCACCGGTCGTGCTTGCGCGTGCTGCGAGGCTTCGAGCGCGCGTTCCAGCGCCTCGTTGCCTTGCGTGAGCATGCGGACGATCTCGTATGGATAGACGAGCTCGCGGCGGCGGCAGGCGGCGACCTTACGTTCATAAGGCGTCGCAGGTACGAGCGGCACGCGGCGCGGCTTGCGCCACGTCATGTCGAGGCGGCTACTCGCGAGGTCAGAGAACGCGATCTCCACCTGGCGATCGGTGTCGCGACTCGCGAGCTTCAAGCGCACCACGGTCTTCTCCAGACCCATGTGGCGCGTGTTGCTGAGCAGCTCGCGCGCGAGCCGCTGGGCAGTGGCAGCGTCGAGGTCGACCTCGTGCTGCAAGTGCATGACCAAGCGGTTCCACTGCAGCTCGCGGCGTGGATCGCGCACGCCGAGGTTCAAGCGCAGTGTTCGCGTGGCTTCTTGGAAGGCGCGCTCGAAGATCGGAATGAACAGCTCGACGTTGGCGCTGTCTTGCGCGGGACGGCCGCGCACATCGGCCAGCACGAACATGCGCTGATCTGCTTTGTCTTGCTTCGCGACGGCGGCGAAGCAGTAGACGTCTTCGCTGCCCCAGAGCCGCTCGAGCTCGAAGTTTGTGTAGCGACCGAGATCCACGCGCTCCGCGGCTTCGGGATGCAAGCCGTGCAGCTGCAGCTCTTCGATTCCAGAGCCTGCGGTCGCGGTGCGCCAGGTGGTGTGGAACAGCCCGCCGTCGGGCAAGACTTGCGTCAAAGTCAGGCGCGCCTCGAGCGAGGACGGCAGTTGCTTGCGAACGTCTTCGATATTCGCGTCGCGCTCGGCTTCGGACGGCACCGCGACGATCAGCTCGAGCGCATGCGCTTTGCTTGCGCGGGACAGCTCGACGAGGCCCGCCAAGCTGCGCTTGAGCTCGTTCGGCAGCGCCGATACGCCCAAGACGACACCTTCGTTGAACTGCATGCGGTCGACGTCTTGACCGCTCACCGGCTCGGACACGTGCGCAGAGGGCTGACGCGGCGCGTACAACCGCCGCAGCAGCGCCGAGACCGCGATCGCACGCCGAGCGCGGTCGCCGCCGTGCAACCAGTCGAGCACACGCACGAACAAGCTCGCGGGCGCAGAGCTCAGATCCACGAGCAGCGAGGCTTGCGGCGTAGCCGCTGCAGACTGCGACTCTGCCGTACGCAGCCACGTATCCAAGCGCCGCACGGTCTCCGCCTCGTGGCGCGCGAGCGCCGGACGCTGGAACACGCGGTAATGTGCTTCGAGCGCGTTGTCCGCCAGCGCGTTGCCGACCATGTCGCGCAGATCCGCGATCCGTAGCAGTGCCGCCCTCAGCTGCTCATCGTGCGACAGATCCACGCCGCGATCGATGAGCGCGGTAAAGCGGCGCATGATCGCCATGGCGAGGCGCCGACGCGGCTCCGGATCGCGCTGGGTCGCGAACATGCGGAACACGGCCTTTTCCAGCGCGTCGTTCTGCTCGAGGCTCTCGACGCCGTATTGCGCGAGCGCGCCCTTGAGCAACTGCAAGAAGTCTGGCGCGACGCCCGCGCCTTGCGTGCGCATGCGCCGCAGGTACGCGCGGAAGCGCGCAGCGTTCGACGGGCCGAGCAGGCCCGACTCGGCGATCCGGCGTGCGCGCGAGAACATCTGCTCGACGCTGGTGAACACGCACAGCTCGGAGCGCAGCTGCGCGAGCTCGGAGAGGAAGGTCGATGACAGTTGTGCTGGCAGGGGTGCTTCCAAGAACCTCAGCAGCTTCTCGAAGCGAACCTCGGACAGATCGAAGCCGAGCAAGATGCGGCGAACTTCATCGTTGACCGCATCCATGGCGAGTCGTCGCTGCTCTGCCGACGCTTTGTCTGCGGCGATCAGATCGGGCACGAGGTGCGTCGGATCGAACAGCACGTCGAGCGGATCGGCTTCGGTCGGCAGAGACAGCCGCGTAGACCGCGCTGTGCTCTGGGCGTCGTCGCGCGCCGGCTCGATCACGAGCAGCGTGTCGCCCGCGCCAACTTGCTGGCCCTTTGCGACACGCACTTCGGTGACCGTGCCCGCGACTGGCGCGTTGAAGCCGATCTCCATCTTCATGGCTTCGACGGTGCCGAGCAGCTGACCGGCTTTCACCTTGTCGCCGGGCTTGACCTCGATCGACACGACCATCGACGGAGCGCCGGCGCGCACCTGACCTGCGGTTTGCCGGCCGAAGCGGTGCGCGTAGCCTTCGACTTCCACGCGGATCGAAGCGTCGGTGACGTCATGGACAGCACGGAAGTACCGACCTTGAATGACCATGCGCGCGGTGTGCTCGGCAGGATCGCCGAAGCGCGCGCTGATCACGCGGCCATCCATGTGCACGCGGTACAGTGATGCGCCGACTGAAAACACGCGCAGGCGGTAGTTCTCGCCGCGGTACTCGAGATCGAACTCGCGCCCACCGAGCGCAGGGACTTTGTCAGGTGTCACGCTGCTGGTGTCTGAGAAGAACACCTTGCGTTCGGCACGCCACTGCGCGCGATAGGACAGAATACCCGCTAACACGAGCGCTTCGACCGCGTGCGGCGGCTGCTGGTCGCGCTCTTCGTTCCAGCGATCGAGCCAGCGCGTGTCCACGCCGCCCTGCTTATAGGCTTCGGACTCGAGCACCTGGATCAGGTAACTCTTGTTGCTCGCGCCCCGCTCGATCACCAGGTCGAAGTCACGAAGCGCGGTAATCAGGCGCGCGCGCGCTTCTTCGCGCGTGTCGCCGAAAGCCATGACCTTCGCCACCATCGAGTCGAATGCGCTCGGCACGGTGCTGTTCTGCACGACGCCGGTGTCGACGCGCACGCGCGGTCCGAGCGCAGGATCGAACAGCGCGATGCGACCAGGGGCTGGCAAGAAGCCTTGATCAGGATCTTCCGCGCAAACACGCCCCTCGATGCACACGCCGTGCTCGCGAGGCTCGATGCCTTCGAGGCTCTCGCCGCGCGCGATCCGGATCTGCAGCTCGACCAGATCGGTGCGCGTGAGCTCCTCCGTGATTCCGTGCTCGACTTGCAAGCGCGGATTCATTTCGAGGAAGAAGAACTCGTCGTCTTTGACCAAGAACTCGACTGTGCCCACGCCGGAGTAACCGACGTGCGCGGCGAGCTGCTCCGCGCTGGCTTTGACGCGCGCCAACAAAGTGTCAGGAAGACCTGCGGGCGGCGCTTCTTCCACCACCTTCTGATGCCGGCGCTGCACGGAGCAATCGCGCGTGCCGAGCGCTTTCACCCAGCCATGTCGATCCGCGACGATCTGCACTTCGATGTGGCGACCACCCCGCACCATCTTCTCGAGGAACAGGCGGTCATCACCGAATGCGGTCTTCGCCTCCGAGCGCGCGGAGTTGAATGCTTGCTCGAGCGCGTCCGCTTGTTCGACTACGCGAATGCCGCGACCGCCGCCACCAGCTGACGCTTTGACGACCAGCGGATAGCCTACCTTCTCCGCCGCTTCGCGCGCGTGATCCAGGTCGCGCAATGCACCTGCGCTCCAAGCTGTTACCGGAACACCGACGCGCTCTGCCAGCTCCTTGGATGCGATCTTGTCACCCAGGCGACGCATCGTGTCGCCCGTGGGACCGAGGAAGCGAATGCCGGCGTCGCGCAGCCGGTCCACGAACTCTGCCGACTCGGCTACGAAACCCCAACCCGGCCACACTGCGTCCGCATTGATCTGGCGCAGTGTCGAGAGCAGCAAGTCGTGGTCGAGATAGGCTGCGACCGGCGTAGTCTTGACTGGTAAGCGAATCGCCATGTCGGCATGGCGGACGAACGGCGCCTCGCGGTCTACATCGGTGTAGAGAGCGATGACAGAAAGCTCACTGCCCTCGAGCGCACGCAGCGATTTCACCGTGCGCACACAACGCATGGCAGCCTCTCCGCGGTTCACGATGGCAAGTCGACGAATCGGTGTGATTTCCATGGCCATAAACCCTGCGCTGAAAAGCAGGTGAAACGAACACAGGTCCGGCGCGATCAATTTTAGTTCGTCCGCTTCCGTTCGACAGGCGTACGCGCTCTGCGCATAACAGCCTAGGAATTCGAAAGAAAAACGGCGAGCGCCCCACGATTTCCGCGACCCTAGCCGACACGTTCGGACGCGTCAACGAAGGTCTGGATCGGCCCGGCCGTCCAGCCAGTTCTCGATGATCGGGTCACGACTTCAGGCGCTTTTTTCTGCGCGCAGGCCGTGAACTTCCAAACACTGTTGTGTGTTACAGCACGCTCTGCCGTGCGGATCAGCGGCTGCCGGCGTCGCGAACTGTCGGCGGTGCTTGGTTGGGCGCGCTCTCGACTGAGCGCAGCGTCGACTCGCGCTGCTGCTTGAGCTCGCGCACCAGCTTCTGCAGACGCTGCGCGTTCGCGCTGCTCTTTTTGCCTTCGCCCGAGGGAATTCCTCCGCCGCTCAGCTTCCAGGCGAACAGCTCGATCCGGTCCCCGTTCACAAGGTGCAACGCCACGCTTTCGTCCGCGGGCAGGTGGATCTTGCCGTTGACCGGCACGATGCCCGCAGCCTTCCAGAGCGGAAGGATGTCGCGGCGAACACGCATGTTAACGCGGAAGGTGTCCTTCTTATGCGTAAGCATGACACTAGCGATGTCGTGATACGCAAACTCGTTGGTCTCCTCCCACAGCGTCGTGCCGGAGGTCAGATCCCACACACAACGAAACAACAACAGGTGCGACTTTCCGAAGTTGACAATCAGGTATTCGTGCGGGCTGCGGCGCGGCTTCTCGTCGCTGCCTACGCGCAGGCCAGCGAAAGCACCACCGATGTCGCGCTTGGGCGCCGCGTTGCGGAACTTGCATGGCTCGGCGTGGATCAAGTCCGCTGCGGTCAAGTCGAAGCGCTTGAGCGCGACGGACTGTGCGCCCGCGAAGTCAGTCTCGGCGATGTGGTCGAATTCCTTTTGACTTGCAACATATAGGCTCGTCCAGTAGCGCCAGATCCAGCCCGAGCCTCCGAACAGGATGCCGAGCAGCACCGAGTCGAACAGACGTTCGAGCCTGTAGAGGCCGAAGATCGGGCACATCACGCCGACGAACATCAGGATCTCGGGCGCGAGCACCCAGTGGATCTTGTCGAAGTGTCGCTTCAAGCGCTTACGCGCGTGACGGTCGATGACGGCAGCTGCGGAAGTGGACACGGCGAGCTCTGTGGTCAAAAAACCAGCGTCGAAAACGTGCAGTCGAAGGTCTCGGCTGGGAGGATAGCGGAGCCCGCGTGGTTGCGGGAATTTCCTGCCGGGGCCGACTACGGAGACTTCATTGCGGCGAGAGCACCATCCCTATTGGGTCGAAAAGTTTGCGGAGCGACTCTATGCCCGGCTCGCGGAGCACTTCATTCACCCGCAGTTCGAGTCGCTCGGGCGGGAGCCGCGCTTCGTGGGTGCGCGCTTTTTGGACTTGCGCGGCGAGCGCCTGAGCGCCGGTGACCACTTCCACGTGTATGCGACGCGCGAGATGCCGGTCTCGTTCGCGGTCGACCCATTCGAAGGCGGACAGGGCCGTATTCGCTTCGGCTCCCACTGCATCGTCGCGCCCGGCGTGCGCATCCGCTCCGCGATCAGCGTCGACATCGGTGACAACTGCATGTTTGCCGAGAGCGTGTACATCACCGACGCCGATTGGCATGACCACTACCACCGCATCTATCCGGGCAAGCGCGCTCCGGTGACACTGCAGAACAACGTCTGGGTAGGTGACCGCGTGAGCATCTGCAAAGGCGTGACGATCGGCGAGAACAGCATCATCGGCGCGGCGTCGGTCGTGACCAAAGACGTGCCTGCCAACGCCATCGCGGTGGGTAACCCGGCGCGCGTGATCAGCGAGCTCGACCCTGCGGCGCACAAGACCTCGCGCGAGGCCTTGTTCGTCGGTGGGATGCCCTATCAGGCGTTCAAGGATGAGTTCGATCGGCGGCGGCTCGCGGGCAACACGCTCCTTGGCTGGGCGCGCGCCCGCTGGTTTCCCGACGAGCGCTCGTAGTCAGGTAGTCAGGAGCTGCAAGAGAGCATCGAGCAGCCGGGCTTGTGGGCGGCCCAGTCCGGCCGCTTCGCCGTCCAACGTTCTTGGCCTGGCTGTTCGTCGTAGGGCTTCCGGATCAGCTGGTGCAGCTCGTGTATCAAGCCGAGATCGCCCTGCTCTGCGCTCTCGATCGCGAGCTGGGCCATGTAGTTGCGCAAGATGAACTTTGGATTGGCGCGACGCATCTGTTCGCGGCGCTGCTCCGGAACGCGCGCTTCTTCAGCGCTCGCCCGTTGATAGCGCGTAACCCATTCGCGCAGGAGCTGCCGATGTTCCGCGCCGAGCTCGCTGTAGCTGTGCGCGGCGAGCTGCTCGACCGTTGCTTCAGCTGCGCCCGGCAATTCGATCATTGCGCGATAGCTGTTGGTCATGTCCAGCTGACACTCCGCCATGACCTCCGGCCAAAGACGTGCGAGCTCGACGGCCTCGCCGGTGGTGCTCGAGAAACCGAGCTTGTCACAGAGCATGCGATCCATGCGTTGTGACAACTCTTCCGCGCAGCGCGTGAGCGCAGCTTGCAGCGGCTCCGCCTCTCCGATCAGCGGCAGGATGGCGTGCGCGAAGCAGCTCAAGTTCCAGAGCGCGATGTTCGGCTGCTGACCGTAGCGATAACGCCTGCCAGCCGCGTCGGTCGTGTTCGGTGTCCATGTGGGATCGAACGCATCCAAAAAGCCGTAAGGGCCGTAGTCGATAGTCAGACCCAGGACTGACATGTTGTCAGTGTTCATGACGCCGTGGACAAAACCTACGCGCATCCAGTGCACCACGAGCTCGGCCGTGGCGCGGCACACATGCTCGAACCAGCGCAGATAGCGTTCTTTGCCGTGGTACCCCAGAAGCTCGCGCTGATGCGTCTCGATCACATAGTCCGCGAGCTTCGCGAGCAACGCCTCTGAATTGCGCGCGGCCAAGATCTCGAAGTTGCCGAAGCGCACGAAGCTCGGCGCCACACGGCACACGATCGCACCGGGCTCCGCGCTCGGTCGGCCGTCGTAGAACATGTCGCGCACGACGCGCTCGCCTGTGCCCACGAGCGACAGCGCGCGCGTGGTCGGTATGCCGAGGAAGTGCATGGCCTCGCTGCAGAGAAACTCGCGGAGCGACGAGCGCAGCACGGCGCGCCCATCGCCCATGCGCGAATACGGCGTCGGACCTGCGCCTTTCAGCTGCAGCTCCCAGCGGCCGCCCTCGCGCGTAGTCACCTCGGTCAAGGTGATCGCGCGCCCATCGCCGAGCTGGCCGGCCCAGTTGCCGAACTGATGGCCGCCGTAGCACGCAGCGTACGGCGCCATGTTCTCTAGCACCTTGTTTCCGCCGAACACCTCTGCGAACAGCGGGCTCTGACATGCCTCTGGTGATAAGCCGATCAGCGCGGCGACCTCCGGAGAGTACGCGAGCACGCGCGGCTGACGCACCGGCTCGGGCGACACGCGCGAGTACAGCGCGTCGCGCACCTGACGGCGTTCGTTGGTGGTGAGCGGATCGCCGGGCAAGGCACGGACGAAGCTGTTGTCGAAGGTGAGCGCTGCGAGAGATGATTCCACGGTGTAGATCTCTGGAGCCGCAGCGCGGTCTGGTCAAGCTCACAGCGCGCGGTCCATACTGCGCGCGATGGTGTGGCGGCGTAGGCGATTGGGCGTGTGGCTGACGATTGCAATCGGCATGGTCGCCGCGGTCGGTGTGGCGCGCGAGCGCCGGGCGCCCAAGCTGCTGGAGGCCAGGCGAGAACGCGCACAAATCGCAGCGCATGAGGCGCATAGGTATGTCGTGCCGCTCGAGTCGCGCGACTGTGCATTCGGCAGGGTGAGCGCTGATCCAGGCGTCCACGACTTGCAGCTGGTCGTGCACGAGCCGGGCACGGATCGCCCGCTGCGTCAGCTCCTCCTGCGCGAGTCGGCGATCGATCTGGGATTCTGCGTCGAGGCGCCGGGCAACTACGTGCTCGAGCTGCGCGCGGGCGAAGCTGGTGGCGGCTACGAGCTCGCGCTGGAAGCCGTGCTCGCGCGCCCGGCTGCGAAGCTCGACCTGCTTACCGGCGACCCCGTGATGAGCCCGCGCGTTCGCGCTTTGGCCGCTGCGCTGCCGAGCACAGAGCGCGTGGCGCAGCTGACAAGCGAGCTCGAGCGCGTCGGTACGCCGCTGATCGAGCCCGCCGACGCGGACAACAGCTGGGTGACGTTCTTTTATCTCGGCGCGCCGGCGATTCGCAGCGTCTCGGTCAGCTGGCAGATGTGGTCCTTCGAGCTGGAGGATACGCGCCTATCGCGTCTGCCAGGAACGAGCCTGTGGTGGAAGAGCGTAAAATTGCCGAACGCCACCCGCCTTTCGTATCAGCTGACGATCGATCCGCCTCGCGCCGGCGAAGCGATGTGGGAGCGTGCCCAAGCCGCGGTCAGCCGTGCCGACCCGTGGAACAAAGCGCCCATGTTTCCTTCGCTGCAGCTGGATCCCTACGCGCAGCGCTCGACGGTGCAGCTGCCAGCGGCAGCGCCCGAGCGTTGGCGCGATCCAGCCTTGAAGAAGGGTGTGCCTGGACGACTCGAGCAACACAGCCTCGCGAGCCAGCACCTCGGCCACTCGCACACGCTCACCGTGTACATTCCGGGGACCTACGAGGGCGAGCTGCCGCTCCTGATTTTCTTCGATGGCGAAAGCTATCTGCAGGATCTCGACGCCAAGAACTTGCTCGACGCGCTGATCGGGGGCGGCGCGATCACGCCGCTGCTGGCCGTATTTGTTCTCGACGATGACCCGAGCCAGCGCTCGAGCGAGCTGCCCTGCAACCCGAGCTTTGCCGCGTTCGTCGCAGACGAGCTCTTGCCGTTTGCACGCGCTCATTACCGCGTGTCGCAAGACGCGTCTCAGATCGGGCTCGCGGGCATGAGCCTGGGCGGGCTCGCGAGCAGCTTTATCGCGCTGGAGTACCCCCAGCGCTTTGGCAAGGTGCTGAGCCAGTCTGGCTCTTTTTGGTGGACGTTCGAGCCCGACAGTCCGCAGTACGATGGCACCGAGCGCGCCGGCTGGTTGCGCCGCCGCTTCGCAGAGCGCCCGACCGCCAAGACGCAGCTCTACCTGAGCGCTGGCCTGTTCGAGGGGTCGCGCGAAGGTAGCGGCGTCCTCGAGGAGAATCGCGCGCTGCGTGATGCGCTGCGCCGGCAAGGCTACTCGATCGCATACCAAGAGTTCGCAGGCGGACACGATCACTTGGCTTGGCGCGCGACGCTGCCCGACGCGCTGATCGCGCTGTACGGTGTGCGCTACCCCCCAGCCCACTTGAGGTGAGCGCGCCTTGCTTGGTCTTTGCCCCGATCCACACTCACCTCGAGTGGGCTGGGGGGTAGCGGTCACTGCTCGCGCGACGGCAAGATCAGTGAGCGCAGCCAGCTCCCGAGCGAGTTGTCTTGCAGCATGAACGCATCGTAGCGACGCAGGTAAGCATCGTAGCTCTCGGCATCCTGGAACAGCGCTTCGCGGCGCTTGAACGGCTGCGAGGTGTCGAGCTGCTTCACCGGACGCGCGGGATTGCCCGCCACCACAGTGTTCGGCGGGACATCGCGCGTGACCACGGCGCCCGCGCCGACGATGCTGTTTTCGCCGATCGTTACGCCCTTGCAGACGATCGCGCTGTCACCGATCCAGACGTTGTTTTCGAGCACGATCGGCCGTGTTTTGCCGGGCGCAGCCGTGCGGTCGTATTGATCGTGCCAGTCGGCGTCGGTCAGATAGCAGCCAGTGGCGAACATGCAGTTGTCGCCGATCTCGATCCGCGTAGCAGCGGCGATGCGTACACCTGGCAGCAGGATGCAATACGCACCGATGGTGATCCGACTACGCTGCTCTTTGTCTGGGTAGACGGTGAGCGAGATCGGGCGCTCGCGCGTGGCCATCGAGTGCATGCGCGCGCCGATGCGGATCCGCGGGCCATTTACGTGGAAGTGGCGCGGGTTGATGAACGAGCAGCCTTCGCCGATCGCGTCCAGCTGTGGATGCACGTAACACTGCGCGTAGAGCTGACTGAGCGTCTGGAACGCTCGCTTCACCAGGTACGGACGATGGTCACGCCTCACGCGGCGGCTCTAGTTTCGTTCCTCGCAAAGGTAAAGCGCACACAACGTTTTTTGACGGCAAACAGGCGCATTGCAAACTCACATACAAGCGTGTAAGCAATGTGGCGACATCGACACATGCCTGTTGATTTGTTCAGACAATCGCTGGCTCGTGCGGTGACGAGCATCCAGCATGGTCAAGCGTCCACTCCGAATCTGTCTGCTGACATATCGCGGTAATCCTCGCTCCGGCGGCCAAGGCGTGTACGTCCGCTTGTTGAGCGAAGCGTTGCGTGAGCTAGGTCATGAGGTCGATGTGTGGAGTGGCCAGCCCTACCCGGAGCTCGTCTCGGGCGTCGGCCTCTTACAGCTGCCGAGCCTCGATCTCTGGAACGAAGCTCAGCTCTTGCGTCGCCCGAGCCTGCGCGAGCTGAGCGATCCGATCAATTTCTCTGAATACGCGCACACCAAGCTCGGTGCGTTTCGCGAGCCTCTCAGCTTCTCACAGCGGGTCGCGCGTACGTTCCGGCGCGGCGGCTACGCGCGCAAGTACGACGTGATCCACGACAACCAGTCGCTCGGGCCGGGGCTCTTGCAGCTAAAGGCGGCGCTGCCAGTGGTGGCGACGATTCATCATCCGATTACGGTCGACCTGCGGATCGCGCGCGACAACGCCAAGACCCGCTCGCAGCGCTTCGGCCTGGAACGCTGGTACTCGTTCATCGAGCCGCAGCTGCGCGTCTCGCGCCGGCTCGATCGGATCCTGACGGTGTCTGAGGCCTCACGCAGCGATCTCGAGCGCGAGTACGGCGTGGCCGCGTCGCGCATGCGCGTGGTCGGCAACGGCATCGACGTGGATGTGTTCCAGCCGCTGCCTCAGGTGGTTCGTAAGCCCAACGAGCTGATCACCACGCTGTCCAGCGACAGCCCGCTCAAAGGCTTTAGATTTCTGCTCGAAGCGCTGCACCGGCTGCGTCAGAAGCGGCCGAAGCTGACACTGAAGGTGATCGGGCAGCCCGGTCATGAGACCGGCACAGCCGAGCGCGTGCGCGCGCTGGGCCTAGAAAACGCGGTGCATTTTACCGGGCGCGTGGCTGCAGAGAGCATCGCAGAGGCGTACGCGCACGCGACGCTCGCGGTGGTGCCGTCGCTCTACGAAGGCTTCGGTTTCCCCGCCGGTGAAGCGATGGCTTGTCAGGTGCCCGTGGTCTCCTCGCGCGGCGGTGCGTTGCCCGAGGTGGTGGGTGAAGACGGCGCGTGCGGCATGCTCGTGCCTCCGAAGGACTCGGATGCGCTCGCAGCCGCGATCGATCAGCTGCTCGACCAGCCCGAGCGCAGACACGCGATGGGTCGCGCCGGACGCGAGCGCGTACTGCAGCACTTCACCTGGCGTCGAGCCGCTGAGCGCACGGTCGATGTGTATCGCGAGGTCATCAGTGAGCGCGCGCACCGTGCGCGCGTCGCACAGCGCATCGGAGCCGAAGCATGCTGACCATGCGCTTCGAGCACTTGAGCTTGCGTCCCGGCATGCGCGTGTTGGACGTGGGCTGCGGCGGCGGACGGCACATTCGGCAGACGCGGCTGATGCCGGGCATCACTGCGGTGGGCGTGGATCTCGGCGTACAAGAGGTCAACGACACAGCGAAGATGCTGCGCGAGCTCGACGCTACTCCAGTGGAGTACGGCGGCAGCGTGCCAGGCGCAGGTCCGTGGGTTTCGATTCGCGCGAGCGTGTACGAGCTGCCGTTCCCAGACGCGAGCTTCGACTGCGTGATTATTTCCGAAGTGCTCGAGCATCTCGGCGAAGACGACCGCGCGCTCGCAGAGATCTCTCGTGTGTTGAAGCCTGGCGGTACGCTCGCTGCTTCCGTGCCGCGACGCGGGCCAGAGCTGATCTGCTGGGCACTTTCACGCGAATACCGCACGTCGCCCGGTGGCCACATCCGCGTGTATCGCGCGTCCGAGCTGCACGAGAAGCTAGAACGTCGCGGCTTTCGCATCTTCAAACGCCACTTCGCGCATGCGCTGCACTCGCCCTATTGGTGGCTGAAATGCGCTGTGGGGCTGAATCGCGCGGATGATTCGCGAGTTGAGCTCTACCACCGCTTGCTCGTTTGGGACATGATGCAGCGTCCGCTGTTGACGCGCGTGCTGGAAGCCGTGCTGCAACCTGCAATCGGCAAGAGCGTTGTGTTTTACGGCATCAAGGGATGAGGTCAAAAGATGAACGTTGAAGCGGCGCGCCTCTGCGCTCGAGAGCAGCAGGAGACGGCAGAGTGGATCGCATCGCTTCAGCAGCCATCGGGAGAGATCCTCTGGTCGATCAACGGCAAGAGTGATCCCTGGGATCTCGTGCACGCGGCGATGGCGCTGACCGTGCAAAATCAACATGAACGCGCACGCGCCGCGTATCGCTACGTCGCAAGCATCCAAGAGCCGAACGGTGCCTTTGCCGCCGAACGGGTAGGCGGCTTCGTCACGCGCGCATCGCACGAGACGAACCACGCCGCGTACATAGCGACCGGGCTCTGGCACTCC
>Ga0190269_10000384_pt1 | contig 23424 bp, 19 predicted proteins | sample Popmic249IS_FD_133749 | JGI IMG/M metagenome (GOLD analysis project Ga0190269, IMG submission 133749) | Populus adjacent soil microbial communities from riparian zone of Blue River, Arizona, USA - 249 IS | ecosystem: Environmental > Terrestrial > Soil > Riparian zone | place: USA: Arizona... | reverse complement strand
GGCGGCGCTGGCGCGCTTCGCCGACATCGAGGTCGTCGGCACGGCCGCCACGGGCAAGGAGGCTGAGGCGGTCGTGGCGCGTGCAGCGCCGGACGTCGTGCTCCTGGACTTCGGCCTGCCGGACCGCGACGGGGCCTCGGTGGCGGCCGACATCCGCGAGCACCGCCCGGAGACCGTGGTCGTCATGGTGACCGGGTTGGTCGACGAGTCGATCGTCCTCCGGGCGCTCGAGGCCGGTTGCTCGGGCTACGTGACGAAGAACGAGCCGGTGGAGCACCTCGTGGACGCGATCCGCGCTGCTCATGAGGGAGAGGCGCTCATCTCCCCGCCGATGCTGCGCCGGCTCCTCCCGAGGCTGCACCGGACCTACCGCGGCCTGGGGAGCGACCTCACGCCCCGTGAGCGCGAGATCCTCGAGCTCCTGACCCGCGGCCTGTCGAACCAGGCCATAGCGGACGAGCTGGTGCTTTCCTTGAACACGGTGCGTGCGCACGTGCAGCACGTCCTCACCAAGCTCGGCGCGCACTCCAAGCTGGAAGCGGCTGCGATCGCCGCCCGGGAGGGCCTGATACGCCTCTGATCGAGGGACTTGCGTCCCTGGACACGCTCTGGCGCGTCCCTGATAACGGAGGAATGAGCACGCACAGGGACCGGTCCGGCGAGAACCCGGCCGCACGTGACGCGGTGACGGCTGTGCTCGACGTCTTCGAGGACCACGTCTGGGTGGCGACCCGCCGGCTGGACCGGGTGCTCTACTCGAACCAGGCGTACGAGCGCATCTACGGCGAGCCGGTGGAGAAGCTGTTCGCCGACCCCCGTTCCTTCCTGAAGTGCCTCGCTCCCGACGACCGCGAGCGGGTGATCGAGGCGGCCGCCTCCCCCGACGCCCTGCCCTTCGAGGACGAGGTCGACGTGCACCGCCCCGACGGCTCCGTCCGTCGCCTTCGTCTGCGCAGCTTCGCCACAGGCAACGACAGCGAGGGGTTCATCGCGGGGCTCACCGAGGACATCACGGACGAGAGCCGCCTCCGGGCCGACCTGATGGCAACGCGGACACGGCTGGCGGACATCGTCGAGAGCACCAGCGACGGGGTAGTGATGGTCGACCCCGACTGGCGGTACACCTTCGCCAACGGCAACGCCGGGGTGATCCTCGGTCGTGACCCCTCGTCGCTCATCGGCAAGCGGCTCTGGGACGAGTACCCGGAGGCCACGGCGCGTCCGCTCGCGTCGGCCTACCGCCGCGTGATGGCGGGTGGGGCGGCGGAGTCGATCGAGGAGCACTACGCCCCATGGGACCGCTGGTTCGAGCACCGCGTCTTCCCGGCGGACGAGGGCATCGTGGTCTTCTTCCACGACGTCACGGACCGCAAGCGCGCGGAGATCGCCGAGCGGGAGTACCGCCGCATGCTGGAGCGGGCCAACGTCGCGGTGACCACGCTGGACGAGGGCCTCATCAGGTTCTGGAACCGCGGTGCGGAAGCGCTCTACGGCTACCCGGCCAGCGAGGTCCTCGGTCGCTCCATGCGGGAGGTGCTCAGCATCGAGTTCAGCGAGCCGCTGGAGCGCATCATCCGCCAGGTCCGCGACACGGGCACCTGGGACGGAACGCTGGTGCACACGGCGCGGGACGGCCGCACGGTGGTCGTGGCCAGCCACTGGGCCCGGCACCAGCACCCGGAGACGGGCGAGGACCTGGTCGTCGAGGTGAACAACGACGTCACGGCCCTGCTGGCCAGTCAGCGGGAGACCCAGCGGCTCACCACGCAGCTCAACCGTGCGGAGCGGCTCGACGCGTTGGGGCAGCTCGCCAGCGGGATCGCCCATGACTTCAACAACCTGCTCTCCGTGATCCTCCACAACCTGCGGTTCGCCCTCGACGAGCTGCCGCCCGACACGACGGCCGCGCGGGACCTCGGGCACGCGCGCGCAGCCGCCGAGCGGGCGGCCGCCCTCACGCGGCAGCTGCTGATCTTCGCCCGCCAGGACGGCGGTTCCCCGACCGACGTCGACGTCGACGCGGTCGTGCGCGACCTCGCGGCCATGCTCGAGCACACCGTCGGCAGCCACATCGAGATCGACCTCGACCTCGACGCCGGTGCGGCGATCCACGCCGACCGGTCGCGCATCGAGCAGGTCCTGGTCAACCTGATCATCAACGCCCGGGACGCGATGCCGCGCGGTGGCAGCCTGCGCATCGCGACCCGGGTCGTGGTCGACCTGCTCGGGCAGGGACCGGGTCTCGCGCCTGGCAGGTACGTGACGCTCGAGGTCAGCGACACGGGTGCCGGCATGGCGCCGGAGACGGCGCAGCGGGCGTTCGAGCCCTTCTTCACGACCAAGCCCCCCGGTCAGGGCACGGGCCTGGGCCTCGCCACCGTCTTCGGGGTCGCCACCGCCTCAGGCGGTACGGCGACGATCGATTCGGCTCCCGGCCTCGGCACCACCGTCAGCGTGTGGTTCCCCTGCGTGGGCACCGGCGCGGACCACGCCCCGGCCGAGGAGGCCCGCCGCGACCGGGGAACCGTGCTGCTGGTCGAGGACCGGGAAGACGTCCGCCATACCACCCGCAGGATGCTGGAAGGCGGCGGCTACCGGGTCCTCGAGGCGGGGGACTGCGCCGGGGCGAGCAAGCTGTGGGCCACCCACCACGGCCGGGTGGACGTCCTCGTTGCCGACCTTGGCCTGGCAGACCGCTCCGGGCGGGAGCTCGCCGACGACCTGCGCCGGAGCCGGTCCGACCTCCCGGTGGTCCTGCTCTCCGGCCGGGAGCCGGATGGCCTGCCCCCGCTGGGACCCGCCATGTTCTTCCTGCGGAAGCCGTTCAGCCGCGAGGAGCTGCTCCACCTGGTGGGACAGGACTAGTAGGACTTGGGCAGGCCCAGTGAGAACTGCGCGACGAAGTTGAGGATCATCTCGCGGCTGACCGGGGCGATCCGGGTCGTGCGCGCGTGCTGCAGCATCGCGCCCAGCCCGTACTCCGTGGCCATGCCGTTGCCGCCATGCGTCTGGATCGCGGTGTCGACGCAGCGGATCGAGGCCTCGGCTGCGGCGTACTTCGCCATGTTCGCGGCCTCGCCGGCGCCCATGTCGTCGCCGTCGTCGTAGAGCGTCGCGGCCTTCTGCATCATCAGCCGGGCCAGCTCGAGCTCGATCTTCGCCTGTGCCAGCGGGTGCGAGATCCCCTGGTGCGCACCGATCGGCTGCCCCCACACAGCCCGCTCCTTGGCGTAGGCGGTGCCCTTGTCCAAGGCGTAGCGCCCGATGCCGGTCGCGAGCGCGGAGGCCATGATGCGTTCGGGGTTGAGGCCGGCGAACAGCTGCGCGAGCTGGGCGTCCTCCGACCCGACCAGCGCGTCGGCGGGCAGGTGCACGTCGTCGAGGAACACCTGGAACTGCCGGTCGGGGCTCACGAGGTCCATCGGGATCGGCGTGTACTCGAAGCCGGGCGCGTCGGTCGGGACCATCCAGAGCGCCGGCTGCAGCTTGCCGGTCTTCGAGTTCTCCGTCCGGCCGACCACCAGCACGGCGTCGGCGACGTCGACCCCGGAGATGAAGACCTTGCGCCCCGACAGCACCCACTCGCTGCCGTCCTTGCGCCCCACGGTCTGGATCTTGTGCGAGTTGGAGCCCGCGTCGGGCTCGGTGATGCCGAAGGCCATGATGCTCGAGCCGTCGGCGATCCGCGGCAGCCAGTCCTTCTGCTGGTCGGGCGTGCCGAAGCGGGACAGGATCGTGCCGCAGATCGCCGGGCTGACGACCATCATCAGCAGCCCGCAGCCCGCCGCGCCCATCTCCTCGAGCACCAGCGAGAGCTCGTAGATGCCGGCGCCGCCGCCGCCGTGCTCCTCCGGCAGGTTGACCCCGAGGAAGCCCGCCTTCCCGGCCTCCTGCCACAGCTCGGTGAGGTGCTCCCCGGCCCGGGCCCGCTCCCGCGTGTACTGCCAGCCGTAGCTGTTCGCCAGGTCGCTCACGGCGGCGCGGAGCGCGAGGCGCTCGGGGGACTCGACAAAGCTCATGGGCGGGCTCTCCTGTGAACGGTGGTTCACACACCCTGCCCGAGCGGCGGTCGGAGGGCAAGCCGGGCCGATGTCGCGATCCCGCCAGACGGGCCCCGGCGAGCCGGGCATGCTGGGGCTCGTGATCCACGACGACGAGCTGTTCCTGCGGGCGGTGCAGTCCAAGGACGCCCGCTTCGACGGCTGGTTCTTCACCTGCGTGCTGACGACCGGGATCTACTGCCGGCCGAGCTGCCCCGCCGTACCGCCGAAGGCCAAGAACGTGCGCTTCCAGCCCACGGCGGCGGCGGCCCAGGCGGCCGGCTTCCGGGCCTGCAAGCGGTGCCGCCCCGACGCCTCCCCCGGCTCGCCCGAGTGGGACCAGCGCGGCGACCTGGTCGCGCGGGCGGTGCGGCTCGTCGCCGACGGCGTCGTCGACCGCGAAGGGGTGCCGGGCCTCGCCGCCCGGCTCGGCTACAGCCGGCGCCAGGTGGAACGGGCGCTGCGAGCGGAGCTCGGCGCCGGCCCGCTCGGCCTGGCCCGCGCCCACCGGGCCCAGACGGCCCGGCTGCTCGTCGAGACCACGGACCTGCCGCTGACACAGGTGGCCTTCGCGGCCGGCTTCGGCAGCGTCCGGCAGTTCAACGACACCGTGCGCGAGGTCTTCGCCACGACCCCCGGCGACCTGCGTGCCAAGGCCAGGCTGGTGGGCTTTCGTCGGCGTGTCGAGCGGGGGCACGCCGACGAAACCCCCCACACCTCCGGGGGAGGGAGAGCCACGCTGCGGATCCGGCTGCCCTTCCGCCAGCCGCTCTTCCCGGACAACCTGTTCGGACACCTCGTCGCCACCGCCGTACCCGGCGTCGAGGAGTGGCGCGACGGTGCCTACCGGCGCACGCTGCGGCTGCCCCACGGCCCGGGCGTGGTCGCGCTCTCCCCCCGTCCCGACCACGTCGCCTGCACCCTCTCCCTGCACGACGTCCGCGACCTCACCGCGGCCGTCACCCGCTGCCGGCGGCTGCTCGACCTCGACGCCGACCCGGAGGCGGTCGACGCCCTGCTGGGCGAGGACGAGGCGCTCGAGCCACTGGTCCGCAAGGCACCCGGTCGACGGGTACCACGGACGGTCGACGAGCACGAGATGACCCTGCGGGCGGTGCTCGGCCAGCAGGTGAGCACCAAGGCGGCCCGCACCCTCGCCGGGCGGCTGGCTGCGGCGCACGGTGGCGAGATCGCTGACGCCGCAGGGGGTCTGACCCGCCTGTTCCCCACGCCGGAGCAGCTGCTGGAGGTCGATCCCGCGACGCTCGCCATGCCGCAGAGCCGCCGGGACACCCTGCTCCGCGTCGCTGCGGCACTGGCCGACGGCACCCTCGACGTCGGCCCCGGCAGCGACCGGGCAGCCGCCCGAGCGGCCTTGCGCCCGCTGAGGGGCGTCGGCCCCTGGACCGTCGAGACCGTGGCGATGCGGGCGCTGGGCGACCCCGACGCGTTCCTCCCCACGGACCTGGGGGTCGCGACCCTCGCGCCCCTCGCCGGTCTCCCCGCGGGCGCCGCCCTCGTCGCCCGCGCGGAGCGCTGGCGCCCCTGGCGTGCCTACGCCGTGCAGCACCTGTGGGCGCTCGGCGACCACCCCATCAACGACCTCCCTGGAGCCGTCGCATGAAGACCGTCAGCACCCTCGCCTCCCCCGTCGGCCTGCTCACGCTCGTCGCCGACGACGGGGTTCTGGCCGGCCTCTACCTGCCCGACCACCGGCACGCGCCGTCGCTCGACCTCCCGGCCGGCCCACCACCGGCCCGGGTCGCCGAGCAGCTCGGGGAGTGGTTCGCCGGGGAACGCCGCTCCTTCGACGTGCCGCTCGCCGTCTCCGGCACCCCCTTCCAGCGGGAGGTCTGGGACGCGCTCGCGACCATCCCCTACGGCGAGACCTGGTCCTACGCGAAGCTGGCCGCCGCGATCGGCCGCCCGCGGGCCGTCCGGGCGGTCGGCCTGGCCAACGGGCGCAACCCCGTCTCCATCGTCGTCCCCTGCCACCGGGTCGTCGGGGCGAACGGCGACCTGACCGGGTACGGCGGCGGCCTGGCCGCGAAGGAGTGGCTGCTCGCCCACGAGGCACAATCCGGGACATGGAGCAGCGCGTCTCGCTCGTGACCCTCGGGGTCTCCGACCTCACCCGGTCGCTGGCCTTCTACGAGGCCCTCGGCTGGAAGGGGCAGTCCCCGGACGGCGAGGTGGTCTTCTTCCAGGCCGGCGGAATGGTGGTCGCGCTGTGGAGCCGGCTGCTGCTGGCCGAGGAGAGCGGTGCCACCGACGGCGGCGGCTGGGGCGGCATCACGCTGGCCCACAACGTGCGCTCCCCGGAGGAGGTCGACGCCGTGCTGGCGGAGGCAGGGGCCGCGGGAGGCACCCTGGTGCGGCCCGGCGCGCCGACGCCCTGGGGCGGGTACTCCGGCGTCTTCCACGACCCGGACGGGCACGCCTGGGAGGTCGCGCACAACCCGGCGTGGCAGCTCGCGGCAGACGGCAGCGTGCGCCTGCCCGGCTGATCCCACTGGCCCGCCTAGGGTGCGGGCACATGGACGTCGAGGCGCTGCTGGGACGGCTGTCGGCCGAGGACAAGGCGCGCCTCACTGCGGGCGCGGACATGTGGACCGTGCCGGGGCTGCCGGAGCACGGCGTACCTGCCTTGCGGGTGACCGACGGGCCGAACGGCGCGCGCGGAGCGGCCCTCCTCGGCGCCGGCCGGGTCGGCGCCCTGTGCGTGCCCTGCGGGTCGGCGCTGGGGGCGACCTGGGACCCCGAGCTGGTGGAGCAGGTGGGAGAGGTGCTCGGCGAGGAGGCGCGGACCAAGGGCGCGCGGGTGCTGCTGGCCCCGACGGTGAACCTGCCTCGGTCCCCCTTGTTCGGCCGGAGCTTCGAGTGCTTCTCCGAGGACCCGCTCCTGACCGGGGTCCTCGCCGCCGCCTACGTGCGCGGCGTGCAGAGCCGCGGCGTCGCCTGCACGGCCAAGCACTTCGTCGCCAACGAGACGGAGCGCCGCCGCACCACGTCGAGCTCCGAGGTCGACGAGCGGACCTTGCGCGAGCTCTACCTCGTGCCCTTCGAGCACCTGGTGCGAGCCGGCGTGATGGGGGTGATGACGTCCTACAACCGCGTCAACGGGCAGTGGGTCACCGAGCACGCGGGGCTGCTGTCCTGGCTGCGCGAGGAGCAAGGCTTCGACGGCGTGGTGATGACCGACTGGTTCGGCGTCGGCTCCGCGAGCAGCCTGGAGCTCGGCGTCGACCTGCAGATGCCGGGGCCCGCCCGCTTCTTCGGCCCGCAGCTCGCCGGGCAGGCGCCGGAGGAGGCGCTGACCCGGGCCGCCCGCCGCTGGCTCACCGTCGTCGACCGGCTGGACGCGTGGCAGGACACCGACGTCCCGGAGCGGGCCGAGGACGACCCGGTACGCCGATCCGCCGCGCGCCGGGCAGCGACCGACGCGACCGTGCTGCTGCGCGACGACGGGGTCCTTCCCTTGCAGCGCAAGGGAAAGCTGGCCCTGCTCGGCCCGCACGCCCTGACCGCCCACGTCATGGGCGGCGGCTCGGCGCAGCTGCGCCCGCACCGCGTCCGCACCCTCGCCGAGGAGCTGCGCGACCGCGGCCTCGACCTGGCCGTCGAGCAGGGCAGCCTGCTCGACGGCGGGGCCCGCCCGCTCGGGATCCCCCTCACCACCACTTTCCGCGACGCCGCCGGCGAGGTCGCCGGCGAGACCGTCGAGCCCAGCGGCCGCCTGCTGTGGTTCACCGAGCCGCTCGAGGGGCTCGACGCCGACCGTTTCTCCTTCACGGCCAGGGGGATCCTGCGCCCGCTCGCCACCGGTCGCCACCGGCTCGCCCTCGTGCAGGCCGGCCGCGCCCGGGTGCTCTTCGACGGGCAGGTGGTGCTCGACGGCGTCACCGACCCGCCGCCTCCGGGCACCGGGCTGTTCGGCCTGGGCTCGCAGGAGCTCACCGTGGACCTCGAGCTCGTGGCGGGCCAGGACGTCGAGGTGGTCGTCGAGTACTCCTCGGCCGGCTCCTTCCTGCTGCACGGGCTCGAGCTGCGCCACCTGCCGCCGACGGAGGGGATGCTCGACCGCGCTGTCGCCGCGGCCCGGGAGGCCGACGTCGCCGTGGTGTGCGTCGGCACCAGCGACACCTGGGAGTCCGAGGGCTACGACCGCACCACCCTCGGCCTCCCCGGCGACCAGGAGGAGCTCGTGCGCCAGGTCTGCGCCGCCAACCCGCGCACCGTGGTCGTGGTGGTGGCCGGCGCCCCGGTCGACCTGTCCTGCGCCCACGACGCGGCGGCCGTCCTGCTCCCCTGGCTCGGCGGGGAGGAGGCGGCGGGGGCCCTCGCGGACGTGCTGCTCGGGGAGGCGGAGCCCGCCGGCCGGCTGCCGGTGAGCTGGCCGATCCGGCTCGAGCACACGCCCGCCCACGGCGCCTTCCCGGGGGACGGCGACACCGTGGCCTACGCCGAGGGGCTGCTCAGCGGCTACCGCTGGTACGACAGCCGGCACCTCCCGCCCCGCTTCCCGTTCGGCCACGGCGGCTCGTACACGAGCTTCTCCTGGGGCACGCCCGTCCTGACCGGTACGACGATCGAGGTGCCCGTGACGAACACGGGGACGCGGAGAGGGGCCGAGGTGGTCCAGGCCTACGTCGTACCGCCGGAGGGCCCGATCTTCCGGCCCCGTCGCGAGCTGAAGGCGTTCGCCAAGCTCTGGCTCGACCCCGGCGAGACCGGGGTGGCGCGGCTGGTGCTCGAGGACCGCGCCTTCGCCGCGTGGGACCCGGGACGGCCCGACGCGGAGGCGCTGCGGGCGAGGCTGGGGGACGCAGCCGTCGTACCGGCTGGTGAGGCGGGCGAGGTGCGGGAACCCGGCTGGTGGGTCGAGGGAGGCGCGCACCAGGTGCTGCTGGCCCGCTCCGTCGAGGACGTCGTGGCCACGGTGGTGCTCGAGCTCTCCGGCCCGCGCCGCCTAGCGTGACGGTCGTGCCCACCCCCGACGCGGTCGACCTCCGGATCCTGCAGGCGCTGGTCGCCGACCCCCGGCTGACGGTCAGCGAGCTGGCCGAGCGGGCGGGGGTCGTCCGCAACACCGCCCAGGCCCGGCTCGAGCGGCTGCAGCGCGAGGGCGTGCTGTCCGCCAACGACCGGGCGGTCGACATCCGCGCGCTGGGCTTCGAGATCAGCGCCATCGTCGCGATCTCGCTGCGGCACAGCGAGATCGAGGAGGCCTGCGCCGCCCTGGAGGACAACCCGGCGGTGCTGCTGGTCGAGGAGGTCACGGGCTCGAACGGCGACCTGCTGGTCCGGGTGGCGGCGAGGAGCACGGACGACCTGCAGCTGGTCGTGCACTCGCTGCTGCGCACCCCGGGCGTCGTCTCCACCACGACCCAGGTCGTGCTCAGGACGCGGGTGCCCTACCGCGTCACCCCGCTGCTGGACCGGCTGCAGCACTGACCCTCCTGCGCAAGGTGCGCGCCCGCGCGTCCAGGTTTCAGCCTCACAGTGAGCAGAATGCGCAGTGCAGGCCGCGTCGATTGACGTGAGCGTCACCCGAGTTGACGCTGGGGGCCACCTCGGACCCAGGAGACCCCCGTGACGGCACTCGACGACCGCCCCGCGGCCGGCTACCGCTACACGCCGGCGGACCGCTACGTCGCCGGCGCGCGGCCGGTGCTCCTCACCGGCGTCCAGGCGATCGCCCGGATGCTCGTGGAGCAGAACGTCCGCGACGGCGGGCGGACCGCGACCCTGGTGAGCGGCTACCCCGGCTCCCCGCTCGGCGGGCTCGACAAGCTGCTGCACGGCCAGCCCGAGCTCAAGGCCAAGCACGGCGTGCACCTGGTGCCCGGGCTCAACGAGGAGCTGGGCGCGACCGCGGTCTGGGGCAGCCAGCAGGTCCCCGGCACCCAGCGCCCCGACGGCGTCATCGGGGTCTGGTACGGCAAGGGGCCCGGCGTGGACCGGGCCGGAGACGCGCTCCGGCACGGCAACACCTACGGCGCCAACGCCAAGGGCGGCGTCCTCGTCATGGCAGGCGACGACCCGGGCGCCAAGTCGTCGACCGTGCCGTGCACGTCCGAGCGGACGCTGGCGTCCTTCGGCATGCCGGTCCTGACCCCGCGCAACGGCACCGAGGTCGTCGCCTTCGGCCTCTACGGCATCGCGCTCTCCCGGCTGTCCGGCTGCTGGGTCGGGGTCAAGGTGCTGGCCGACGTCGCCGACGGGCTCTGGACGGTGGACGAGGACTTCCAGGGCCTGCGCATCGCCGTACCGCAGGTCGAGTGGGAGGGACGTCCCTGGACCTACTCGCAGCTGCTCATGAAGGACCCGCGCGACTCGGTCGTGGCGGAGGCCCAGCTGCTCGGCCCCCGCTGGGAGGCCGTCAAGGCGTTCGGCGCGGCCAACCCGCTCGACGAGATCACGGTGCCCACCCGCGACGCGTGGCTGGGCATCGCCGCCACCGGTACGGCGTACGACGCCACGCTGCAGGCCCTCCACGACCTGGGGCTGTCCACCGAGGACCTCGAGCGCGCCGGGGTCCGGGTGCTGCGAGTGGGCATGCCCTACCCGCTCGGCGCCGGGCTCGTGCGCGAGTTCGCCACCGGGCTGCAGACGCTGCTCGTGGTCGAGGAGAAGACCGCCTTCGTGGAGAGCCAGGTCAAGGAGGTGCTCTACGGCGTGAGCGGGGCACCCCGGGTGATCGGCAAGACCGACGTCGACGGCAGGCGTCTCGTGCCCGCTGACGGGCAGGTCTCCGCCGACCGGCTCGAGCCCGTCCTGCGAGGCCTCCTCGAGGGCCGGGCGACCCTCGCGCCGAAGCGGCGCGGACCCCGCACCCAGCTGTCGCTCAGCCCGGTACGACGCACGCCCTACTTCTGCTCCGGCTGCCCCCACAACCGCTCCACGCCGCTGCCCGAGGGCTCGCTCGGCGGCGGCGGCATCGGCTGCCACACCATGGTCACGCTCACCGACCGGCCCGACCAGTCCGTGCTGGCGCTGACCCAGATGGGCGGCGAGGGCAGCCAGTGGATCGGTCAGGCCCCCTTCACCGACGTGGACCACGTCTTCCAGAACGTCGGTGACGGCACGTTCGCCCACTCCGGGCAGCTGGCGCTGCAGTTCTGCGTCGCCGCCGGCGTCAACATCACCTACAAGATCCTCTACAACTCGGTAGTCGCCATGACCGGCGCGCAGAAGGCCGAGGGCGGGCTGACCGTCCCGGCGCTGACCCGCAAGCTGCACGCCGAGGGCGTCGCGAAGATCGTCGTGGTCAGCGACGAGCCGCAGAAGCACAAGCGGGTCCAGGACTTCGCACCCGGCGTGACCGTCCGGCACCGCGACGACATGGACGCCGTGCAGCGCGAGCTGCGCGAGACGCCCGGCGTGACGGTGCTGATCTACGACCAGCAGTGCGCGAACGAGGCGCGTCGCCTGCGCAAGCGCGGCAAGCAGGAGGTGCGCACCACCCGGGTCGTCATCGACGAGGCCGTCTGCGAGGGCTGCGGCGACTGCGGCGTGAAGTCCAACTGCCTGTCCGTCCAGCCGGTCGAGACCGAGCTGGGCCGCAAGACCCGGATCGACCAGACCAGCTGCAACACCGACTACTCCTGCCTGCTCGGCGACTGCCCGTCGTTCCTCACGGTGCAGGCCGTGGCGCCGAAGAAGAAGGCCGCCCGGCGTGAGGCGCCCGCGGCGCCGGCCGTCACCGACCCCGTGCTGGCGACGTCGGCCGACGTGTTCCTCGCCGGCATCGGCGGCACGGGCATCGTCACGGTGAACCAGCTGCTCGCCACCGCCGGGCTGCGCTCCGGGCTCGACACCGCGGGCCTCTCGGGCCTGGACCAGGTCGGGCTGTCGCAGAAGGCCGGCCCGGTGACCTCGCACCTGCGCGTCGGAGGGGGCGGCCCGGCCAACCGGGTCGGGCACGCCACGGCCGACGTGGTCCTGGCCTTCGACGCCCTCGTCGCCGCCGACTCCAAGAACCTCGCGGTCTGCTCGCCGGAGTTCACCGTCGCGGTGGTCTCCACTTCCGAGACCCCGACCGGCACACAGGTCGCCGACCCGGCGACGCCCAAGACGGACGTGCCCGCCCAGGTGCGCAAGATCCGCGACAACGTCGTCAAGGTCTTCGAGCTCGACGCGCTCGCCGCGTCCGAGGCGCTCTTCACCTCGACCGCGCCGGCGAACCTGCTGCTGGTCGGGGCGGCGTACCAGCTCGGGGTGCTGCCCTTCCCGGCGAGCGCCATCGAGGAGGCGATCGAGCTCAACGGCGTCGCGGTCAAGGCCAACGTCGCCGCCTTCCGCTGGGGTCGGGTCGCGGTGGCCGACCCCGCGTCCTTCGCCGCTGCCACCCAGCCGGCGGGGGCGCGGGAGCCGAGGCTGCACGACCTGGGCGCCTCCCCGCTGGCCGGCGAGACCCGGCGGTTGGTCCAGGTGCGGGCGCAGCTGCTGCGCGAGCACTCGGGTGCGCGTCGCGCTGCCGAGTACGTCGCCGTGGTGGAGCGGGCGTGGGCCGCCGAGCGGGCGCTCGGTGAGGCCACCGCCTACTCGGAGGCAGTGGCCCGCGGCATCGCCCACCTGTGGGCCTACAAGGACGAGTACGAGGTCGCCCGGCTGCTCACGCGCCCGGAGCTGCTCGAGGACGTCCAGGCCCAGGTGCCGGGTGCCACGAGGCTGACCTACAACTTGCACCCGCCGGCACTGCGCTCGATGGGCATGGACCGCAAGCTGAAGCTCGGCGCATGGTCACGGCCGGCACTGAGGGCGACCGCGAGGGCGCGCTTCCTGCGCGGCACGGCGCTGGACCCGTTCGGCCGGGCGCACGTCCGCGTCGTGGAGCGCGAGCTGGTCGCCTCGCACACCGCCCTGGTGGAGCGGCTCACCGCCTCGTTGACCGACGGGTCCTACCCCACGGCCGTGGCCGCCGCTGCCGCCGGCGAGCTGGTGCGCGGCTACGAGGACGTCAAGCTGCGCAACGTGGAGCGCTACCGCGACGCGTTGGCGGCCCTGGGGCTGTAGCGGTCCTGGACCGGTCAGAGCTTGACGTGGCTGTGGGCCAGGCGGGACGGGCGACCCGGCGCGGAGGTGACAGCCCTGGGTAGCTGGCCCGTCCCGGCGAGTGACGGCACCGGCCTGCCGCTTGCCAGCCCGGGGCGCCCGCTGGACCGTGGACCTGGACGGCGGTGCCGCCGGGGCGCTGCCTCGACCCAGAGGGGGGTGGGCCGTGTACGCACGCAGCACCACCATCATGGCGGCGCCGACGTCGATCGACGACGGCATCACGAACCTGCGCGACCGGGTCATGCCCGCGCTCATGGACCTGCCGGGCTGCATCGGGCTCTCGCTGCTCGTCGACCGCGAGTCCGGGCGCTGCATCGCCACGACGTCGTGGGAGAGCGCCGAGACCATGCGCTCGAGCAGCGCCACCGTGCAGCAGCTGCGCGAGCAGGGGACGATGGCCTTCGGGGGGATGATCGAGGGCGTCCAGGAGTGGGAGATCGGCCTGCTGCACCGGGCGCACGAGACGCGGCCGGGGAGCTGGGCCCGGGTCACCTGGCTCAGGGGCGAGCCGGGAACGGTCGACGCCGGCCTCGCGCTGATCCGCGACTCCGTGCTGCCGCAGCTCGAGCAGCTCGACGGCTTCTGCAGCGCCAGCGCGATGGTCGACCGCTCCACCGGCCGGCTCGTCGGTGCCTTCGCCTTCGACAGCCGCGAGGCGGTCGAGCGCTCGCGCGACACCGCGACGCGGGTGCGGACCGCCACGGCGGGCTCTCTCGGGGCGCAGATCGAGGACGTGCACGAGTTCGAGCTGGCGCTCGCCCACCTGCGGGTGCCCGAGCTGGTCTGAGCCAGCGGCTTACGGCACCACCCGCCCGGTCACCTCGCCCAGGGGGAGACCGCTCGCGGTGCGGGCGCGGATCGTGACGACGTCCCCGTCGTCGAGGAAGGCCTTGCCCTGCAGGGGATCCCGGCCGTTCCAGGTCAGCTCGATCAGCGAACCGCGCTCGTCGGGCGCGTCGCCGCTCACGGTGCCGCTCGCGAAGAGGTCGCCTGTCCGCAGCGACGCGCCGTTCGCGGTGAGGTGCGCCAGGAGCTGCGGTGCGGTCCAGTACATCCCCCGGTACGGCGGCCGGCTGACCACTTCGCCGTTGAGCTCCAGCTCGAAGACGACGTCGAAGCCCCAGTCGTCCTCGGTCTCCAGGTAGGCCGCCACCGGCGGGACCTGGACCGGCCCGGGCACCCGGTCCAGCGCCTCCAGCGGCACGACCCACGGGCTGATCGACGTGGCGAACGACTTGCCCAGGAACGGCCCCAGCGGGACGTACTCGTAGGACTGGATGTCGCGGGCGCTCCAGTCGTTCACCAGCACGACGCCGAAGACGTGGTCGACGAAGTCGCCGGTGCGCACCGGGCTCCCGAGGGCCGAGCCGACCCCGACGACGAACCCGAGCTCGACCTCGACGTCGAGCTTCGCCGTCGGCCGGTGCTCCGGGCCCGGCAGCGTGAGGCCGGACGGTCGGCGTACCTCGGTGCCGCTGACGACGACGGTGCCGGCCCTGCCGTGGTAGCCGACCGGGAGGTGCTTCCAGTTGGGCAGCAGCGGCTCCCCGTCGGGGCGGAACATCCGGCCGAGGTTGGTGGCGTGCTGCTCGGAGGCGTAGAAGTCGACGTAGTCGGCCACCTCGAAGGGGAGGTGCAGCGTCACCCGCTCGGCCGGCAGCAGGTCGACGCCGCCGCGGACGAGCTCCTGGACCCGCCCGCGCACCTCAGCCCAGCGGGCCCGACCCTCGCAGAGGAAGCCGTTGAGCGAGGGGGCCGCGAACTCGGCGCCGAGGGCGAGTGACAGGTCCAGGACGCCCTCGTCGACCGCCACACCGATCCGGCGCCCGCCGCCGTCGACGCTGAAGACGCCGTAGGGCAGGACCTCGCGGCCGAAGTCGGTGGTCACGCCACGAGCCCCAGCCGCCGCGCGTCCTCGACCGGGCGGGTCGTGTCGCAGGAGCCGTAGGAGTGGAAGAGCCCGCGCGTCGCCACCGCCAGGTCGGCGTCCATGAGCTGCACCTCGGCGGCCAGCGCCTCGGCGTCGGTGGACGCGACCGCCGCCTCGACGTCGCCGCCGGACAGGGCGCGCGACACCGCGAGCAGCAGGTTCAGGTAGCCGTGGTGCGGCCGGCCGCCGGTCTCCTCCCAGCCCCGCACCGCAGCGTGCAGGCCGGCAGTCGCCTTGAAGGGCAACGAGAGCCGCGCGCACTGCTCCACGTACTGCACGACCTCCTCGACCGGCGGGATCCGCGCGCCGCCGCAGCGCAGCTTGCCGAGGACGCCCATGCCCACCAGTGCCTCGGGCGCGACGCCCTCGACGTAGCAGGGCAGGTCGGTGCGCACGCCCGACCGGAGCTCGACCGCCCGTACGACGACGTCCGGGTGGTCGGGGAGCTCGACGCCGTCCCCCACGAGGTGGACCTCGAGGGGTCCGTCGAGGAGGGCGACGAGCTGGTGGACCCGATCGACCGGGCAGAGGAACCGGCCGGACAGCATGGGGTGCTGCGTGGCGCGGAAGCGCTGCAGCGCCTGGTCCATCGGTAGGGAGGCCGGTGGGAACAGCCCCGCGTCGTCGACGAGACCGGTCAGGAGACCGCTCAACGACGCGCCCAGGTCCAGGGGTAGGCCGGGTCGTCGATGTCGCCGCACGCCGCCGCGAGGTCGAGCGGCGCGAAGGTGTCGACCATGACCGCCAGCTCGTCCGTCGCGGGCTTGCCGAGCGCCGCCTCGACCGAGCCGGGCTGCGGCCCGTGCACGAAACCGCTGGGATGCACGGAGATCGAGCCCTGCCCGATGCCGGATCCGGCCCGCGACGTGAAGTCACCGCCGACGTAGAAGAGCACCTCGTCGCTGTCGACGTTCGCGTGGTTGTAGGGGACCGGGACCGCCTCGGGGTGGTAGTCGAGCAGCCGCGGGACGAACGAGCAGATCACGAAGCCGGGACCGGCGAAGGTCTGGTGCACTGGTGGCGGCTGGTGCAGCCGGCCGGTGATCGGCTCGAAGTCGTGGATCGACAGGGCATAGGGGTAGAGGCACCCGTCCCAGCCGACGACGTCGAAGGGGTGAGACGCGTAGGTGTAGGTCGTCAGCTGGCCGCGGCGGCGTACCAGCACGTCGGTCTCCCCGCCCTCGACCAGCAGCGGCTCGCCGGGGGCACGGAGGTCGCGCTCGCAGTACGGCGCGTGCTCCAGCAGCTGGCCGCGCTGCGACAGGTAGCGGGCCGGCGGGCCGACGTGGCCGCGGGCCTCGACCACGAGCGCCCGCAGCGGGCCGTCGGTCACGACCCAGCGGTGCGTCGTACCGGTCGCGACGACCACGTAGTCGCCGGGCCCGACCTCCAGCGCGCCGAACACGCTCTCCAGGCGGCCGCGGCCGCTCTCGACGTAGACGCAGAGGTCGCCGTCGGCGTCGCGGTACAGCCCGGAGTCCTCGGTGGCCGCGACGTAGGAGAGCCGCACGGTGCTGTTTCCCATGAGCACGGTCCGGCCGGTCACCAGGTCGCCGCCCTCGGCGAGCTTGTGCGTGAGCAGGTGCCGGGGGAGCAGGGGCGAGGCAGGTGCGAGCGGGATGCCCGACGTACCAGCGGGTTCGGCTCGCACGATGCGGGTCGGCAGCTCGCGGTGGTAGAGCAGGGCGGACTCCGAGGAGAAGCCCTCCTCGCCCATCAGCTCCTCGGCGTACAGCCGGCCGTCGGGCTGGCGGAACTGCACGTGCCGCTTGCGGGGGACCTCACCGACCGACCTGTAGTGGGGCATGGCTACAGGTTGCCTCGCCGCGCCTGCTCGCGCTCGATCGCCTCGAACAGCGCCTTGAAGTTGCCCTTGCCGAAGCCGAGGGACCCATGCCGCTCGATGAGCTCGAAGAAGACGGTCGGGCGGTCCTGCACCGGCTTGGTGAAGATCTGCAGCAGGTAGCCGTCCTCGTCGCGGTCGGCCAGGATCTTCAGCTCCCGCAGGTCCTCCAGTGGCACCCGGGTCTCGCCGACCCACTCGCCGAGGGTGTCGTAGTAGGTGTCGGGCGTGTCGAGGAACTCGACGCCGCGGGCCCGCAGCTCGCGCACCGCTCGGACGATGTCGTTGGTGGCCAGCGCGATGTGCTGCGCGCCGGGGCCGCCGTAGAACTCGAGGTACTCGTCGATCTGCGACTTCCGCTTGCCGACCGCGGGCTCGTTGAGGGGGAACTTCACCTTGTGCGAGCCGTCGCTCACGACCTTGCTCATCAGGGCGGAGTACTCGGTGGCGATGTCGTCGCCGACGAACTCCTTCATGTTCACGAAGCCCATCACGCGGTTGTAGAAGGAGACCCACTCGTCCATGCGCCCGAGCTCGACGTTGCCGACCACGTGGTCGATCGCCTGGAAGAAGCGCTTCTCCGGAGGGGCGACGAGCGGGCTGCGGGCCTCGAAGCCCGGCAGGAAGGGGCCGCTGTAGTCCTGCCGCTGCACCAGGGTGTGCCGGGTGTCGCCGTAGGTCTGGATCGCCGCGGTGACGACCTTGCCGTGCTCGTCCTCCGCGACGGTCGGCTCCTGCAGGCCGGTGGCGCCGCGTGCGACCGCCACGTCGTAGGCCTGGGCGGCGTCGCTGACCCGCAGCGCGATGTCGACGACCCCGTCGCCGTGCTTCGCGTGGTGCGCCCCGTACGCCGTACCGGCCACCACCGGCGCGGTCAGGACGAACCGCACCCCGCCGGACTCGAGGACGTACTCCGCGTGCTCGCGCGAGCCCGTCTCGGGCCCCCGGTACGCCGTCAGCGCCATCCCGAACGCGCTGGCGTAGAAGTGGGCCGCCTGGCGGGCGTTGCCCACGACGAAGCGGACGTGGTCCCAGCCCTCCAGGGGGAAGTCGTCACGAGGCGTCATGAGGCAAGGCTTGCCCGTGGTGGGTGCCTGCGCAACACCGGGCCCTACGACTGGGCACGTTGTGCAACTCGTCCAGCCGTCTAGCTGCCAGACTGGGCAGCATGACCAGTCTCGACGCCCTCGACCGGTCCCTCCTGCGGCTGCTCCTCGCGGAGCCGCGGCTGGGCGTGCTGGAGACGTCGCGCCGGCTCGGCGTGGCTCGCGGCACGGCGCAGGCACGGCTCACCCGGCTGGAGCGCGCCGGCGCCCTGCGCGACTGGGCGCCGACCGTCGACCCGGCGCGGCTGGGCTTCCCGGTGCTGGCCTTTGCGACCCTGGAGGTGCACCAGGGCCACGGCCACCGGCAGATCACCGACCACCTCCGTTCGATCCCCGAGGTGCTCGAGGCGCACACGACCACCGGCCAGGGCGACCTGCTCTGCCGGCTGGTGGCCCGGGACCACGAGGATTTGCAGCGGGTGCTCGACGCCATCACCGCCACCGGCCTGGTCGCCCGGACCAGCACCGTCATCAGCCTCGTCAACGAGGTCCCCTACCGCGTGGCCCAGCTCCTCGACTGACCCCCGACCCCGTTGGGGATCCCCAACCCACTTTTGAGGTCCCCTCCGGACGAATGGGGATCCCCAACCGACTTTCGCGGGCCCTCGCGGGCCAATGGGGATCCCCAAGGGGGTGTGGGTCAGGGCTCGCGGCGGGCTTCCTCGAAGACGAGCACGGTCTGGGTCGCGAGCACCTCGGGCATCGACTGGACCCGCTCCAGCACCAGCTCGCGGAGGTGCTCCGCGTCGCGGGTCCGCACCAGCAGCACGACGTCGAAGTCCCCCGCCACGAGGGCGACGTGCACCGCCTCGGGCAGCCCGACGGCCTTCTCCCGGAAGGACTTCCAGCTGTTCTGCTTGATCCGCACGTGGACGTAGGCCGGCAGCCCCAGCCCCAGCGCGTGGGGGTCGACCACGGTGGTGAAGCCCTGCAGCACCCCGGTGTCCTGCAGCCGCTTGAGCCGCGCATAGGCGTTGGCGCGGGAGACGCTCACCGCGGCCGCGAGCTCGCGCACCGACGCCCGGGCGTCCTCCCGGAGCAGCGCCAGCAGCCGCAGGTCGGTCTCGTCCACGGTCATCCGTCTCACCCCCCGGTACGCCGATGCCGGCGCCTCTGGACGAACGGTACGCCGTAGCGCGGCGAGCAAACCAGCCGTCTCGACCCTGCCCGAGGTGTCCGATCAGGTATGGCTCCCCTCACCGTCGCGAGGGACCATGTGTCCTCGCACCGGAGGAGGTGACGTCGTGTTCGAGGAGGCCAGCTACTTCGCGCCGTTGGACCACAGCGAGGACGGCACGGTCAGCGTCCGCCTGGGCAAGGACCACCCCGGCTTCGCCGACCCCGTCTACCGGGCCCGCAGGGACGCGCTCGCGACGCTCGCGGCCCAGTGGCGCCCCGGGGACGCCGTACCCGACGCGGACTACACGGAGGAGGAGCACGAGGTCTGGCGTCAGGTCAGCGCCGCGCTCGTGGGGCTGCACCTGGCGCACGCGGCGCAGCCCTTCCTCGAGGGCAAGGAGACGCTCGGGCTGCCCGAGGACCGGATCCCCCAGCTCCGCGAGGTGACCGAGCTGCTCGCGCCGCTGACCGGGTTCACCTACCAGCCGGCTGCCGGCCTGGTGCCGCTGCGGGAGTTCTACGGCTCGCTCGCCGACCGCCGGTTCTGGTCGACGCAGTACGTCCGCCACCACAGCTCGCCGCTCTACACGCCCGAGCCTGACGTGATCCACGAGGTGATCGGGCACGCCAGCACGTTGGCCAACCGGCGCTACACCGCGCTCTACGAGGCGGCCGGCGCCGCGGCCCGTCGGGTGGAGAGCGAGGAGGCGCTGCAGTTCGTCAGCAAGGTCTTCTGGTTCACCCTCGAGTTCGGCGTGGTCCGTGAGGCCGACGGGCTCAAGGCCTACGGCGCGGGCATCCTGTCGAGCCCGGGCGAGACGTCGGAGTTCAGCCACATGGAGCTCGAGCCGCTCGACCTCGTGCGGATGGGCACGACCGAGTACGACATCACCGTGTACCAGCCGCTGCTCTACGTCGCCGACTCGTTCGCGCAGGTGGAGGACGTCGTGGGAGGGTTCTGGGAGACCTGCACCGACGACTCCATCGAGGCCTTGAAGCACGAGGCCGGCGCACCCGCCTGAGGACGCGCCGGGGTGAGGGAGCCATGACGCGAGAGCCCCTGACGCACGAGCAGATCCACCGCGCGCTCACGGACCTGCCCGGCTGGGAGGTCGAGCACGGACGGCTGACCACCCAGCGCGACTTCCCGACCTTCCCGGAGGCGGTCGCGTTCGTCGACCGCGTGGCCGAGGTGGCCGAGGACCTCGACCACCACCCGGACATCGACATCCGCTGGCGGACCGTCAGGCTGGCCGTCTGCACGCATGACCAGGGAAACCAGATCACCGGTCGCGACGTCGACCTGGCCCGGGCCGTGGACGCCCTCGCCGGGCCCTGACCGGAGGCACGTCCTCAGCGGGTGGTGGCGCGCGCGTCGAGCAGCAGTGCCAGCTTCAGCCGGGCCGCGCTGAGGGCGCGGACGTCCCGCGTCCAGGTGTGCCAGTCCTTGCCCACCGAGGTCGTGATGGCGAGCGCCTGGGCCCCCCGTCCGGCCCGCTTCGCGAGGTGGACGTAGTCGTAGTCCTCCACGCCGTCGCGCAGCCACTTCAGCCGCATCGACGGCGCCGCGCCGCCCGGCATCCCGACCTGGGCGCCGGGGTAGACGAGCATGCCGTCACCGGGGTAGCCGCCCTGGAACGTCTGGACGTTCGACCACGGGCTGCTGGTCCACCCGTTGACCTTCCAGTAGAGGAGGCCGGTCAGGCGCAGGCTCGAGTTGATCATGCCCGGCTGGATCCGGAAGTCCATCGGCTTGAAGTCGATGAGCCACTTCGGGGAGTAGCTGTCCTGGACGAGCGTGTTGTACGACCAGACCGCCATGCCCTTGGAGAGCGCCTCGCGCACCCGGGCGGGGCTCTTGTCGTACATCCAGGGCAGGACCACCCAGTCGTCCACGCCGTGCCCGCCCGCTCCGTCGGTGTAGAGCGCGGGCGTCGGGGCCATCGTCACCAGCTGCTTCGCGCCGACCTTGTGCAGCGCCCGGGCCCAGGCCTGCAGCGTGCGCGTGAGCCCGGAGCAGCCATCGATCTCGTCGGCCGTGTAGTTGTAGAGGTGGACACCCGGCTTGCGCAGGGTGGTGGCCCGGGCCTGCAGCGTCGACAGGGAGGGTGGCGAGCTCATCCGGCAGGTGCTCATGTCGGCACCGCTGTAGAAGTACAGGTTCGTGGCGTTGAGCCCGTAGCGGGAGGCCCAGGTGCCCGCGTCGGCCCCGGCCCAGGCGGGCATCAGCTTGTTGTCCAGCAACTGCCGGCCGATCGCCCGGTTCTGGCTCCAGTCCAGGAAGGAGCTGCGCAGCGCCGGCTTGGTGGGCAGCGTGAAGCTCATGACCCGCAGCGTCACGCGGATGCGGGCGCTGCCCTGTGCCGCGCTCACCGTCGCCGTACCGGTGTAGGAGCCTGGCGTCGCGGTGGCGGGCACCTTGATGTCCACCCAGTAGGGCTGGTTGGTCCGCGCCGCGACGCTGGCGTTGGCGGCCTTGAGCGTGCCGTTCAGCGGTACGCCGGTGAGCGGGTTGGTGAACGGGATCAGGGCATCGGGGTAGAGCCCTCGGGGCCCGGGCCGGTTGGTGCCGCCCAGGTTGGGGCTGCTGCGCGTCACGTTGACGTAGTGCTCGCGGTAGGGACGCATCCGGCCCTTGCCGATCACGGCGCCGCCGGGGCCGACGAGGTCGGACAGCGACAGGTTGACGCGGGAGAGCCCGCCGGCCCCGCCGTTGACGACGACCTGGTAGGACTCGGTCTCGTTGCGGGCGGCATAGAGCGTGATGCTCGACGCGGTCTTCGGCGCGGCGGTCTTCATCACGCGCAGCAGCGAGTGCTCGGCCCACACGGGGGCGGGCAGGGCGGCGGCGGCCTCCTGCTGGCTGGTGAGCACGATCCCGGCGACGACGGGGAGCAGGGCGGCGCCGGCGATCCGCCTGCGGAAGGAGACAGGTGTGCGGGTGGCCATGACCTCGGGGTCGGAGGGATCGGCCTGAGCCTGAAGGCGTATCAGCCTCGTATCACGGGCGCATCAGGGCACCTTCTGCGCAAGCGCACCGGAAACCGGCTCCTCAGCGACCCAGGGGCCGGGTCGGCTGGGGGTGGCGCGCCTGCTCCGGTGGCAGGTGTGCCCGTCGGCGCAGGCCCGGTACGTCGGTCAGCAGGACTCGCCGCCCCTCCACGTGCACCAGGCCGCGCTGGGCGAAGCCGCCCAGGACCTGGTTGACGCTCTGGCGGGTGCCGCCGCTCATCTCGGCGAGCCGGGTCTGCGTGATGGCGACCACCGGCGGTGAACCGGCGCTCGCCAGCCGGAGCAACGCCTTGGCGACCCGGCCGGCGAGGTCCAGGAAGACGTGGTCGGCGGCCTGCTCGGTCAGGCGCCGCACCATGGTGCCGAGCTGGCGCATGAGCGGCTCGAGCACGCTCGGCTGGTGCCGCAGCAGGGCGAAGAACTCGGGTCGGGACAGCGACAGCACGGTCGTCGGCTCCGTCGCCTCCACCGACGCGGACCGCGCCGCCCCGTCGAGCAGCGCGATCTCGCCGAGCACCTCCGGCGGCTCGAGAACCGTGAGCGCCGCGCGCTCGCCGTCGGGCGACGTGCGGAAGACCGTGACCGAGCCGGTCACCAGGATCAGCAGCGCGTCCCCGACGTCGCCCTCGACGAAGAGCAGCTCGCCGCGGTCGAACTCGCGCGGGCGGGCCACGGTGGCGATCTGCTGCAGCACGCCGTCGTCGAGGCCCGCGAACAGCTCCACCTGCCGCAGCGCCGGGAGCACGTCGCCCGGCGTGGCCATCCGCCCCATGAGCCCCCCCACATGCCGCGCAGTCCGCCCGGTGTGTCCTGGTTGCACCCTAGCCCCGGTGTGCCGCCGGCCCCTAGCCTCGTCGGGGGGCCAGCCCCGTCCGTGGCCGTAGGGGGGTCGTGATCGGCTGTCACCGGTGTGGGGAGCGCAGCCGGGAGGGCGCCCGGTTCTGCGGTCGCTGCGGCGCCCCGCTCGGCAGCGCCCGGTCGGGGGTCCGCAAGACGGTCACCGTCCTGTTCGCCGATGCGCCGCACCGGGTGGGTCTCGACGACCTCGAGCTCGACGTCCGTGACACGACGCTCGCCTACGAGCAGATCCGGGCCGTGCTCGAGGCCTACGGCGGCACGGTCGAGCGGCACGCCGGTGACGCCGTGATGGCGGTCTTCGGCGTGCCCGTGGCCCGCGACGACGACGCCCGGCGTGCCGTGGCGGCCGCGCTCGAGCTCCGGCGACGTGCGCCCGACCTGCCGGGCGGGCCCCTGTCGGTGGGCATCAACACGGGAGAGGTGCTGACCGGCGACCCCGACGCGGAGGAGGAGCTC
>Ga0190269_10000383_pt1 | contig 23436 bp, 20 predicted proteins | sample Popmic249IS_FD_133749 | JGI IMG/M metagenome (GOLD analysis project Ga0190269, IMG submission 133749) | Populus adjacent soil microbial communities from riparian zone of Blue River, Arizona, USA - 249 IS | ecosystem: Environmental > Terrestrial > Soil > Riparian zone | place: USA: Arizona... | reverse complement strand
CTGCGCGCCGGGGCCTTGTGCGGCCTGCGCGCCGGGCCCCTGTGCGGCCTGAGCGCCGGGCCCCTGTGCGGCCTGCGCGCCGGGGCCTTGCGCGGCCTGCGCGCCGGGGCCTTGCGCGACCTGAGCACCTGGCCCTTGCGCGGCCTGCGCGCCGGGCGCCTGCGCGACCTGCGCGCCGGGCCCTTGCGCGGCCTGGGCCTGCGTGCGGGGCGCCTGCACCTGCGTACCGGGCCCCTGTGCCGCTTGCGCGCCCGGATCCTGTGCGGCCTGAGCGCCCGGCCCCTGCGCGGCCCGCGCCGCCTGAGCGCCGGGCCCCGGTGCGGTCTGAGCGCCAGGAGCCTGCGCGGCCTGCGGCTGCGCGCCTTGTGCAGCGGATGGAGCTTGAGCTGCGGTGGTCTGTGCCGATGAGGGCTGCGTGGGCGCAGCTGATGGCTGCGAACCCGTCGCGCTCGTGGCGGGTTCAGCAGTGCCGGTCGCCTTCGCTTCGGACCCGAGGTCGGAGCCTTGCGCCGCCTGCGTGTCCGGGTTGTCCGCGGCCGGCTCGGTCCCAGCTCCCTCGGCAGGCGCTTGCCCCACGCGCTCTGGATCGTTCTCGGCGAGCAGCGCGGTGGGTGCCTGCGCCGCCGGATCCTGCTGAGAAGGAGATGACGGCGCCCCCTCGCGGCGGTCATCGGCCGTGACAGCAGGGCTCGCGCCACTCGGCATCGCCTCTTTGCCCGATGTATCCTTCTTGGAAACCAAGTAGATCAGCAGCGCGGCCAGACCGATGGCCACCAACCAGCGCAGGCGCAGCCCGCCGCGAGTGCCCGTTGCAGCCGGCTCCATAGGCCGCGCCGCCGGAGCGCCGCTCGCCCGGGTATCGATCGCGGTGCTGGGCGCCCCATCCACGAGCTCTGGCTTGATATGCGAGTCACGCTGAGGCCGTGTATCGAGGCTGCCACCCGGCGGCGGGGTGACGGCCGCCCGAGGCACCTCCGCGGGAAAGGATTGCCGCTCGGCCATGCTGAGCAGGGCGCTCGCGGCGGCCCCGGCCAGCGGTGTAGGGCGCGGGCTGCGCGCCGCAACCGGCGAGACCGGAGCCGACTCTGCCGCCGGCGCCGGCTCTGCGGACCGCGGCGCCGGCTCTGCCGGCCGCGGCGCAGGGGAGGCGGGCACAGCCGCAGGCGCGGCCGCCGCCTTGGCGCGCGCGCTCGCCGCATGCACGCCAGGGGGCTTACCCCGGCTCTCTGGCGCCGACGAGATGCTCTGCGGCTCGATGCCTGCCGCCGACAGCTCCTGCACGATGCGCGTGATCGTCTCGCGGCTCCCGGGCTCCAGCTTCACGAACTTCACGCCCATGCCGCTCGGGCCGTATTCGTTGGCATCCCGGCGCAGCCACACCACGCGCGCCACCCCGCGAATCTTCTCGGTCGCGTTGTCGGCCTCGCACTCGAGCTTGAGCAACGTGCCCGCGGCTGCGGGGTCGGTCGACTTGATGAACATGCCGCCGACGGAGACATCGCAGCACGCTTCCTGGACGTACTCGAAGGTGCTCGGACTGCGATAGCGCGCGACCAGTGAAACGACCGCGCGGGTGTCCTTCCGCGACTTATTCGAACCGACGTCCATGGGTACCTTGCAGACGGCCCATCTATCACGAAAGAAGCCCACCACGTGTGACGGTGATGAGCTTGCGCGACGAGGGCAGGGCTGTTCGCCCAAAAAGCCAGCATAGTGGCTTTTCGCGGTCATCGAAAGTTCGAGTGTGAGCTTCAGAGCTCGCGCATGCAGCTGCGTTGCACAGCCGGTGACGCTGTCCAAGGGAGCTCGGCCACGCTGGACGAAACGTGGCCGAAGCTCAGGACAGGATTGTCACCGCCGGCGGGACTGCGTGAGCCGCAGCGAGGGCTGCGGCTCGCGCGATCAGGCCTGCGCGTGCTTCAGCTCGCGGACACCCTCGTCGGGGCCGGACCACGGCAAGAAGCCCATGAGCTTCCGGCGGCGCACGAACTCTTCGATGTTCGAGCGGTGGCTCTCGTCGAGGTTCAGGAAACGAACCCCGATGCCCGACTGCATGGACGGGCGCGAGGTGGCCCGACGCCACATGATCTCGCACAACGCCTGGATCGAGGTGGTGTCTTCCAGGGAGAACGCCACCTGGATGCGCTGACCCACCAGGAAGCTGTCGCGAGACATGTTCTCGGTGGGGAGCGGGATGAACGCGCCGCCGAAGCCGATGTTGCCGAGCTCGACCTCGAGCCGGTCGTCGATCCGGGCGGGTACATCCACGTCGACGCGCAGCAGACGGCTGCGCTCGTACGGCGTCTCCACGAAGTGCTCCAGAATCGCGAAGACGAGCCGGTCCACAGCGACCGGCTTCACGAACACGCCCCCGGCGCCACGCTCGATCCACTGGCGGCGCGACACGGAGCTGTCCGAGGTGGTGAGCAACACGAGCGGGTTCTGCCCGTACCGAGCCGTGATGTCAGTCAGGATCCCATTGCCCGTTTGACCGGGGAGATTGAGATCCGCGATCACGACGTCGGTGCGGAGCTTGGCGATGCGCTCGACCACGTTGAGCGAATCGGTCTCCTCTTCCACCCGCATGTTGCGCGCTTGCAGCGCGTCACGAATGTTGGCGCGTACCCGCGCATCGGGCTCCAGCAACAGAACGGAAGGGCGCTTGATGAAGGGCTGCAGACTGGCCTGGTGGCCGATCGCATCCTTCAGGAACAGCGCCAGTAGACCCGCCTTGCTGTTGGTGCCGGTGCGACGAAATACGTTCTTGAAGTGGTTGTGGACCGTATTCTGGCTGAGCCCCAGACGTTCGGCGATCAGCGAGACCGTGCTCAAGCCCGACAGCAGGAGGAATACGACATCGTATTCTCTTGCAGTCAGCTCGTAGCGATCAGCGAAGCGCTCGAGCTCAGACCGTAGCAGTGAAATAGCGGCGCTCACGCGATGATTTCCTTGGTGCACGCCAAAAAACGAGTGTCGATCGTAGGATATGCGTCCAGGCAAATGTATCCCCCAAATTGGCTAGAACTACATATTTTCCCGTGTGATTCCGACATTTTCGCCACGGCGCTGGAAGGTGGTTTCAAAGTTCTGACGAGGAGTCGCTCGCGCGAGCGCGGGTGACCCAGCCACTTCAATCAACCGGCATGTCCAGCAGGCACACTACTGCGGGTACGACCAGCCCCCGCTCGGCCGTCTGCGGGCCCCTCCGAGACGAGACGCCTTTTGCACGGCACGAGGACCAAACATAGACCGGCTGGTTCGGGGTGGTGTCACCCCTAAGGGTGACAGGCGTCAGTTTCTCTCATCGCCGCATGTCGGAGCGGGGGCGAGCGCATACGTCTGGCTACTTTTCGCTCCACGGCGCTCATGGTATGCGGCGCGCTCGCGGAGCTCGTCGGACCGCCGTTCTGCCTGATGGAACACAGCGCAGCTACTGTCGAAAAGGCCATCGACGTGCTCTTTTGCCTGCACGAGCGCGCGCAGCCGTGGGGTGTGAGCGAGCTGAGTCGCGCGCTCAAGCTGCCGAAGAGCAGCGTGCATCGCTTGCTGGTCTCGCTGCGCCGGCGCGGTCTCGTCGAGAGCGACGAGCGCGGCCGCTACCGTCCCGGCATCGTGCTCGTGGCGCTCGGTCTCGGTGTGCTGGAGCGCGAGCCGCTGGTAGTCGCGGCGCGTCCGGTGTTGGAAGCGGCGGCTGCAGAGCTGAACGAGACCTTCTTCGCCGTCGCCGCGCGTGGCGGCGCACTGACCGTGCTCGACAAGGCCGAGGGCACCGGTTTTCTGCGCGCGGCCCCGCAGGTTGGACAGACCATCCCAGTGGCGCGCACGGCGGTGGGACGGCTGTACCTAGCGCTTGCGCCGGCGGCGTTGCGCGTCGGCGAGGAAGCGCCGCATCCGACCTTGCGCAAGCGCAGCCCCGAGCTGCCGGCGGTCGACGAGCGTGAGCTGGCGCTGGTGCGTCGCCGCGGTTACGCCGAAAATGTGGCGGGCTGGATCGAGGGCCTCGCGGTGTACGCAGGCCCGGTGTTCTTCCACGCACGACTGGTCGGTGCGATCGCGGTCGCGCTGCCCACGGCTCACCTCGTGCGGGTCGACCGCAAGCAAGTCGCCGAGCGCGTGGTGCGCGCGGCGGCCGCGGTCTCGGATCGCATGGCCGGACGCAGCAGCGGCTGAGCTCAGGTGCCGCCCAGCGTGATCATCAGCGTGGCGTCGCCGAGCGCGATCTCCTTGGCCTGCTCGTTCTTCACCACGGCCTGCGCATGGATGACGCGCTTGCCGAGATGCACGATCGTCGCATCACACACGAGCCGCCCGTGCTGCACGGGTCTCAAGTACTTCACGTGCAAGTCGACAGTCGACAGTGAGCCCTTGGTGTCCCTGACCTGTTGGTACTCATCTGTCATCAGCAGCGCCTGGGTGATCGTCGCGTCGATCAGGGTCGCGACGACGCCCCCGTGGATCATGCCGTTCGGGTTCTGCAGCTCGTTGCGACCCTTCACCTGACACTTCGCCCATTTCGGCCCGAAGTCAGTCACTTCGAAGCCGATCAGTTGGAAGAAGGGGAAGCTCCGAGCGAACTCCAGCAGCTTTTGCTTGAGCTTGTCTGGGTCGCGCACTTTGTCCATCTCACCTGACCCATAGCATGTTCATGTCGTATGAGGGGCCGCAATCACGCGCACGCCCTGCATGCGATCCAACCGACACTTGATTGTCAAGCGAAGCGCACGCGCTCGGGGTGCGCGTACACATTGAATACAGTGCCGCGCGCGAAGCCGACGAGTGTCACGCCGAGCGCATCGGCCAGCTCGATCGCGAGCGACGTCGGTGCAGAAACGGACACAACGCAACTCAGCCGGGCGAGCACGGCCTTCTGTACGATCTCGAAGCTGCAGCGCCCGCTGACTGCGAGCACGAGCGCGCGCCGCGGCTCCGGGCCCAGCTCGCCGGCGTAGAGCAGCTTGCCGATCACTTTGTCCACGGCGTTGTGGCGGCCGACGTCTTCGCTGCAGGCCAGGCTCGTTCCTTCGACATCGCAAACGAGCGCGCCGTGCATCGCTCCACTCTGCGCGAACGCGCTCTGCCGCTCGCGCAGTTGCGCAAGGCTGTGACCGATCAGGCCCACGGGCAGCGGCCGGGCGTCGCTGAGCGGGATGAGGCGCGCGAGCAGATCGTCGATGTGCTCGCGCCCGCAGCTACCACACGCGGAGCTCGCCACGGTGTTGCGCTGCACGCCGGCTGCGAGCTCGGGTGCGAGCACGGTGCCCGGCCCGGGTGCCACATCGATCAGGTTGCCGTAGCCGTGCTCGGTCGGCCGACCGCAGTGCGCGAGCCGGCCGAGGTCGGACAGGTCGCGTATGATGCCCTCGCTGAACAAAAAGCCCGCGGTGAGGAAGTGATCTTCGCCCGGCGTTCGCATCAAGGTCGCGAACGTGTCCGAGGCCAGCCGGATCTCGAGCGGCTCTTCGACGGCGATCGCATCCGGGGTCGCGGGCTCCGGTCCACCGCTCAGGCTGGCGCGCACGACGAGCCGCTGCGTGAGCGGTCGCCGCGCGACCTGGCGCTTCGGGCGTGGAGCATCGGGCGTTCGACTCAAGGCCGACGCAGTGTAGCGCGCGTTCGGCTCAGCGCCCGGGATCGCTCGGACGCTTGCTGAGCTGGCGGTCGAGATCCACGAAGCGCTCCGCCACCGCGCGGACGAACGCGCGCAGCCACTCGTTGCGCGACAGCTCGCGCTCGAGCGCGCCCCGGGTCACCACCAGGGCCGTGACGTCGGTCTTGGCCACGATCGTGGCCGTGCGCATCGAAGACGTGAAGATCGCCGTCTCGCCGAAGACCTCGCCGGGGCCCAGCTCGCACACGAATCGCTGGCCGCGCCCCTCCGCGCTCTCGTCCTTGTACAGCTCGCACTGGCCGTGCGTGATGATGTAGGCCGCATCGGCCATGTCACCCTCTTTGACGATCGTGGTCCCGGCAGCGAAGCTTTGCTGGGCGAACCAGCCACCGCCGCGCAGAAACGTCTCCACGTCGCGCTTGAGCTCGGCCACGCTCGGGTAGCGATCTTCGGGCGCAGCCGCGAGCGCGCGCCGCGCGATCCGGCACAGAAACGGTGGCAGCGGCGTCTCCGGCGACAGCCGCTCGGGCGGCACCACGCGGCCCGAGCGCGCGAGCGACAACGAGTCCTCGATGCTGTCGGATTCGTGAGGCGCTCGGCCCGTCAGCAGGAAGTACAGGATGCCACCCAACCCGTAGACGTCCGTGCGCTCGTCCACGCACGTAACCTCGCCGCGTGCCTGCTCCGGGGCCATATACGAGGGCGTGCCGGTGAGCGAGCCCAGAGCCTCGGGCAGGGTGTCGCCGGCGCGCCGCACGTGCGGCACCCGCGTGCTGTCGCCGAGCCGCGGGCCCTCTTGCAGCAGCGCGACGCCCCAGTCCATCACGTACACTTGGCCGTGTGTGCCGACCATGATGTTGGACGGCTTGAGATCGCGATGGATCACGCCGCGGCTATGGGCGAACGCCACGGCGTCGCACACCCGCAAAAACACCTGCAGGAGCTCCTCGAGCCGCTCGCCCGAGAGCGGCGTCTGCGTGGCGGCCAACAGATCTGCCAGAGTTTCCCCGCGCACCAGCTTCATGGTGAAACGCGTGGGCAGGCCCTGGTCGTCCATCTCGATGTCGTGGATGGGTACGATGTTGGGATGATCGAGCTGTCCGGTGATCTGGGCTTCTTCCACGAAGCGGGCCAACGCGTCGAAGTCACGCGTGGGCTCCAGCACCTTCATGGCCACTTCGCGCAGCACCAGGTTGTCGAACACGCAGCGCACGCTCGACATGCCCCCGCGCGCGATTTCGCCCCGGTCTTCGAAGCGCTCGATGGGCACCACGCTACTCGGCCGCGGCGTGTCTGCGCCGATGCGCAAGGTCGCGTGGCTCTCGGCCCGAGCGTACGCGTCCAGCTGTGGATCGCGGGCGTTGCTCTGGGTTTTGGGCTTCATCGGTCGGGGAAGATGCAACTCGCGCGGCGCTCGAACGCGCCTTGCACCTGCCAGCATAGGTGGCTTGCGAGCTGAAATAAAGCCCACGCGGGGGAGCGGAATTTGCCGGCGCGCCGCGCGCGCATGTCCGGCGCGGGCGCAGCCATCGCGTGATGTTTCCTGAGGTGTTTGAGCTATCCTCGTCCCGTGACACCGCCCGATCAGACGATGGATTTGGAAGAAGTCATCCGCGTGCTCGTGTCGCTCGGCGTCGAGCCGGCCATCGCGCGCTCGCAGCTGTCTGCGGCGAGCAACGGCACGGAGCGTCTGGCCGAGGCCGCGCTCTTGGCCGTGGATTCCGATGCGGCGCTGTTGATCTCGGACGACATGCCCCTACCCGTCGCGCTGTTCGAGCTGGTGGATGGGCTGCGCCAGTCCGGCCTGCCGCTGTCGATCGCGAAGAACGACGCGGGACAGCTCGTGCTCGCGTTCGGTGGCACGCGCCCGTGCGCGTACGAGCTGAGCATCGAGCCGGGCGCGACGTCGCGCGATCTGGTGCGCGCGCTGGCGTACGTGCTGCCGCGCACGCACCAGCTGCTCCTGGCCGTGGAGTACGAGCAGCCGGGTGTGCTGCCGATCCTGGTGCTCGATCGCGGCACGTACGTGTGGTTCAGCGCGGCGGTGGGCGATGGCGCGCTCGATCACGTGTTCGTGCGCGCCGGCTCGGAGACCGGGCTCGTGCAGCTGCAGGTGTGTGAGACCAGCCCCGCGCGACCGCACTGGCAGACTCGCTATGCCGCGCACGCCCCGCAGCTGCAAGCGGCGAGCGACGTGGACGCCGTGATCGAGCGCGTGCGCGCCTACGATCCGCGCGTGGCCTGGCCGGCCGAGCGCAGCCGCCCGCCTGGCGATGATTTCTACGAGCTGTGCAACGCGCTCGCGGCAGCGCCGCTCGCGAAGTGCCTGCGCGGCGGCACGGACGCGCAGCTCGCGCAGCTCCTGTACCGCTTCGCGCTCACCACGCTCGTGGGCGCGCAGTGCGACATGCTGGCTGCGCGCCGCAATCCGGGCATGTCCGCGCAGGGTCTGCTCGGCTGGGGCCAGCTGACTTGGGCGTATTTCATCTTCGACGCGCTCGGCGCTACGACAGATGCAGAGCGCGTGGGGCGGCTGCTGGACGAGCCGTGGGTGCGCGTGCAGGAGCGCGGCCTCGTCGCGGCGCGACAGCGCGCGTATTACGACCTCGCGCGCTGGATGCGCACGGGCGTGGCGGGCGCGACCTTGCCGCGACTCGCAGAGCTCTTGCCGCTGCGCGAGCGCCTGTCCTGGGAGGAGCCGGAGCTGGTGTCGGCCGCGCTCGCGGTCCACAGCGAGCCGATCGGCGATCAGCTCACGCACCATCCGCTGTTCTACGCGTGGCCCGCGCCGCTGTACGCGCTCGCGCGTCGCGCCAGCGCGCTCGAGCTGTTGCCGAAGGACAACCCGTTTTTGGCGCGCCCGGTGCTCTACACCTCGGTCGATCAGAGCGATCCGCTGCTCGTGAGGCTGCGCGAGCAGCTCGCGGGCTTCGACGCGCTCGACCCCGAGCACCTGCCGGCGTTGCTCGATCCGCTGCCGGTCGTCGTGGACGTGGTCATCACGCGCGTGGAGGGCGAGAGCGTACACGGCCATACCTTGCTCGCCGCGTTCGACGACGCAGAGCACGAAGTGATCGCGCCACGCGCGGGACACCCGATCGAGGCCGGCGAGGTCTGGCTGCTGGAGGTGCAGGGCTCGAAGCGCAGCACGCGCACCGCGCATTACGCGGACCTGGGCGACGTGCGCTGTACGATCGCGCTGCCGACCGGCGAGTGGCTCGAGAAAGCGACCTGAGCGGCTAGTGCCGCGACCGGGCGGTTTTGATCCGTTCTGGCTTGTTCCGAACGTCCGTGGCTGCGTTGCCGAACCTCGACGTAGGAGCGACTACGCCTTCGGTTCGGCGCCTTGCCACGAACGCTCGGCCCGGCGCCATAACGAATCAAAACCGCCCGGTCGCGGCACTAGGCCTGGGCCGCGTGCACCGTCCACACGGAGGTGCCGTTGGTCCAGACGCCCAGCGTGCGCTGGCCGTTGTGAGTCAACTGGAAGATCCAGCCTGGCAGCTGTTGCAGCTTGATGCTGGCCCCTTTGAGCGGCGTCCACTTCATAGGCTTCCCTGAAAACTTAGGGGCCCGCGGCGCGGAGGCAAGCCCCGGGTTGGGGTAGTGACATGCCTTACGTGTGCGGCGTGGTGAGCAGCACGTACTCGTTCATGCGATCGCCGTGGCCATCTGCGCGAAAACGCTCGAGCTCGCGCAGCTCGCTCGCGCCGATCAGCGCGTCGAGCTCGCTGCGATCAGGGAAGTGACAATACCGCGGCGGAGCATCGCCGGAGCCCCAGCGCAGCAACGTGTCACCGGGCTCGAGCTGGTCGAGCGCAATCGGCTGCGCGGCGCTGCGGTTGTAGTCCTCGAAGCGCACGCGGCGCGACGCGAAGCGGGCGTCTTCGTCGAGGCGCCAGACTGTCAGCGCGAGCAGCGCGCGTGCGTCGAGCAGCGCGGCCAGCTCGCGCAGCAGCTGCAGTCGCTGCGCGTATCCGGGGACGTGATGCAGCACGCCGAACACGCAGACCAGATCGTGAGCCCCCGCGCCGCTCAGCGCTGCGAGCGGCGTGCTCAGAAAGTCCGCTTCCAAAAAGCGCTGCTGTGGGGCGCGAGCGCGCGCCCGCTCGAGCAACGGCGCGCTGACATCGACGCCGAGATAGTCGAGCTGCGGAACGTGATCGGAGAGATACGCCGCGAGTCGACCGTCCCCGCAGCCCAGATCCAGCACGCGCAGCGTGCCGCTCTCGGCGGCAGGGCGCAGCTCGCGCAACCTCGACAGCACGCGCGCCCAGCCGGGCCACGGGCGCTTGCGTTTGTCGCTCCACTCGGGCGCGATCGCCGCGTAGAAGCGGCGATTGATCGCGTTCAGCTCGAGCTGCGTGGCGCGGTCCATCTGGTGCGGCCGCGGGTATGACACGACGCTGCTGGCTGCGCTATACGTGGGCCTGCCATGTCGTCCCAGCGCAGCCCAGACGCGTACCAGTTCGAGCCCGAGGCGCATCGCGAGGCGCTGTGCGCGGTGATCCGCGAGATCGAGGCGTTCGTCCTCGGGGCGGGCGACGGGCACGCCGCGCTGCCCCGGCCCGTGTTGCACGGGATCCTGCGCCGCCACCCGCGGGCCGGCCGCGGCTTCTTCTCGCGCAGTGAGCTCATCGCGGGCTACCGCGCCTTTGCCGCGCGCGAAGGCTTCCGCCTGGATGAAGCCAGCTTCATGACGCGCGTACAGATGCGCCCGGTGCGCACGCAGAGCGGCGTCACGCCCGTCACGGTGTTGACCAAACCCTATCCCTGCCCCGGGAAGTGCGTGTTTTGTCCGAACGACGTGCGCATGCCGAAGAGCTATCTGTCCGCGGAGCCGGGCTGCCAGCGTGCGGAGGCGAACGGCTTCGACCCGTACTTGCAGACCTATCAGCGCCTGCGCGCATTTCGCGCGATCGGCCACGCCACCGACAAGGTCGAGCTGATCGTGTTGGGCGGCACGTTCTCGTATTACCCGGAGGCGTACCGGCTCTGGTTCTTGAAGCGCTGCTTCGATGCGCTGAACGACTTCGGTGCCGAGCGCGACGGCTGTGCCGCGGCCGAGTCGCAGCGCCTGACGTTGCCGGAGCTGAGCGCCGTGCAGGGCTCGCAGCTGGGAGAGGCGGGTGCGACCGGCTACAACCGCGTGGTCAGCCGCTTTCTGCGTCAGACCGGACGTGCGCTCCTGCGCGACTTCGAGCACGCGGACTGGGCGGCGCTGCAGCGTGCGCACGATGAGAACGAACACTCGCGCTGTCGCAACGTGGGCCTGGTGCTCGAGACCCGGCCCGATCATCTGGATGAAGCCGAGGTGGAGCGGCTGCGCCGCATGGGATGCACCAAGGTGCAGATCGGCTACCAGAGCCTGTCCGATGGCATCTTGCTCGCCAACAAGCGCGGCCACGACGTCGCACAGACCCGCGCGGCCACGCGCCTCTTACGCCGGGCGGGGTTCAAGATCCTCGCGCATCTGATGCCCAACCTGCTCGGTGCGACATCCGACAGCGATCGCGCCGAGCTGCAGCAGCTGTTCTCGGATCCGGACTTCTGTCCGGACGAGCTCAAGCTGTATCCGTGCTCGCTCATCGAGAGCGCCGAGCTCATGCGTTACTACCACGCGGGCACGTACCGCCCGTACACGCACGACGAGCTGCTCGAGGTGGTCAGCGATGCGCTGCGCCTCGCGCCGCGCTACTGCCGTCTCGCTCGCGTGATCCGCGACATCTCGTCCGGCGACATCGTGGCGGGTAACCGCACCTCGAACTTTCGCGAGGTGGCCGAGCGTAACCTGCGCGAGCGCGGCGAGCGGCCACAGGAGATCCGCAGTCGCGAGATCAAGCTGACTCCGCTGGGGCGAGCGCAAGAGGCGAGCCTGCGCGTCACGCAGTACGACACGAGCGTGAGTGAGGAGCGCTTTCTCGAGCTGGTCACCCCGGACGATCAGCTGCTCGGCTTCTGCCGTCTCTCACTGCCGAAACAGCCAGGCTTCATCCCGGAGCTCGCGCATAGCGCGCTGATCCGCGAGCTCCATGTGTACGGCGCATCCTTGGCGCTGGGCCAAGCGCCGCGCGACAACGCGCAGCATCAGGGCTTCGGCAAGCGCCTACTCACGGAAGCAGCGATGCAGGCCAGCGAGCGAGGCTTCGAAGACCTCGCGGTCATCTCAGCCGTAGGCACCCGCGAATACTACCGCGCCCGCGGCTTCCATGACGGTGCGCTCTACCAACACCTGAAGCTGGCGTAAAACGCCGCCCGCTCACCCCCACAACCAAGCCGCCCCTCGCACCCCACTGCTATCTCCATGCTGCGCCGGCACGAGCCGCGTCTCGACCTGATCACTAAACACATACGCTCCCCACAGCTCCGGCACCCGCTGATACAGCTGGGCGATGCGTGAAACCCCACCGCCGAGCACGATCACGTCCGGGTCCAGCACGTTGATCACGCTCGCCAGCGCCCGAGCGAGCCGCTCGCAGTAACGCTCCACCGTCGCAGCCGACAGCGGCTCGCCCGCCGCCGACAGCTGCCCGATCTCCTCGGCCGTGTGCCGGTGCCCGGTGTGACTCGCGTGATCCCGCGCGAGCGCAGGCCCACACAGATACGTCTCGATGCAGCCGCGTCTCCCGCAGTAGCAGGCTGGCGCGGGCTCATCCGTCGGCCCCGGCCAGGGCAGCGGGTTGTGGCCCCATTCGCCCGAGATCGCGTTGCAGCCGATCAGCGCGTTGCGCTGCACCACCACGCCACCGCCCACGCCGGTGCCGAGGATCACGCCGAACACCACGTCCGCGCCTGCGGCTGCTCCGTCCACCGCCTCCGAGAGCGCGAAGCAGTTCGCGTCGTTTTGCAGCCGGATCGGCCGCGCCAGACGCTGTCCGAGATCGCGATCGAATGCGCGACCGTTCAGGCACAATGTATTCGAGTTCTTGAGGGTGTGGGTCTTGCGGGAGAGAGCCCCAGGCGTGCCGACGCCCACGCTCGCGCGCGCGCCGAGCTCCGTTTCGGCGTCCTCGACCAGCTTCGCAACGGCTTCGACGATCTGGCTGTAATCCTGGGCGGGCGTGGGCACGCGCCGCTGAACGCGAACGCCGCTCCCGTCCAGCGCGACGAGCTCGATCTTCGTTCCACCCAGGTCGATCCCGATGCGCAGACTGTCCGTGGGCATGTTCGTGCTCTCGCGCGCGCGCGCCAAATGCCAGCGCCATGGCGACGGTGTAAGTTTCTTGCTGGCGAACGCATTCGTATCACGTCGCACGTGCGCCGGGGACACGGTTGAAATCTCACGCGCCTCACCCCCATAATTCCGGGGCAACCATGGCGGCCATGGCTTCCAACCAGGTAAAGAGCGCAGAGACGGCGATCGACGAGCTCGAGCTCGAGGCGCCATCGACGGAGCCCAAGAGTCAGGCCATGCCGCTCTTGAGCGAGGCGCAGCTGCTGAAGCGCGCGCAGCTCGAGCTGGAGTTGCTCTACGCGATCGAGCAGCAGATCGCTGCCGCACACGATCAGTTCGAGATGATCACGCGCGTGCTCGAGCAGGTCTGCAAGCACCTCGGCTTCGAGGCCGCTGCGCTCTTGCTCGTGGATACCGCAGACGCCCACGTGTTCGCCGTGGCGGATGGCAACGCTCGCGCCACGCGTGCGCTGCGGCGCGCCTCCGCCCTGCGCTGGCTGGAGCATTCGCGCACGGCGCAGGCGCGCACCCTGGCCCCACCACCTGCGGCTCCGAGTGAGACGCCGAGCGGCGAGCCGCAGACGCAGCCCCGGCTGCGGCGCTCCGGTCTCCTCTTGAGCTTGAGCGGCACGCACAGGCGCAAGGTGTACGAGGTGCCGCTCTCCGGCGGCGGCGGTCACATGGGCCTCTTGCAGCTGATCGGTTTCGAGTCGTCCGAGTCGGACAGCAGCGTGCTGCGGCGCGCGTCGCTGGTGGCGGCGCAGCTGGGCCGCGCCATCCTCGTGCACCATGAGCACGCGCAGCGCATTCGCAGCGAGCAGCTGCTGCTGCTCGGCGGGGCGATGGACGCGATGCTGCGCGACCTGCGCACGCCGCTCGCTGCCGTCGCGAGCTGCGTCGAGAGCCTGGCGGGCGCGGCGGCTCCGGAGGTGCGAAGCGAGCACGCGGCGCGCGCGGGCCGCAGCCTGGAGCACGTGGAGCGCATGATCCAAGACGTGCTGGCGTTCGTTCGCGGCCAGCGCGAGGTGGTCGCGGATCGCTTGCCGCTGGAGCGTTTCGTGAAAGAGACGCGCGAGCTGCTCGAGCCGGAGCTGGCGAGCTTCGGCACCGCGCTCGAGATCCACGGTGAGTGTGCGGGGACCGCGCGCTTCGACGCACGCAAGATCCAGCGCGTGCTCTGGAACCTGGCGCGCAACGCGGGTCAAGCAGGAGCGAAGACGTTCACGTGGAAGCTGGAGCGCGAGGGTGAGTATCTGGTGTTCGAGTGCGCCGATACGGGCTCGGGCATTCCTCAAGAGATCAGCGCCCGGCTATTCGAGCCGCTTGCGAACTTCGGCAAGGCGCGCGGGACCGGGCTCGGCTTGTCGATGGCCAAGACGATCGTCGATGCGCACTGCGGTCGCATTCAGGTGAAATCTGATCTCGGGCGTGGGACCGTATTTCGTATTGAGCTACCGTTCTGAGTCATGAAGGTTGAGACGATGTCGCGTGCGTTGGGTGGTGTTTGGGTCGTGTTGGGTGCGCTGATCTCGGCAGGTTGCAGCCTCGAAACCATGGCGGTGAACACGACCGCCGGGATCCTGTCGCGAGGCGAAGGTGTGGCCCGCTCCTACTTCGACTGGGAGAGCGCCGGCTATGCCAGCCCGGCGGGCATCATTCAGTTCGAGGGCATGCACATGATCAGCACCGACAACGCCCAGCTCAGCCTATCGTTGGTCAAATCGTACATGGCCTACGCGTACGGTTGGGTCATGGACGCGTACGAGATCGCCGACCAGGCGGGCGACAGCGAGCTCGCCGAGCACCACAAGTACCGCGCACACCTGATGTACTCGCGCGCGCGTGACCTCGCGCTACGCGTCGTGGCGCAGCGCGATCCGAACGTGCGCAAAGAGCTGGAGCGCGATCCGCAGACGCTCGCCAAGTACCTGCGCAAGACGTTCGACGAAGAAGATCTGCCCGGGCTGTTCTGGCTGATGATGTCGTGGACGAGCGCCATCAACAACAGCCCGCGCGCGGAGGACATGTCGGACATGGCAGCGCTGCGCGTGATCGCGGAGTGGGTGATGGAGAAGAACCCCGGCTACGAAGACGCCGGCGCGCTCGTGTTCCTCGGCGGCTTCGAGTCCTCCATGCCGAAGGCGTACGGCGGCAATCCGGAGAAGGGCAAGGCGCTGTTCGAGCGCGCGCTGGCGCTCACCGGGCGCAAGAACCACATCTTGCACATCAACTACGCCAAGCTGTATGCGGTGAATCAGCAGGACCGCAAGCTGTACGTCTCGCTGCTGCACGAGATCATCGAGGCGGGCGATCAGGGCGCGCCGTTTCGCATGTCCAACAAGGTCGCGCGGCGCCGTGCGGTGCGCGCGCTGGCACGCGTGGACGAATACTTCGTGGAGTGAGGTGCGAGCTCAGGCGAGCTGACGCAGCCGCTCGACCGCGATCGCCGTCATCGCCGCTTGCACGTTGTACGACGGTACGAAGCCCGCCATCGGGATGCGCACGCTGTGCTGACAGCGCGCGAGCACGCTGTCCGTGATGCCGCTCTGCTCGTTGCCGATCACGCACAGGGTGGGGCCGCGCAGGTCGACCTGCCACGGTGCCACGGCACCCACGTCTTCGATCGCGACGCTGCGGATGCCGCGCTCAGCGGCGAGCGCCAGCGCCTCTTCCGTGCTGGCGTAGACGACGGGCAAGAGGCGCGACGCGCCCATCGAGACGTGGTCCACGCGCCCGCGTTGCTCGTGATTGAATGTCGCGTCGACGATCACGCCGTCTGCGCCCGAGACCTCCGCGGTGCGGACCGCGAAGCCGACGTTGCTCGGATAACTCGCGCGGTGCAGCAACCAGCACATGCCGCCGCGCGCGAGCAGCTCCGGCAACGCAGCCGTCGGCGGCGGACCCAGCAGCGCGACCGCGCGCTCGGAGCCCCGCCCGCGGCCCATTCGGCGCATGTCGCCGGGGCTGCCGCGCCAGATGTCCACGCCGCGCCGCTCGGCTTCTGCGATCAATAGGGCGGCCTCGGGGCTGGTATCGTCTGCCGGAATCAACAGCACGCGCACGTCATCGCGCTCACGAAGCGCGCGCTCGATCGCGCTGATGCCCGCGAGCTGCCTGCGCGGCGGGAGCGCGGCGCCGTCTCGACTCATGGCGCCGGCTCCGGATCGCAACGCACACGCTCAACCGTAAATCAGGCGCGACAACGTCTCGGCGACGCACGCGGGCTTCGTCTCGCCCTCGATTTCGACCGTGACTTTCTGCTTGAGCTGGATGGTGTTGGGGTTCACCAGCTCCGCGGACAGAACTTCGCGGTGCGCACGCACGCGCGAGTTCACCTTCACGGGCGAGGGGAAGCGCACCTTGTCCAGGCCATAGTTCACGCCCATGACGATGCCTTCGTAGGCCTTCGGATCGGCCATGGGGATGGCCGCCCCAAGATGCGGGATCAGCGACAAGGTCAGATAGCCGTGTGCGATCGTGGTCTTGTACGGTGAGAACTGCGCGGACTTCTCGGGGTCCACGTGGATGAACTGGTGGTCGAGCGTCGCGTCGGCAAAGGTGTTGATGCGGCTCTGTTCCACCTTGAGCCACTCGCCCACGCCCTCGGCCTTACCGGTGAGGCGGTTCCAGATCTCCATGGCATTTTCGGCGTGTGTCGGCATGTACGGGCTCCCTTGATCACAGCGGCGGTCGCGGGACCCGCTCCGCAAGCTCCGCGGCTCCCGACCTCCGCACCTTCGTTGAGGCTTGGGCCGCTTCCTAGCCCAAGGGCCGAGCCACAGCAATACGAAGCTTTCCAGGCGTGCCAACCTCGCCAAAGGCACGTCGGTTTGGTTTCGGTCTGGAACGGCGCTAGAGTGGCGGGCTAGAAAGCCGGAACCAAAGGGAGTCGCCCGTGCGCGTTGGCATTACAGAGCTGCTGGTCATCCTCGCCATCGTTCTTCTGTTGTTCGGATCGAAGAAGCTGCCCGAGCTGGCCGACGGCATGGGCAAGGCGATTCGAAACTTCAAGAAGGGCGTGCAGAACGACGACGAAGAAGACGTCACGCCCGTCACGTCTGCAGACAAACAGGTGTCCTCGCGTTCGGGCGCCGACATCGGGCACGAGGCGCCCTCGGTCACGCCCGCCGAGCGCAAATCCTGAGGGGTTGCGAGCCCGGCGCACCCACTCGCCGGCGTGTTTTCCGGCGCAATTCGGCTGAAGCGGCTACAACGCCGCGCGAGACCAAGGACTAGAACAGCAGCTCGACCTCGACCTCTTCGTCTGGCGCGTCAGGCTCCGGCGCGCGCGAGCGTAGATCGGTCAGGCGGTTCTGGCTCAAGCTCTCGAAGTAGCCGCGCAGCTCGGGCACCGCGTGGATCAGGCGCTCGAAGTAGTTGCGGTGCAGGAACAAGAGCGATGCGCCGCTCGATCCGGCGCTCACGCTCGCCGAGGTCGGCTCGTTGCGGATCATCGAGATCTCCCCGAACAAGTCGGATGGCCCGAGCTCGGCCACGCGTGTCCCGTTGCGAAGAACCACCGCTTCACCGCGCAGCACCACGTACAGGCCCTGGCCGTGCTCGCCCTCGCGGATGATCGGATGCTCGGGCGCTGCCTCCACGCTGATGAAGCGGCGCACCAGGTCGAGGCGCTGGCGCGCGTCGAGCGGGCGAAATAGCGGTGACGTCATCGTTACGTTGGTGAGCAGGCGGTCGCGCGCGAAGCCAGACAGCGCCGGTCCGAGGTGCTGCATGGTCGCGCTGAGCGCGCTCATACGGTCGCAGTCGAACTCGAGCAGATCGCAGTCCGTCACCGCGCGCACGCTCGCGCTGCGCGGCGCATCCGCGAGCAGCACCATCTCGCCGAACACCGTGCCCTCGGACAGCTGCGCGAGCTTGACCGCTTCGCCCTGGCGCTCGGTGCTCACCTCGATCGTGCCGCGCGCGAGCACGTAGAAGCTGCGGCCCGGCTCACCCTGGCGGAGGATCCACGTGTCCGGTCGCACGCGCACCACGTCGAGTACCTCGAGCAGCTGCGTGAACTCCTGCTCCGGCAGCAGCGAGAGCAGGGGGATCGGAAGCAGCCGCTCCGGGAAGAACACCGCGTCGTGCGTGTAGCGCGCGGCGATCTGCTGTGCGTACGGCACGAGCTGCGCGCGCTCGCGCGGAGCCTTGCCGATGAGCGCTTCGTTCACGCGCTCGTCGAGCGAGGGCAGCGTGCGGCGTGCGCCTTGGCCCACGCGGTACGATTCGCGCGCGTAGAGCTTGGCCACCTCGTGCAGCAACACGGAGAGCTTGGGCTCGAGCTTGGACAGCACGCGCAGGGCGACCAACGCGCGCAGCGGGTAGCCGGCGAGCGCAGCGTTGCGAGCCAGCGCCGTGTACACCACCGCCGCCGGTTGCACTTCGCCGAGGGCGAGCAATGCGTCCGCCACGCGCAAGCGCGCGTCCAGGTTGCCTGGTTGCTGCTCCACCAGCACCGTGTACAGCTGCAGCGCCGGCTCGTAGCGTTCGTCGAATAGCGCTCGGTCGGCGTCTTGCTTGAGATCGGCGATGGTCTGCACCCGGGCTCCTCGCGTATAGCCGCCCGCGCCTTTTCTTCCAGGCGGGGGCATCCGCCCCCGATTATCGTCCGGGGCGCGCGCCTGCGCGAGAAGTTAGGTGTGACGGCTCAGAACCAAGTGAAGGATACGAGCAGCGAAGGTGAGAAGAGGCCGTGAGTCTGCTCGTCGTTCGACAGGGCCGCGCCCGTGAGGCGCAGAAGCGCGCCGATGGCAAACGGCCCTGCGATGCGCCACTCGTAGCCGGCACCGAGGAAGAACGTGAAACCCACCGCCGACCGGTTGGCGGTCGTGTTCAAGAGATCGCCGGCGAAGCCGGCTAGCCCCAGCCCGAAGCCGCCTTCGATATGCAGTCCGAGTGTCGTGCGTTTGGGATACCAATCTATGAATGGCCCGAAGCTCGTGAGTCGAAAATGCTCGAGCGTGGACTCTCCGCTCGCGTCCTCGATGGCGACGGAGTAGGTGGGGCTCGACACCCAATCGAGAAATAAGCCGCCGCCCACCACGAAACCGGGCGCGACAGCCCAACCCGCGGCCACGTCCAGCGCGGGTCCCCAGCCGGACAGGGTTACCTCGAGCTCGCCCTCGGGATCGTAGCTGTGGGAGATCGAATCGGTTCGCGGGCCGAGGCCAACGGCGGCGCGCAGGTACAAGCCGCGTCGAATCTCGCGGCCTTCGGCTGGCGTCGCTGGCGCGGGTGCGGGTGCGGGTGCCGCTGCGGCCCTGTGCTCGCGCTCGCGGCGCTCCCTACGCGCGCGTGGATCCGGGCGAGCGGGCGCTGCGGATGGCTGCGGAGATGCGGGCTGGACAGGCGTCGCGAGCGGCGCTGCTTGCGGGGCCGGCGGCGTCTTCGGAGCGTTGGCCACGCGCTCGCGCAGCGCTCGCACGCGGTTCTCCACGTCGCGCCGGTTCTCGGCGTTCGGCAGCTGCTCGAGGTACATGTTGAAGGCGCGCAGCGCGTCTTCCTCCTGCCCCAACCGGTCCGCTGTCTGCCCGATGTTGAACAGCAGCTCCGGCCGGCCGCTCAGTTGGTAGGCCTCGTGGAAGTAGGCCCAGGCGTCGCGGTAGCGCCCGTCTTTGTAGGCCTCACGGCCCTGCTCGAAGCGGGTCCGCGCCAGCTGGTCGGAGTCCGGCTGCGCGCGGACGGGGCCCGCCGGCACACACGGAAGCAGGGGGAGAGCGGCCGGAATCAGCCACAGCGCACAGAGCCAGGGCAAGCAGGTGTTCAGACGCACGGTGAGCCTCGAAGCAAGCGGCCCCATTCTAGCGGCGAACGATCGCTACGCGAGAATCTTCAGGAAGGTTGCGGGCTGGCCTGTGCTTTGCTAGCGTCCGCGGCCCAAGTTTCTGCGGGAGTGATCATGGCTCGAGTCACCGTCGAAGACTGCCTGGCACACGAAGAAAACCGCTTTGCCCTCTGCATTCTGGCCTCGCGCCGCACCCGCCAGTTGAACCGCGGCGTCCCCGCGTTGGTCGAAAGCAAGAACCGCGCTGCCGTCACGGCGCTGCGCGAGATCGCCGCAGAGCGCGTGAAGTACTCGCGTCCCGTGACGAAGCTCGTGATGGAATACATCGTGGAGACGAAGGCGCTGATGGAAGCGCAGGACGGCTGAGCTCTCAGCGCGCTCCGGAATTGCAAGCGGCCCGCACCACGAGGCGATCGGTGCGAGCCGCTTGCTTGTTTCACGTTTTCATTTCGTGGTCGTCGGCGCGGCGGGCGGCGTCGGCGTGGAGGGCGCCTTGACAGTCGGCGCGGCGGGTGCCGCGGGCGGCTTGGCGTTTGCGGGCGGCGTCGGCGCTTTGGCCGTGCCGGACGGGGCCGCGGGCGTCGTCGCGGTCGCTGCCGCCTGAGCGGCCGTGGTCTTCGTCTCGACCTTCGCCGCTTGCGCGGTGGCGGCGGCCTGGTTGGGGGCCGGCGTGCCAGCAGCCGTGGTCGCGGCCGGCGGCGTGTAGCTGATTTCCGTCGCGAGCTCGAGCTGGATTGGATCGGCCACGACGGACAGACCCTCGGTGACCATGTTCCACTTCAGACCGAAGTCCTTGCGGTTGATCGTGGCCGTGGCTTCGTAGCCTGCACGCAGCTGCGGACCTTGCCCGAAGTTGACCTGGTGCACGCCGAGCAGCTCGCCCTTGAACGGCACGGTCTTCGTGATGTCGCGGATCGTGAGGTCCACCTGGGCGGTGAACTTGTTGCCGCTCCACTTGATCGACTTCGCCACGAGCTTCAGCTGCGGGAACTTCTCGGCGTTGAAGAAGTCGTCCGAGCGCAGGTGCGCGTCGCGCTTCTCGATGCCGGTGTCGATCGACGCCGTCTCGGCCGTGGCTTCGAGGGTGCTGATCTTCGCGGTCTTCGGATCGGCCTTGATCGTGGCCGCGAACTTCTTGAACTGACCGGTCGCCTTCGAGAAGCCGAGGTGGCGCGCGACGAAGTTGATGTGTGAGTGCGACGTGTCGAGCGTCCACTCGACCGACTTGTCATTCGGGTTGGCAGCAGCCGCGGCGCCGACCGGAGCGGGCTTTGCAGTCGAGGTTGCAGGCCCACCGCCGGGATTGCCTGCGGGTGTCGCTGGGGTCGCGGGCTTGGCTGCGGGCGCGGACGTCGGCGCGGGAGAAGGCTTCGTCGAGGGCGGCGTGGCGGAGGGCGCAGCCGTCGGTGACGCCGTGGGCGTCGTCGCCGCGGGCTTGGCCGCAGGCGCCGTGGGCGTGGCCTGCGCTTGCAGTCCGGTCGTCCAGAGCAGCGCTGACAGAGCGATCCAAGGGCATTTCTTCATAGTCGTCTCTCCATAAAGGTGGACACGTTCTCTCGTGTACTTCGCGCACAAGCCGAGCCGCGTGTGTACACACCCACACGCGCGTTCCGTATACGTCGATGAGTGTAATGCGTTACGTGCTGCGCTCGTGAGCTACGCCGACCGGCTTGCCGCCAAGAGCTGCGAGACGCTGTGGTACGCCGATCGATCCATGACGCGCAATAGGGGGGACGCGCCTGCCCGGTGCGCATTCAACGCGCGAGTGTGTCACGCGCAGGACGAGACACGCGCAAGCACGCACGGTACGGCCGTTTTGGGCCATGACGTGCGTGCCCGAGTTTAATACAGCGGCGGTCGCGGGAGCCGCTTTTAGATGCAGCACTCGATGACATGCGGGCCGCGCTCCTTCATCGCGCGCTCGAATACGCGACAGAACTCTTCTGCATCTTTGGGGCGTGAGGCGGACACACCCATGCTCTGCGCCATGGCGACGAAGTCGAGGTTGGGGCGCGTCAGGTCGAGCATGTCCTTGGCGCGCGGCCGCGCTTCGCCCGCGCCCACGCGCGCGAGCTCGATGTTCAGGATGCGATAGGAGCGATTCGCGAAGATCACACTCGTGACGTCCAGCTGCTCGCGCGCCATCGTCCACAGCGCCTGGATCGTGTACAGCGCGCTGCCGTCGCCCTCCAGACAGATCACCTTGCGATCGGGACAGGCCACCGCCGCGCCGACCGCGACCGGCAGGCCCATGCCGATCGAGCCGCCCATGTTCTGCAGCCAGTCGTGCGCCGGCGCGTTGATGGTGTGGAAGAACGTGAAGATGCCCTCGGTGTTGCCCTCGTCCACCACGACGGCATGTTCCGGCATGAGCGCGCCGATGGCCGCGCCGACGCTCACCGACGTGAGCGGACCGGTCGGCAGAGCAGGGCGATTGAGCGGCGCGAGCACGGGATCGCCCGCCGGCGCACCGAGCTGATCCGCCAGGCGCTCGAGCGCGTCCTCACAGTCGTCTTCGGCTGCCGCGCAGCGCTTCACGATGCAGCCCTCCGGGACCAGGCTGCTCGGCTTGCCTGGGTACGCGAAGAACGCCACGGGCGCCTTGGTGCCGAACAGCAGCAGGTTGCGCGTGCCGGTCAGCTCCTGCACGGCCATCTCGGCGAAATACGCGAGCCGATTCAGCTGCGGCCGGCCCGCGCCGCGCGGGATGCGCGAGACGAACGTGTCGCTGAACAGACGCGCGCCCGTCTTGCGTGCGATGCGCTCGGCCGCGCGCAGCGCGCGCTCCGTCAGCGCGGGCCCGTTCAGGAGCAACACGCTCGGCTCGCCGCGGCTCAACGTCTCCGCGATGCTGCGCAGGGTGGGCTCTTCGACGCGCGTCGGCTCGGGCCAGGCGTGTGCAGCTGTCGGCTGCGGGGCATCGCTGAGCTCGCCCCAGCTCGCGTCCGCCGGCAAGATCAAGCTGCTGATGCGACCGGGCGGCGTGCGCGCGACGCGCAGGGCATCGAGCACGTCGCTCGCCAAGTTCTCCGGACGCATCGAGGTCCGCACCCAGTCGCACAGCGGCCGCGCGAGACCCGCGATGTCCGAGGCGAGCGGCGCATCGAACGAGGCGTGCTGCGTGGCGTGATCGCCGATGATGTTCAGCATGGGAGCGCGCGCGCGCCGCGCGTTGTGCACGTTCGACAGCGCGTTCGCGAGGCCGGGCCCGAGGTGCAACAGGGTGCAGGCGGGGCGACCGGTCATGCGCGCGTAGCCGTCTGCCGCGCCCGTCGCGACTCCCTCGAACAGCACCAGCACGGGCCGCATGGCTGGCACGTCGTCCAGTGCGGCCACGAAATGCATCTCGGATGTGCCGGGATTCATGAAGCACACATCCACCTGCGCTGCGACCAAGGTTTGCAACAAGCTCTGTGCACCGTTCATGGGCTGATCTCCGGGAGCGAGACTCGCATGATTTCGAGCTGGTGCGGAACAAGCAAGCTCAGGTCACGCGGGTCAAACTGGCTGCGCCGGCTCCGGCTCGATGGGTTGGGGCGTGAGCCCCGTCCAGATCACGGCCAGATCTTCCTCGGTCAGGGTCTCCTTCTCGAGCAGGCGCGCGGCGGCCGCTTCCAACAAGCTGCGCTGCTTCGACAACAGTGAGCGCGCGCTCTTGAACGCGCTCTCCACGATGTGGCGAATGGCGGCGGCGCCGACGCCAACGAACATCTCGACGAACTCCGAGCCGCTGATCGAGAAGAACGGCACGCCCGCTTCGCCGGCGACCGCGCGCGCGAGCAGCGTTTTGCCCGTGCCGGGTGGGCCGACGAGCAGCACGCCCTTCGGCATGCGCGCGCCGAGCCGGCCGTACGAAGCCGGATCTTT
>Ga0190269_10000382_pt1 | contig 23520 bp, 21 predicted proteins | sample Popmic249IS_FD_133749 | JGI IMG/M metagenome (GOLD analysis project Ga0190269, IMG submission 133749) | Populus adjacent soil microbial communities from riparian zone of Blue River, Arizona, USA - 249 IS | ecosystem: Environmental > Terrestrial > Soil > Riparian zone | place: USA: Arizona... | reverse complement strand
GCCGCGTTGCTCGCGCACGACCGCTGGCGCAACACAGGTCGCACGCGTTATCTCGCTGGATCGCTCTCGCTGATGGCGCTCTCGTTCGGCTTCGGTGAAGCGGCGCTGCAGGCGCTCGCCTACATATTCGCGTATGCCGTCTGCTTCGACGGCAAGGGTGGCCGCAAGCGCGATCGCTTGTTGACGCTGCTGCCGTACGCCGCGTTGTTTGTCGTGTGGCACACCGGTTACAAGCTTGGTGGCTTCGGCGCTGCGCGCTCGGCTCTCTACATCGACCCGTTCTCCGAGCCGATCGCGTTCGCGCAGGCCGCCTTCGTACGCATTCCGGTGCTGCTGGCGGCGCAGTTCGGTGGCCTGTCAGCTGATCTTCATGATCTGCTGAAGTATGCCTCGCCGGCGCTGGCTGCGTGGCTCTTGCCGCTCGCTGTCTTCACGGTCGCTGTTTGCGTGTGGTTGTTCGCTCCGCTCTGGTCGCGACGCGATGTGCGGTTCTGGGCGGTCGGCACCGTGTTGTCCACGCTTCCTGTGTGCGTGCTCGCTCCGGCAGATCGGTTGCTGATCGCGACCGGTCTCGGCGGCTCTGCGTTGGTCGCGATCGTGCTGCTCTCTGTCCTCGACCGAGCGCGTGAGCTGCGCTCGCGGTCGCGGCGCTTCTGGGCCGGCACCCTGGCTGTGATCCACCTTGTGATCGCGCCGCTGCTCTTGCCTGTGCAAGCGTATGGCCTCTCGTTTATGGAGAGCTACATCGGCCGCGCTGAGCGCAGCATCCCCGATGGCTTCGACGTCGCGGACAAGACCGTAGTCTTGCTCAACCCGCCGTCCGACGAGTTCGGCCTCTACATGGCAAATCACCGCCTCGTGCGCGGCGGCGTGATGCCCGAGCACATCCGTTGGATCGCCAACGGCGACTCGGATCTCATCTTGACCCGCCTCGACCAGCACACGCTGCGCGTGAAGCCGACCGAAGGATTCCTGCCGAAAGGCGCGCTCTGGACGCTACGTGCGCCGGGCTATCGCTCGCAGGTGGGGGACAGGGTGGACCTCGAGGGCACCCAGTTCGAAGTCACCGCCGTGACCGCGGACGGTCGTCCGGCAGAGGTGTTGGTGACGTTCGACAAACCGATCGACAGCGACGAGCTGCTGTGGGTGCGCTGGAACAACCGCGACGGCTTCGAGCCGTTCCAAGTACCCGCCATCGGTCACAGCACGCTCGTGCCCGCAGCGGATTCGAAGAGCGTGCTCGTGGACTTCACGCCGCAAGAGTCGTAGGCGCTGCGCGAATCCCGACCTCAGCTCGCAGCTGGTAGCGTCACGCGTACTTCGAAGCCCGGTGCGAGGTTTCTGCCTTGCACCGAGCCGTGCATGCCCGTGACGAGCCCACGCACCAGCGACAAGCCGATGCCTGTGCCTTTCTCTGTGCGCGTGAGCTCATTCTGCGCGCGGTAGAACGGCTCGAAGATCAGCTCCAGCTGGCCGGGGGGTACGCCCGGTCCACGATCCGACACGACCAGACACACGCCGCTCGGAGCAGCAGGCTCACAGCGCACCTCGATCGTGCGCTCTTTTGCACGCGCGCTGTACTTGAGCGCGTTGTCGAGCAGGTTGAACAATACCTGCGTGAGCGCGTCCCGCTCGAAGCGCACGGCTGGCAAGCCCGGCGCGCTCTCGAAGCTCACGCTGAAGCCTTTGCGCTCGGCATGTGGCCTGAACGAAAGCACCACGTCGCGCGCCACATTCGCGATATCGCCGGTGGACAGCTCGAGCTCGCGCTCGCGGCGTTCGATGCGCGACAGCTCCAGGACGTTGTTGATCAGCCGGCTCAGGCGCTCCGTCTCGGCGGTGATGGTCGCGTAGTATTCGTTCTTCTTCTCTTCCTGTTCGACCATGCCGTCGCGCAACATCTCGCTGTACATGCGGATCGCAGTGAGCGGCGTTTTGAGCTCGTGCGACACCGCCGCGACGAAGTTGTTGCGGCGTTCTGCGAAGCGCAGCTGCACGGCGACCATGCGGTAGAGCGCGTACAAGCCGAGCACGACCGCGAGCCCGAGGGAGGCTGTCAGCATGTACACGAGCCCGAAGGTGCCTTCGTCGTCCAACGGTGCGAGCTCTAGCCGCGCTTCGAGCACAGAGAACGGCTCGCCGAAGCGATGCTGAAAGCTGTACGCGCCTGCAAAGTCGGAGCGCGCGTCGCGCCAGTACCGCGCGCCGGGGGTGCCCTCCCCGGCGGCTGTGACTTGCGCCAGGCTGCCGAGGCCCTGCTGCTCGAGCACGCGCGTCTGAAGTGTGCGCACGAGGGCGGCCTCGTCGATGACGAAGCCCTCCTGGCGCGAACCGTCCGCCGCGTTGCGCTCGACGATCACGCTACCCGGCTCGCTTTGATAGACGCGGAACGGCTCGGGCTGCGCGCTCACTCGGAAAGCGAAGCACACGCCGCACAATGCCCACAGGATGTGCTCGAAACGCTTCATTCGTAGCTGCTCAGCGGGTCGGCGTCGTCGGCGCGCGTCGCAGCTTTGCGCTTGCTCGCGGGCCTTGATTGCTCGCGCTCGCGAACATCCGCCGCGCGGTTCAGCGACTTGATGATCGCTTCGGGGAGCGGTTGCACGGGCTGTGACGCAGCCGGCGCACTTTCATGAGCAGCAGCGCCGAGGCCCTTGGCGCTCGGCGCCTCTTTGGCCGGGACCACTTCGATCCCGCGCGAGGGCGCCCTGCGCGCCTCGTGCTTGGCTTTCTGCTCGACCGCATGGTCGCGTCCCTCTGCATCCTCGAGCGCCTCGTAGGCGCCGCCAGACGCTGCTGCAGCTGCAGGAGCGGGCGGGTGCGTGGCAGGCGCGGGAGCGGCGCGCAGCGTAGCTTCCAGTCTGCGCAGACGCGCGGGTGCGAGCTGCTGCTTCGCAACCACCTGCACACCGCGCTCATCGCGTGTGAAGTAGCCGACCACGAACGGCGCCCAGTTCTCGACGCGCGTGCTCGAGTCGACGTACGCCGCGCTCGGACGTGCATCTTCCCGCGCAAGCAGCGCGGTGAGCTCACCTTCCATCTCGTCGAAGATGCGCTCGGCCACCAGCTCGTGACGGAGCCGGCGCTGCGCTTCGAGCCGCGAATCGACCGAGCGCAGGAGCAGCGCGAGCGGCAAAAGCAGCGCCGCTCCCAGCAGCAAAAAGGCGATCCTCAAGCGAGTCAGCGCGCGCCCGTCCACAGCCTGTACCCTTGTCCGCGCACCGTCTCGACCAAACCTTCGGCGCGCTTGCCGAGCTTCTTACGCAGCTTCGCGATATGCATGTCGACCGTACGCGTCTCGACTTGATCGCTGTTGTTCATCTCCCAAGCTTCGCGCAGCAGGACACGCCGGCTCACGATCCGGCCAGGCTCCTCCGCCAGCAGCTTCAGGATCATCACCTCGCGCTTGGTCAACGCGACCTCGGTGTCATCGCAGCGCGCGGCGCTGCGCGCGGGATCGATCTCGAACGCGCCGGCGTGGAAAGTTTCGCTCGCGGCTTTGCTGCTGCGCGCGAGGCGCGCGTGTACGCGTGCGAGCAGCTCTCGCACCGAAAAAGGCTTTGTCACGTAGTCGTCCGCGCCGGCTTCGAAGCCACGCACGATGTCGTCTTCTGAGCCTTTGGCGGTCAGCATCACGATCGGCAGCTGGACACCGCGCTCGCGCAGCTCTTGGCAGACGCGCAGGCCATCGAGCTCGGGCAACATGACATCGAGCAGCAGCAGATCGAAGCGTTGCGTGCTGCAGGTATGAAGCGCGGACAAACCGTCCGTCACGCTCTCGACCGCGTAGCCGCGGAAGCTCAGCACATCGCACAGACCGCGCGCGATGCTCTCCTCGTCCTCAACGACCAACACGCGCGGCTTCGACTCGGGCAAGGCAGGCTCCTCGACTCAGTGTACGGCGTCGCTCGCGCTTCGATTGTAAATGAAATGCAAAACCAAAGGCCCGAGATTTACAGAGCCTTTGCCGGCGATATCGAGGGCTTCCGCTAGATCTTCTGTGTCAGCCAAACGGCTCGCGGCACACGGTCCGCAAGCTCCCAACCTTCCGCTCACGAAAGGCAACGACATGGAAGCGACGTATACACGAGTTAGCTTTTTGATCCTCGCTGGCTTGAGTCTGTGCACGGCCGGCGTGTACGCGGCCTACCGACACGCACCCCTGGCGAGCTCGCTCGGCAGCCCGACGGTCGTGGCGACTCCCCACGATCCTGATGCTGATCCTGATGCTGATCCGCCGCTATTGGCGGCGGCAAGCACGCTCGGTGCCGGTGAGGTCAAGCTGTCCGCGCGACTCGATCGCAGCGCCGTGCTGTCCGGCTCGGATGGCATCGCACGCGTCGAGCTGAGCTTGGAAGCGGGTGCCGACGGCGAAGCCCTGCAAGCGCATCAGCCAACCGATCTCTTGGTCGTGCTCGATGTCTCGGGCTCGATGTCGGGACAGAAGATGGACTACGCCAAGCAAGCGCTGCACGAACTCATCGATCGCGTGGGCGCGAGCGACCGCTTCGGCCTCGTGACGTATGAGTCGTCCGCGGGTGTGCGGATTCCGCTTGCAGCCAATAGCGGCGGCGCTGCCGCGCGTTGGCATCGCCAGGTAGACATGCTCGAGGCGAGCGGCGGCACGAACATCGCAGCAGGCTTGGAGCTGGGGCTGTCTCAGCTCGAGCGGCGCGAGTCGGGTCGCAGCGCGCGTGTGCTGCTCTTGTCCGATGGGCAAGCGACCGCTGGCGACACATCGACTGAAGGTCTGCGCAGCCGTGCGGGGCGCTACATGCGCAAAGAGCATGTGTTGAGCACGATGGGCATCGGCGATGACTTCAACGAAGACGTGATGACCGGGATCGCCGAGACCGGTACGGGTAACTTCTACTACTTGTCGCGCGTCGCGCTGCTCGGTCGCTTCTTCGATGCTGAGCTCAAGGCCGCAGGCGAGACCGTCGCGAGCGCGCTGGAGCTAGCGTTCGAGGGCGCGCCAGACATCAAACTGTTAGACGTGTCGGGCTACGAGCTCGAACGTGCTGGGGGCAACACAGTGGTGCGACCTGGCAACTTGTATGCGGGTCAGAAACGCACGCTCTGGGTGACGCTGCAGTTGCCAACCGACAAGCTGCGCGATCTCGACGTCGGGCGCTTTGTGTTGCGCTACAAACATCGCGATCAGGCGCGGGAGATTCATACCGAGCAGCTGCCCCAGATCGCGTGCGTCGCCGACCGCGAGCGCTGGAAGCGCAGCATCGACAAGGCGCTGTGGGAGCAAAACCTGATGACCGAGCAGTTTCAGGATGCGCAGCTGCAAGTAGGACGCGCGGTGGGCAGCGGCGATGCGGCGGGCATCGACGCTGCAGTGAAGCGCTTCGCGGACAATCGTGCGCTCGCGCGTGAGCTCGGCAGCAGCAAGGTCCTGTCGAAGATCGAAGCGCTCGAGCATGAGGAGAGCGCTGCCAAGGGCGCGGCGGCAGCACCGGCTGCGACGCGCAGCTACGAAGCCAAGCGCATGAAGTCGCGCGCCCAGCTCGAGCGTCGCGCCGACGCTTACAATGCAGACCCGCTCGCAGGCATGGAGGTTGCGCCATGAGCTTCTGGCAGAGAATGAGTCGAACACTGCGCGCCGATGCCCATGGCGTGATCGACGCGCTGGAGGATCGCGTGCTGCTGCTGAAGCAGCACCTGCGCGAGGCAGAGCTGGAGGTGGAACGCAAGCAGGCGCGTGTCCAGGCGCTCGCCGCTGAAGAGGAGCAACGCAAGCGGCAAGTGCAGCGCTTGGCGGCGGAGGGCTTGGAGCACGAGCGCGACGCTGAGCTTGCAGTGGAAGCGGGGGAGGACGCTCTCGCGCGCTTCGCGCTGTCGGCCTGGTTGTCGAAGCGCGAGGCGCAGCAGCGGCTCGGTGAGCGGTTGCAGGTGATCGAGAAGGAGCGCACGGAGCTGGCGCGGGCGCTCGTGCAGCAGGAGCCCGAGCTCGAGGCTCTGCGTGCGCGGGTGACTGCGTTCGTGCTGGACAGCGCGAGCAAAGCTTCCGGTGAGCCCGAGTCGCTCGCACCGCGTGCGGTCGCTGCGGAGCGGGTCGAGATCGAGCTGTTGCGGCGCAAGCGTGCGAAGGAAGGGGGCGCGTCTGCTCCGAAGGAGGCTGGCCATGGCGAGGCGTGATTTCGGGCGGGCGCTGGGCTTCGCGGCGCTCGCTTCGGTGCTTACGGTGCCGGTGCTTATGCTCGGTGCGTTTTCATGGGGCTACGAGGCGAGCCTTGCTGGCTACTTGTTGGTGCTCACACCGATCGCGTTGTTCGTGGCTGCGCGTGATTTGCGATCGGGTGTGCGCGCGCTGGTTGTGAGTGGCGCGATTGCGCTGGTCTTGTTGTGTGTGATCACGCGCGTGGAGAGCGCATTGCTCGGGGGACTCTTGATCTTGGCTGTCGGGCGCAGCCTGCTCAGTGGCCAGCGGCCTTTGGGCCGCGTGCTTGCGCTGGAGGTCGTGCTCGGCGCGGTCGCGTTCGCGGTGTTCTCTGCGCTTCATGACCGGCACCTGATCGGCGATGCGCTCGCGGTTTGGGCGTTCTGGTTGGTGCAGAGTGGGTTTGTGTTGTTCTCGCACCCTGGCGCCTCGCGCGAGGCACCGCTGTCTGATGCGTTCGATGCGGCGAGGTCTGCAGCAGAGCGTTTGATGCAGGGGTAGAAACGCGTCAGCCTTTTAGCGCGCCCGCTGCGATGACGATGCGCATGATTTCGCTGGTGCCTTCGTAGATCTCAGTGATTCTTGCGTCGCGGTAGTGGCGCTCCGCGTCACATTCTCGTGTGTAGCCTAGGCCTCCGAAGATCTGCAGCGCCTTGTGGGTGATGCGGGTCGCGGCTTCGGAGGCGTAGAGCTTCGCCATCGCGGATTCTTTGGTGTGCCGTACTTTTTTGTCCTTCATGCGTGCTGCGCGATGCACCAACAACCGTGCTGCTTCGAGCTCGGTGGACATGTCAGCCAGCATGAACTGGATGGCCTGCTTGTCTGCGAGCGGGGTGCCGAAGGACTTGCGCTCTTTGCTGTAGGCGAGCGCCTTTTCGTAGGCGGCGCGCGCGATGCCCAGCGCTTGCGCTGCGATGCCGATGCGTCCACCGTCGAGGGTGCTCATGGCGACTTTGAAGCCATCGCCGTCAGCGCCCAAGCGTTGTGCGTCCGGCACGCGGCAGCCTTCGAAGAATACCGTGCACGAGTGCGCGGCGTGGATGCCGAGCTTTTCATCCTTCTTGCCCAGCGAGAAGCCTGGTGTGTCGGTGGGCACGATGAAGGCTGTGATGCCGCGCGCGCCAACGTCGCGACGGGTCATCGCGAACACGATGATCAGATCCGCGTGCGGACCGTTGGTGATGAAGTTCTTCGAGCCGCTCAGGATCCAGCTGTCGCCGTCGCGCTGGGCGAAGGTCGCCATGGTCGCCGCATCCGAGCCGCTCATCGGCTCCGTGAGGCCGAAGCAACCGAGTGTTTTACCTGCAGCCATCGGCGTCAGAAAATCGCGCTTCTGTGCTTCACTGCCGTGCCGCAGGATCGGATCACAAGCGAGCGAGTTGTTCACTGACATGATGACGCCGACAGAGGCGCAGGCGCGGCTCACCTCCTCCATCGCGAGCGCGTAGCTCAGGCTGTCGAAGCCAGACCCGCCGTAGTCTGTGGGCACCGCAACGCCCATCAAGCCGAGCTCGCCGAGCCGTGCGACCAAGTCGCCGGGCCAGAGCTCCTCGTGGTCGAGTTGCTTCGCACGTGGCTCGACTTCACGCGTGGCGAAGTCGCGAGCAGTCTGTTGCAGCATGGCCTGTTCTTCAGTGAGCTCCAGTTCCACGTCGCACCTCCGACACTTAGCGTCTCACAGAAATGCTCTCGTACGAAGGCGACCCTGTCGCGCAGGACACAACTAAAGGCGTGTCAGCATACGAATGGTGATGGTGAGCGCGCCGTGCGCCCCGAACAGTGCATCTGCGTTGTCGCCGCGCGCCACGAGCTGCATGGTGTCCATCTGGTAGTGGCCAGTCAGCGGTCCCAGCACAGGTGGCGCCGTGTTGCGATTGCTGATCTGCCAGATGCGGGCCGGCGCTTCCCGCGCGAGCTGGTCGAGCACAGCCTCTCGACTGATGGGAGCTTCGTTCGGCGTAGGAAACGCCCAGCCCCGGACCGGCCAGCGGGGCGGCGCCCAGCGCGCGTCCAAACCGAGATGGGTGACATAATAATCGAACGGCTCGGGACAAGGCAGATCGAGCAGCAGCGCATCTCCGGGCCGCATGCGCATGTCCAGCATCGCGACCGCTTCACGCCAGCGTTCTTTCTGCTGATCTGTGTACCAGTCGTGGATGTTCTGTGCGCTGAGCAGGATCACGAGCAGCGTGGCCTCCGCGACGCGACGCGGCGCCAAGCGCACCATGGCTGCTGCCGCTCCAAGCTGCAGCGCGGGCAGCGCGCCAATCAGGTACTTCGGGATCAGCATCGGCGCGACGAGCGCGGACAAGCACAACGTCGCGATGAGCGGCACGAGCAGCCACGCCACGCACAGCTGGGTGTGCAGGCGCAGTCGTTCGTCCTGTGAGAACAGATCGCGCCCGAAGATCGTGAACAGGGCGCAGTATATCAGCGCGAGCAGCACGCCGCCTCCGGTCCAGATCACGGGCAGTGCGAGCACAGCGAGCCCATCCGGAGGCGAGATCCAGCTGACCTGTGCGATGGTCGCGGAGGAGAGCTGCACAAACAGAGGCACGCTGATCGCCGCTGCGCCGCCGAATGCCGCGAGCAGCGCGCGCCGCTCGGAGCCGGCGCGCACACAGCGCGGCGCGAGCACGAACGCGTGTGCGAGCAAAGTCCAAAACGCAAACAGGTGCGCGTAGCTCGCGAGCCCGAGACACACCCCGTAGAGCACGCTGAAGCGAAGCTGCGGGCGCTCGAGCAGCCGTAGCAGCGCGAGCTGCGCAGCCAACACCAACACCACCACGAGCATGTAACCACGCGCTTCCTGCGCGAACTGCAGCATAAAGGCGTTGCCGACCTGAAAGGCACATGCAGCGCACGCGGTGCTCACGCCGAAGCTCGCGCGCGCGACGCAGTAGAACAGCGGCACGCTCGCGGCGAAGCACAGCACAGACGGTAAGCGCAGCGCGAGCTCGGAGCTGCCGAACACGCGCAGCCACCCGCCAAGCAACATGTAGTAGAGTGACATGTTGTGGTCGGCGAGCCACGCCGAAGGACCACCGAGTGCGAAGCCAGCGCTTGCGGCTTCATCCACCCACAGACTCTTGTCAGTCAGGCGGTAGCAGCCGAGCGCGAGCGCAGCGATCGTGCAGAACAGCGGCCAAGCCAGCTCCGATGCTGCGAGTGGCGTAGCAGGACCTTGGCGACTCAGCTGCGTCATCGAGCGAGGTGAGCCACCGTATCACAACCCAGGTGACACGATCTGGCTTGCGCAATCGATCCTATCATCTACATAGGAGCCCATGTCGCGCGCCTACGACGCCCTGGTGTTAGATATCGATGGCACGCTGCTCGACGACAGCGAGCAGCTTTCGCCGCGGACAGCGGCGGCGATCGCACGCATCCGCGAGCGCGGCGTGCAGGTCATGCTCGCGACTGGTCGCTCCCATCACGGCGTGCGTCCGATCGCCGCGGCGTTGGCGCTGGATTTACCGAGCATCGTCTTCAACGGCGCGGCTGTGTACGACCTCCACTTGGATCGCTTGGTGCATTGCTTCACGCTGCCAGAGGTGTTGGTGTCGAGCTTGATCGAGTTCGCGCACGCGCGCGATCTCGTGCCGGTGATCGCGCGCGTCGAGGGCCAATACGTGCGAACTGCCGCGCCCGACGAGCAACCGCTGCTCACAGGGTTCGTGCATATCACGCAGCGGCCCGAGGCAGAGCTTCCGCGCAAAGACGTGCTGCGCGTCACGGTGTTTTCGCGGCGTCATCGCGCGTCGCTCGACTTGTATCGAGACGTTCAGGGAGCGCTCGCGGGGTACCCCGCCTACTGCACGCACTTCGCGCTCTCGGCGCTCGCAAACTATCGCGACAGTGACGCGCAAGTGGTCGACGTGCAGCCGGAGTGCGCCGGCAAGGCCGAAGCCCTGAAGCTGCTCTCCGAGCGCTTCGGGATCCCTGCGGAGCGCGTGGTCGCGGTCGGCGACGCCGGCAACGACGTGTTGATCTTGCGCGCTGCCGGGCTCGGGGTCGCGATGGGCAATGCGCCGCCCGAGGTGAAGCGCAGCGCAAAACGTGTGATCGGTAGCAACAACAGCTCGGCCCTCGCAGAGCTGATCGAGACTGTCTTCGAGTGAGCCGCTACGCCGCGCGCGCTGGTGCCGCTGCGACGACTGTTTTCGGCGCAACTGGAGGCCGGAGGCCGATCGCGATGCAGCCCGAGAGCGTCGCCATGCTCGCAGCGTACAGCCACATGTGCTGAAACGCATGCAGCGCGGAGCTGCCGCTGTCCGGCTCACCGAGGATCGCGACCAGGATCGCGATGCCGATCGCACCACCGACCTGGCGGGCGGTCTGGTTCACCGCCGAGCCGACACCGAAGCGCTCGGGCGGCAAGCTGGAAACAGCCGCCGCGGAGAGCACGGGAAACGTAAGACCGATGCCGAGGCCCATCAGCAGCGTGCCTGGTAGCCACTCGGCGACATATGCAGGCTCTGCGCCGACGCGCAGCGCAAACCACGCGAGCGCCCCCGCGAAGAACGCTGAGCCGGGCAACAGCACCGCGCGAAAGCCGACGCGCGCGGCAGCACGACCGGCGAAGCCCGAGACGACCGCGACCACGAGCGGACCGGGCGTCACCGCCAAGCCAGCGCGCGTGATCGAATAGTGCCAAACCTCGGTGAGAAACAGGATGTTGCCGAGCAGCATCGCAAAGAAAGCCATCGCGTACGCGAGCGTCGCGAGGTTCGCGATCCAGAAGGTCGGCGCGCGAAACAGCGCGAGGTCCAGCACGGGCGCGGGATGCTTGGCACTGCGGTAGATGAACACAGCAGCCAAGAGCGGCGAGAGCAGGAGGGCGCCCCAGACCAAAGGATGCCCGGCACCATGGTTCTCCCACTCGGAGATCGCGAGCGTCAGCGCGCCGAGGGACAGCGACAAGAGCAGCGCGCCGAAGTAGTCCGGCCGCGCACTGACCACGCCGCTCTGAGCGGCGGGTCGAGGCAGCACCTTGCGGCCCCACAGGTACGCGAGCAGGCCGAACGGAAGATTGAGGTAGAACGCGGAGCGCCAGCCCGGCCCAGCCACGAGCACCGAGCCGAGCGAAGGACCCGTGGCCACAGCGAGCGCGCCGACGCCGCCCCAGAGCGCCACGATCTGGCTGCGTTTTTCGGGCCGAACCGCTGCGAGTAACAGGCCGACCGACGCTGGCAAGAGGAACGCTGCGCCGATGCCCTGCAGCGTGCGGCCCGCGATCAACAGCGGGACATTCGGCGCTGCGCCGCACAGCGCCGAGCCGAGCGTGAATGTAGCGAGGCCGGCGAAAAAGACATTGCGCAGCCCCAAGCGATCGCCCGTACGGCCGCCGATCACGAGGAGCGACCCGAACACGATCGAGTAGGCAGTGACGACCCACGACAGCGCGGAGCGACTGGTCTCCGGAAATGCCTGCATCAACGCGGGGAACGCGACGTTGACGATCGAGAGATCGAGCGAGACCAGAAAGGCACCGAGAGAGGTGACCAGGAAGACAGGCCAGAGCTTGGCGGGCGGCGTGGGTTCTTTCATAGAACTCACTCTAGGCTAGTGCGTTCCTTCATGCAACTGACTATGCTAACGAGCATGGAGCGCAAGAGCTTCGAAGACATGGCGTGCTCGGTGGCCCAGTGCCTAGAGGTGGTGGGGGAGTGGTGGAGTATGTTGTTGATCCGAGACGCGTTTCTCGGCGTGCGCAGGTTCGACGAGCTCCAAGCGCGGCTCGGCATCTCGCGCAACGTGCTGACCCAACGGCTCGCGAAGCTCGTCGATGAAGGTGTGCTGGAGAAGCGGCCCTACCAGGACAATCCCGTCCGCTACGAGTACGTGTTGACCGAAAAAGGCCGCGATCTTTGGCCCATCCTCACGAGCATGCGGCAATGGGGCGACAAGCACGCAGCCCCGAACGGCCCGCCTGTGAAGGTGACGCACAAAGCGTGCGGACACGCCGGCCGCTTCGAGCTGCACTGCTCGGCGTGCGGCGAGCGCGTCACGCATCGCGATGTCGCGGCGGAGCCTGTGCGCTCAGCCAATCGGCGCTGAAGGCAGCGGAATGAATTCCACGTCGTCGCCGGGAACAACTGGAAACTCTCGCGCTTGCCACGCAGCCTTGGCTGCTTCGATCTTCTCGTGGCGACTCGATACGAAGTTCCACTCGATGAAGCGTTCGCCGAGATGGGCGCCGCCGAGCAGCATAAGGCGGGAGGGCTCGAGCGCGCTGATCCGCACTGAGGCGCCGGGCCGCGCCACAGCCAGCGTGCGCGGCTCGAACTCGCGGTCCCCTACGCTGACGCGTCCATCCACGAGATAGAACGCGCGCTCCTCGTGCTCGTCGGGCAGATCCAGGCTCGCCGCCGCTTCCAGCTGCACATCCAAGTAGAACGTCGGCGAGGCGACCTGAACACCAGAGCGCGCGCCGTAGGCGTTGCCCGCGATCAAGCGCATGCGCACGCCGGGTCGCTCGATCAGCGGCAAGTCGCCGACGGGATGATGATAGAAAGCCGGCTCACCTGACTCAGCCTCTGCAGGCAGCGCGACCCAGGCTTGAATGCCGTGAAGCTTCTGGCCGTTCGTGCGCCGCTCCTCGGAGATGCGCTCCGAGTGCACGATGCCGCGGCCAGCGACCATCCAGTTCACATCACCAGGACGGATGAACTGCTCCGACCCGAGGCTGTCACGGTGAAGCATCTCGCCTTCGAACAAGTACGTGACGGTCGCGAGACCGATGTGAGGATGCGGCCGAACATCGACACCGGTGCCAGGGACAAATTCCACCGGGCCCATGTGATCGAAGAATATAAAAGGCCCCACGAGCCTGCGCGCCGGCGAGGGCAACGCGCGGCCGACTGTGAACCCGCCGAGGTCACGTGGGCGCGCGTACACAACGGTTTCGATCGCATCTTGAGTGTCTGTGGCGCTCATCCGGGGCAGCTTAGTGCGTACAGGCTGTTCTGGCTATGCGCGCGCGCTGATCCTTCCCCAAAGCCTGTGGCATACTGCGTTCGTGCAAGCGCGCGATTACGATCCGGCAGTAGGGTCGCTCAGCGATGAAGCACTGGTGCGGCAAACGCTGCCGCTCGCGTCGCGCTTCGGCTGCAATCTCAGCGCATTGGCGCTCTTGACCACGCTCGGTGCTGCGCTGTGGTGGGGGCTGCAAGGCGGTGCGATCGCGCTCGCGAGTAGCATCGGTTTGGTCGCGCTCGTGCAGGGCTGGCGCGCCAAGAGCCCCGCTGTCCAAAAGGCGCGGGCTGCCGAACGCGAGCTTGGCCGACGCTTCGGTGCCCAGCCACTCGCGGAGCAGCTGAACGAAGCGCGCGCGCAGCTGGCAGCGAGAACAGACCTGGAAGTGTTGGGTTTGTTTCGAGGCAGAGTCCTGCCGCACGGCGCGCTGCGCTCGATGCGCCTGGAGATCGGCCAAGAGCCCAAGCTCGTCCTGTCCACCGCCCCTGCGCTGTCGGAGCTGCAGCGCGAAAGCGCGACCAGTCGCGGCATGATCCGGCGCGAATTGCGGCTCACGGCGGCACACATCGAGCGTGTGCGCGCGCTCTTGCGCGAGCTCGCTACGGAGACGCTCACGCCTCTCGCGAGCTTCGTCGTGGATGGCTTCGCGTGCGAGGTGAGCGTGTTACAGCGCGCTGGTGGAGAGCTGCACGCGAGCGCGAACCTCGCCGGCCTGCCGGACCAGCTGCGCCGCCACCCGAGCGTGCGTCTCATCGAGTTGTTTCTGGAGCTCGAGGCTGAGCTGGTGCCCGACGGTCATCTCGGATAGCGCGCGTGCGAGTCACGCGTCGGGACGCTAGGGTCACACTGTTGCGAAAGGAACAGCGCCATGAGTGACCTCGACGCCATCGTGATCGGAGCTGGACAGTCTGGTCCGCCGCTCGCCGTACGCCTCGCACAGGCGGGCCAGCGCGTCGCGCTGATCGAGAAATCCGTGCTCGGTGGCACGTGTGTGAACAACGGCTGCATCCCGACCAAGACGTTGGTCGCGAGCGCGCGCGCCGCTTGGGTCGCGCGCAATGCATCCGCCTGGGGCGTGCAGATCGCGGGCCCGGTGACGGTCGACATGCGCGCGGTGAAAGCGCGCAAAGACGCGATCGTCGCGGAGTCGCAGAACAGCTTGCAGCAGTGGATCGACGGCACAAAAGGTCTCGAGCTGATCGCTGGCAGAGCGCGCTTCACTTCGGCGCACAGCATCGAAGTCGGCGGCCGTGAGCTGCGCGCAGCGCGCTTTTTCGTCGACTGTGGGGGCCGCCCGTTCGTGCCCGAGTTGCCTGGTCTCTCGGACGTTCCGTACTTGACCAACGAGAGCATGATGGAGCTCGACGTTCTGCCCGAGCACCTGATCATCCTCGGGGGCAGCTACGTCGGGCTCGAGTTCGCGCACATGTACCGGCGCTTCGGCAGTCGCGTGAGTGTCATCGAGCGCTCCGGGCGGCTGATCACGCGCGAGGACGAAGAGGTCAGCACAGGCGTGGCCGAGCTGATGCGCGACGAAGACATCGAGCTGCACCTGGGGGCCGAGGTCAGCGCGGTGAAACGCACGGGTGCGGAGATCGACGTGGAGCTGAAGAGCGGCGGGAAGCTGCGCGGCTCGCACCTGCTCGTCGCGATCGGGCGCGTGCCGAACACCGATACATTGAACTTGCAAGCGGCAGGCGTGAAGCTGAGCGCGCGCGGCACCATCGAGGTGGATGCGCAGCTGCGAAGCACGAGCGCGCCGCACATCTGGGCGCTCGGTGACGTCAATGGTCGCGGCCAGTTCACACACACTTCGTACAACGACTTCGAGATCGTCGCCGCCAACTTGCTCGACAATGAGCCGCGCACGGTAGACGACCGGATCTTGATCTACGGGTTGTTCACCGATCCGCCGCTCGGTCGCGTCGGTCTAACTGAGCGTGAGCTGCGCGAGCGTGGCCGCCCGTACTTGCGCGGCGTGCGGCCGATGAGTCGGGTAGGGCGCGCGCGCGAGCGCGGGGAGACGCGCGGCTTCATCAAGCTGCTCGCAGATCCGGAGACCAAGCTCTTTCTCGGCGCGGCGATCTTCGGCGTCGAAGGCGACGAAGCGGTGCATTGCATCGCAGATCTGATGTACGCGCGCGCCCCGTACACTGTTCTCACGCACGCCGTGCACATCCATCCCACGGTCAGCGAGCTGCTACCGACCGTCGCAGGCTCGCTGGAGCTGATCACGCCATAACTACTGCACTCGCTGGAACGTTCGGTTCCAGCGCACGCCATGTTCCCCTGAAGACCAGTAGATCGCGAGCGCCCGCCCTTTGATCGCGGTCACTGGGATCATGCCGACGGCCGGATTGCGGCTGTCATTGCTGTGGTCGCGGTGATCGCCGAGCACGTAGATGTGCTTGTCGGGCACCCGCCCGCCGAGCTCGTCGAGCGCGCGGTACGCCGTGCTGAACTGGAAGGTCTTCTCGTCGATCTTCGACTCGTACACGCGACAGCCAGGTTGGAGCGCGCCGGTGCCCGTCGTGCATTTGCCGAGCTGCTGGGTCGGCACGACCTTACCGTTGCGATAGACATCGCCGCTGCGCAGCTCGATCTCGTCACCTGCCACACCGATGACACGTTTGATGATGTCCACGCCGTCGGCGGGCGAGCGCAGGACAACCACGTCGCCCGGCTCAGGGCTGCTCCAGTTGATGTCGGCGTGGTCGCGCAGCGGTAGAAACAGCCCATAGCGGAACTTCTCGACCACCACGCGGTCGCCGGAGAGCAGCGTGGGCTCCATGGACGGCCCTTCGATCTCGAACGGCTCCGCGAGGCACGTGCGGATGCACAGCGCGAGCAGCACGGCGCTCGCAATCGTGCGCAGGTGCTGGAGCAGCGACTCTTTTTCGGGTTCGGCGGGGGTGCTGGACGCGAGCGGGGCTGGCGCTGCGGATACGGGCTTTTCGGATGTCTTCATGGAGGTCGCTCGCTGCGACGACAGAAGTAGCCATAGCCGCCGCACGTTTCAAGCAATAGCCGCATGTCAGGGCCTGTGGCGTGCACGCCTGGCCAACGCACAGATGCTCGCGTGCATAGTTGCTCGATCCGCGCGCGTGCGTTGCAGCGCGTTGCTCGACCACATGCAGATCAACTCGCGCGCACGTTGCGACTGCAGCCATCAGCGGCGGACCATCGACACGCTCGCTCGCTCGCGCGAGCACAGCGCGACATGGACTGTTGATCGCTGAGTCATTGTGCCCCGGAGCGGCCGGCCTAACAGGGTTGCTGACGCAACTGTCCTAACACCTGGTGTCAATGTCATAGGCGTTGCCGCGCTGAGCGGCTGCTTCGCGCCTGACGGAGGCGGCTACTGCTTCTGGTGAAGCGGCAACACGCAGTGTGTTTTCGCCAGCGGTGAAAGGACTGCACGTCCCGCGCCAAACGACTTGCAGCATGAGCTCTCTGCTCCACGACGATTGAAAGCACCGCTGATCTACTGGGATTTCCTGCGATGACAGCATAAGCGGAGCGGATAGCTGGTGCGAATCGATGTCTTTAATAGACACGTTCGTACCGTTTCAAGCATCAGCAACGTTTGGAACCCAAGCGCGCCGCGCGGCTGAATCAGCGACATGCGCAGTTTCTTAGATGCACAGCAATGCGCGGTCAGAGCGCAGTCTGAATACATGCGAACTAAATTTGCGCTAGAGTGCCCGCGAACGTCGGGGAGCTGGCCTGACGTCGACCGCGTGATCTACCGAGTAAAGCGGCAAGGTCCACGGCAAAGGCTTTGAAAAAAGTGCGAGGTTGAATCGTGAGCAAGGACAAGTTTCGGTGGATCACCAAACGCAAGCGCAGCGCGCCTGACGCGCCGTACGAGACGCCGGTGTGGCTCGGCGACAAGTCGAACGGCGAGTTCTTTCATTATCAAACGCCGCGCGAGCGCAAGATGCGCGAAGAGATCCTGCGTCGTTGCGACGACAACGCGCGCAAGCTCGGCATGGATCGCCGCGAGTTCATCGCGAGCTCCATGGGCATGATGACCACGCTCTCTGTCTTCAACATGGCTTCTGGCTGTGGTGATGCGCAGGGCAACATGACAAATCAGGACTTGGCCAACTTCATGGCTGGCAACGGCGGAAACGTCGTGCCGCAAGGCATGGGGAACTCGGCGGGTGTCGCAGCCCCACGTGCGGGCTCATCGTCGATGGGCGTGTTGGGTGGAGCTGGAGCGCCCGGCTCGTCGTCAGGCGGCGCTCCTGGGGCGGCTTCGAGCGCGGGCGGCGCAGGCGCACCCGGAATGACAGGTGCTGGCGGCACGGGAGCCGGTGGCATGGGCCCAGGTGCTGGCGGCGCGGGTGGCGCGGGCGGCCGCATCACGGACGGCGGCTACGTCGTGCCAAACGAAGCGTGCATGGATGCGTCGCTCGCCGACCGCCTCCTCAAGCAGGACTACTTCATCATGGACGTGCAGACCCACCACGCGGAGGGTCCGACGCTCGTCTTCAACTGCATCAACGGCGACTGCTCCAAGGTGGCGTACCTGAAGGCGGTCTTTGGCGAGAGCGAGACCACCGTCGCAGTGTTGTCTGGTCTGCCAGGCGAGAGCGCGACCTCCGGCGTCGTGAATGGCGACATTCAAGGAACCTTCGGCGTGTCGAACCAGACGCTCTGGACGACCCGCGATCAGGTCAACATGGCAGCTGCGACCGAGCGCATGATCGCGCACTGCCAGGTCACGCCGAATGCCACGCCCGCCGACAACTCGGCGATGATGGAAAAGGTGTACAGGGAGCACAAGACCAAGGGCTGGAAGTCGTATCCGCCCGCGGAAGGCGGCTGGTTCCTCACGGATCCGAACGCGCTCATGTTCATCGAAAAGGCGCGCGAGCTGAAAGAGCCGCTGATCTGCGCGCACAAGGGCTTCCCGTTCCCAGGCTGGAGCTTGGAGCACGCGGATCCCGGTCCTGACGTGGGCAAGGTCGCGCTGATGTACCCGGACGTGAACTTCGTCATCTACCACTCGGCGTGCGCGTTCGATGTAGCGGCGGAAGGCACGGGCGTCTGGAATCCAGGCGACCCTGTCGACAACCTCAACGGCGGCACGAGCCGCTTGGCGAAGGTCGTCCACGACAACATGCTCACCGGCAAGAACGTCTATGCCGAGATGGGCTCGGTCTGGAACCTGATGATGAACGACCCGATGCTTTCGCAGCACTACGTCGGCAAGATGCTGAAGTACGTCGGCGTCAATCGCCTGGTGTGGGGCACGGAGTCGATCTGGTTGGGTGCGCCTCAGCCGCAGATCGCTGCGTTCAAGATGTTCAAGATCTCCGACCAGATCCGCGACATGTACGGCTACCCGGACTTCACCGACGACGTAAAGCGCGGCGTGTTCGGCTTGACCAGCGCGAAGCTGTACGGCGTCAACCCCGGCGCTTGTTACACGTCGTTCCAGACCGACGCCATCGCGCGCTACCGCAAGCAGATGGACGAGGAAGAGGGCGTCAACCGCTGGGTCGCGCGTCGTCCGCTCTTGACCAAGTACAAGGAGTACTTGCAGCTCGGCAAGTGGCGCAAGGCGACCGGCGCTCCGGACGCCTGATCACGAAGTGTTTGTTACAGTGGGTGCGACGATCAACCATGGTGCCTAGCAACTCGACCGTCGCAGACTCACGTCATCGTCATCCCGTTGCTCCGCCTGTTCACAGAGCAGGCGGAGCCACGCCAGTCGCTGTTTTTGTAGCGCTGCTCATGGCATGCGGGGCCTGCTCCGATAGCACCGGCCCAGGGACGGGTGCAGCCGCGATCACGCCGGCGGCGGGCGGCGCAGCTGCGAGCAGCGCGGGCGCCGCGCCTGCAGCTGGTAGCGGCGGCGTCGCTGCAGCTGGTAGCAGCGGGATCGTTGCCGCTGGTAGCGGCGGATCGGCCGCAGCGGCTTCGGGCAAGTTGAGCTTCGCGAACGACGTGTTCCCGAAGGTGATTCGCATCAAGTGCGGCGCTTGCCACAACGATGCTCCTAGCTTCGGCGGCCTCGCGTTCTTTCCAGGCGGACCCGAGACTGCGTACGCGAACCTCGTCGGCGTGCGCTCGGGCGACAAGCCGGACTACCTGTGCTCGGCGAGCCCGCTCAAGCGCGTGGAGCCCGGTGATCCGGAGAAGAGCTTGATGTACCTCAAGATCACCAACCCTTCCTGCGGCGGCAAGATGCCTCCGCCTGCCTTTGGCACGGCCACGCCGGAGCAGGTGGAGCTGGTGCGGCAGTGGATCGCGGACGGCGCGCTTCCCTGAGCGAAAGTAGTCGCGCCCCGTGTGCTGGAGCGCTAAGCAGTGCTGATGCCGACTGTGTCGCCAGAGCTGCTTCCGATCCTGCGTGCCCAGCTCAAAGAAGGTGAGGGCGTCGCGTGGGCGATGTCCGGTGAGCCCGCTGCTTTCGTCATCGAGAGGCGGCGCAAAGGGATCTGGGATGCCGTGGCCATCTTGGGCGGTGGCTACGCAGCGGTAGGCTCAGCGGTGGCGACGTTCCGCAGCGGGCAGTGGTTGTGGATGTTGCTGCCGCTGTCGCTCCTGCTGCTCGGCGTGTTCACCTACTTCGTTGTGGAGCGCGTCAAGGCGCGCGAGCAGAAGCGCATCGAAGGCACCGTGTACGCGCTTACCACGCGGCGCGCGCTGCTCATTCACACATTTCCCGCGCTCACTGTGCAGGCGCTGCCGATCGACCAGATCACAGACATCGCTGTCGCGAACGTGCGCGAGGTCTTCGGAGATCTGACGCTCACCACCAGCGCGGCATCGACCGGGATGGTATTTCGCGGCGTTTTCGAGCCCGAGAGTGCGCGCACGCATATGCTCAACATGCTCCGCAATCCGAGCGCAGCAGAGCAGCAGATCTCTGCATCTGAGCGCTACATGATGGCGATGCGACAGTTCGCAGGACGCGGGCGCTAAAAGACCCCTTGCAGCTGCAGTTGCGCGACGCCAGGCGCTGCCTGCGCTTGCAAGCGCAGGCGCGACGCTGCCTGTGTGTCGGGCGCAGTATCGCTGACGACGTACACGACGATCGCTGCGAGCAGACTCGCCGCCGCCAGCGGCCCCGCGATGCGATCGATGGTCGTATACGTCTTGCCACGGTCTGCGATGTCGCGACGCTCGCGCTCGCAGGCTGCATCACCGGCGCCGCAACGTGTGTTCTCGATGTCGCTCTTCGCTGACAAGTACAAGATCCCAGACACGCCGAACACGATGCCACTGCCGAGCGCGGCGCCGGCCAGGATCCAGCTCGCTGTCGGGATCGGCTTCATGCCCGATGCCTCGTCGCGTGGCGGCGGCGCGTGTGCCAGCGGAGCCGCAGCCAGTGGCTGCAAGGTCACGCGCACGATCCGATTCTTCTCGGACTCGCGCATCACGAAGCGCTCACGCACCGTCTCGAAGCCGTCCGCGACGATCTCGATCGCATACAAGCCGGGGTTGAGCGGAACGGCACGGCCATTCGCGCGCTCGGCGATCACGCGGCCTTGGCTCAGCACTTTGGCCTCGATGATGTCGTGCCCCGCTGGATCGCTGATGGCAAACACAGCCGACGGAATGCTGTTCTCCAGGCCCGGCAGCCAACCCGCGCAATCGTCGATCACCACCGCTGGGCAGTCGCTCTGCGCGCAGCGCAGGAGGTGCTCGCGAGCCTCGATCAAGAGGCCATCCTTGCGCTTCAGCTGCGCGTCCGTGTGAGCTTGCAAGCACGCTTTGCCGGGTGGCGCGTCCGTGGCGGGCTCTGTCGGCTCTGCCCATGCGGGACTGCTGGCGAGCAGCGCTGCGAGGAAAATCGCTGCAAAGCCGCTAAGCCGGAAGATGTGCCGCGCTGTGTGCATCCCGTCCGGAGTGTACACGGGAACACGATCAGAGCTAGCTTCAGTCGCACAGACGTGCTGAATCGCTATCAGACCTTCGGAGAGATCGCTTCGGGCGGCATGGCGACCGTGGAGTACGGGCGTCTGCTCGGTCCGCACGGCTTCTCGCGACCGGTCGCGATCAAGCGCTTGCACGCGCAATTCGCGAAGGATCCAGCGTTCGCCGCGATGTTCATCGACGAGGCCAGGCTGTCTGCGCGGCTGATGCACGCGAACATTATTCAGACGCTGGATGTGATCGAACAGCCGGGTGAGATCGCGATTGTGATGGAGTATGTGCACGGCGAAGCACTGTCCGGTGTGCTCGAGCAGGTGAATGCGCGCGGCGAGCGGGTGCCGGTGAAGATCGCGACGGCGCTGGTTTCGTCTGTGTTGCATGGCCTGCACGCTGCGCACGAGGCCCGCGACGAACGTGACGAGCTGCTCGGGGTGGTGCACCGCGATGTGTCACCGCAAAACATTCTGGTCGGCGCCGACGGCGTGCCGCGCCTCCTCGACTTCGGCATCGCCAAAGCGGTCGATCAGCTGCGCTCCACGCCGAGCGGTGAGATCAAGGGCAAGCTCGCGTACATCGCGCCGGAGCAGCTGCGCGGGCAAGCTGTGGACCGTCGCGCCGATGTATTCGGCGCAGCGGCGGTGCTCTGGGAGACGTTGACCGGCTTCATGCTGTTTCATGCCGAGAGCTCCAGCGTGCTCGCGCAGCGTGTGCTGCAGGAGCCGCTGAGGCCGCCGAGCGCGCACGTCGCGGAGCTCACGCCGGAGCTCGATGCGATCGTGATGCGCGGGCTGGCTCGCGAACGCGACGAGCGTTACGCGACCGCGCGCGAGATGGCGCTCGATCTGGAACGAAAGCTGGGCATCGCGACGCAGTCGGAAGTGAGCGACTGGCTGGAGCAAGTCGCGGGTCCAGTGCTCGCGGCGCGTGCGATCCAGCTCCGCAAGCTTCAAGAGCGCGGCGGCGTCCCGCTGTTGGGCGCGCTGCAGGGCGACAGATCTCGCCAGAGCACGCGCGTGCTCGACCACGATGAGGTGTCGAGCAGTGAGGGGATGGTTCAGGGCAGCACACCCAGCATCGAGACCGCGTCGCGTCCGACCGAAGTGTGGGGCGCGTGGCCGTGGTTCGCCTTTTGTGCGTGCGCGATCGTAGCGCTGGCGGTGTTTGGGATCGGCTGGTTGCGTGGCTCTGGCCAGTCGCCATCAGCGGCGCGTCATGTCTCGTCATCGCCGGTGTCGCCGCCGGTGGCTGCAGGGTCCGCCGCGCCGATGGTCGCGCCCAGCGATCCGCTGCCAAGCGGCTTCTCCGAAGAAGCTGCCGGTGCGCCCGCGCCTACCCGCCGTGTACACGGCAAGCGCGCAGCCCGTGCGGTCGCGAAAGCGCCGATGGAAGCTGCAGAGGTCGTGCCGCCATGCTCGCCAGTGATCTATGTAGACGGCATCCGGCGCATCAACCCTGACTGTCCGCCGACTGTTAGACCTAGTCTACGCTGAGCTCGCCGACCGTCGGCGCAGGCCGGGCTGCGGTGCGTGCCGCTCGCAGCGGCGCATGGCTAAACGCGATGCTGAGCCATACGCCGACGCTGAAGTACAGGGTCATCCATGCAACCTCGTCGGTCCATTCGGCCCATTCGAAGGTCACGACCCAGCGCGTGGCGGCATCGCGCAGGCCGTCGGCGAGCGCCAAGTACTGCTTGCCCGCGCGCTGATCCGCGGACCAACGCGCGTAGTAGTGGGGAATGTCCACCGTGCACATGAAGTAGATGAACGCGAGCACGATGGGGCTGCTGCGCCGCAGGAACTGCCGCAGCTTCTCGTCCGCATGCGGGTACAGCTTGACGTAACACAGAGCGATCAGCAGACCGCCGAATGTCCATGTGGACTGCTCGATCACATTGCCGAGGAAGTTGGTGGACACAACCGCGTACCACGAGGCGATCTCGGCCCAGATGATCATCGGGAAGAGCGCGCGGCCGACCCAGCGCACGACGTTGTCGCCGACGGCCTCACCGCTCTTTTGGATGAACAAGCTCCACTGCATCGCGAAACACAGCTCCGCGATCGTCGCGACGGTTCTGCCGACAAACACGCTCGACAGCGGTGTGTCTAACAGACAGATGCGCTGTACGTCCGCGCGCGGCAGAAACGATCGGAACGCGCAGACCAACACATACACGAGCGCCAAAAGGAGCTGCGTGCGCCGAGCCGCGTAGATCGCTTGCTCGCTCTCTTGCGTCGGCCGCTTGCGCTCGAGCGAGCGCGCAGCGAGGCACCACGCGACAATGTTCAACACAGACACCGCTGATAGCGCTGCCCACCAAAGCCGAATGTCAAAGCTCATGCGTTGTGCCGTGTCGCGCGATCACAGCTCGCGGGGTGTTAGGTCCGATGGATGGTCGCGAGCGACGCGACTTGCGAGAGGGTATGTCGCTCAGCCTGAGCCGCTCCTGTGGAGCAGTTTGGTGACGAGTACGCGGCCGTGGC
>Ga0190269_10000381_pt1 | contig 23558 bp, 18 predicted proteins | sample Popmic249IS_FD_133749 | JGI IMG/M metagenome (GOLD analysis project Ga0190269, IMG submission 133749) | Populus adjacent soil microbial communities from riparian zone of Blue River, Arizona, USA - 249 IS | ecosystem: Environmental > Terrestrial > Soil > Riparian zone | place: USA: Arizona... | reverse complement strand
GTGTTCGTGACCGAGCTCATGGGCAACACGAGCACAGCGTTTCAAGTGGCTACGGGCGAACGCGATCGCTTGCAGGCCGAGTATCTCGCGCGCAGTGGCTTGAACCTCACACGCCTTTTGATCGCGAAAGAGCCGGACATCCGGCGCGTGATCGCGCCGATGTACAGCATCATGCTCGGGCATGGTCCCCCGCAGCTGAACGTGTGGAACTTCGCCGATGCGCTGCTCATGCCGTTCGCCAACCCGGCGAGCGCGGAAGGCGCGGCGGCGTCGACCGGCATCGCGTTCTCGGAGATCCAGGGCATCAAGGAGACCGGCGGCACGTTCGAGGTGATCTCGCTGCCCGAGAACAGCATGATGAACCTCAACAAGCCGCTGTTCTGGCAGGGCGACGAGGCCCGCGTCAGCTTGGCGATGCAGCTCTTTGCGCTCACCGGCGGCTACCAGAACCAGAGCCCGTACGACTCGCTGTTCAACGGCATGGATCCCGACGGGCAGCTCACTGGGCGGCTCGATGTCGTGTCCGCGGTGATCGACTGGTGGGACGAGGACGAGCAGCGCACGACCTTCGATCCAGGCGCCGCCAAGGTGAATTCTTCGGGTCGCGAGGACGATATCTATTCACGCTTCCCCGAGCCGTACCGCGTGAAGAACGCGCCGTACGACTCGCTCGACGAGCTGCGCCTCGTGCGCGGCTTCACCGATGACTTCTGGGCCACGTTCGTCGAGCCCGATCCGGAGGATCCCCGCACGCGTCAGGTCACTGTGTACGGCTCGGGCGCGGTCAACCCGAACGAGTCGCGCGCCGAGGTGCTGTGGTCGCGCATCTGCTCGTTCGTGTCGAACCAGCCGCTGTGCTCGGATCCGATGCAGCGCATGGCGTTCGTGCAGCTGTTCTCGACGGCGCGCGCGATCCTGCCGATCGGCATGTTCGAAAAGCCGGCGGACTTTCTCAACTTCATCGAGGGCAAAGGCAACCAGCGCGATCTCTACCCCATGCTGATCGCGATGCTCGGCAAAGACAATCCACTTCTGATGTGGACGCCAGTTGTGATCCCGCAGGACAAGCGCGCGCTGATGAACGGCGCATTCGTCACGTCGGCGCGCATCTTCACCATCCAATCGAGCGGGCGCGTCAACAAGGCGAGCGTCCGCCTGAACACCGTGGTGAACTTCGATGAGAACTGGACGCCACCGCCGCTCACCACAGGCAAGATGAGCGGCCTCGGCATCTTCCACCGTTACCGTCTCGACTGACGAGACAGAGACCAGAGCACGCTTCATGGCACGCATCCTCGGACTAGACATCGATCGCGATTCATTGCGCGGCGTTCTGATCAAGACGGCGTTCAAGCGCACCGAGATCGAAGGCTTTGTGCAAGTGCCGCTCAGCGCACCGGACGGGCCCGAGCGCTTGCCGGAGCTGCACGCCGGGCTCGCCAACCTGCTGCGCTCGATCGGCAAGCCGCCCGACACGGTGCACACCGCGCTCGACGGCGAGCAGGCCTCGCTGCGCGTGGTGGAGCTGCCGCTCGCAGCGTCAAAGCGCGCCGCCGAGGTGCTGCCGTTCGAGCTGGAATCGATGCTGCCATTCGAGGTGACGGATGCGGTGATCGACTACCAACCGATCGGCACGCAGGGTGGTCAGCTGAAGCTATTGGCGGCAGCAGCGCTGCGCGATCGTGTGCGCGAGCACCTCGCGCTGTTCCAGGACAGCCCGCTCGAGCCGCGCGAGCTCGCGGTGGGCGCGGCTGCGCTCGATGGCTTGCGCGCGCTCTGCCCGGAGCTTTCGCTTGGTCAGCACGTCGTGCTGGAGCTGGATAACAGCGAAAGCAACTTCTGCGCGCTTTCGCAGGGCCGCACCACGTTCGCGCGCACGCTCTCGATCGGCGCGTCATCGCTGCCCGAGGGCGAGCTGCTGTTCTACTCGGCCGTGCGCCAGACGCTCGCGGCATACCGCGCGACAGGTGCCGAGCAACCCGAGCGTATCTACCTCGGTGGTCAGGGGCCGCTCGACGACATCGCGGCGGAGCTCGCACACCAGACCGGGATCACAGTGGAGCTTCTGTCGTTGCCGCGCACGGCGGCGGATGGCACGCCCCTGCCGCTGTCTTTCACGCGCGCGGCCGCCCTCGCGGCGCGCGGCTTGTCGCCAGGCAAACGCATCAACCTACGCATGGGTGAGTTCGCCTCTGCGCGCGGGCGCAGCGATCTGGCCTCGCACATGAGCCTCCTCGCCATGTGTGGTGTGGCCGTGCTCTTGTGCCTGGTGTTCGCCCTCAAGGCGCGCCAGTCGAGCCTCGTGGACGAGCAAAACGCGCTGACCAAGCAGCTCGGCGAGACCAGCCAGCGCGTGTTCGGCAAACGCGAGACCAGCGCGACCAAGGTCGCTGCGCTGCTCAAGAGCCCGCCGAACGAAAACCCCCTGCCCCGTTTCGACGCCTACGATGCCCTCGCGGCGATCTCCGACGCCGTGGATTCGGCGCCCGAGAAGATCGTGCACGAGGTGCGCCACATCCGCATCGATCTCGCCGAGGAAAAGAAAGAGGGCAAGATGGAGATGCAGGGCGCGCTCGCCTCCATCGAGCAGAGCGACTCGATCGTGACGCAGCTGAAAGCGCACGGCTGCTTCAAGGATATCCAGCGCGGCCGCACCTCGACGGGTCGCACGGCAGAGCAGATCAACTACCAGATCGAAGCCAAAGTGCAGTGCCCTGGCGAAGGCCAGACGAAGCAGCGCAAGACTACGAAGAGCAGCGACAATGAATAACTTGATCGAACGGCTGCGGGCCAGCTGGTACAACTTGAATGACCGCGAGCGGCGCATGCTGAGCGTGCTCGGCGGCGTGGTGCTCGTGCTGCTCTTGCTTTTGCCTCCGCTGATGCTGAGCTTGAGCAACAGCGAGCTGCAGACCGAAAACGAAGAGCTGCGCTCGGTCTTGGACGAGCTGTCCAGAAAGCGCGGCCACCTGATGCAGCTGGCGGCTGAGCGCAAGACGGCCGAAGCGCGCTACTTGAACAAGACGCCGCCGCTCGGCTCGTTCATGGAAGCCAAGGCCAAAGAGCAAGGCATCACGCTGCAGGAAGTGACCGATCAACCGGAGAAGACCGTCGGCCGCTACCAGCGGCGGAGCGTGACCGTGTCGCTACCGCAAACGGGGCTCACACCCGTGATCCAGTTGATGTCGAGCATCGTGTCGAGCGGCCATCCCGTCGCGATCCAGCAGATCCAGCTCGATCACTACCAGCCCGGCGATCAGTACAACGTGAAGCTCGGCATTCTCACGTACGACAAGCTGGCAGGCGCGAGCGACGACGACAAAGAAAAGGCGAAAGCCGGAGGCAGTGATGGTTGAGCAAGTCAGCCGACATGCCCAGCTGCGGGATCGCCTGCTGCTCGGTCTGGTCTACGCGATGTTCTTCATGGTGGTGTTCGTGCTGTCGGCGTACTGGACCTTCCCGTACGACCGTGCGCGCAGCTTCGTCGCCTCGGCGTTGAGCGCAAAGGAAGCCGGTGGTCTCACGCGCACTGTGGAGATCGGGGAGCTAGAGCCTGCAGGCTTCGGGGGCGTGCGCATCGCGGATCTGTCGATCACCCAGATCGCAGCCACGCAGGATGCAACGCCGATGCAGATCAAGCTCTCGGAGGCCACCGCCAAGCTGGCGATCTTTCCCCTCCTCTTCGGCACCAAGAAGGTGGAGCTCAACGCGCTGGCAGGCGCCGGCACGCTCGACGCGAAGTACGACGACGGTAGCGACACGCAGCACATCGAGGCCGAGCTCGACGCGCTCGACGTCGCGGAGCTTGGCCTTGGGTCGTTCATCGGCTTGCCGCTAAAGGGCAAGGCGAGCGGCACGGTCGAGCTCAACCTGCCAACCGACGTCACCAAAGCGACCGGCACGATCAAGCTCGAAATACGCGGGCTCAAGGTCGGCGACGGCAAAGCCAAGATCAAACCGCCCGGCATGCCTGGCGGCCTCACGCTCGACGAGGTCGAAGCTGGCAAGCTGGAGCTCTCGCTCGAGGTGCGCGACGGCATCGCCAAGCTCACGCGACTTTCCACCGACGGCAAAGACCTCAAGCTCTCTGGCACCGGAAACGTGCGTCTCGCGGATCCGATCAAGCGCAGTCGTCCAGACATCAACCTGGAGCTGACCTTCAGCGATGCCTACAAGAACAAGAGCGATCGCACCAAAGCGATGTTCGAATTGCTCCAGCTGCGGCCGGAATGGCAACGCGCCACCACCCCTGATGGAACCATGCACGTCCACGTGGGCGGCACCTTCCTGGCGATTCGGGGTGGTCCAGGCCGCTGAAGCATGATGGCGAGGTGGCGACCTTTGCGGGCACCCGCGATCTTTGCTACAGGCCGGTACCGTGCAACGCCCCGTATGGTTATTTAGTCTCGACACGGAGCAGTTCTCCGCCGTTCCCATGACCACGGGGCGCCTAAAGGCGTACTTCCTGCGCTTCGGGAAGACGGCGGATCGCTGTGATCTCGAGCTGGTTCATTTCACGATGAGCCATCAGATCGAGGTGTTCCTGCGGGAGCGCTGGGACACGGAGCTCGCCCCGCGTGCACGTGCAGCGGTCGATGCCGGGCTCGCACCCGTCGCCGCGTCCAGCATCTACACCTGGAATGCCGCCGATTTCTTGCAGGCCATCGCGCACATTCGCGCGAGCTGCCCGGGCATCAAAGTGATCGTCGGCGGCCCGCACGTGCAGCGCGCGCAAGACTTTCTCTATCACGACGGGATCGATGTGGTGGTGCTCGGCGAAGGTGAAGCCACCTTCCAAGAGTGGCTGGACTGCGCTGATCGCAGCGCGTGGCACGAGATCAAAGGGCTCGCGTTTCTCGAGAACGGCGAGCTGATCAAGACACCAGAGCGCGAGCGCGTCGTCGATCTGGACACGCTGCCGAGCGCGCTCGATGTGATCGAGCTGCGCGACGAGAACGGTCAGCCGCGCTACCCGCGCGTCGCGTACGAAACCAGCCGCGGTTGCCCCTTCAAGTGTGCGTTCTGCGAGTGGGGAACCGGCGCGATCGGCACCAAGATGTTCCAGCACAGCATCGCGCGCGTGCGCTCGGACTTCGAGCGCTTGATCGAAGGCGGCGTGCAAGACATCTGGCTGTGCGACTCGAACTTCGGCGCGCTGCGCGAGGACCTGGACAAAGCCAAGATCATCGTCGAGCTGCGCGAGCGCACCGGGCGGCCTTCGACATTTGCGACGTCGTGGTCGAAGACGCACAACGATCGCGTGCAAGAGATCGTGCTGCTCTTGCAGCGTCACGGGCTCTTGCAGCACTACAACCTCGCGCTGCAGACGCTCACGCCGCTCGCGCTCAAGCTCTCGAACCGCAAGAACATGAAGAGCAACCGCTATGAGCCGATCGCCAAGGCCATGGCGGAGCAAGGCGTCCAGATCGCGACGGAGCTGATCTGGGGCCTGCCGGGCGACACGCTCGCCGAGTTCGAAGCGAACCTCGATCGATTGATCAGCGTGTTCACGAACATCAACATCTTCGGCTACACGCTCTTGCCGGGCACTGAGTTCTTCGAGAAGCGAGACGAGTACAAGATCGAAACGATCCCCGTCGCGGGCTACGGCAAGGCTAAGGGTGAATACGTCGTCGGTTGCCACACGTTCGGCCGGGACGAGGGCATCGAAGGCTACTTCCTGATCAGCGGTCACATCATGCTGATCCGCGGCTACATCATGCCGCTCACCGCGCGCTACTTATCGTTGCGCAAGGGCGTCCCGGTGTCGGCGCTGTTCCGCGCGGCACTGCGAGCGATCGCAGAGACGTTCCAGCCGGAGCTGCCACAGCTGGATCTGCAGGACCGCATGAGCGTGTACGAGAACCGCGATCAGCTGTACACGACTGCGCTCGCGCAGCCCGAGAAGCTCTACCGCGCGCTCGAGGTGAGCTTGAGCGACTGGCTCACGCGTCACGGCGCGGATAGCGCGTTCGTGGAGGAAGCCCGCAAAGTGCTGGAGATCGACGCGGCGTTTTGTCCGCGCGTCGGGCGCGCACACGTCGCAGAGCACACGTTCGGGTTCGCGGCCGATCAGGTCGCGCACTACCTCAATCGTATGGAGCTACCGAGCGAAACGTGTTTCGCACCGTCGTCGATCACGCTGCGCATCGCGCATCCAGGCGGCGTCGGCGAAGTGCTGAAAGATCCCGACGGAGGCAGCTGGTTTCGCGGACAAGTCCAAACGGACGAAGCCAAAGAAGAGCCTCAGGTCCGGCAAGCGCCCACCCGCGAGGTTGAAAGCCCCGGGTTGTGAGCGTGAACAAGCGGCGAACGATTGCCCCTCGCACGCCGGGTGACTAGGATCGGCGACAAGCCATGGCGCGCGCGAAGACCCCGACAGCCAAACCTGCCCCACGATCACGTCGTCCGGCCCGTGCCGGCGTGGGCGCTTCTGGGTCCCGTGCGCGCGCCGAGACCGACACAGACGCACCCGGCAGTCGAGAAAACGCGGAGAGTGCGGAGCTCGACCAGGATCAGGATCAGGACGACGCGTTGGCGGCTGAGGTGGTCGTAGACAATGACCTCGACGCCGCGGAGCGCGGAGGTGCTGCAGGCCTGGCCGACGAGGACGAGCTCGACTTCGACGCCGTGCAGGCGGAGGTCGTGGACGGCGGCGACAGCAACGAGCCCACGGGCAGTCACGCGCTGCGCGTCGGTCGCACGGCGCCCCTAGCCCGCTACGATCCGCTCCAGGCGTACATGCGCGATGTGCAGCGCTACAAGCTGCTCACGCCGCAGGAAGAGCATGACAACGCCGTCCGTTACTTCGAGAGCGGCGACGTCGATGCGGCTGCGCGCCTTGTCACGGCGAACCTGCGCTTGGTGGTGAAGATCGCGTACGACTACCGGCGCGCGCACAAGAACATCAACGATCTGATCCAAGAGGGCAGCATCGGGCTGATGCAAGCGGTCAAGAAGTACGACCCGTACAAAGGCGTCAAGCTCTCGACCTACGCAGCCTGGTGGATCCGCGCGTACATCCTGCGGTTCATCTTGAACAACGCGCGCTTGGTGAAGGTCGGCACGACGCAAGCGCAGCGCAAGCTGTTCTTCAACTTGAAGAAGGAAAAGGCCCGTCTCAGCGCGATGGGCATCGAGCCCACGCCCGAGACCATCGCCAAGCGCCTGGATGTTCCGACCGAAGACGTCGTGCAGATGGATCGGCGCTTGGCGGCCGGCGACATGTCGCTCGATGCGCCAGTGCACGCGGCAGAGGGCTCGACCCAAGCGCGCGTCGATTTCCTGCCTGCGCGCATCGAGGCGGTCGACAGCGCGCTCGCCGACGCGGAGCTCGGCGCGATGTTACGCGAGCAGCTGGTGGCGTTCGGCGACACGCTCAAGGGTAAAGAGGCGCAGATCTTTCATCAGCGCATGCTCACCGAGGAGCCGCGCACGCTTCAGGAGCTGGGTGATGAGTTCGGCGTGAGCCGCGAGCGCGTGCGGCAGCTGGAAAAGCGCCTGCAGATGAAGCTGAAGCAGTACTTGTCCGAGAAGCTTGGCGCGGGCTTGTTCGAGCCGTGAGCGACGAGCAGGCTGCGCCGGATGAGCTAACGGAGGAAGCGCACGATACCAGCGCGCGCGATCGCCGCAGCACGCTCTCGATCGTAGCGACCCCCATCGGCAACCTCGAAGACATTACGCTGCGCGCGCTGCGTACCTTGCGCGAAGCGGACGTGGTGCTCGCCGAAGACACACGGCGCACGCGCGTGCTGTGCCAGCAGCACGGCTTGCGCTGCAACTTGCGCTCCTTTCACGCGCACAGCTCGCAAGACGTGGTCGAGCACGTGCTGGCCGATCTCGAAGCGGGCAAGCACGTCGCGCTGGTCACCGATGCGGGCACGCCGCTCCTGAGTGATCCTGGCGCTGTGCTCGTGACCGCAGCGCGCGCGCGCGGACTGCGCGTGGAAGCTGTGCCCGGACCGAGCGCGATCACCGCAGCGCTTACAGTCGCCGCGCTGCCCGTTGATCATTTCCGCTTCCTCGGCTTTCTCCCTCGCAGCGGACGGCGGCGACGCGAGGCGCTCGCCGGCATCGCGCAAGACAGCTCGGCGACGGTGTTGTTCGAGTCACCGCGACGGCTCGAAGCCACGCTCGCAGAGCTGGCAGGATCGCTCGCGCCCGACCGGCAGCTGTCAGTGTGCCGCGAGCTGACCAAGCTACACGAGGAGGTGGTCCGTGGCAGCGCGGCCGAGCTCGTCGAGCACTTTCGACACAACCCGCCCCGCGGCGAGATCACGCTGGTGATCGCAGGCAACCAACAGGCGGCGCCACAGATCGACGACGAAGACCTCGACGAGCGGATCCTCGCCCTGCTTCGAAGCGGCGCCTCGACCAAAGATGCTGCTGCGCAGTTGGCCAGTGAGACTGGCCTGCGCAAGCAGGAGCTGTATGCCCGCGTCGAAGCTTGCAAGGCAGCGCTCCGAGCACAAGACGATCCTTGACGGCGGCGGCGACGGCGACGACTCTTCTCTCATGCTTGCCCTCCGCTCGCTCCCGGCATGCTGTCTCCTGATCGCAGCGTTCCTCGTGCTACCCGGTGAAGCATCGGCGCAGCTCAACACGCCCAATCGCCACCCGCACTACATGGTGGAGCTGGAGCCGCACCTCGTCTGGCAATGGACCGGCGACGAGCGCGCGCACAATGATGGGATCGGCATGGGCTTCCGCGCGTCGATCCCGCTGATGCAAGATGGTCCCGTCCCCACGATCAACAACAGCCTGGCGATCAGCTTTGGTCTCGATTGGGCGCACTTTCCCGAGTGCTACGACTACGGCGACTGCAGCGAGGACGACTTCTGGGTGCCGGTCGTCGCGCAGTGGAACTTCTACATCACCAGCGTGATCAGCATCTTCCCCGAGTTTGGTCTCGGCTTCCGCGACGCGATCATCGACTACGATGCGCCTTGCCGCGGCAACAACTGCCGTGGGTCTGCGCTCGAGGTGCATCCCGTGCTTTGGTTCGGCGCGCGCTTCCGGCTCGCCAACGCGATCGCGCTCACCCTGCGTTTGGGCACACCCTCGCTCCAGCTCGTCGTCTCGTTCTTCATCTAGAACTGCCCGGTTGCGCTCGCAAACAGGTCGTAGCTGAGGTTGCCGAGCAGCATGAAGCGCTGGCCGGGCAGATCGATCGCCGCTCGGTACAGCGGATTCGTGCGCCCACCTTCGCACGGGCCTGCGGGAGAGGACTCGCACGCTGGCGCGCCTGTCACAAGATGCGGAGTCATGTGCATGAGAGACATGCCCAAGCGAAACTGCACGTACTGCGCGGCCTGCGCAGAGACCGACAGCTCCGCGCGCATTTGGGCATGGGCGTCGACGCGAGTCAGGCCGTAGAACGGCACGAGCCCGTCGCCCCTCTGTGCCGCTGACAGCTGCATGCTGGTCGAAGCCCCGAGCACGTCGAACAGCGGCGAGTAGTCGCGACCGGCAGAGACGTACGCTGCTTGGCCTCGCAGATCGAGCGCGATGCGCTGAAAGCGGGCACGATCTTCCCAGAGCATCAACGCCGCTCCCAGCGTCAGCTCCAGCACGCTCGGGAGGCTGGTGTCCACGTCATCGGGCACACCGCTCGGCGTGAAGCGCGAGCTCGCGGAGGTCGCCCATTCCCGCGCGTAGCGCAGACCGAGATACGGCTCGAACCAGGTGAAGCGATACGACCAACGCGAATCGAGCGAGATCAACCACGTTCCGCGGTTCACACCGGCGCTGCAGTTCGCATCGGCGAGGCATGGGCGCAGCACTTCGCCGAGACCGACGCGGCTCTCGAGCACGAGCACCCACGTCGGTAGGTACGCGGTCCGATACTGGTTCGTGACGCCCCACGCGAGCCCGAAGTCGAGCCCAGGTATGCCAGAGCGCGTGGCGGACCGTGCGTTGTGGTTGAACAGCGTGCCGCGCTGCGCCGGGTCGAGCGTCCCCGAAGCGTCTACGGGCTCGGAGCGCGTGGCGTCCGGATCCGCGCTCGCTGGATGAGCGAGGGAGCGCTTGTCGCTCAACACGAGCGGCAAGCGCACAAACACCATCAAGTCGCGGTACACACCCGCGGCGAGCTCGAGCGAAAGCGCGTGCGTCAGCTGCTCACTGCGCGCGACCGGACGATACTTGCCGCCGATCTGCCGGTCTTCATCGAAGCTCTCGCGCGCGATGTTGAGCAAGCTGTGCGTGCGGCGAAAGCCGAGCGTGACGCTCAGGTCGGGGAGCTCGGTGCCGTCGAACGCGTCCAACACGTTCGTGTAGCCCGTGGGCTGAGCGAGCAAGTAGCGTGGCGCGCGCGCGCCTGGCGTGACGGATGAGTCGGCGCGCGCAGCTTGCAGGCCCAGCACGCCCCACAAGCACAGCCCGACCGAGACACCCCAGCGCCAGCATCGAAAGCTCGTCACCCGCTCGGCATATCACATGCTCGCGGCGAGGCGCGCGGCGAAGCGCTCGCGCCAGGCGCGTAGCGCTGGACAGGTTTGCGGCGCATCACCCGCGCATAGCACGAGAGCTCGCAAGAGGCTGCGCTCTGCAGCTGACAGCAGCTGTTTGGCTTGGGCTTCACGACGCTGCGCCTGTGCGACCAGCTCACGTTGGTAGGCGCGCGGCGAGCCCACCGCCTCGGTCACGCTCGAACCGCGGCGTGGGCTGACTTGTGCGAGCAGCGCATGCCCTTGCTGGCGCAGCGCCTGCTGCTCGGTCAGCGCAGCTTCGAGCAGCGCATCGAGGTCCGCGCCCAGCGCAGCGTGACGCAACATGGCAAAGCGCTTGTCGCGCTCGACCTGCGCTTTTGGACCTGGTGGGAGGCTCTGCCACTGCAAGCCGGGTGCTGGCATGGGCAGCGGATCGCCGACGATCAACAGCGACTCTTTGACCGCGGCGTGCTCGTCAGGAGCGACCCACGTCGCGCTGCCGCGAGTGAGGCTCAGCTGCGCGCGATACGCGAGGGGCTGCGCCCGCGGCTCGACCCGCAGCGTGAGCTCGGCTCCCGCGTTCGGCTCGATCGCACCGGCCAGGCAGACGATGCGTACAGGCGGGCTCGCAGCGCGCTCTGCATCGACGATGCGCGTGGCTTGCACCTCGCCGGAGACGAGCAAGAGCGACCTCGCGTGCGCAAACGCCCAAAGCTCGGCGCCGGGCGCTGCGGTCACGCGCGTTCCGTCATCGAGATCGCTGACCACGGGCGCGTTTGCCACGACGATGTGCCGCCCGACTCCCTCGACCGTCACCGCGGGAGGCGCTCCTCCCACGGCTCGAAAGCGCAGACCGGTTGCCGCTGATGGCTGCGAATCGGACACTGGCTCTTTGGATTGCAGGGGCGGCTCTGGCGGCGGCGGCTCGCTGCAAGCGCTCAGCAGCAGCGCAGCCAGCGCGAGCGCGCGGCTCATAGCTCTTCGGTATCGGGCTCGGCCTCTGGCTCGGGCAGATGGAGCTGCTCGACAGTGCGCGAAGCCAGCTGCTCTTCGGCCTCGGCGAGGTCACGCGAGGTCGTGCGCAGCCGGTCAGTGAGCACGCCCAGAAACGACCACAACAGCTTCACCGCCACGTCGTGATCCTTGCGAATGATGTCAAAGAAATCGAGCCGCCGAATCACCATCAGCTTGCTGACACCTTCGCTGTGCACGCTCGCGCTGCGCGGCGCCCGATCCACGAGCGCCATCTCGCCGAAGTGCTGACCCGCGCCGAGCTCATCGAGCTGCGCTTCGCCGGCGTGCACGCTCACGGTGCCCTGGATCACGATGAACATCTCATCGCCTTCCTCGCCCTCCTCGACGATGCGATCACCATGATCGTAGCTGCGAACCTCGGTCAGGTTCATCACGCGCACGAGCTCTTGGTAGGTCAGGTGCCGAAACAGCGGCATCGCGTGCAGCGTCTCGAGCTTGAGGTTGAGCTCACTCGCGAATCTATCCTGCCCGTGCGTGTCGGGCACCTTGACCACCACCGCAGTGATGTTGTCTTTGCCCCCACCCTCGTTCGCGAGATCGATGAACGTTTGCGGTATTTGCTCGTGCGGGATCTCGCGAAACACGCGCAGGATGTCGCTCTCCTGCGCGTACTCGGTCAGACCGTCGCTGCACAGCAAGAACTGGTCGCCAGCGAGGATGTCGAAGTCGAGCGTGTCGACCTCGACGCTCTCGTACACACCCACCGCGCGCGTCACCGCGTTCTTCATGTTGAGCTTGGCGATCTGCTCGGGGTTCAAGCGGCCGCGCTTCAACAGCTCGTTGATCAGGGAGTGATCCTGCGTCAGCTGATGCACTGATTGATTGCGCGTCATGTAAATACGCGAGTCACCGACGTGGGCGATGAAGCCGCGCGGGCCGATGAGCATCAGCGCGACGATGGTCGTGCCCATGCCGCGCTTGGTCGGGTCTTTCTGCGCCTCGGCGTACACCGCCGCGCACGCGTTCTGCACCGCCTGCTCCATCAAGCGCAGCACATCCTGACGACCGACCGCCTCGCCGCGCTCGTAGCGGCCGAGCAGCTCACGCTCGCGCGCGATGGTATCTCGGCACACCTGCACCGCGATGCTGCTCGCCACCTCACCGGCGGCGTGCCCGCCCATACCATCTGCGACGATCGCCAGGCCGAGGCTCTCGTCCACGAGGAAGCTGTCCTCGTTGGCGTCGCGCACACGCCCGACGTCGGTCATCGGCCAAAAGCGAATCGTCGATTCCGCGAGCATTCCCGAGATCCAGCGACGCTCTGGAACGATAACAGAATCCGCAAGCGCCGTGGGATCGACGCGCGGCGGCCGGTGGGGGCGTGTGGGCCCGTGTGAAGCCGCAGGCTCCGCACCGGTAGGCTGCAAGCCCTGCCCCCGTGTGGTATGCGAATCAGCTCATGCCGATCAGCGAGCGCTTCTGCGCCGGCTTTGCGCTGGCAGCGACCGTCGCCGGAGACCGCGCCGCGGAGCTCGCGAGCCCCGGTCTCCATGCAGAGCTTGCACCGCCACTGCTCGAGACCGTGGGCGCGCTCGGAGCGCTCAGCAAGAAGGAGCGCCGCGACCGCGTGCGCGCCTACCTCCAGCCGAGGCCGCTTGTCTACCCGGCGACCCCTGCCTGGCCGGCGCGCGGATACGCGCTGATCGCACGCGGCGACAGCTCACCCGCCTGGGTGCGCGACGCGCCTCTTCCGCGGCCCGGTTATCAACCTCCAGCCGACCTGATCGCGCTGCTCCGGCGCACGTTGCGGAGCCGCAACTCGAGCACCTAGAGAACGCCATGGCACGAGTGATTCGCGCACAACGCACAGGCAAGCCCGTGATCCCAGCGGCGCTCTACGACGCGCAGCTGGAAGCGGCAGCCATCCGCCAGCGCGCGCTGGACGAAGCCGAGAACATCCGTCGCGCAGCGCACGAGGAAGGCTACAGCGCAGGCAAAGCCGAAGCAGCGCGTCAGTTGTTCGATCTCGCTGCCGTACAAGGTGAGCTGAGCAAGCGCGCCGAGCGCGACGCGACCCGAGCGGCGCTGCTGGTCGCGGGCCAGCTGCTCGGCAGCACGCTGAGCAGCGAGCCCGAGAAGATCCTCGCGCTGCTCAGGCCTCACCTCGCACGCATGCGCCGCGCGCAGCAGATCGTGCTGCGCTTGCACCCGGACGACGCCGCCTGGCTGCAGGCCCACCCGGAGCCACTGGACGAGCTGCGCGCGCAGCACACACTCGCCAGCAGCTTGGAGCTGCGGAGCGACCCGAGCATCACGCGCGGCGGCTGCGTCGTCGAGTCGAACATCGGCGACCTGGACGCGCGCGTCGAGACGCGGCTGACGCTACTGGCGAGCGCGCTCGATCTGCCCGTGCACAGCCTGCAACGCGAGGACGACGGCGCGTGAGTCACGGCGAAGATCCACGCTTGCCGCTAACGGCTGCAGAACCAGCACAGCTGCCTCCGCACAAGCTGCGCACGATCGCCGGCGCGGTGGTGTTGTTTCTGCTGACGTTCCTCTCTACGACGTACGTGGGCGCGGAGAACAGCGGATCCGCCGCTCCCAGCTTCTGGGAAGGTCTGCGCTACAGCGTGCCGCTCATGAGCATCCTGCTCTGCCACGAGTTCGGGCATTACATTGCTGCGCGCGTCCATCGCGTACCCGCATCCCCTCCGTTCTTCGTGCCCATGCCGCTGCCGCCGCTCGGAACCATGGGCGCAGTGATCCTGATGAGCGGGCGCATCGGGCGCCGCAATGCGCTGCTCGACATCGGTGCGGCTGGACCGCTGGCCGGCATGGCCGTCGCGCTGCCGGTGCTGATCTACGGAATCAGCACTTCACCGGTCGGTCCGCTGCCTGAGCACGGCGGTTACTTGGCCGAAGGACACTCACTGCTGTACGCAGGGCTGCTCTGGCTGATCAAAGGCCCCATCCCCGATGGCCACGACATTCAGCTCTCCGGCACCGCGTTCGCGGGCTGGACCGGCCTCTTGGTCACCATGATCAACCTGATCCCCGCGGGCCAGCTCGACGGTGGCCACGTGGCGTACGCGCTGTTCGGCGAGCGCCAGGAGCGCTTCTCGCGCCGCGTGCGGAGCGCGCTCTTGCCCGTGGCAGTGGCCGTATCGCTCTATTACGGCCTCCGCGGCTATGTCGAAGGGTCGCGCGGAGACGCCTTGGCTGAAGCCTTTGCGCCGGGCTTGCACTGGGCAGTGTGGTGGCTGCTCCTGCGCTTTATGGTGGGTCGCGGCAAGCAGGAGCACCCGCCGACCGACGACGACACGCTCTCGCCGCGCAGACGCGTGCTGGCGTGGGCCACGCTCGCGCTGTTCATTGCGTTGTTCATGCCGGCATGGCTGCGCCAGGTGCCGCCACGCGAAGCGGAGCCCGCCCCCACGAGCTCCGAAGAACGACCTGCCTAGTTTGCCTTTTTGCGCAGGTCCTCGACGACTGAGTCGATGTCCTTGACCTCGCGACCGACGCTCTCCGGGGACGGATCGAAGTCCACGAGAGCCGACAGAAGCTCCTCGTAGAGCATCGTGGCGGAGCTCTCGTCCTTGACGCATTGCTCCGCCGTCCGGCCCAGGTGCTTCAGCTTCGTCAGCCGCGGGAGCGCCTGCTCGATCACGGACATTCCGTTGCCGAAGTACCGTCGGGTGAGGCTCAAGTCGTCGCTGAGCGTCTCGCAGAGCTCAGGCGCGTGCTGGAGCATGCGCTCAGGCGCGTCCGGCGCCAGCGTCTGTGCCCGCTCCACGGCGAGCATGAGGACCAAGACGTCGTCGACGTAGGCCATAGCCCCGCCTCGAATGCCCGGGATGGTGTTTGTTCCAGAGAGCCAGTGGATGACCGCGCCAGCGACGAGCGTACGCCCTTCGTCTGGAATATCCGGATCCTCAGCCACACGGAGCGCCGCTTTCAAGCTCTGCGGCAACGCCAGGATAGCCCCCTTGATGAATGTCAGAAATTCGTCGCGCTCCATCGAACCATCGACCGCGTCGGTCTCCTCAGCTGCGGTCGCGCGGCCCGCGTAGCGATGCATGATCGTAGAGTGTCATGGCCGCGCTCAGTTGCTGGGTATCAGTTCCTTGCCGGCCGGGCAAGCGACCTCGACGCCAGTTGGGCCTGCATCGGTACGTATGATCTTGAACTCGACCCTGCGGTTCTTCTCCCAAGCCACCGCGTTGTGGGCTGGATCGACGGGACAACGCTCGCCGTAACCAGCGCTCCGCAAGCGATTCGCGTCCACGCTGCGCTGAATCAGCGCCTGGCGCACCGACGCGGCGCGGTCGCTCGTGAGACGAATGTTGTACTCATCGGTGCCGCGCTCGTCTGCGTGGCCCTGGATCTCGATGTATGTGATCTGCGGATTGCCGACCAAAGTCGCGGCTACTGCGTCGACGATGGGGAACGACTTCGGCAGGATCTCTGCGCTGTCAGTCGCGAAGTAGATCTTCTCGAGAATGATGATCTCGTTCTCCTCGATGATCACGCTGCCTTTGTCGGGGCAACCGTCTTCATCTTGGTAGCCGTTGTATGTTTCAGGGTCGTTCGGGCACGAGTCGTCGCGGTCGAGGATGCGGTCGCGATCGTTGTCCGGATCAGGGCAACCATCGATGTCCTCGAAGCCGTCTTTGTCCTCTGGATCATTCGGGCAAAGATCATCGACATCGAGGATGCCGTCCTTGTCGTTGTCCGGATCGGGGCAACCGTCCTCGTCCTCGAAGCCGTCGCGATCCTCGGGATCGTCGGGGCATTTGTCGACGTTGTCTAAGATGCCGTCGCCGTCGCGATCACCGATCGTGCCTTCCGGGCAACCGTCTTCATCCGCGTCGCCGTCGTGGTCCTCAGGCACCAGCGGGCATTCGTCGTCGACATCCAGGATGCCGTCGCGATCGTTGTCAGGCTCGGGGCAACCGTCCTCGTCTTGGAAGTGATCGAAGTCTTCCGGATCATCCGGGCATTGATCGACGTCGTCTTTGTAGCCGTCGCCGTCGCGATCGCCGATCGAAGGCTCGAAGATGAAGCCGAGCACTGCGCGGATGTCGGCAGCGTTCATGCTGCGCTGGATGCCAGCACCACCGGCGAGCAGCAGATAGCTCTTCGACTCGACATAGATCTTGAGGCCGCCGATGGCCTCAGCGCCCAGCGCGCCCTTGTCGCCGAACGACTTCACGAGCTGCGCGCCGTAGACCTCGCCCACGAGCTCAGCCGCCTTTGCGAAGCGCAAGCTCGCGGCCACACCGAACGTCAGCAGATCATCGTAGCGAATCGCCGAGCCACCTTGCTGTTGCCCGGGGCACACGGCGTTGGTGATCGACGTGCTCGTGCCGACGAGGCGGCACAAGGAGCTCGTTCGCAGCGCGGTCGATGCATTGTCGGGGTTCGTGACCGGATAGAAGCGTCCGGTGTACGGCAGCTCCGCGCCACCACCTGAGTTCCAGCGATAGCCAACGTTGAGGCCCACGCGAAATGCAGGAACCGGCACCCAGTCCGCCGCGATCACCGGCCAAATCGCAAAGCCTGGCTCACCGCGGAACTGTCTCGGTTCACCGGTCGGCAGCTCGACGTGCAGCAAGGCGGCCAAGCCGATCGGCTCGCGCTCGCTCCGCAGTAAGCGCAGCTTGGCGTGCAGCATGATGTTGCCAAAGCCCTGACTGTCGATGCCTTGCGGTGCAGCGGTGTCATTGAACACGCCGGGGACGATCACCGTCGGGCCGTTGACGATTTGGATCGGCACCTGGATGCCGAACACCCACGCGTTACCCAAGCCGTAGTTGAAGTGCAGCGTGCCCGTGACGGCGGCATTGATCAGGCGTTTGTTGCGCTCGGCGTCCCGCGGCTCGACGCCCGGGTCGTACGTGAAGGTACCGATGGGAAAGATGCCCACCCCCATGTCCAACACGAGGCCGAAGCTGTAGTCGCGATCGCCCAGCACGCTCGTGCCGTTCTGCGAGATGAAGCCTTTCGAATCGACAGCGGGGCGGAACATCCGTACGTCCATGCCGCCAGCGCCATCGACGAATTCGGCTTGCGCATGCACGCGCGAGGCAGATCCGCAAACGAAGCAAGCCGACACGACGAAGAAGACGACGAGACTACCGAAGCAGGCGATCCGCCTATTCATGCGCGCTCCATGTACGCAGCAAATAATACCGCCGGATTAGCTTCGCAGTACCACGTTATTTTTTCGAGTGTCAAACTAGCGCTAGTCGGACGCGATACCTACCGGTGCGCACCATCAGCGTGTGTTCGAGATCAGCGCTGAGCGCAGCGTGTCACGTCGTGGATGTGCTCTACCGCTGCAGCATCCACATGCAGCGCGATACGAGCAGCCGCACGCCTGCCTTATTGGCCCTGCAGCTCGAGCATGCGTCGATAGCCAGCGCTGCGTTGCGCGTCAGGAAAGCGCTTCACGTAGGTGGCCATGTTCTTCTGCGCTTGCTTGACGTCGCCCACCGCGCGGTACGTCTCGATCAACAAGCCGAGCTCTTGTTGCGTGCGTGCGTTGCCATCGAGGGCATGGATCACACATTCGTTGTCACCACGCGCCAAGCATGCGTTTGCGATCTCCATCGGCGCGACGCCGCTGCCTGCTGGCGTGACTGAAGGCGTGGGCGCAGGAGTCGGCCGGGCGCTCGGTGTCGGCGGCGGTGGTGGTGGTGGAGCAGGTCGCGCGGCGGGCGCTCTCGTTTCGCGTACAGGCTCGGAACGCTGGGGCGGTGGAGCCACTGGAGCTGGCTTGCTCGCGGGCTTCACGGCAGCGACCTGCTGAGGTGGCTGACGCGCTGGCATTTCACCGCGCGCTTCCGCGATCAGCAGCTCCGCAGCGGCGATTTGCTCGCTCGTGATGCCGGGCAATCCCAACACACTCTGCGCCAGGCGAGCGGCTTCACCGCGGCTCGTCGGCAAAGTCAGGCGCGCTTCCTCGAGCCGCTTGTTCGCGAGCTCGGTCATGGCTTGCTGCACCTCCGGGCGTGACCGGAACGCGCTGTGCTCCGGCAAGCGCGAGAACTCTTGATAGGCCAAGAGCGCATCGCCACGCGCGAGCGCATCTTTACCGCGCACGAAACCCTGCTCTTCCAGGCTCTGCGAGTCCGCGCGCTGCTTGCAGTCGAGCGCTTCGGTCGATGTCGGGCGCGCTTTGAGCGCCATCTGCGCGTGGGCTGCAGCCTCCACGAAGCGCGACGCCGCGAGCGCCGAGCGACACGCCAGCACGGCTTTGTCGTAGCCGTCTTCAGCGACGCCCGATTGGTCGCCGGGCCCAGGCGCGGCCTTTTCTGCTTCGTCCTCAGACTCCGTCAGGATCACCGGACCGTCGGGCTCGCCCTGCGGCGCATCAGGCGTTGGCAAGAGCACGAACACCAGCGCAGCAAGGGTCACCACGCCGAGCAGGATCGCGAGCCGCGTGTTGGCACCGGAGCGTGGGCCCGAGACGCTGCGAAAGCGCGCGGCCTCGCCGGGATCGAAGAAGTAGTGCTCGCCCGCTGCAACGAAGCGAAACACCACTTGACCGAGCTCGATGATGTCGCCCGAGCGCAGCTCGGCTTTCTTCGCGCTGCGGCCATTGATCGTGACGCCGTTCGCGCTGCCCAGATCTTCGATCACGAACTGATCGCCCATGGGCCGAATCTCGGCGTGCTCGCGCGAGACCGAGCGATGGTTGATCGGACAATCCACCTCGTCGGAGCGGCCGAGCCGCGCCGCTGCGTCCGTTGGCAGGACGAACTCCGCACCCGATGCGGGCGGCGTGAGCATCACGATCCGCGCTGGCACAGTCGGCCGACGCGAGGTGAGCGGTGGCTGCGTCGGCTCGGGTGAAGAGACGAGCGGCGCGGAGGGCGCGAGCGAAACGGAGGCGGACATCGGCGCCGTCGACGACGGCAAAGCCGCAGGGCCTGGTGCATGGTGCGCAGGCGCGCCCGAACGCGCACCCACTTCTTCCTCGACCAGGATGGTGTAGTCGCCTAACTGGATCTGATCTCCGCTGGTGATGGTCGACTCGCCTTCGACCTTACGGCCGTTCACCAGTACGCCGTTGTACGAGTCGAGGTCGCGCAGCTTGTAGATGCCAGCGACGCGGACGAGCTGAACGTGGCGCCGAGAGATGTTGCGTTCCGTCAGCCGGATCGTGTTGCCCTCTTTGCGCCCGATCGTGACTTCGTCGCGCAGGAGCGGCACTACGGTCGTAGAGCCCTCGTTGTCCGAGATGACGAGCCTAACCATTGGTCCGAATGCTACGCGGCCCTATGTGCGTGTCAAATCGCAAAGCGTCGCACGCAGTGGGCATGCGCGCAGATTGCATGCGAAATGGTACGGGCTTGAACACGCGAGGACTTCCGCTCCTCGGACAGCTCTTACACGATTTCTGACTGGCCATGGAAGCGGATATCAGCCCGCGGGCGTCAGGCCTGCGTCGGAAACCTTTGCAGCTCGAGCGGGCAGTTACAGCGGGCTTTCCGCGAGCGATTCGCATTGCCTGCGCCCTCGGGGCGCTTGCGCAGAGTGCTTGCGGCACGTCCGATGATGATGAAAGGCGAGTGGTGCAAGTACCCGAGCCTACGCCCGCTCCTGGCGACGCCGGTGCAAAGGAGGCCGGCATGGCCGAAGACGCAGCGGCGCCTGCAAGTCCTCACGGAGATGTGCCGATCTGGCCGGCGAGCGAGCAGACCCTGGATCTGGATTTTCAGAACACAAAGCAAGCCCTGCTCACGCTGGTCCCGGATCCCAGCCAGCTCGACGTGCACTTCAATGTCGACACGACCGCCTCTTTCTCGGGCGAGATCGACGCGATCCAGCGCGAGCTGACCCGAAGTATCATCCCGCGCCTCCGCAGCCGCGTGTCGAACACCCAGCTCGGAGTGTCACGGTTCGCGGATTTTGCCGTTGCGCCGTTTGGCCGCCCGGCGACGCGGGGCGTCGCCGATGTTCCGTACAAGCTCTTGAGCCCGATCACGGACACACTTTCCAAGGTCACTTCGGCCGTGCATGTACTGGATCGGCCGCTCGGCGAAGGGGGAGATGTGGCTGAATCCTCTGCCGAAGCGCTCTTTCAGATCGCCACAGGCGTTGGTTTCGCGCGCGGGGGCCGTACCATCATCGAGCCCTTCGATCGCGCAGCGGCTGCCGCGCAGGGCGGCGGTACGGTGGGCGGCGTGGGCTTTCGCGCCGGGGCTTTTCGGGTGGTCGTGCACATCACCGATGCGCCCGCGCATTCGCCCGAGGAGTACGCCACGTTAGGCCTCGACGGCACGCACAGTCTCGCGAGCGCGGCCGCCGCCCTGCACGCGATCGGAGCGCGTGTCATCGGCATCTGCAGCACTGGGCTGCTCGATTCGGTGCGCGTGCGGACCGAGCTCTCGGAGCTCGCGCTCGCGACCGGCGCAAAGGCGAGCCCGAATGCGAGAGACATGTGCCCGACGGGGTTGGCGGGCGCGCTCGTGCCGAGCTACGGCGGCGTCTGTCCTTGGGTGTTCGACGTAGATCTGGACGGCACTGGCCTCGCGAAGAGCATCACCGATGCGGTCGTGGCGTTGCTCGATGACGCCCGCTTCGCAGCGGTGCACGCGGAGGTCGGCGACGACCCGCTCGGCTTCATCGAAAACATCGAGCTGAAGCCGATCAAGCAGCTGAGTGGCGTGCCGATGCCGCAGACGGCCGATCTGCTCCCGAGCGGCGCTTTGGACGGGATCGCTGACAGCTATCTCGACGTGAACCGTGAGCACAAGCTGGGCTTTGCGGTCACGCTGCGTGACACGCGCATCGCGCCCGCGGAGTACGAGCAGCGCTACCGCGTGTCGGTACGGCTGGTCGCGGACAGCGTGCTCCTCGAAGAACGCGTGCTGGGCATTCGCATCCCCGCGGTCTCGCAGCCGATAGCTGCAGAGGACGACGCTGGGCTGTGATCACTGCAGCTTGATCGCGCCACGCTCGAGCAGATAAGCCAGCGTCTTCAGACCTTCGAGCCGAGGCATGCCGCAGATGTCGAGCAGCTCGTCGACGGTGGATTGCCCGTCGATCCGGGAGAGCAAGAACCCCGAGCGATGATCCAACCCGAGCCAGCGCAGCTGCGAGTCGCCGAGCGCCACGACCACGACGCGGTCCAGCCGGCCGAGCTTCGAGCTGTAGAGCTGGATCAAGCGGTTGCGACAATTGGTCGCGCAGCGCTTGGCCTGCTCGTTGTCCGGCGTGCGGCCCAGGATCAGCTCGGCATGGCGCAGTGCGCCGGTGAGATCATCGAGCGCGTACAGCTCCTCCATTTCGGAGACGAGATCGGGCGGAGAAAGCGGCCGCGAACGATCGACCAAGTCGAGCGCACCACCTCGCGCCACGCCGGTCGGTGGCTCACCGAGCGGCAACGCGGACAGCTCGCGCAAACGATCGACGTCGTCGCGGCGCACCGGTGGGATGGTGCTCTGCCGCGACATGCGATCGTTTGTCCAAGCGTCGTGGCCTTCGCGCGGTGCACGCGGCGGCGCCAGAGGCCCACGTGCCGTCGGCTCCTCTTGCACGTCGAAGCCATCGTCCTCTTCGAACACCAGCGCGTCTGCACCGTTTGGATAGTCGCTCGACGGTGGGATCGTCAGACGTGAGCCATTGGCTAGCTCAACGGCGGCTGGAATCGTCGGACGCAGCGGTGCGCGAGCGGGACTGTTCTTGGCACCCGACGCCGGTAGGTCGGGTCGATCTTTCGGCTTGTCTGCCACCTACTGCCCCGTCGGGAGTGTAGTCACACGCGCTCAACCAACCTTGCCGACCACACCTTTGAACATGCGCTGCGTACGTGCCAGCGCGTCGATCTGCTCGGAGAGCTCCTCCAAGCGCCCGGCCTTGATCAGCATCCGGGCCTTGTCTACGACGCTACGCGCTTTCTCGATGGCATCGCGACCGAAGTCGCTGCCTGCCACGACTTGCTCGACATCCGGAAACAGCTGCTCGATCTGCGCGATCAGCTTTTCTGCCTCTTGGGTCGCGCCTTCGGCTTCGTCGCTCTGACGGCGCGCAACGGCGAAGTCTTTGGCTTCGCTCACCATGTGCTGGATCTCATCGACTGTCAGACCGCTCGTCGCGGTGACAGTGATGGACTGCTGCTGACCGGTCTCCAGATCCTTTGCGTGCACGCTGACGATGCCGTCCGCGTTGATCTCGAAGGTCACTTCGATCTCCACCTGGCCCGCCTGCGCTTTGCGCAAGCCGGTCAGGATGAACTCGCCGAGCAGCTCGTTTTCGTCCGCGCGATGCGACTCACCCTGCATCACGAGGATCTTCACCGCGGTCTGGTTGTCGCGCACCGTGGTGAACACCTTGGAGCGCGACGTGGGCACTGTCGTGTTGAGCGGGATCAGCTCCTCGAAGTAACCGCCCACCACCATGATGCCGAGCGTGTGCGGCGTCACGTCGAGCAGGATCATGTCGGAGGCTTCCTGCGTCAGCGCCATGCCTTGGATCGACGCGCCGAGCGCCACGACCTCGTCGGGATGCACGCCCTTGCTCGGCTCGCGCCCGAAGAACTGCTCGACCGCGCTCTGCACGAGCGGCATGCGCGTCATGCCGCCGACCAGAATTACGTCTTCGATCTCGTCTTTACCGAGACCGGCTTCTTCCAGCGTCTGCTCACACGTCTGGATCGTGCGATCGACGAGGTCGCGCGTGAGCTCTTCGAGCTGCGGGCGGCCGAGCACACGCTGTAAATGCAGCGCCTCGTTGCGCGCGTTCGAGATGATGAACGGTAGGTTCACCTCGGTCTGCTCGACCGACGACAGCTCGCACTTCGCCTTTTCTGCAGCATCCTTCAGACGTTGCAGAGCCATGCGATCTTCGCGGAGATCGATGCCGTGCTCGTCTTTGAAGCTGTCGACGAGCCACTGGATGATGCGGAGGTCGAAGTCTTCACCGCCGAGGAACGTGTCGCCCGCGGTGCTCACCACCTTGAACACGCCGGTGCCGCTGATCTCCAGGATCGAGATATCGAACGTGCCGCCGCCGAGGTCGTACACCGCGACTGTCTTGTCGACGCTCTTGCCGAAACCGTAGGCGAGCGCTGCGGCAGTGGGCTCGTTGATGATCCGGATGACGTCCAAGCCCGCGATCCGCCCTGCATCTTTCGTCGCCTGCCGC
>Ga0190269_10000380_pt1 | contig 23603 bp, 23 predicted proteins | sample Popmic249IS_FD_133749 | JGI IMG/M metagenome (GOLD analysis project Ga0190269, IMG submission 133749) | Populus adjacent soil microbial communities from riparian zone of Blue River, Arizona, USA - 249 IS | ecosystem: Environmental > Terrestrial > Soil > Riparian zone | place: USA: Arizona... | reverse complement strand
GACGACGATCTCCGCGCCGTCCGGTCCGTCCACCCAGCTGGAGTTGAGCTCCGGGTGCCGGGCCACCGCCCGGGTCACGGCCTTGGCGACCAGCAGCAGCGGCCCCACCCGGACGTCCGCGAACGCCGGGTCCTCCTTCAGGCGCCGGACGGCCCGCAGCGTCCGCGTCACGTCGACGGTGAGCCACTCGGTGACGTGCGGAGCGGTCGCCACGCTCGCGACCATCGCCTCGGCGGTCAGCTTGCGCACGCCTCGCACCGCTGTGCGCCGCTCCCGCGCGCCGGTCTCTTCCGGTGCCGCGGAGGCCGGTCCGGCCGGTACGGCAGTTGCCGACGCCCCGGCGCGGCGGACGTCGTCCCTGGTGATCGTGCCCTCGGGGCCGGTCGCGGGAACCGTGGCCAGGTCGACGCCCAGATCGCGGGCGAGCTTGCGGACCGGTGGCTTCGCCCGTGGCCGACCCGTCGTGACCGGATGCGCCGGAGGGCCGGAGTCCGTCGTCGGCAGCGCGTGCACCGTGCCGACGGCGTGCGCCGCCCGCTCGGCCGCCCGCCCCATCTCCAGCCCACCGTGGCGCATCGGCTTGGCGCCGGCGGCCAGCGGGTCCGGGATCGTCGGGAGCAGGGAGAGCGTGTCGTCCGGAGCGGGTCCGGCGGGGTCACCGGCGAGACCGGTGGCGCCGACGGGGACCGGATCCGCCGGTCGGCGCGCACGGCGGCGCCCCGGCCCGCTGCGGGGCCCGTAGCCCACGAGGACGGGCGTGCGCCCCTCGTCGGCTGCGTCTTCGCCCCGTGCGGTGTTCGGCTCCGGGACGGTTGCCGGCTGGGAATCGGCCCCTGCCCGGACGTCGGCATCGGTGTCGTTGCCGTTCGCGGACGTGTCGATGGCGATCAGCGGCGAGCCGACCTCCACCGTGGCGCCCTCTTCGTGGTGCAGCGTGGTCACCACTCCCGCGTACGGGGAGGGGATCTCGACCGCGGCCTTCGCGGTCTCCACCTCGACGATCGGCTGGTTGAGCGTCACGGCGTCGCCGGTCGTCACCAGCCAGCGCAGGATCTCGCCCTCGGTCAGCCCTTCGCCGAGGTCGGGTAGGTCGAAGGTGCGGATTTCGGTCACGACAGACTCCCTCAGAACCCGAAGGACCGGTCGACCGCGTCGAGTACGCGGTCGAGGTCGGGAAGGTACTCCTCCTCCAGCCGAGACGGGGGGTAGGGCGTGTCGTAGCCGGTGACGCGCAGGACCGGCGCCTCCAGGGAGTAGAAGCACCGCTCGGTGACCCGGGCCGCGATCTCCGCACCCATGCCGAGGGTGCCCGGCGCCTCGTGCACGACGATCAGCCGGCCCGTGCGCTCCACCGACGCGTACACCGGCTCCAGGTCGAGCGGGGAGAGCGTCCGCAGGTCGATGACCTCCAGGTCACGCCCTTCCGCGGTGGCTGCCTCGGCCGACTCCAGCAGTGTGCGCACCATCGGCCCGTACCCGACCAGCGTCGCGTCGGTGCCGGGGCGGACCACTCGGGCCGACTCCAGCGGGTACCAGTCGTCGGCAGGCGCCGTGTCCGGAACCTCGCCCTTCTCCCAGTACCGGCGCTTCGGTTCGAAGAAGATCACCGGATCGTCGGAGGCCACGGCCTGCTGGATCATCGTGTACCCGTCGGCCGGGTTGGAGCACGCCACCACCTTCAGCCCGGCGGTGTGGGCGAAGTACGCCTCGGGCGACTCGCTGTGGTGCTCGACCGCGCCGATGCCTCCGCCGAACGGGATCCGGACGACGACCGGCAGCTTCACCAGGCCCTGCGACCGGTAGTGCATCTTCGCGAGCTGGCTCACGATCTGGTCGTACGCGGGGTAGACGAAGCCGTCGAACTGGATCTCGCAGATCGGCCGGTAGCCGCGCATCGCCAACCCGATCGCGGTGCCGATGATCCCCGACTCGGCCAGCGGGGTGTCGATCACCCGATGCTCACCGAAGTCCTTCTGCAGGCCGTCGGTGACGCGGAAGACCCCGCCGAGCCGTCCGACGTCCTCGCCCATGATCAGCGTCTTCGGATCGGAGTCCAGCGCGTTGCGCAGGCCCGCGTTCAATGCCTTGGCCAGCGTCATCGACGTCATCGACGGCTCCCTTCCCGGCCGGGGACGGTACTCGCCCCGATCGTGGTGTCAGAAGCTAGGAACTCCGACTGATACTGGCGGAACTCCGCGTGCTGTTGCTGCAACGCACTGTGCTCGCCGGCGTAGACGTGGTCGAACAGTTGATCCGGGCGGGGGTCGGGTAGCGCGAGACAGCCGGAGCGCACCCTGGCGGCGAGCTCGTCGGCGTCGGCGGCCACCTCGTCGAAGAAATCCTGGTCGGCCACCTCCTGGCGGACGAGGAACGAGCGGAGCCGCTCGATCGGGTCGCGCAGGCGCCACTCTTCGAGCTCGGCCGCGATGCGGTACCGGGTCGGGTCGTCGGACGTGGTGTGGGCGCCCATCCGATACGTGTACGCCTCGATGAACGACGGTCCCTGGCCGTGCCGGGCGTCGTCGAGGGCCCGCCGGGTCACCGCGTAGGTGGCCAGCACGTCGTTGCCGTCGACCCGCACACCGGGGAACCCGAACCCGGCCGCGCGGAGGTAGAGCGGAACCCGCGTCTGCCGGTCGGTGGGGGCGGAGATCGCGTACTGGTTGTTCTGACAGAAGAAGACGACCGGCGCGGTGAAGGCAGCCGCCCAGACGAACGCCTCGTTGACGTCGCCCTGGCTGGTGGCGCCGTCGCCCAGGTAGGCGATCACGGCCTCACCGTCGGCGCCGCCGACCCGGCCGTCCTTCTGGATGCCCATCGCGTAGCCGGTCGCGTGCAGGCACTGCGCGCCGATGACGATCGTGTACATCGCGAAGTTGTGCTCGTGGGGGTCGGCTGCACCCAGGTCGACGCCGCGGAACATCCGGAGCGCGGAGATCGGGTCGACGCCACGGCACCAGGCGACGCCGTGCTCGCGGTAGGTGGGGAAAGCCATGTCCTGTGGGCGAAGCGCCCGTCCGGAACCGATCTGCGCCGCCTCCTGGCCGAGCAGGGAGGCCCAGAGGCCCAGCTGGCCCTGGCGCTGCAGTGCGGTGGCTTCGGCGTCGATGCGCCGGACGAGAACCAGGTCGCGGTAGAAGGCGCGGTACTCCGCGTCGGTCAGATCGATGTCGTAGTCGGTGTCGTGTACTCGTTCGCCCTCGGGAGTGAGCAGCTGGACGAAGCCACGTTCGGCGACGGCGGCCGCTCCCAGCGGCCGGGGTGTTTCGGGGGCGGACTCGGACATGCCGATCTCCTCGCTCGTGCCTCCGGCGCGGGGTCACCGCACCGATGGTGATCGATGAGGCTCGTGCGGGCACGGTTCGCGCGGCCGACGCTCAGGCCTGACGTCCGTGACGGCGAACCGCGGTGCGCCGAACCCGAACAAGTCTCGTTCCGGTGCCGCTCGCAGGGGTGGCGCGGGTGACACCTGGCGTGAGGCCCGGTCCTGCTGATCTCGCGCTCGCCAGGCCTCACCCGGGTGCCGGACCGACAACGCAGCCGGTCGGCGTCTGGGCGGGGCCGCGGCAGAGCACGGGTCCGCGGGGCCTGGCCTCGGTACGTCGAGGGCGGCGTGAGCCCTCGACGTCAGCATGTCAGACGTCGGCCGATCGGGGTCCGGAAGATCTCGACGAACCGGGCCGCTGTTCGCTGTCGCGATCATCGAACACCCCGGTGAGCTGCGCCGTCCACCGATCGGGCAACCGAGCCTGGGCGAACGCCGGGGGCGCCGGGCTCGCCCGGAAACGGGCGTGCCGAGGACGATGGAGGGGTCGGCATCCGTCCTCCCGGGGACGTCGCGCGGTGCCGGCGGGGAGGAATCATGATGCGTTCGCGCCGCGCCCAGCTGGGCGGGTTGCTGGCGCTCTGCGCGCTGGCGACCGGGTCGACCGGCGCGTTGCTGATCGTCGCCAACGCCGGGGCCGACCTCGTGCGGATCACGCCGGGGAGCCCGGCCCCGCCGGCTCCGCCCCGGGCGGACGGCCTGCCTGCCGGGCAGGCAGGAGCGGCGACGCCGTCGCGCGAGCCGGCGTTCGGGTGGTCGGACCGGGAGGCGCGGCGCCCGTACGTGGAGAGTCGCCGGTCGACTCCCGGCCCGAGCCGCTCGCCTGCCCCCTCGCCGCCGACCTCGTCGCCGCGGCCGGGGATGCCCGCCCAGTCGTCGGGAGCGCCGACACCTCCGGCCGAGTGGGCCGGGGAACCCGAGTCCGACGTGGCGGAGACACCGACGTCCGGCGAGTCGGGCACGGCGTCGACGGAGGCCGAGCCGGCGTCCCCTGGGGAGGAGCCGGCTCGCTCCGACGGCGCCGTGCCCGACTCCGCCGGCCCACCGGAGCGCCCCGCGGTGGGAGTGGTGAGCGTGTCGCCGTCTGGTTCGCCGTCCCCGTCGGGTTCTTCGGGCGCGGGCTCGCCGACCCCGTCGCGATCCCCAACGCCGTCGGAATCGCCCACGGCGGCGCGTTCGTCTGCTCCCGTCGCGGAGCCGACGCCCTGAGCCGGGGCCGGGTGCACGTCAGGACCAGGGGGCACCGAGGATGCGGGGCCGGAGGATCGGCGGCCGATTGCTCGGCGGCGTGGGCTCCGGCTCCGGCTCGTCCTCGGCCGGCGGCGGGCCCAGCTCGGTGACGAGCGCCTCCAGATCGTCGGAGACGGACGGATCGACGAGCATCGCCTGGAGCAACAGCTGCTGGGCCCGGCTCTCCTGGTCGTGCGTGACCTGGTCGAGCAGCCCGGCCGGCGCGTGGGCGATCGCCTGGTTGGTCTCCTCGAGCAGCTCGGCCTGGACCTCCTCGCGGCCACTGTGCCCGTGACCGAGCACCCGGACGAACCGAGCCTTGACCGCGGCCCAGCTCTCGGTGCCCGCGGCCGCCACGATCACCGGACCGCCTGCCGCGGCGACACGGTGCAGCGTCGCCATCAGTTGCGGGTCCACGCGTCCCTCCCAGCCCTGCTGCACGCTGCTGGGTCAACCTTCACCCCGACCGGTCAGCCGGGGCAAGGAGACACTCGATGAGGTTACGTGATCACTATTGGTAACGGATATTTCACCGTGTCGCTGCGGCGTCCTGATATGCCTGGTCCAGGGCCTGCGCGAACACCTCGGTGGGCTGAGCGCCGGAGACGCCGTAGCGCCCGTCGAGGACGTAGAACGGCACGCCGGTTATGCCCAGCTCGCGCGCCTGCGCCTCGTCGGCCCGGACGTCGTCGGCGTAGCGCCCGCCGGCGAGCACCGCACGGGCTTCCTCCGGGTCGAGGCCCGCGCCGGCGGCGAGCTCGACCAGCGCGTCGGTGGTGTGCACCGATCGAGCCTCGCCGAAGTGCACGGCGTAGGCGTGGTCGAGTAGCTGCTGCTGCTTGCCCTGCTCGGCCGCCCAGTGCGCGAGCCGGTGGAAGTCGAACGTGTTACCGGCGTGCCGGTTGTGGTCGTACCCGAGCCCCTCGGCCGCGGCGGTGGCCGCGAGCCGTGCCTCGGCCGCCTCGACCTGGGCGAGCGGCATGCCGAACTTTCCGGTCAGCATCTCGGTGACCGGGACCGTCTTGTCCGTGGGATGGCTCGGGTCCAATTCGAACGAGTGGTACGCCACCTCGACGTCGTCCCGGTGCTCGAAGTCGGCGAGCGCCTTCTCGAATCGGCGCTTGCCGACGTAGCACCAGGGGCAGCCGATGTCCGACCAGATGTCTACGCGCATGGTGCCCATCGTTGCTCGGACCTCAGGCGGGCGGCCAGGTGAGCCCGGTGAGGCGCTCGTAACCCTCGATGTAACGGGCCCGGGTGGCGGCCACGATCTCGGCCGGGATCTCCGGCGCCGGTGGCTGCTTGTCCCAGCCGGTGCTGGTCGCCCAGTCGCGGACGAACTGCTTGTCGTACGAGCGCTGCGGACGGCCGGGCTCCCACTCGTCCGCAGGCCAGAAGCGGGACGAGTCGGAGGTCAGGACCTCGTCGGCGAGGACGAGCGTGCCGTCCGGCGCCCAGCCGAACTCGACCTTGGTGTCGGCGACGATGATCCCGCGCTCGGCGGCCAGGTCGGCACCGCGACGGTAGATCTCGAGCGTGAGGTCGCGCAGGCGAGCCGCCTCGTCCGCACCGACCGTCTTCTCGACCTCTTCGAACGAGATCGGCTCGTCGTGGCCCTCGGTCGCCTTCGTGGACGGGGTGAAGATGGGCTCGGGCAGCTTCGAGCCGTCGACCAGGCCGGGCGGCAGGGCGATGCCGGACACGGTGCCGGTCTGTCGGTACTCGGTCAGGCCGCCGCCGGTGAGGTAACCGCGGGCAACGCACTCGACCGGGGCCATCCGCAGACGGCGGCACCGGATGGCGCGGCCTGCCCACTCCGCCGGGACGTCGGTGCTGATCACGTGGTTCGGGACGACGTCGGCCAGCTGCTCGAACCACCAGAGCGAGAGCTGGGTGAGCACCGCTCCCTTGTCCGGGACGGGGGTGGGGAGCACGACGTCGTACACCGACACCCGGTCGGACGCCACCAGGATCAAGTCGTCCCCGTCCAGGTAGACGTCGCGCACCTTGCCGGAGTGAAGAAGCTCCACCGTGTCCCTCTCGCTGATCGTCGTCGGACATCAGCCTAAGGCCGTGTCCGGCGAGGCCGTGCTCGGCTGCAGGCTCACCGCCGGCGGCCCACCGTGGGGTCGCGGAGAAGGCGTGAACGCGCGAGGCGGGACCCGCGGTTGCGGGTCCCGCCTCGGTCGCGTCCGGCGACTACCGCGTCTGTGCCCGCAGCATCCAGAGATGCTTCTCCAGGCCGGAGACGATCTGCACGACCAAGTCGTGCGAGATCGGGTCCTTCTCCTCGAGCGTCGCCAGCGCCTCGCGGGCCCGGGCGGCTACTGCGCCGAGCTCGTCGGCGACCAGCGCCACGGTCTCCTGGGCGTCCAGCCAGCCGGTGCGGAAATCTGCGACCGGCGACTTCGCCACCGCTGCCGGGCGTCCGTCGATGCTCACCTCGAGCGTGATTGCCCGCTCGGCGGCGTCGTCGGAGTAGGTCCGTACGTCGGCGAGCACCTCGTCGAGCTGCTCGTGCACCTGCTTGAACGTGGCGCCCTGCACGTGCCAGTGCGCCTGCTTCAGGTTGAGCGACAGGGCGATCAGGTCGACCGCGATGCCTTCGAGAAGGTGCCCGACCTCGGCGCGGACGGTCTCGTCCAGGGCGGTGGAGCGCGTACCCATATCGAATCCCTCCTAGGGACGAGGTTGTTCTCCCGTCCCTTGGAAGGAATGACCGGCGCGGGTAGCCGAGAAACTGGCTGCTACGTCACAGAACCCGCTCCCACCAGCGGGAATGCGTTCAGCGAGTGGTGTCAGCGCTGGCCGGGGACGCGCGGGCGTGAGTCGTCGGAGTCGGGGGCCGGAGGCCGGCCGAACGGGTCGTCGCCGTCGTCGGTCGTGGCCCACCACCGGTCGACGACGTCGGCGGACTCCCTGCGCCGGTTGAACAGGCCCCGGAGACCCTTGCGCTCGGGCTTCGCCGGTTCGCCCCCGGTGTCGCTCCCGGCCTGGGTCCGGTCCGGCGCCGAGGCGTTCCCGGCCGACGCCGGGGAGGCGGACGTCCGGGCACGTGCGTCGAGCGGCGAGCCGAAGTCACCCGGTGCCGCCGGAGGAGCCGCCGGTGACGTCGGGCGCAGCGCCGCCGGGCGGGTGCGTGCCCAGACCACCTCCGGATCGGCCTCCACGGCCGGACGCGGCGGCGGGGCCGGCGGGAGCTTCGGGCCGGATCGTCGGGCGGGCGATGACCGCGGCGCCCCCGCCGGACCGCCGGGTGTTCCCGGGGCGTGCGGGCCGGTCCCGGTGGACGACGGAATCGCGCCGGGCTCGCTGAAGCCGCCCGAGCCGGTAGGCGGGTTGGTGCCGGAGGTGTTCCCGCCGACGAACGGCCGGACGCCGGGTGCGAACGGCGGGGTCGCCGGAGCGGGCGGAATCGCGCCCCGCCGGACACCGTCCGGGCCCGGAGGCGGCGGAACCGACCCCGACCGATCCGCTGCCACCTGCCAGGGCAGGCCCGGACGCCCAGGCTGCGGCTGCGACGCCGTGGAGGGCATCGCGCCCGGGTGGCTGGGCGTCGGCTGGTCGGTCATCGGCTGTCCCGTCTCCGGCGACGAGGCGCCGGGAGTCGATGCGTGGGGCGCGGACGTGCTCGGCGTCGAGGAGGAGAGAGCGGGAACATGCGAGGCACGCGCCAGCGGCCCGACCCGTCGAGCGGCCCCCCGGAGTCGGAAGTCGATGCCGACCCGGCGTCTTCGGCGACCGGCGGGGCCCCGGCACGACGTGCGGCCTCCGCACGAGCCGCCGGGTCGTCCGCCCCACCGCCCGGTCGGTCAGCGACGGTCCGCGGTCGGCTCGCATCGGCTCGCGGTGGGGCCGCGTCGGCTCGCGGTGGGGCCGCGTCGGCCGGTGATCGGGCCGCGTCGGGCCACGCTCGGGCCGCGTCGGGGCGCGGTTGGTCCGGACTGGCCTGCGGTCGGTCCGCGTCGGACCGCGGTCGCTCGGTGCCGGCTCCGGATCCGTCCGCTGGGGCGCCCGGCCGGTCGGTCAGGGCAGGCGGGTAGTCGGCTCGGGACCCGTCCGCGCCGGTCAGGGGCCGGTCGGTGCCTGCCGGGAGGCGGTCCGTCGTGCCGCCGGGTCGGTCGTCGCCACCGGCCGCTGCGGCGTCGGAGCCGGGGTGCGTGTCGCGGTCGACCTCGGTGCCGCCCGACGCGGCGCGGGCGGACCGCGGTACCGCGACCCCGAACTCGATCAGGGCGTCGCGCACCTGCGCGTAGGCGCTCAGCTCGGCGCGTACCGGGGCGAGAACTCGTTCCCGCGCCACGGTGGTGACCGCGTCGAGCACGGCCTGCTCGGCCCGGAGCCGGGCCAGCCGTGCACCCCGCCTCGCCGACACCACGCCGACGAGATGCAGCAGAGGGCCGAGCACCAGGCCACCGAAGAGGAGCCCCGCCGGGAGCACGAGCGCGCGAGCGTCCGGCGCGCTGTCGGCCCCGCCGACCGCGGCCGCGATGGCCAGCCCGAGTGTCCAGGCCACGCCGCCGAACAGCGCCAGGACCAGCAAGTACTGCACGACCCGCCAGGCCCACCACCACGCGGGCCGACGAGTGAGCCCGAGATCCGCGGACGCGACCGCACGATCGAGCGCGTCCGGCAGCGCGTCGAGTTCCGACCGCGCAGCCCGATGGACCAGCCCGGGCCAGGGCTCCGGCAGCGCGTGGGCGGCGTCGTCGGCCAGGTTCCGCAGTGCCTCCTCGACCTGCGGACGCTGCACCGGGTGCAGCACGGCAGGGCGTGCGGTGGTGCGCCCCCTGCCCTTGCCGCGGGACCCCTTGCCCGCCTCGTCGCGCAGCGGTGCCAGCGGGTCGGCCCTCGACCGGCCGAACCAGTGGACCAGCGGCCACCCGAGGTTGCGGCTCGCGGTGATCTTGTAACCGCGCTCCACCGCCTCGCCGACCGCTCCGGCGCCCGCGGCCTCCGCCAACGTGGTGTAGAGCCGCTTCGCCGAGCCGCGGTCGACGTCTTCCCGCACCTCCGGACCGGCCAGCGGGGCCAGTTCGGCCGCGACGTCGTCGAGGTCGGCGGCGAGCCGCCGTACCGCTGCCTGGCGGGACGCGACCGTCGCCGTGATGCGGTCCTTCAGCTCGGACAGCCCGTCGCGACGCAGTGCGGAGAGCGGTACCAGCGGAACACCGCGCAGCCCGTCGGCGTCGAGTAGCCGACGAACGTCGGCCAGACAGGCGTCGGCATCGGCACTGCTGAGCAGGTCGACCTGGTTGAGCACGACGACCGTGACCCCGGCGTGCCGGGACAGGCGCCGGAGGTAGCGCGAGTGCACGGCCTCGTCCGCGTACTTCTGCGGATCGAGGACCCACACCAGCAGATCGACCAGCTCCACCAACCGATCGACCTCGAGGCGGTGCGCCAATTGCGTCGAGTCGTGGTCGGGTAAGTCGAGCAGGACGAGCCCGCGCAGCTCGGCCTGGGAGTCGGCGTCGAGCGCGCTCTCGCGAGCGGTGCGGTTGTCGTACGGAATGCTCAGCCAGTCCAGCAGCGGGCCGGCGCCGTCCGGGCCCCAGACGCAGGCGTGCGGTGCGTTGGTGACCGGGCGGCGGACGCCGACTTCGGACAGGTCGAGCCCGGCCAGCGCGTTGTAGATCGACGACTTGCCACTGCCGGTGGCACCGGCGAGCGCGACCACCGTGTGGGCCGGAGAGAGCGACAGCCGCTCGGTGATCTGGCGGGTGACGTCGCGGGCGGACCGCAGGTACTGGTCGTCGACCCGGCTGTCGACCACACCCATCACTCGCTCGAGCGACGTGAGGCGCGCGGCGATCGACGGCGGCTCGTCAGGCGCGGGAACGGAGCCGGTGTGCCCGGCGGCCGGTCGGCTCATCACGCTCCCTCCCGCGTGTCGTCGGCCGCACGAGCGGCATCGGTGCTCACCCGGTCGACGTTAGTCGCGTCCGGGTCGTTCAGTGCTCTGTCCACAACCTGGGATGCGCCGTCGTCGGGATCGGTGCCCGAGCCGCTCACGGCGGGGACCGCGGCTGCGCTCTCGGCTGCCTCCGACCCACCGGCGGGCGGCCCGGTCTCGCCCCCGGGCGTCTTGGTCTCGCCCCCGGCGGGCCGGAGGTCGAGGGTGAGCGCCGGGCGAACCGCCCCGGCCACTGCCTGCAGCGCTGCCAGCGCCGATGCGTCTCCGAGCCTCGTCGACGGCACCTCGGGGGAGGGTGGGGTCGCGCTCCGAGCCGGCGGCGACTGCTCGTCCTGCGCGGAGGCCGGGGGCGGCGGGTCGCTCGGCGGGGACGGCGTGACCGGCGGGGACGGGTCGCTCTGCGGAGAAGGGGTGTCGGGAGCGGGGTCGCGGAAGAGGTCGTCGACGACGTGCCGATGACGGTCGATCACCCGGGCGGCGTCGCGCAGCCGGTCGGGCAGCCCGGCCAGTGGCTCGAGCTGGTTCAGCCGCTCCACGAACCGCTGCTGCTCCAGCGCGAGGGCCCCCGCGAGCCGCTCGAGCAGATCGGCGCGCGCGACCCGCGCGGCCGTCCGTACCCCCTCGTCCTCGAAGATCTCGGCGAGCAACTCGGGGGAGAGCGTCACGGTGCCACCGGGGACGTCCACCTCGCGGCCCACCGGCAGCGTTCCCTCCTGCAGCGCCGCGGCGACGACGACGGGCATCACACCGGCGCGCATGCTGCCGTCGGCGCGGGCGATCGACGCGTCGACGCCGTCCAGCCACGCGCGGGCTACGTCCTCGGCACGCTTGGGAGCCTCGGCCGACGCCCGGTCGCCGCACGGCTCCGCGGCGGCTGCGCCACCCGGGTTCTTGCGCCAGGCCGTGACGAGTTCGCCCGCGGCCTCGTCGGCGACCGAGGTGAACAGGCGGACGACTCCGCCGACCAGACCCGCCCGGACGCGGGCCGCCCGGATCGAGGCCTGCCCGGTGAGCACGCCGTTCTTGCCGCCCGCCCGCGCCTCCGTGATCGCGGTCAACCCGCCGTTCCCCGCGTACTCCTGCCAACGGCCGACCACGTCGCCGCGGAAGAGCACCCCGTCCTCCACCGCGGCGCGGAGCCGGGCCTCGGCGGCGCCGTAGACCTGTCCGATCTGCCCGCGCAGCGTCGCCACGGCCCCGCGCTGGTCTTTCGTGGCATCGGCGACCGTGTCGACGCGGTCGCTGATCGTCGCGAGCGTGCCGGTGATCGTGGTGCGGATGACGGCGTTGCGGCGCGCCGGTGAGGCGCTGAGCCGACTCGTCCACATCCGCAGCGAGCGGATCGCCTGCTCGGGTAGCAGGCCGTGCTCCTCCAGCGCCACCTGCTCGACGACGAACAGCGGTGCGGCGCCGAGCCCCTCCTCCCGCAGCAGCTCGCGCAGGTGCGTACTGACCGTGGCGTGAGCGAGGTGGTTCACGCGCGAGAGCACGATCAGCACCGCGGCGCCGCGTTTCGTCGCCGCGCGCAGCAGCTCCCACGGCACCGCGTCGGCGTAGCGAGCGGCGGTGGTGACGAAGATCCAGAGGTCGGCGGCGTCGAGCAGACGGACGGCGAGGCGCCGGTTCTCCGCCTCGACCGAGTCGACGTCGGGCGCGTCGACCAGCGCGACCCCCGGCGGCACGGCGTCGGACTCCAGCACCCGCAGCGTGCCGGGCGCCCCCTCGGCCGACCGCGGCAGCGACGGCAGTGGCCCGCCGACCAGGAACGTGCCGAAGTCGTCCGGGTGGCACACCAGGACCGGCGAGCGCGTGGTGGGGCGCAGTACACCGGCCGGGCTGACCGGCTCGCCGACGAGCGTGTTGAGCAGCGTCGACTTGCCCCCGCCGGTCGAGCCACCGATCACCAGCAGCGGGGGCGTGTCCGGACGCGAGAGCCGGGGCACCAGGTAGTCGTCGACCTGGCTCGCCAGCGCGGACGCCGTGCGGGCAGCGTCCTCGCTACCGCGGACCGGTAGCTCGAACCGGGCCTCGTGCAGGTGGGCCCGGAGCGCCTGTAACGCGGCGAGCAGCCGATCGGCATCGGCCCCCGCCCGTGCGGCGCCCGCGGTGGGCCCAGCGGGCACCGCCGGCCACGAGGTGGCACGCACACCCCCGTCGGTCGTCAACCCGAGCTCCGTCCTTCGCGTCACGACTCCACTGCCGTGCTCAACCGGCACTGCCGCGCTGACACCGGTGCTGACCCTCACCCGGCCTACGTGCCACGGAGATTACCGCCGCCCGGCGGGCGAACCCGACGAAGTTCCCGCGAACCGACGCGGTCGAGGCGGTTACTCGGGGTCGCTGAGGTCGGCCAGCGCCGCTTCGACCTCGGCCAGCTGCTGCCGGAGCCGCTCGGCCTGCTCCTCGGCCTCCGCACGCGCCGCGGAGACGATCTCCTCGACGGCGTCGGCGACGGCCGTCGACTCGAGCAGACCGACCATTCGCAGCGCGTCGGCCGCGCGCACGGACGTCGGCTTCACCAGGACACGGGCGCCGCGGGCGGCGGAGACCGTCCAGTGGCCCTCGTGGTGGGCGAGCGTCACCGTGAGGTCGGGCGCGCGCTTGCCGGACGCCTTGCGGGCCGGGCGGTTCTTCGCCGCGGCGGCGTTCGCGTTCGCCGGAGTGGCCGGGGTGGGAGTGCCGCCTGCCTTCGCCGCTCCGGTGCCGCCGGCCGGCGCTGCCTCGGGCGTGCCCGCCTTCCCGGGGGCCTGCCCACCCGTGCGGTTGCCCACCGGCTGCCGACCGGCCGCCGGTTTGGCGGACGCGGCGGCCTCGGCCGGAGTCGACGCCGTCGCGGTGACCGGACGGGTGGCCGTCGAGGCCGCCGCCACCACCGCACCAGGTGCGACCGCACTCGTCGGCGTCTTCACTGCCGTGGCTACTGCGCCGATCGGCACCTCCGCTGCGACCGGCAGGCCAGCGCCGACCGGTGCCGCGCCACCCACCGAGGCGGGCACACCCGCCGTCGTACCGGCCGCCGGTACCGCACCTGCCTTCGGTGCAGCGGCTGCCGTCGCCTTGGGCCGCGGCGGCTTCGGCGGCGGCAGCTGCAGGTCGCCGGGGGCGAACGGCAGTTCGTCGCGGCCGAAGCGCACCACGACCCACTCGTCCGCGGACGGATCGTCGAACCGGACGACCTGACCGATCTGACCGGCTACCTGGCCGGCGGCCGAGGTGAACTGGACCTTGGGCTTCCGTCCGGCCTCGACCGCCGTGCGGAGCGTGTCGAGGTCGGCAGTGGACAGCCCTCGGCTGCGGGTGGTCGGCATCCTGCCTCCTCCATGAACGGCCGGCTCGGTGGCGCGCCAGGCCATGGGGGAGTTCCTACCAGAGCCCACCGACGAAACGCGGCAGCGGCCGGGGTGAAGTCAGAGGTACATCCCCGTGCGTTCGCCGTGGCCGCCCGGCTCACGCCGCTCGGGCAGCGCCTCGCCGAAGAACACCTTGCCCCCGAAGTCGCCCTGCAGACGGTCGTCGAGGACGTCGGCGAGGCCGGTCATCACCCGGATCGCGGTCGAGAGGTGCGTCGGCTGGAAGTCGGTGCCGAACACCCCGACCGACGCCCAGACCGTGTCGTCCTCCAGGTACAGCCGGCCGACCGGCAGCGTCTTCGTGAGCGCCGAGAGCCGCTCGTAGAGCCGCTGTGTGGCCCGCACCTCCGTCAGCACCGGCGAAGACACCTCGACCAGCGGCGGATCGTCGGTGATGCGCACGAACACCATCGCCGAGCCGCTGCGGATCGCGATGTCGCCGTCGGCGTCGAGCGGCAACTCGTCGACCGGGCGGGCCAGCAGCTCGGAGACGACCGCGCGCACCCGATCGGGTAGGGGCGCGGCCGGGTCGTGCGCGGCCGGTGCCGTGGCCCCGCCGCCGGTACCGGGCACGCGGCGGGCGGCACCGAGCGAGAGGACCTCGACCTCGCCCTCCAGCGCGGTGGCCGAGTACGTCAGGAACGCCGGGTGGGGGGTGCCGTACACCTCCCGGAGCGTGCGGATCGCGATCGCGGCCAGGCGGCCGGCGTCCGAGGTCGGCATCTGGATGCCGAAGTTGTCGGTCGTGCCGTCGACCACGCCCGGCGGCGACCAGCCGAGCGCGACCAGGTCGGCGATCGCGTGCCGGTCGAGTCGGTGCCCTGGCGGGAGCCCGGCGTTGCCGACGGCCTCGGCGTGCAGCAGGTTCTCGTCGAACATCACGAACTCGACGGTGTAGGTGGCGTCGCCGGTGCCACCGGCGGTGGGGTCGAGCGTCAGCGTCAGCTGGGCGCCGAGCTCCAGCTGGGCGAGCACGCCGGCGAGGGCGGAGCGCAGCTCGCTCCAGGCCGCCTCGACTTTCGCGCCGAGATCGACGGTGGAGGGGTCCTCGGGAAGCGGGATGGGGTCCGCCACGACGCTCGGCGTGCCCTCCGCCGGTCCGCGTACGACGTGCGGCCGTCGCCGCGATCGTCCGTCGGGCCGAGGACCGCCCCGGCCGCGTGATCCGGGCCCACCGGCTCCGGTTGCTGAGCTCGCCACTGGCTCCTCGTCGTCGATCGGCCCGCTCGTCTCGGTGTCGCCATCCTCGCCCAACTCCAGGAACCGGTCGAGCACTAGTTGCCGGAGTCGGCCGGTGTTCCGGCAGGACCGCAGGTAGGTCAGCTGCGCCTCGACGCCGCGCGGTGCGGTCTCGTGGTCGCCGAGCCCGGCCGCGCGCAAGCCGGCGACCACGTCGGCGCGGGCGTCGGCGTCGGTGGTCAGCCAGCGGTCGCGGAGCACCGGCCAGGCGATCCGGACGAAGTCGGCGCGGGGAACCGGTCCGAACGTGGCACGAAGGGCGGCCGCGGGACCCGCCGCCGACTCCTCCAGCGCGAGTTCGCGCGCCAGCTCGGCGGCCAGCCTGGTCGGCACACGCGACCAGTCGAATCCGGGCATGGCGCCTCCTGTGTCATGCGTACGCCTGTGGCGCGACCCGGCCACCCGCGTCCCGGCCACCCTAGGGCCTCCACCATCCTGCGACTGAGCGGGCGCGGCCAGCATCCGCTGACCAGACCACCAGTTGGTGGCGGTCCGGTGACCCGGTCTGACGCGTGGCCGACTCAACGATCTCTCCGATGACTACCGCGCCGCACACTCGTCCGGGCGGTGCCGTTCCGTGGACGGATCGGACGCTGCCCCGCGATGCAAAGGAGAAACAACAGTCATGACAGTCCGCGTAGGCGGGTTCCTCGCTGCGGGGGCCGTGCTGGTCACGATGCTGTCGGGGTGTTCGAGCCCGGACGAGGACGACGCTCGGACCGCTCTGTCGGAGTACTTGGACGAGGTCGGTGAGCAGGACTACACGGAGGCGTGCGCCCTGCTCGACAAGTCCGCCAAGCAGAAGCTGGGCGGCACGTGCGCGTCCGCGTTGAGCAAGCGGTACGCCACGCTGTCCGCCGCCGTCCGCAGCGACCTGGACAAGATCGAGGTCGATCGCGTCGCGGTGAAGGGCTCGACGGCCACCGTCACCGACCGCAACATCGAGGTCGTCGAGACCGTCCGGACGACGAAGAAGGACAAGAACGGCAAGAAGAAGACGACGACCAGCCAGAGCCGCCACACCGCACCCGATGTGAGCAGCGGAAACGGCTTCACGCTGGTGAAGAGCGGCGACGCCTGGCTGGTCCGCGACGGCCTCTAGCCTCCCGCCAGGTGGCGTTCGACGGTCGCCACCTTGCTGGTCAAGCCGTCGGTGACGCCGGGGCGGATGTCGGCCTTGAGAACCAGGCTGACGCGCCCCGCGCCCGCGCCGGCCGCCTCGACGGCACGTTTGACGACGTCCATCACCTCGTCCCACTCGCCCTCGATCGAGGTGAACATCGCATCGGTGCGGTTGGGCAGCCCGCTCTCGCGGACGACGCGGACCGCCTCGGCGACCGCGGGCCCGACCGACTCCCCGACGCCCATCGGGCTGACCGAGAAAGCGACGATGACGTTCTGCGTGATGGGTGGCGGGGCGGGGGGTGTGGCACCGGACACGAGTCAGTCCTCCAGCGTCGTCTCGGATACGCGGTCGGGGTTCCAGCCCTCGGCCAGCGCGGAGATCTTCGCGGCGGTCTCCCGGGGGTCGGCTCCCGCGCCCACCGCGAGGCCGAGCAGGAACGTGGTCAGCGGCGCAGCCGGTCGAGCGACCCCGTGCGCGACGTCCCTGGCCAGGTCGAGCACCAGCGATCGGTCGACCTCGCCCTCCAGGCCCAGGTCGACGGTGACCGCGGCCACCCAGTCGTCGAGCGTGCTCATCCGTCTGCCTCCTTCTGCCCGGCCGACGGCCGGTGCCCGTCAGTGGATCGCCCGGCCGATGATTGGCCGGACGCCTCGCGCGCAAACACTTCGGCGACGCGGAGGTCCTCGGCATCGTCGCAGTCGAGCCAGGGCGGTGCGGCGTCAGGACCGGGCGACGCCGGGACCCGCGCCAGGTCCAGACGGGTGACGACGCGGCGCAGCGGTACGCCGGACGGAGGCCCGACGGATACCAGCGCTCTCCCGAGCGCGTCGACCCGGTACACCCCCGCGAGGTACTGATCGCGTCCGGCTGGATCGACGAGCACGGCTCCGTCGTGTCCGATCGCACCGGTGCGGAGCGCGGTGATCACCTCCGGGGTGAGGAACGGCAGATCGCCGGCGAGAACCGCCAGCCAGCCGATCCGCAGCGCCGGGGCGTCGACCGAGAGACCTGCGGCGAGCGCGGCGACCGGACCACCGCCGGGGGGCCGTTCGCGGACGAGCCGCACGTCGGACGGGACCGGCTGGGGTGGGCCCACCACGATGCGGGGGTCCGCGTCCGGCACCGCGGCGAGTACCCGGTCGAGCAGGCGGACGCCGCCCACCAGCAGTCCCGGCTTGTGCACGCCACCGAGCCGCCTGGCGTTTCCACCCGCCAATATCAGCGCGCCGTACGGATCCACGAATTCGACCGTACTCTGGATACTGTCGACTGGAGGAGGACGCCATGGGCAGGGTGACCGGGCGCCGACCGGTGATCCGCGTTTCCGGATCGGACCGGACTCGCCGACCCGACACCCTCGTGGCCGAGGAACCGTTGGAGATCCGGGTCAACGGGCAGCCGTTCTCGGTCACGATGCGGACGCCGGGCGACGACGTCGACCTGGTGCACGGCTTCCTCCTCAGCGAAGGCGTGATCACGTCGCCCACGCAGGTGGCGGGTGCGCGGTACTGCCTCGGTACCGGGCCGGACGGGCAGAACACCTACAACGTCATGGACGTCCTGCTGGCTCCCGGAGTGGCGCCGCCGACGCCCGACATCACGCGGAACGTCTACACGACGAGTTCCTGCGGCATCTGCGGCAAGGCGTCGATCGACGCGGTGCGCACGCAGAGCGTGTTCTCCCCCGCTGACGATCCGCTGCGGATCGGCGTCGACGTACTGGCGAAGCTGCCCGACCGGCTGCGTTCGGCGCAGCGGGTCTTCGACCGCACCGGCGGGCTGCACGCCGCCGCGCTGGCCGGGGCGGACGGTGAGCTCGCGATCGTCCGGGAGGACGTGGGGCGGCACAACGCGGTCGACAAAGTGTTCGGGGCGGCGCTGGTGGCCGGTGCGGTACCCGCGCGCGGTCAAATGCTGATGGTCAGCGGGCGGGCCTCGTTCGAGCTGGTGCAGAAGGCCGTGATGGCGGGCGTTCCGCTGCTGGCGGCGGTCTCGGCGCCGTCGACGCTCGCCGTCGATCTCGCCGAGGAGGCCGGGATGACGCTGGTCGGATTCCTGCGCGGCGAGACGATGAACATCTACACCGGCGCCGAGCGGATCGAGCTCTAGCGGCGGGGCCAGGGCTCAGGGCGCGCCGAACTCCAGGATGTCGGGGCCGTCGGCGGGCTCCGGGGCCGGGGCTCCCCGCTGGTGGTGACGTCCGGTGGGGCTCGCGGAGGAACCGGCCCGCCCGGCCCGTAACTCGACGGTCTTCAACTGCGCCAGCACCGAAGCCGGGGCGGCCGCGCGGTGGACGTTCGGGAGCACCAGCCCCAGCCATCCCCCCACCGCGGTGCACGCGCCGCCGCCGAGCGCTGCCGGAAGGGCGGCCAGCGCCGGGTGCAGCTGCTCGGCGTCGTGTCCCCAGCCCAGCAGCAGCGCGCCCACGGTGGCGACCACGACGACGGCCGGCCACGCTCGGCGGGTGTCACCGCTGAGCGACACCGCCGCGTGGCCGGACGCGGTGCCGATGCCGACGTAGGACAGCAACAGGAACAGCGGGATCAACAGATCCGCTTCCGTCGTCGACACCCAGGCGAGCGCGCTCTCGTAGAGGAGGAACGCGAACACCGCTGCGGCCGCGCCGACGGCCCAAGCCCGTGCCATGGACGGACACGCTAGTGGTGGAAACGGTTCCGAAGGACCTGAATGGTCGTTAACTCAGCGGGTGACGCCGGGAAACAGCTCGCGATAGGAGCGCGCGTCCGTCCGGCCGCCGGCCGCGAGCACGCCGTGGGCGATCGCGCGGCCGAGGCAGTCGGCCGCCGCGATCTGGACGCCGCGCTGGTCCCTGCCGGTCAGCGGCTCACCCGCGCCGGTCGAGAGCGCGAACACCGTGTCGCCGTCGGTGATCGTGTGCGCCGGTCGCAGCGCCCTGGCCAGGCCGTCGTGGGCGGCGGAGGCCAGCCCACCGCACCCGGCCTTGCTCAGCGGCGCATCGGTGACGACGACGCCGAGCGTCGTGTTGAAGTTGAAGCGGCCCGGCTCGGCGGGGCCTGCCCACCGCTGCAGTTCGTCCAGGTCGGGGGGGAGCAGGGAGAACTCGCCGGGGAGCCCCTGCTCCGCGCCGTAGAGGACACCGGTGCGGGGGTCGAGAGGGCTGCCGGCGGCGTTGACGACGGCGAGCGCGGCGATCGTGTACCCGTCGCTGAGCACGGCGCTGGCGGTGCCGACACCGCCCGCGATGCCCCCGGCGAGCGCTCCGGTGCCGGCACCCACGGTGCCCTGGTCGACGCCCGTGTCGGTGGCGCCGTCGTACGCGGCCTCGCCCAGCGTCGGGCTCGGTGTGGCCCGGAAGTCGCCTCCTCGGCCGAGGTCGAAGATCACCGCCCCGGGCACGATCGGCACGACCTCGTGCGGTGCCGACCCGACCGGATAGCCGACACCGGCGTCCGCCAGTCGTCCGACCACCCCGTCGATCGAGGCGAGGCCGAACGCCGAGCCTCCGCTCAGGACGATCGCGTGGACGCGCTCGACCAGCTTGCGCGGGTCGAGCAGGTCGGTCTCGCGGGTGCCGGGACCGCCGCCGCGGACGTCCACCCCACCGACGGCACCGCCAGGAGGGGCCAGCACCACCGTGACGCCGGTGAGCCAGCCGTCGCCGCGGCGCTGGGCCTGGCCCACCCGGATTCCTGCCACGTCCACCAGGCTGTTCGTCGGCCCCGTGCCGACCACGGTCGGGAAGTCCATGCCCTTACTGAACACCACGGTCACTCCGGCAGCGCGCCCACCTCGGCGACGAGTGCGGACCGCCGACGCCGCTCGGTGTCGGCGCCCGAAGCCGGGCACGGACCGGTCGGGCAGGCCCTAGGGTCGGCCCGTGGACCTCGAGTACCTGCGTGCGCACCCGGAGACGATTCCACGGCTCGTCGAGCATCAGCGGATCCGCATCACTCCCCTCGGCGGGGCGAAGGGTGGCCGGGTCGAGCGGTGGACGCTCGACGACGGCACCGATCTGTTCGCGAAGGTCGCGAGCGAGCCGGGCGATGCGCTGCCGGCCGAGGGTCGGTCCCTGCGGCGCCTTGCCGAGCCGGGCGTCGCCGACGTGCCCGAGGTGTTCACCGCGCTGCCCGAGATGCTGGTGACCGCGTGGGTCGACCGGATCCCGGCCACCTCGGCCGGTGCCGAGCGGTTCGGGCGTGCCCTCGCCGCGCTGCACGCGTCCGGCGAGCCGACGTTCGGGGCGGAGAGCGACGGAGTGCTGGCCACGCTCCCGCTGCCCAACAGTCCGGAGCCGGACTGGCCGACGTTCTACGTGAAACATCGGTGCGCGCCGCTCGTCCGGCGGGCCCGGGACGCCGGTGCGCTCACGGCGGAGGAAGCGGCGACGATCGATGCCGCGCTGGAGCGGGTGGCCGACGCGGCGGGACCGCCCGAGCCTCCCGCGCGCCTGCACGGCGACCTGTGGTCGGGCAACGTCCTCCCGGGCAGGGTGGGAGACGTCGAGGGCTGGTGGTTGATCGACCCGGCGTCCTACGGCGGCCACCGGGAGACCGACCTGGCGATGCTCGCGCTCTTCGGGCTGCCCTGGCTGGACACCGTGCTGGACGCCTACGACGAGGCGACGCCGCTGGCCGAGGGGTGGCGGGACCGGGTGCCGCTGCACCAGCTGTTCCCCCTACTGGTGCACTGCGTCTTGTTCGGTGCGGGCTACGCGCGGCAGACCGTGGCGGCCGCGCGCAGCTTCTGACGGCGGGCGTAGCTTCTGACAGCGGGCGTAGCTTCTGACGCGGGCGCAGCCGCGTCAGCCGGTCGGAGAGAGGTTTTGGGTCATGCGGCGGAGGGTGGCCACCGTCGTCCGGTAGTCGTCTTCGGACAGCCCGTCGGTGGCTCGCCGCCGCAGCCGGGCGACTTCCGCACGCAGGTCGTTCAACGCGGCCCGGCCTTCGTCGGTCAGCGCGAACCGCTCCCCGGGAGCAGCCCAGCCCAGGCGCACCAGGTCGGCCAGCACCGAGGGCGCGGCGATCGGATCGGCGGTGACGAACGGCGCCAGTTCGGTGGCCACCTCCGCCTCGGTGCGCGCCGCCTCGGCCAGCACGTTCAGCGTCTGCCAATGGCGGCGCCCGATTCCCGCCTGCCCCAAAGCGTCGTCCAGGGTGCCTTCCAGCAGACGGTCGAGGCTCTTCACCCAGTAGCCGATCGGTCGTTCCACCGATGCTCCCATGTACATTGACAACTAGTTGTCTCCGATTATGTATCGAGGAGCCGTGGAGAGCAACGACCTGGACGCGGTCGAGCGCGCGATCGTCGCGATGCGACGCCGGATGACCCGCCGTACCTTCGCCCAGCTGGCGACCGGCGAAGCGCCCGCCACGTACGACGTCCTCGACGTCGTTGAGGCGGCCGAGGACGCCGGTCGGAGCGCCACCGTCTCCACGGTGGCCACCGCGCTCCGGGTCGACCAGCCGCGCGCCAGTCGCCTGGTCGCCGGTGCGGTGGACGCCGGCTGGCTGATCCGCGTCGCCGACCAGGCCGACGGCCGCCGTGCCCTGCTCGCCCGCACCGATGCCGGGCGGGCGGTCTCCGAGCGTGTCCACGGCTTCCGCCGCGACCTGTTCGCCACCGCGATGGCCGACTGGACCGACGCCGAGCGAGCCACGTTCGCCCGCCTGCTGACGAGCTTCGTCGATCACTTGCCGGGGACGACCAGCCCCGACTCGTAGGCGAGCACCACCAACTGCGCCCGGTCGCGTGCCGCCAGCTTCATCAGCAACCGGCTGACGTGCGTCTTCACGGTGTTGAGGCTGACCACGAAGTGCTCGGCGATCTCGGTGTTCGACTTGCCGGCCGCCACCTGCACGAGCACCTCACGCTCCCGCTCGGTGAGGCCGTCCAGCCCCACCGAGGACGAGGAGGAGCGCGGTACGGTGCGGACGAACTCCGCCACCAGCCGCGTCGTGACCCGCGGCGCCAGCAGGGCCTCCCCGGCCGCGACGGTCCGGATCGCGTCGACCAGGTTCTCCGGCGGGGTGTCTTTGAGCACGAAGCCGCTCGCGCCTGCCCGCAGGGCGGCGAACACGTGCTCGTCCTCCCCGAACGTCGTCACGATCAGGACCCGCGCGGTGAGCGACTCGTCGCCGACGACGTGCCGGGTGGCCTCCAGCCCGTCCATGCCCGGCATCCGGATGTCCATGAGCAGCACGTCCGGCCGCAATGCGCGGCACTGCCGCACCGCGGCGGTACCGTCGGCGGCCTCGCCGACCACGGTGAGTCCCGGCGAGGCGTCGACGAGCACGCGGAACCCCGCCCGGATCAGGGCCTCGTCGTCGACCACCAGGACCCGGATGTCAGACATCGGCGGCCCTCAGCGGGAACCGGGCGACGACCGCGAAGCCGCCGTCGGGGCGCGGGCCCGCCTCCAGGGTGCCGTCATGGAGTGAGACCCGGTCGCGCATACCGGTCAGTCCGAATCCGGAGCCGGAAGCACCGGGTGCGTTCCCCCCGGCGGTGTTCACTACTGCCACGGTCAGCACCTGGTCGGAGTGGGTGAGGTCGACGCGGGTCGGTACCCGGCCGGCGTGCCGCACCACGTTGGTCAGCGCTTCCTGGACGACCCGGTAGGCGGACTCCTCCACCAGCGGTGGCGCGCTGACCTGCGGTGGGACGGAGAGCGTCACCTCGCACTCCGCGCTCGCCACCAGCGCGGGAAGATCCGCCAGCGTCGGGGCCGACGGCGACACCGTCTCGTCGCGCAGCGCGTGCAGCACGGCCCGTAACTCGTCGAGTGCCGACCGGCTCGCCGACTCGATCGCGCTCAGCGCCACCCGTGCCTCCTCCGGCTGCTGCTCCAGCACGACCCGGGCGACGCCGGACCGCACTGCGATCATGCTCAGCGTCGACGAGACGATATCGTGCACGTCGGCGGAGACCCGCAGCCGCTCCTCGGCCCGGATGCGGCGCTCCTCCTCCCGGGCCCGGGCCGCCTCGCGTGCCCGCAGCTGCTCGTCGTATCGGCGGCGCGTCGCGACGGCGTAGCCCACCAGCAGGGCCGGGAACGCGGTGAGCAGCTGGATCGCGTCCTGTGCGGTCTCGGGGTGCAGCGCGATCGCGGTCACCTCGGCCGCGGTGACGGCGCCGATCGCGGCTGCGCCGGCGATCAGCGCCGTGCGCCACGGCCGTCGGTCCGCGACCGTGAAAGCGGCCAGCGCCAGCGCGGGCCCCGCGTTACTGACGAACACCGTGAAGCGGACGTCGCTGAGCGCGGCGACCACGAGCGTGGCTGCCACCACGGCCAGCACCGCCACCGGCGCCCTCCGCCGTGCCACCAGCGGCAGCGTGGCGAGCACGCCGAGCACCATGATCGCCCAGGTAGGACCGTGGCCGGAGTCCAGTCCGATCAGCACCGGTCCGGTGAAGAGTCCGAACGACGCGACCGCG
>Ga0190269_10000379_pt1 | contig 23704 bp, 25 predicted proteins | sample Popmic249IS_FD_133749 | JGI IMG/M metagenome (GOLD analysis project Ga0190269, IMG submission 133749) | Populus adjacent soil microbial communities from riparian zone of Blue River, Arizona, USA - 249 IS | ecosystem: Environmental > Terrestrial > Soil > Riparian zone | place: USA: Arizona... | reverse complement strand
GAGGAAGAAGACGATGGCGGAGCTGCGCAAGATCACCAGCTTCGACGCGGACGGCTTCTACGCGCCGGCGAACCCGGCGGCCAAGAAGGGCAGCGGCTGCTACGTCATCTTCGAGATCAAGGGCGGGAAGTACCTGCGGCTCGACACCCCCGCCAAGGGCTTCCGCTGCGACGGGAAGATGGTCTGACTCACCGGCGGAAGGTGCGCATCAGGCCCTCCTGCACGACGGTGGCGACCAGCTCGCCCTCGCGGTCGAAGATCCGGCCGTGCGCCAGGCCCCGGCCAGCACCGGCGGACGGGCTCGTCTGGTCGTAGAGCAGCCAGTCGTCGGCGCGGAACGGCCGCAGGAACCACACCGCGTGGTCCAGCGACGCCATCTGCAGCACCTCGCCGTGGTGCGGGAGCCGGGCGCACCCGATCAGCGTCATGTCGCTGGCGTAGGCCAGCGCACAGGCGTGCAGCACCGGGTCGTCCGTGAGGCGCGGCCGGTGCCGCAGCCACACCTGCTGGCTCGGCATCCCGCCGTGGCCGGCGCCGGACGGCACCCGTCGGACGTCCCAGTCCGGCCACTCGGCGTGGTGCACGTCGCGGAAGGCCAGGTCGTCGCCGGTGGCGTCCTCGAGCTGCTCGGGCGCGGGCACCGCAGGTGCCTGCTGCTGGTGCGAAGGGCCGTCGTCGGCGACCTGGAACGACGCCGCCATGGTGAAGATCGCCTCGCCGTGCTGCACGCCGGTCACCCGGCGGGTGGTGAAGGACCGCCCGTCCCGGACCCGGTCCACGAGGTACTGCGTCGGCGTGGTCGGGTCGCCGGGGCGCAGGAAGTAGCCGTGCAACGAGTGCACCGACACCTCGGGCCGCACCGTCCTGGTGGCGGCGACGAGTGCCTGCGCCGCCACGTGCCCGCCGAAGGTCCGCTGCAGGCGCGTCAGCGGGGAGCCGCCGAGGAACATGTCGTCCTCGAGCTGCGTGAGCGTGAGCGCCTCCTCGAGGGCGGTCACGCCCCGGAGACCCGCAGCGCCCTGCTCGGGCACGACGCAGCGGCGGCTCGAGCCTGCGCGACCAGCTCGTCGGGGACCGGGTCGTGCAGCACGCGGAGCGTCCCCTCGTCGTCCAGCTCGAACAGGGCGGGCAGCGCCGCCTCGCAGGTCCCGCTCACGATGCAGCGGTCGAGGTCGACAGTGGCGTGGACGGTGGTGCCCACCGTCACCGGGCGTCCCGCAGTCGCACCGGCATCCGCTTGATGCCGTTGACGAACGAGGACCGGAGCCGGTCCGGCTCGCCGACGACCTCGAGGTCGGGCAGGAGCTCGAAGATGTTGCGGAACGCCACGGCCAGCTCGCGCCTGGCCAGGTGCGCGCCCAGGCAGAAGTGCGGGCCGGGCGCCCCGAAGCCGAAGTGCGGGTTGTCGGCGCGACCGACGTCGAACACGTCGCCGTCGGGGAAGACGCTCTCGTCGCGGTTGGCAGACGCGTAGAAGAGCACGAACTTCGTGCCCTCGGGGTACGTCGTACCGGCGACCTCGACCTCCTGGGTGGCCGTGCGGCGCATCCAGGTGACCGGCGAGGCCCACCGCACGACCTCCTCGACCGCGGTCTTGGTGAGCGAGGGGTCCGCCATCCACCGGGCCCGCTGCTCCGGGAAGCGGTCGAGGGCGTAGACGCCGTGGCTCATCGCGTTGCGGGTCGTCTCGTTGCCCGCCACGCACAGCAGGATGAAGAACGACGCGATCTCCTGGTGGGTCAGGGTCTCGCCCTCGCTGTCGGCGTTGACCAGCGCCGAAGTGAGGTCGTCGGTGGGGCGCTCCTTGCGCTCGGCCGCGAGCCGCAGCATGAGGTCGGACAGCGTCTGCCCGGCCGTGAGGAACAGGCCCAGCGCCTCCTCCTGCGAGCCGACGAGCTCCGGGTCGCCGCCGGAGAGGATGATGTTCGACTGCTCGAGCACCATCGCGTGCTCGCTCTCGGGGATGCCCATCATCCGGCAGATGACCTGCAGCGGCAGGGGAGCCGCCACCTCCTTGACGAAGTCGAAGGTGCCGTCGCCGCCGGCCGCGGTCTCCCGCGCCTTCAGGATGATCTCCTTCGCCAGCTCGTCGACGCTGTCCACGACCCGGTCGAGCATCTTGGGCGTGAAGGCCATGGACACGATGCGGCGGATCCTGGCGTGACGGGGGTCGTCCAGCGAGATCATGGAGCCGTAGAACTCCTGCAGGTCCACCGGCATGTCGGGGATCGACACGGCGCCCTTGCCCGAGCAGAACAGCTCCGGCTGGCGGCTGATGTGCTCGACGTCGGCGTGCCGGGTCACGGCGTAGTAGCCCGGGCCGCGCTCGATGAACGGCACCTCCGGCTCCTCGAAGAAGGCGATCGGGCGGTGCTCCCGGAGCGACGCGAAGACCGCCTCGCGCTCGGCCGGCGGACGGCCCCAGAACTCCTCGTCGGACAGGTCGACGCCCTCGAGCGGTGCGGTCGTGGTCGGCACTGCGGTACTCCTTCGGGTGGGGGGACGGTTCAGGAAGCGGCGGCGACGCCGAGGTAGGCCTGTTGGACGCGGGTGTCGGACTGGACCACGGCCGGGCTGCCGCTGCAGATGACCTGGCCGAAGTCGAGCACGTGGACGGTGTGGCAGAGGTTCATGACGAGGTCGACGTCGTGCTCGACCAGCAGCACCCCGACGCCGTCGCCGGCGAGCCGGCGCAGCAGGTCGGTGAAGTCCTCGCGCTCGGACAGGGAGAGGCCGGAGGAGGGCTCGTCCAGGAGCAGCAGCCGGGGGGCCAGAGCCAGGGCCCGGGCCAGCTCCATCCGGCGCGCCACGCCGGTCGGCACCGCGTCGGCCATGACGTCGGCGTACCTGCTGAGGCCGACCCGCTCGAGCGTCTCACCGGCGACCTGGCGCGGCGGAGGCGCGCTCCTGTCCCAGCCGCGCCGGAGCTCCGCGGCGGTGAGGACGTTGTCGAGCACCGACAGCGAGCCGAACACCTCCAGCCGCTGGAAGGTGCGCGCGATCCCGGCTCGGGCGCGGCGGTGGGCCGGCCAGCCGGTCACGTCCTCGCCGTCGAGGAGGACCCGGCCGCCGGTGGGCGCACGCAGACCGGTGATGACGTTGAAGAGCGTCGTCTTGCCCGCTCCGTTGGGGCCGATCAGCGCGGTGACCTGGCCGGGCTGCAGCGAGAACGCCGCACGGTCGACCGCGACCAGCCCGCCGAAGCGGACGGTGATGTGGTCGACCTCGAGCAGCGGCGCCGGGCTGGTGCTCATGCGGTCTTCCGCTCCCGCGGGCGCCGGGTCGCGCGCGGGCGCGGAGCCGCGACGGCCTCCGGGCGGCAGAGGCCGCAGAGGGCGAGCCCCTCGTCGTCAGGGCCGGCGGGCCGGACGTCCTGGCCGGCGGTGGCGGCGCAGCTGGGCCGGTGGAGCATCGTGCCGCCGGCGGTGACGACCGGTGCGGCCTCGCCCGCAGCCGGGGCGGCGAGCCGGTCTGCCAGCAGCGCCAGGGCCGCCTCGACGCGCTCCTGGTGAGCCGCGGTCCGGGCCTGCTGCTGCTGGTTGTCGCGCACCAGCCGGGTCAGCCAGGCGCAGGCGTAGAGCAGCCCGCCGGCCACCACGAGAGCCAGGCCGAGGAGGCCGCCGGAGATCAGGTACGGCGTCTGCTCGAACTCGAGCGTGGTCCTGGCGCTGCCGTACCAGCCGAGCAGGATGAGGACGACCCCGAGCGTGAGCCCGATGCCCCCGCTCACGGCGAGCCAGCGGTCTGCCTGGCCGGAGCCACGGCGCTCGCGGCCCAGCCCGGCGGCCTCGTCCGCGAGCAGCTGCACCCGGTCGTCCACCGGGTCGCGGGTCGGCTCGGCGCTCATGGGCGGGACTCCTCGCAGTCGGAGACGGGCACGGCGGCCAGCACCCGCGCGGGCAGCCGGCCGAGCAGCACGGCACCGGCGGCGCCGGCGAGCAGCAGCAGCAGGAGGGCGAGCGGCGCGGGGGCACCGGAGGCGAGCGCGACGGCAAGCGGCGCCATTGCCGTGACGACGTCCTCGACCGCCGGGGGCAGGGATGGCGCGCCGCCGGGGCTCTCGCCGCCGCTGCCGCCGGCCAGGTCCCCACCGACCGGTACGCCGGTGGCCGGCGCACCAGGCGGGGGAGCCTCGCCGGAGGGTGGCGGAGGCGTCACTCCGACGGGGTCCTCGTCGACCGCCTCGGCGGCGTCGACGGCGACCGAGGCGCGGCCGGCGGTGAGGGCGTACTCCTGGCCCCCTTGGGACCAGAGCACGACCAGGGCGCCGTTGACGCGGCGCACCGAGCTGCCCTGCTTCACCTCGCGGGGCTCCGTGAGGACGATGGTCAGCCCCAGCGCGCGCACGGCGTCCGCGACGGCCTGCACCGGCAACGGGTTCGCGGCGGACTGGCCGGCGACGTGGATGCCGTGCTCGTCGACCTGGACCGGCACCCCCGCGACGGTCAGCCCTGTCACGCTGGTCGCGCCCTCGGAGCGCGCTGTGGTGCCGTCGCTGGTGGCGGTCGCGGTCGAGACCACGGCGCCGACCTCCACCACGCCGCCGGCGAGCACGAGCCGCTCCACCGCCGTGCGGGCGCGGGCGACCGCGGTCGTCGCGCCCTGCAGCTCCACCGACCCCTCGCCGCTGATGGCCCCGACCTCGCCCACCGGCAGGCTCGCGCCAGTGGTCGACCGGGCGCGCACCTGCGACGGCTCCGCCCGTGCGGTCATCACCGTGCCGGGGAGGTCGTCGTGGGTCGCCTCGCGGGCCCCGCCGGTCCGTGCCTCGGCGCGCACCGGGTCGTTGAGCATGGTCACCTGCTCGGGGGCGCTCGGCTGCAGCACCAGCAACGTCGTACCGAGGTTGCCGACCACCGGGCCGGGCCAGGCGAGCGAGGCGAGCGCAGCACCGACGCCCCCCGTCGTGAGGGTCGCGGTGGTCTCCGGCACGGTGACGGCGACGTCCTTGTACAACCCCTCCAGGGCCAGCCCGGGCGCGCTGGCAGCCAGGCTGTACGACGCAAGCCCCGCGCCCGGCTCGTCCCGGGCACCCACCCCCGGGCCGGCGGCGAGCAGGGCGAGCAGGGCGACGGCGACGGTCCGACGGGTCATGCGCCACCTCCGAGGTAGATCTCGTGCAGCGAGCCGGCAACGTCGGCCGGCTGCCCGACGCGCACGACCCGGCCACCGGACATGAGCGCGGCGTAGTCAGCCACGGCGAGGGCGGTCTCGGCGAACTGCTCGACGAGCAGCACGCTGATGCCGTCGGCGGCGAGTCCTCGCACCACGTCGTAGAGCTCGGCGACGATCAGCGGCGCCAGCCCCATGGAGATCTCGTCGAGCAGCAGCAGCCCGGGCTGCGTCACGAGCGCCCGCGCCATCGCCAGCATCTGCTGCTCGCCGCCCGACATCGTGCCGGCGAGCTGGCCGCGGCGCTGGTGCAGCTTGGGGAACCGGGCGTAGACCTGCTCCTCCACCTCGGCCTGGCCGACGCGGCCCACGAAGGTCACGAGCCGGAGGTTCTCGGCCACCGTGAGGTTGGGGAAGACGCCGCGCCCCTCCGGGATCCGGCAGACACCGGCCCGGGCGAGCGCCGCGGGGGAGGCGCCGTTGACGTGGCGGCCGGCGACGTGCAGGTGGCCGGCCGTAGGGAGCAGCGAGCCGGAGGCGACCGCCAGGGTCGTGGTCTTGCCGGCGCCGTTCGGCCCGAGCAGCGCCATGACGCTGCCGGCGGGCACCACCAGGTCGAGGTCGTGCAGCACCGCGATGCGGCCGTAGCCGGCGCGGATGCCCCGCAGCTCCAGGGCGGCCGGGCGGGCTGGGGCCTCAGCGACCTGTGGCACCGGCGAGCTCCCTTCCGTCCTCCGGCTGCAGGACCGGTACGGCGCGCCGCACCGCCCGTGGCGCGGTCCAGCGCTCGAGCCGCCGCCCGAGGTCCGAGACGACGCCGCCCAGCCCACCCGGGGCAAGCCCGACCGCGAGCGCGCCGACGCCGGTGATCACGTAGGCGAGCCCGCCGATGGAAGGCACCTGCTGCTGCAGCACCGGGAGGACCGCGGTGACGCTGCCGGCGAAGAGCGCACCGGTGACGGTCTGGATGCCGCCGACGCGCAGCTGCAGCAGCAGGATCGCGCTGGAGAGCGTGGCGAAGTCGAAGCCGCTGACCAGGCCCGCGCCGAGCCCGCCGTAGAGGGCGCCGCCGAGGCCGGCCGCTCCCGCGGAGACGGCGAAGACGGCGAGCTTCACCCGGTCGATCCGCATGCCCATCGTGGCGCAGGCGGCGGGGGAGTCGTCCAGCGCGGCGAGCCGTCGGCCGAAGCGGCTGCGGCGGACGGCGAGGAGGGCCACGGCCCCGGCGGCGAAGACGACCGCGGTCATCACGAAGACGGACCCGGCGCTGTCGAGCGGCACGCCGGGCAGGCTCACCAGGTCGACCGGGATGCTGCCGGACGGCCCGAACGCCTGCCCGAAGAAGGCGATGTCCATGACCTGCCCGAAGGCGAAGGTGGCGAGGGCCAGGTAGAGGCCGCGCAGCCGAAGCGTGGGCAGCGCCACGAGCACGCCGACGGCCGCGCTCAGGGCGACTGCCGCCGCGACACCGAGCAGGCTGCCGCCCGCCCCGGCCTTGGACATGGCGTAGGAGCCCAGGCCGACGAAGGTCAGTGTGCAGAGGGAGACCTGGCCGCCGTACCCGGTGAGCAGGACCAGCGACAGCGCGACGAAGCCGAGCACGAGGGCGCGTGCTCCCGTCTCCAGGCTGCCGGTCGGCAGGACGGCAGCCAGGGCCACCGCCGCGACGACGAAGGCACCTGCGGAGCCGAGCGACCGGCGGGCCGTGGGCACCCGCGGCGCCCGCCGCTGGGCGGCGGCGCCGGAGCGCAGCCGGTCCGCGGGCAGGAGGACGAGCACGGCGAACAGCAGCAGCATCGGGAGGCCCTGCTGCAGCGTGGCCTGCAGCCACGGGTAGCGGCTCAGGCCGAGCTCCGGGAGGTAGCCGATGGAGTAGGCCGAGGCGAGCCCGAGCCCGAGCGCGCCGAGGGTGGTGAGCGGCAGGCTGCGGAGCCGGCCGACCATCGCGGCGGCGTAGCCGTTCACCACCAGCAGCGTCAGGTTGAGGATGTTCAGCTGCACCAAGGGGGACAGCAGCACGCCGGCGAGCGCGGCCAGGAACGAGCTCAGCGCCCAGGCCAGCTGCTGGACCCGGGCGGGCTCGAGGCCGTTCATGGCGAGCAGGTCCGGGTCGTCGACGACGGCGCGCATGGCGAGGCCGAGCCGGGTGCGGGAGAAGAGCAGCCGCAGGCCGGCTGCGACCGCCACCGCCGCTGCGACCGCCACCAGCTGGGTCGCGCTGATCGTCAGGGTGCCGACGGTCACGCTGCCGTCACCCGCCCAGCGGGGCATCACGCGGGGCTCGGTGGGTGGCCAGACCGCGTTCGCGAGGCCGAGCAGCACGAGGAGCAGGGCGAGGGTGACGGCCAGCGTCTGGTCGGCCGGGGCGCCCGCAGCGCGGCGGAAGAGGAAGCGCTCCACCAGCACGCCGAAGCCGGGTGCGAGCACGCCCAGCACCACGAGGAGGGCCAGCCACAGCGGCAGGTCCCAGCCCTGCCAGATCTGCCAGAAGGTGAACGCGGCGACCATGCCCATCGCGCCCTGCGCGAAGTTGAACACGCCCGCCGTCGTGTAGGTGACGACCAGGCCGGTCGCTGTCAGCGCGTAGATGCACCCCGTCACGAGGCCGACGGTGGTCAGGGCGAGGAACGTGGTCATCTGCCGCGGTCGCTCCTCTCGTGGGCCGTCCGTGGGTTGGGGCGCACCCTAGAACTGAAACACGTTGCTGTCACCACTTTGCATGCGCTCATGCAGGTAAGTCCCAGTGGCCGGGAGTCACCCGTCGAGGCGAGCGCCCACCACCAGCTGCTCGCGGGCGCTGGGCCAGTAGCGCCGGATCTGCCGGTCGCTCGCCACGGCGCGCAGCAGCCACAAGCCGCGGATCGTCGCGATCGCGGTCACCAGCAGCGCCTGGGCGTCCGGCCGCTGCGCGAACGCCGGTGCCACCGTGAGTGCCACGTCACCGAGGCTGCGCGAGACCTCGCGCTCGAAGCGGTTGAGGTGCTCGCGGAGCTCGGGGTCGGTGCGGGAGGCCACGAACAGCTCCATGAGGGCTGTCGAGGCCGGCCCCGAGTAGATCTCGAAGAGCCGGTTCAGCAGCGTCTCGTACTGCTCCCGCTCGGCCTGCGCAGTGCGGACGGGCTGGGAGACCATCTCCTCGACCAACCGCTCGGTGAGGTGCCGGAGCGCCTGCACCACGAGGTCCGCCTTGGTGGCGAAGTAGTGCGCCTGGGCTCCGCGCGTCACCCCGGCCCGGGCCACCACCTGGGACGTGGTCAGGCCCGCGTACCCCACCTCGGTCAGGACGTCGAGCGTCGCGTCGAGCAGCGCCCGGCGGGTGGCGGCGCGCCGCTCGGCCTGGGTGCGTCGGCGTGGGGCCTGAGCCGGGATGGCGGGCTCGAGCAGGGTTGAGGCTGACAGGGTGGCGTCGTCGGTCGTAGGGTCGGTCATGGGCGATCCCCTCAGCGGTTGTTCCGCCAACTTACATGCTTGACTGCCGATAAGTGAAGAGGCAGGCTCCTCGCCACCCGAGGCCGCGAGGAGACCTGAGTGAACTTCGACGACACCCCCGACGAGGCGGCGTACCGCGAGCAGGTGCGCCGCTACGTCACCGAGCACCGCGAGGAGCTGGCCCGGATCGGGGACGGCTCCCGCCGCGACGGCGACCTGACGGCCGCCAGGCGGTCGCAGGCGGTCATGTACGACGGCGGGTACGTCGGCGTGACCTGGCCGAAGGAGGTCGGCGGCCAGGGCGGTACGCCGATGCAGCAGGCGATCGTGGACCAGGAGCTGGCCCGCGCCGGCGTACCCATGCACATCGGCATCATCGGCCTCGGGATGTGCGGGCCGACGGTGGTGCACCACGGCAGCGACGACCAGAAGCAGCGCTACCTGTCCCGCCTGCTGCGCGGTGACGACATCTGGTGCCAGCTCTTCAGCGAGCCGGCCTCCGGCAGCGACCTCGCGGGGCTCCGCACCCGGGCGGTGCGCAACGACGACGGCACCTGGCGCGTCAACGGGCAGAAGGTCTGGACCACGCTGGCCCACGTCGCCGACTACGGCATCCTGCTGACCCGCACCGATGCCGACGTGGCCAAGCACCGCGGCCTGACGATGTTCGTCGTCGACATGAAGGCACCAGGCGTCACCGTGCGGCCGCTGCGGCAGATGAGCGGTCACTCGGAGTTCAACGAGGTCTTCTTCGACGACGTCGTCATCCAGGACAGCGAACGGCTCGGCGACGTGAACGACGGCTGGCGGGTGGCGCTCACGACGCTGATGAGCGAGCGCATGTCGCTGGGCGGTGGCGGCACCGAGGTCGGCATGGGCATCGCCCCCGTGGTGGAGCACGTGCGGGAGCGGATCGGCTCGCTGCCGGCCGACCGGCAGGCGCTGGTGCGGCAGGACCTCGGCCGCGCCTACGTGCAGACGCTGGGTATCCGCTACAACGGCTACCGCCAGCTCTCGGCGATCTCCAAGGGCCAGATGCCCGGACCCGAGGCCAGCGCCGGCAAGCTCGCCGGCACGAAGGCGGCGCGCACCGTCGCGGACATCGCCGTCCGGCTGCTCGGCGACGAGGCGGTCTACGCCGCGTGCGCCGACGGCACGAGCGCCTTCCAGGACTCGCAGGCCGGGCTTCCTGGCATGGCGATCGCCGGTGGCACCGACGAGATCCTCCGCAACGTGCTGGGCGAGCGGGTGCTCGGCCTGCCCGCCGAGCCCCGCGCGGACAAGGGCATGACCTTCAACCAGAGCCTGGCAACCACCGGAGGGGCGCAGTGAACTTCGACCTCAGCGACGAGCAGCGCGCTCTCGCGGCTGCGGCACGCGACTTCTTCACCAGCGCCTGCTCCCCAGCCGACAGCCGCCGGGCGCTCGACGAGGGCACCCCCGTGGCCCCCGGGCGGGCGCGGCTGGCCGACACCGGCTTCGCGGCCATCACCGTGCCCGAGTCGGCCGGCGGTGGCGGCGGCTCCGTCCTCGACCTCGCGGTGGTCGCCCAGGAGGCCGGCCGGGTGCTGGCCGGGCCCTCGCTGGTCAGCGTCGCCCGGGCCGCCGTGCTGCTGGCCGACGACGACGCCCGGCTGGCCTCGCTCGCCGACGGCTCCGTCGGGTACGCCGTCGTCGACGGCACGGCGCCGGCGCTGGACGCGGCCACGGCGGACCAGTTCCTGGCGCTGCAGGGCGACGCGCTCGTGTGCGGCACCGGTGTGGTCACCGTCGGCGCGCCGATCGACCCCACCCGCGGGCTCGGCCAGGTGGAGCTCGGCGTCGCGGTGGAGCTCGCGTCGGACGCGCGCCTCCGCTGGGAGCGCGCGGAGCGGGTCGCCCAGGTGATCCTGGCCGCGGAGGGCCTCGGCGCTGCCGAGCGGGCGGTCGAGATCGGTGTCGCCTACGCCAAGGAGCGCCAAGCCTTCGGCCGCGCGATCGGGTCCTACCAGGCGGTGAAGCACGCGCTGGTCGAGGCGTTCGTCGGCGTCGAGCAGCTGCGCTCCCTGGTCTGGTGGGCCGCGTGGGCGGCGGACGAGGCGCCGGAGGAGCTGCCGCTGGCGGCCGCCGCGGTGAAGGGCCTGTCGGCCGAGGTGCTCGAGAGCGCCAGCGAGACGCTGATCCAGGTCCACGGCGGCATCGGGTTCACCTGGGAGCACGACGCGCACCTCTACTGGCGGCGTGCCAAGGTCGACCGGCTGCTGCTCGGCGACGAGGCAGCGGCGTACGACCAGGTGGCCCGGCTGGTGCTCGCCGCACCCGTCCCGGCGCGCGAGCAGGAGGCAGCCCGGTGACGGCGGTGGGCCGCTACCACCTGACGCGCCTCTACGAGGAGTCGACCTACCGGCTGGGCGACCACGACTCGCTGTTCTTCGAAGGCAGCTGGTACGGCAGCGGCGACCTCTACCGCCGCTCCGAGCGGGTCGCCGGCGGGTTGCGGGAGCTGGGCGTGCAGCCCGGCGACCGCGTCGTGGTCCTCATGATGAACACGCCCGAGGTCGGCATCACCTACCAGGCCCTGTGGCGGGCCGGTGCGGTCGCCACTCCGGTCATCTTCCTCATCAGCCCGGCCGAGCTCCGGCACGTGCTCGAGGACTCGGAGGCGGTCGCCGCGGTGGTCACGCCGGAGCTGCTGCCCTTGCTGGCCTCTGCCGCCGAGGGCCTGTCGCTGAAGGTGGTGGTGGTCGGGGAGGCGCCCGAGGGCGCCACGGCGTACGACGAGCTGGAGCGGTCCAACCCGCTGGCCATCACGCCACGCGAGGACGACGACCTCGCGGCGCTGCTCTACACCGGCGGCACGACGGGTCGGTCGAAGGGCGTCATGCTCACCCACCGAGGGCTGTGGTTCGGCGGCTACTCGCTGCACGAGACCGGCAGGGACCAGGACGCGACGCGGTCGATCCTCCCGCTGCCGCTTTCCCACGCCTTCGGGCTGATGGTGTCCGTGGCCGGCATGCACTCCGAGAAGCCGCGGAGCGCCGCGATGCAGCGGTGGTTCAACGCCGAGGAGTGGGTGCGGCTCGTGGAGCAGCACCGCATCGAGACCAGCGCCGTCGTGCCGTCGATGCTCACCATGCTGCTGGCTCTCCCGCTCGAGCAGCACGACCTGTCGAGCTTGGTGTCCTTCGGCTGCGGCGGGGCGCCGCTGCCCGGGGCGCTGCGGGAGCAGGTCCGCGAGCGGCTCGGCGTCGAGATCTACGAGGGCTACGGCTGCACCGAGGCCAGCGCCGGCGTCACGGCCAACCGCGTGACGGCCAACCGCCCGGGCAGCGTGGGCCGGCCGCTGGCCGAGGTCGAGGTCGCGATCCACGACGACGACGGGCACCCGGTGCCGACGGGTCAGGACGGCGAGATCGTCGTGCGCGGACCGGGCGTCATGAAGGGCTACTGGAAGTCGCCCGAGCAGACGGCCGAGACCCTCCGGGGCGGCTGGCTGCACACCGGCGACATCGGGCACCTCGACGAGGACGGCTACCTCTACGTCGTCGACCGCAAGAAGGACCTCATCATCCGCGGCGGCTTCAACGTCTACCCCCGTGATGTGGAGGACGTGCTCCTCACCCACCCGGACGTCACCCAGGCCGCGGTCGTGGGGCGTCCCGACGCCGAGAGCGGCGAGGAGGTCGTGGCCGCGGTCGCGGTCCGGCCGGGCGCCGAGGTGACCGGGGAAGACCTGGTCTCGTGGTCGCAGCAGCACCTGTCCAAGTACAAGTACCCCCGGGAGGTGCGGGTGCTCGACGCCGTACCGCTCACCAGCGTCGGCAAGACCGACCGCAAGGCCGTCCGTCAGCTCATGAGCAGCTAGGAGACCCCGTGGACATCAAGGGCAAGAAGGCCGTCGTCGTCGGAGGCGCCTCGGGCTTCGGGCGGGCCACCGCGGCCGCGTTCGCCGAGCGGGGCGCGCACGTCGCCATCCTGGACCGGCCGCAGTCGGCCGGCGACGAGGTGGCAGCCGACCTGGGCGGCACGTTCCACCCGGTCGACGTGGTGGACCACGCCGCGACCGAGGCTGCGCTGGCGGCGGCCGTCGACGTGCTCGGTGGCCTGCACCTGGCCGTCAACACCGCCGGTGGGGGAGCGGCGCTGCGGACCCTGGGCAAGGAGGGGCCGCACGACCTGGAGACCTTCCAGCGGGTCGTCGAGCTCAACCTGGTCGCGACGTTCAACCTCAACCGGCTGCAGGCCGCGGCCATGGCGCTGAACGAGCCGGAGGACGAGGAGCGCGGCGTCATCGTGAACACCTCCTCGATCGCGGCTTTCGAGGGCCAGATCGGCCAGGTGGCCTACACCGCGGCGAAGGCGGGCATCGCGGGGATGGCGCTCACCATGGCCCGCGACCTGGGTGCCCTGGGCATCCGGGTGCTGGCCATCGCCCCGAGCCTGTTCGCCACCGGCATCACGGCCGGCATCCCCGACGACTTCGCCGCCGCCCTCACCAAGGACGCGGCCTTCCCCAAGCGGATGGGCCGGCCGGAGGAGTACGCCAAGCTCGCCCTGGCGATCGTCGACAACCCGATGCTGAACGGCCAGTGCCTCCGGCTGGACGCCGGGCAGCGCTTCGCGCCTCGTTAGCCTCGACAGGTGTCGGGCGGGGCGCAGTGGCGGGTCGTCGCGGCCGTCGCGGTCCTCCTCGCCTGCGTCGCCGGCTTCGGCTTCTACAGCCTGACCGTCTTCGTCCACGCACTCACCGCTGACGGCGTCTTCACCCTGGCGGAGGTCTCGCGCGGCAGCTCCGTCTACCTGGTCACGGCCGGGCTGGGCGGCGTCGCCGTGGCGGCGCTGCTGGCGCGGTACGACGTCCGCTGGGTCCTCTCCGGCGGCGCCGTGCTGATGGCCGGGGGGCTGGCGCTGCTCGGCCGGGCCGACGTTTCGAGCGAGCTCTACGCCGCGGACCTGCTGATCGGGCTCGGACAGGCCGGGGCAGGCGTCGTACCGGGCACGACGGTCGTCGCGCGCTGGTTCGTGAGCAACCGCGGCACGGCGATGGCGGTGGCGAGCACCGGGCTCTCGGTCGGGGGGATCGTCGTCGCCCCGCTCGTCGGCCTCGCGCTCCAGCACCGGTCGCTGGGCGAGGTGACCGCCGTGTCGGCGGTGGTGTTCCTGGTGGTCTGCCTGCTGGCCGCGTCGTTCGTCCGGTCGCACCCTCCCGTCGACGAGACGACGGAAGACGTGCAGCAGCAGGGGATGTCGCGGCGCCAGGCGCTGGGGACGCTGACCTTCTGGGGCGTCAGCGCGGCCATGACGCTGGCCGTGCTGGCGCAGGTCGGCGGGCTCACCCACCTCTACACGATGGTGTCGGAGCGGCGCTCCGCCTCGCTCGCCGGCGGTGCGCTGTCGGCCGTGGCGTTGGGCTCGCTCTCCGGCCGGTTCCTCGGCAGCTGGGTGCTGTCGCGGGTCTCGAGCTCGGCCTTCTTCCGCGCGCTGCTCATCGCGCAGTCCGGCGCGCTCGCCGTCCTGGCGGTCACCGACGACGGCGTGGTGCTGCTCGCCGGCTCGGCGCTGTTCGGCCTGACGATCGGCAACGTGATCCTCACCCACCCGCTGCTGCTGGGGGAGGTCTTCGGGCTGCGCGACTTCGCCCGGGTGCTGTCCTTCTCCGGGCTGGTCTCGACGCTCGGCACGGCCGGCGGGCCGCTGCTCGTGGGCCAGCTCGCGGACGGCGCCGGCGGCTACCGGGTCGGGTTCCTCGCTGCCGGGACGGCCTCCCTGCTGGGGGCGGTCGTGCTGCAGCTGACCGCTCGCGAGCGCCACCTGGCGCGAACGGCCGCCTTCGCGCCGGCCTGCTAGAGCTGCAGGTCCTTCAGCAGCTTGGCCACGTGGCCGGTGGCCTTCACGCCGTAGGACGCCTGGACGACGGTGCCCTGCTCGTCCAGCAGGAACGTCGAGCGGATGACCCCCACGACGGTCTTGCCGTAGAGCTGCTTCTCGCCGTAGGCGCCGTAGGCGGTCAGCGTCTCCTTCGAGGTGTCCGACAGGAGCGGGAAGGTCAGCCGCTCCTTCTCCCGGAAGGCGGCCAGCTTCTCCGGCTTGTCGGGAGAGAGCCCCACGACGGCGTACCCGGCTTCGACGAACCGCTGCAGGCTGTCGCGGAAGTCGCAGGCCTGCTTGGTGCAGCCCGGCGTCATGGCAGCGGGGTAGACGTAGAGCACGACCTTGCGGCCGCGGAGGTCGGCGAGCGACAGCGCCGAGCCGTCGTCCGTCGGGAGCGTGAAGTCGGGGGCAGGGTCTCCGGGGCTCAGCCGGGGAGTAGGGGGCATGGCGTCGAGCCTATGATTCGGGCACACCAGCACGGCACACCGAGGAGCAGCGCGCGTGGCGGACACCGAGGGCCCGGCCAAGAAGGCCGCCGGTACGGCGAAGAAGGCGGCGGCGAAGAAGGCCGCCCCGGCGACTGCGGAGGGAAGCCCCGCGAAGAAGGCGCCCGCGAAGAAGGCGCCGGCCAAGCGCCCGCGGACCGCGGCCGAGCAGCGAGCCGCAGGGGAGCGGCCCGCCGCCAAGAGGGCGGCAGCTGCCCCCTCGGCGGCGGCTGAGCCCGCCGAGCCCACCCCGGCCGCCACGCTGACGCCGGCGCGGGCCCGCAAGGCGCTCTCCCCGAAGCCCGCGCAGCAGGCGCTCGAGGCCGCCCCGGCGAAGGGCGACACGCCGCCGGCTGCCACCACCTCGGCCCCGGACCAGCCTCCGGCGCCCGAGCGCTCCTGGGCGCAACCGCACGCTGCCACCCTCTCGCTGCCCGAGCCCGTCCCGGGCGTGCCGATCGAGAAGAAGCACGTCGCGCTCGGAGGTGCGGCCCTGTTCGGGCTGGTGGTCCTCCGGCGCCGTCGCCGCAAGCGCCGCCGCTCGGCGTGAGGCTGGCGCGCCGGGCCGCCGCCGGCGTGCTCCTGGTGGCGGCCGGTCTCCTGCTCAGCCCCACCGTCGTACCGGTCTACGACGGCATCGGGCAGCCGGACGAGCCCTACCGGTACGTCGACCGGCCCGACGGCGCCCAGGTGACGGCCGAGCCGACGTCTGCGTCCATGACCAGCCCGGTGCAGGGCGGGCTCGCGCTGCACGGCATGAACGTCGCGACCAAGGAGGTCGCGCCGCAGTTCGCGCTCTTCCTGCCGCCGCGCGCGCTCCAGGCAGCCGGTGCTCGCACCCTGACCGTCACGGCGACGCCGCAGGCTGCCGTGAGCGACCCGCCGGTCGGCAAGCGCGCCGACGGCAACGCCTACCTCGTGGGCTTCTCCGTGCCCGGCACGACGCTGACCCCGCAGGCTGCGTTGGCGACGGTGTCGATGCGCGCCACGACGGCCGAGCAGCCGCCGCCGCAGATCCACTACCGGCCCGCCGCGACCGAGCCCTGGCAGCCGCTGCAGACCGCCCGGGCCGGCACGGAGATCTACGCGACGCGCTTCCCGGGGCCGGGGCAGTTCCAGCTCGTCTTCGGGCCGCGTCCTGAAGAGGGCTCGTCGCGGCTGCCCCTCGTGCTGGTGGCAGTGCTGGTCGTCGCGGCGGCCGTCCTCGTGGTGGTGCGGCTGCGCGCCGTCCGCCCGGACGCATGACCGCCTGGCCGCTGCTGGTCGGCTTCGCCGCAGCAGTGGGCCTGCGGGTCGTGATCGGCGGTGACGACCCGGCCGGGTCGGTGCCGGCCGCGCTGCTCTTCGCCGGCTGCCTGCTGGTCCTCGCGGCGGCGGCGCGGCCTGCTGTCACGTGGTCTCTTCGTGCTGCCGGGCTCGGCCTGCTCGGGGTCGCGGTGCTGTGCCTGCCGGTGCTCGTCCACCGGACGCTCTTCGACTGGGAACCGCTCCGGGGCACCTCAGGGTTCCTGCCCTGGTTCGCTGCCGTGACCGCCGTGGTGGCCGCCGAGGAGCTGTTCCTGCGGGGCGCGCTCTTCGAGGTGGTCTCCCGGCCGTGGGTGGCGGTGGTGCTCGGTGCGGTCTGCTTCGCGCTGCTGCACGTGCCGCTCTACGGCTGGTACGTCGTACCGCTGGACCTCGCGGTAGGGCTCGTCCTCGGCGGTCTGCGGGTGGAGTCGGGGACGCCGGTCGCGCCCTTCGTCGCGCACCTCGGCGCCGACGCCGTCGGCTGGTTCGTCGCCTGACCGGGTAGCACCCTAGTCCGACGAAAAACGCCTCTATCCACAGGGATTTTTCAGCCGAACGGCCACTCTTTTGCTCTGTGCTCTCGGTTGTGCTTTCGATAGCCTCCGGACATGCCACCCACCGTGAAGGAGCTGCGCACGGCGGCGCTCGACGCGGTCGAGGCGCGGCAGGCGCTCAAGGCGAAGCAGTACGCCGCGGAGATGCGCGAGCTCGCCGGCCTCGTGACGCTCTACGACGGGGTCGGGCGCGACGTCGTGATGGAGGTGGCCGGCACCGCGCGGATGGGACAGGACGCTGCCAGCGGGTGCCTGACCCGGGCCATGCGGCAGGTCGAGCTGTTCCCGGTCGCGCTGCGGCTGCTCGAGGCCGGCGTGATGCACGTGTCGACAGCCCACATCCTGCTCGCGGTGACGAAGCACGCCAGCGAGCGGGTGCAGCTCCAGGTCGACCTGAGGGTGAGCAACGAGGTGGCGCTGCTCGACGCCGGCAACGTGCGCGAGATCGTGGCCCGGACGCTGGTCGAGGTGGAGACCGCGTTCGAGGCGGAGGAGTCCCGCGAGCGGGCCGCTCGAGCCCGTGCGAACCGCGGCGTCTGGGTGAAGCCGATCGAGGACGGCATGGCCCGGATCGGCGCGGAGGTCGACGGGATCGCCGCGCGCAAGTTCGAGCTCGCCTTCGAGGAGATCGTCCGGGCCCAGAAGGTCGTCGACGACCGCAACGGCGTGAAGCGGACCCAGTCGCAGCGCCGGGCGGACGTGCTCACCGACCTGCCGGCCCGCTACATCGCGCTGCTGACGGCGCTGCAGCGCGGCCAGGTGGACCAGCTGCTCACCAAGGCCCGCGAGGATGCCGCCGCCGCGGTGGTGACCGAGGCCGAGTCTCCTGCCGGCCACAGCGCGCAGACCACGGACGAGCTGCTCTGTGACCTGCTGGCCGTGCCGGTCCGGCAGCCGGTCATGCTCAACGTCCACGCGGCGGCCACCACGCTCCTCGGCCTGGACGACCGGCCCTGCACGGTGGAGGGCCTTGGTCCCTGGCCCGGCGTGGAAGCCCGGATGCTGCTGCCCGACGCGGCACTGCGCCGCGTCCTCGTCGACCCCGAGACCGGGATCCCGATCCACGTGGGCAAGCACCTGGACCCGGTCGTCTTCTACGAGCCCGCCGACCACGGCAGGGGCCACCCGCCGCCGGAGGACGGACCCCCGCTCGGGTCGCCCGAGCCGCCGCCCCACCCACCTGGCACCTCGCCCGAGGGCACCCCACTGGACCGATCCGGCGACCCGAGCGAACACGCTGCCCAGAAGCAGGCTGCCCGTGAGAAGGCGCAGGCCATCGTGCTCCGGGAGCGCGTCGCGCGGCTGCTCGAGGAGCTCGTCCTGCTGCCTGACCCGGAGACGCAGTACGCCCCCAGCGCACCGCTGAGGCGATTGGTCCAGATCCGCGACCAGCGCTGCTCAGGGCCCGGCTGCTCGAGGAAGGCCACCGCCTGCGACCTCGATCACGAGGTGGCGTACTCCGAGGGCGGCCTCACCACCGAGCTGAACCTCGGGGCCAAGAGCCGCCGGTGCCACCTCGCCCGCCACGACGGCTGGGACGTCGTGCGCGACCCGCGCACCGGCGTGACCACGTGGACCAGCCCTCTCGGCCGGGTCTACGTCCGGCTGCCGGCGTGGCGGCCCCTGCCCGCCGTCCCCGTCGGCGCCCTGCTTCCCCTGCCGCGGCTGGAGAAGCGCCCCGACGTTCCGACCGACTTCCCCGACGGCCGGACACTTCGCCTGTCGCTCAGCGAGCCGACGGCCGCGCAGGAGGCGAGGGCGCCTGAGCCCAATGCGCCGAAACGACTCGGACCCGAGAAGAGGTCCCCGTCGCTGCGAGGAGAGGGGGGCTCCACGTGGGACGACGGGCAGCCGCCACCCTTCTGATCGTCCGGTTCCGTGAGACACTCGTTGTCCCACCTCGATGGCGGCGACCCCTGTGACAGCGGCGACACCGCTCTTGCGGTCCGCGCTCGTCCGTCAGGGAGCCACGATGTCCAGCAAGAACAAGGGCGGCCGCGAGGCCAAGAAGCCCAAGGCCGCCAAGAACGTCCGCGTGACCGGCCAGACCCCCGGCCCGTCGGTCGTCGACACCATCAACCACAAGGCCAAGCCGAAGGTCTGACGCCCCCTGGCGTGGCTACCGGGTCAGCCCTCGCGACGCGCTGAAGCCCGGACCCCCGTCGTGCCGGGACTTCGCCGGAAGCTGCCCCTCAGGTTTGCCCGCCGTCCAGTTGACCGGGGAATCCGGGGGGCGGATCCTCGGCCCATGTCGCTGCTTCTCCGTTGCGTGCAACTCCTGGCAGGTGTTGTCGGGGGCCTGGTGCTGGCCGTCTTCGTCGTCTATCCCGCGCTCTATGGGGGCGGCAACGTCGACTGCCCGGCCGGCCTGCTCTCGGAGAACGACTGCACCAAGCAGGCGGCCTTCCTGCCCGTGCTGCTTCCCTGCGTCCTGTCGGGCATCGCGCTTGCCCTCTTTGTCGGGCACCGGTTGAGGAAGTCACTCGACGAGTAGCGCGGCCGCCGATCGGGTCAGGCGCGGGCGAGGGAAGGGCGGGTGCCGGCGTCCTCGGGGTGGTCGTCGAGACCGGCGGCCTTGCGCAGCGACCGGCCGCCCGTGACCGCCAGCACCACGACGAAGACGGCCGCGTTGGTCAGCACGATCGTCGTACCGGACGGGATCTCGAGGTGGTAGCTCAGGTACATCCCGACCGCGCCGCTGACGGCGCCCAGGGCGGTGGCGAGCCAGAGCATCCGGCCGAACGAGTCGGTCAGCATCCTCGCCACGACCGCCGGGATGACGAGCGTGGCGGCCACGAGCGTGACGCCGATGATGGTCAGCGTCGACAGGATCGACAGCGACAGCACCGCCATGAGCAGCGCGTCCATGCGGGGCACGTTGACGCCGGTGACTGCGGCGACCTCGGGGTCGAAGGTCGAGAACAGCAGCGGGCGGTAGCGGACCGTGAAGACCACGACGGCCACGAGCAGCGACAGCCCGAGCAGCAGCAGGTCGGAGCGCTCGACGCCGAGGATGCTGCCGAAGAGCGAGTCGAGCCCGGGCCCCTTGTTCGACAGGGACGTCGCGAGCGCGACACCGAGGGCGAAGGACGCGGTGGTGATGACGCCGATGGCGGCGTCGGCGCCGATGCGACGGCGGCGGACCACCGAGGAGATGGCCAGAGCCGAGGCAAGACCCCAGACGCCCGCGCCGAGGGCGACGTTGATGCCGAGCAGCGGAGCGGCGGCGTACCCGCCGAAGATCGCGTGCGACAGGCCGTGCCCGATGTAGCTCATGCCGCGCAGCGTGATCCAGACGCCGAGCAGGCCGCACAGGGCGCCCGCCATGACGGCGGCCGAGAGGCCCTTGACGAAGAACTCGTAGGAGAACGGGTCGAGCAGCGCGGACATCAGGCCACCCCCGTCCGCAGGTCGGCGGCGTCGACGACGACGGGGAAGCCCAGGTGCTCGAGCACGTCCATGCGCGCGCCGAACGTCTCCTCCAGCACGTCGGGCACGATCACCTGCGCGGGCGGGCCGGACGCGACGACGCGTCCCTGCAGCGCCACCAGGTGCGGCAGGTGCGCCGCCATCCCGTTCAGGTCGTGCGTGGTCAGCAGGATCGCGAGCCCGTCGCGGTGCAGCTCGTCGAGCAGGTGCAGCACCTCGTGCCGGGTGCTGATGTCGACGCCGGAGGTGGGCTCGTCCATGAGGAGGAGCTGCGGCTTGCGCACCAGCGCCCGGGCGATGAACATCCGCTGCTGCTGCCCGCCGGACAGCTTGCGGATGTGCCGACCGGCGAGCTCGCCGATGCCGAGCCGGTCGAGGGCGGCCGCCACGTCGCGCCGCTCTTCGGGCGTCGCCCACGGGATCAGTCGCCGGGTGGTGCGCGCCATCAGCACGCACTCCTGGACGGTGACCGGGAAGCTCCAGTCGACCGTCTGCAGCTGCGGGACGTAGCCGATCTCGAGCCCGGTACGCCGGGTGACCTGCCCGTGCGACGGCTTCTCCGTGCCGAGCAGCAGCCGCAGCAGCGACGTCTTGCCGGAGCCCGAGGGCCCAACCACGCCGGTGAACGCGTGCTCGTCGACGGTGTGGGTCACGTCGCGGAGGACCGGCAGGTCGCCGTACCGGAACGTGACGTGGTCGAGCGAGATCAAGGTCATTGCGGGTACACCGCCTTGTCGGGCGCGACGTCGCTGACGTCGAGCGCGTCGAGGTGCGTCGCCGTCCCCCCGAGGGCGGTGACCATCGTGCGGAAGTCGTAGCGCATGAGGCCGAGGTAGGAGTGCTCGGGCCCACCGGGCTCGCCCGGCAGGTCGTCGTCGCGCAGCGTGTCCTCGTAGCGGGCCCCGGTCTCCCGGGCGATCTGGGCGAGCACCTCCGAGGGGAACACCTCGGAGCCGAACACGACCGGGACGTCGAGCTCCCGGACCTGGTCGATGATGCGCGCAAGCTCCTTGGGCTGCGGGTCCTCGAAGTTCGACGGCTGCACCGCACCGACCACCTTCCACCCGAAGGTCTTCGCGAAGTACGCGTAGGCGTCGTGGTACGTGAGCAGCAGCCGCTTCTCGGCGGGCACGGTCTGCTGGTCCTTGCGCAGCGCGTCGACCAGGGCGCGCACCTTGCGCACGAACGCCGTGTGGTTGGCGCGGTAGGTCTCCGCGTTGCCGGGGTCTGCCTCGACCAGCGTGTCCCTGACCAGGTCGGCGTACTTCTCCGCGTACGTCGGGTCGGTCCACAGGTGCGGGTTGGGCTTGCCGTCCTCCTTGGGGAAGGAGAAGTCGAAGATCCAGTCGGACTCCGGCAGCACCTCCGTGCCGAGCTCCACGATCCGCGCGTCGTCAGGGGCGTTCGCCTCGGCGAGGTCGAGCGTGGGCTCCTCGAGCTGCAGCCCGTTGACGAAGACGACGTCCGCCCGCTCCATGGTTCGGGCCACCTTGGGAGCCGGCTCGAAGGTGTGGCTGTTCGTCCCCTCCGGCACGATGCCCGTCACGTCGGCGAGGTCGCCGGCGACGTTCGCCGCGATCGAGGTCAGCGGCGCCACGGTGGTCACCACCTGGAGCCGGTCGGAGGCGGCACGCGCGCCGGTGGAGTCGCCGCAGCCGGCGGCGAGCAGCACGGCGACCACCATCAGGCCCGTGAAGGCGCCCCCCCGGCTGGTCGGCGTGCGACGGTGCAGGGTCGTCACGTCCTGCACGCTAGGCGTTGTTGCAAGTAGTTTGCAACAACGCGCGTGTTGCCGTGCAAGCCTCTGTCGTCCGCCGTCGGTCGGATCGGGCGTCAGGCGTCGCAGAGGCTGGCTGTTGAGCCCCAGCCGTTCCCTCTTGGCGACGCCGAGGACGAGAACGGTGAAGGCGGCGGCGTGCTTCGACTTCCTCCAGTCGTGGACGCCCGCCCGCTGGGAGCCTGAGACCCAGGTGATGTCCCGGACCTCGTCGTCGTGCTCGCTGAGGAAGGTCTCACCGCACGCACGACATGCGGCCTGAACGACCAGCGGGTACCCCAGCCTTCGGCACCTCAACGAGGCGGAGGGAGCAGACATCGTCTCGTTGCACGCCGGTCCTCGGGCCTGTCATGGTGTCAGTCAGCCTGCGCGCAGAGCCTGCTTGCTCACACCGGTGGTGTTCCGGGCCGGCACGTCGCGTGATCCCGGCTCGGGGGCTGGCTTGGCCGGGTTCGCTTCGGCTGCTGGCGTCAGGTGAGGCTCGTGTGCTCGGCGATCTCGTAGATGAGGCGGGGCCACAACTCCTTCGGGCGGTCGTGACCCATGTCCTCGACCAGAAGCAGTCGACCGTTCGGCACCAGTTCGGCGGTCCGCCGGCCGCCGCTCGGGTCGATGAGGGTGTCATCGAGGCCGTGGATGACCAGGGTGGGCACATCAAGGGTCTTGAGGGCCTCTGCTCGGGAGCCATCCAGGATCATGGCGGCGAGCTGTCTCGGAACCCCGGCTGGGTAGTGGGCGCGGTCGTAGCTGGCCGCAGCCAGCGCTCTCAGCTGGGCCGCGTTCCCGTAGCGACGCGAGGCCCAGACCAGGTCTCGCTCCGCCGCGGCGACATAGCCCTCGCGGTCGCCTGGTCGGTGGGAGAACAGGACCTGCTGCGCCTCGGGGCTGGACTGGCCGTACTCCTGCTCGCCCGTCGACGACATCATCGACGTCAAGGAGATCACGCGCTGCGGGAACTCGATCGCCATCCTCTGCGCGATCATCCCGCCCATCGAAGAGCCGACCACGTGTGCCCGGTCGACGCCCAGCCGGGTGAGCAGATCCATCCCGTCATGAGCCATGTCCAGCAGCGAGTAGGGCGCCATGGTCAACGCGCGGGCAACGTCACCAGAGGTGAGAGCAGCGATGAAGTCCCCGAGGTTGAGAGGGTGCTCCTCCAGCTTCGTCGACAGTCCGCAGTCGCGGTTGTCGTAGCGGATGACGTAGCGCCCGCGGGCTGCGAGGAGACGGCAGAAGTCGGCGTCCCACCCGAGCATCTGGGTGCCGAAGCCCATCACCAGCAGAACCGCGGGGTCGCTCGGATCGCCGAAGGTCTCGTAGGCGATCTCGACGGCCTTGCGAGAAGTGGGTGCGTTCATGGGGTGATGACGACTCGTCCGTCGCCGCTGCCCGATTCAAACGCGGCGGCGGTGTCGGCAAGCGGGAAGTGCCGTCCCATGACTGGCGCGACCTTGCCAGCCTCGACGAGTTCGTTCAGCTTCAGCAGCTCCCGGGCGTGCTGGTGGGAGCCAACGAGGTCAGCGTGGCGGCTGCTGCAGACCCCCGTCACGGTGGCGCGGGCGGCGACCGCGACCTGGACGGCGACCGTGCCCACCGCACCGGAGGCACTCCCCACGAGAACCCGCTGACCGGGCTGTACCTCACCGTGGTCGTGCAGTCCCTGCATGGCGACGAACGCTGCGTAAGGCAGCACAGCCGCCTCCTCGAACGAGAGCCGATGGGGCTTCGGGGCCGTCTTGGTCACGGGGGCGACCACGTACTCGGCGAAGGTGCCTCGCGTG
>Ga0190269_10000378_pt1 | contig 23764 bp, 18 predicted proteins | sample Popmic249IS_FD_133749 | JGI IMG/M metagenome (GOLD analysis project Ga0190269, IMG submission 133749) | Populus adjacent soil microbial communities from riparian zone of Blue River, Arizona, USA - 249 IS | ecosystem: Environmental > Terrestrial > Soil > Riparian zone | place: USA: Arizona... | reverse complement strand
TCAGCGGGGTCGTCCACCAGCGGGCGACCTGCTGCGTCGTCCCGACCACCACGGACACGACGTCGTCGAGGCCCGCGTCCCACAGCGTGCGGCGCAGCGCCGGCAGCGTCTCCAGCCGCCCGGTGTGAGCGTCCACCAGCGAGGGGTCGTGCCACTCCCAGCCCGGCTGGTTCTCCTCCGAGCCGCGGTGGTGGTCGAGGGTGGCCAGCTGCGCGCCCACCGCACGGGCGGCCGCGCCGAGGTGCACCGTGGACTTGCCGCAGTAGGTGCCCACCTCCAGCCACAGCCCGGGCGCGGCGTGCATCGCGGCGGCGTGCAGCGCCGCGGCCTCGTCGTCCGGCAGGAAGCCCTTGGTGGCGGCCGCCACGGCGAGCAGATCGGGGGTCACAGGGGTCCTCGCTTGTAGAGTGTCGGGCGTCGGAGGGGAGTATCCCCGTCGCGCCCGGGTCGTCAGCACGGGGTCCTCGTCGGGCCCCCGGTCCGGGTGGCCCACCCGGGTGGGAGAGACCTCCGGTCGGGCCGGCGTGCCCAGACCGGAGGAGAGATCTTGCTCGACGTCCCCATGTGGGTGTGGTTCGCGACCGTGGGCGGCCTCCTCGCCGTCATCGTGTTCGACCAGGTCCTGTCGGCCCGCAAGGGCGAGCACGAGTTCTCCCACGCCGAGGCGCTGCGCTGGGTCAGCTTCTACGTCGGCCTGGCTGTGGCCTTCGGGATCGGGCTCTGGGTCGTCGGGGGCTCCAAGGCCGGGACCGAGTTCTTCGCCGGCTACATCACCGAGTACTCGTTGTCGGTCGACAACCTCTTCGTCTTCGTCGTGATCATGGGCGGCTTCGCCGTACCGCGGGTCTACCAGCACAAGGTGCTGGTCTTCGGCATCGCCTTCGCGCTGGTCCTGCGTGGCATCTTCATCGCCTTGGGTGCCGCCGCCATCGACCGCTTCACCTGGGTCTTCTTCCTCTTCGGTGCCTTCCTGGTGCTCACGGCCTACAAGCTGATCACCACGGACGAGGAGGACGAGGCCCACATGGCCAACGGCCGCATGGTGCGGCTGCTCAAGCGGGTCGTCCCCACGAGCGAGGCCTACGACGGCGACAAGCTCACGACGCGCATCGACGGCAAGCGGGTGGCCACGCCGCTGCTGCTGGTCATGGCGGCCATCGGCATGACCGACATGCTCTTCGCCCTCGACTCGATCCCGGCGATCTTCGGCCTCACGCAGGAGGCCTACATCGTCTTCACGGCGAACGCCTTCGCGCTGATGGGCCTGCGGCAGCTGTTCTTCCTGCTCGACGGCATGCTCGACCGCCTGGTGCACCTCTCGCACGGCCTGGCGGTGATCCTGGCCTTCATCGGGGTGAAGCTGGTGCTCCACGCCGCTCACAAGTACGGCGCGGACTGGGCCCCGGACATCGGCATCGGCACCTCGCTGACCGTCATCGTCGTCACGCTCGGCATCACGACGTTCACGTCGCTGCGCGCCACGCGCAAGGCCGCGGCCTGACGCAAGAGGGTCCTTGCGGCCGGGGCGTGGAAACGGTTCCATCCGGGTAGATCGGACAGATCGTCCCGCCCCCGTGAGGATCCGCATGCTGCGTCGCCTGCTGCCCCTGCCCGCTGTCGTGCTCGCCGTCGTGCTGGGCCTCCCCGGTACGGCGGCCGCGCACGAGGAGCGCGAGTCCCAGTTCCCGGACGGGAAGGGCCGCACGCCGGCGTACCGCACGTACGACCAGGCTGCAGCGCAGCTCGTCGTCTGCAAGCCCGACAGCGGCGCGCGGATCGAGCGCATCGCGGACGCGCGGCTGCGTGCCTTCAACAAGCGGCTGCTGGGCCAGTGCCGGTTCCGGCACCTCCAGGCCGCGGTCGACGCGGTCAAGAAGCAGGGCACCAACATCTACGTGCTCCCGGGTCTCTACCGCGAGGAGCCGTCGTGGGACCACCGGTGCACCAAGGGGTACGACGGCGGGGTCGTCGAGTACGACCTGATCGTCTCCTGCGGTGAGGTCATCAACCTGGTGACCGTGGCGGGCGACAGCCCGAAGGACGCCGACCGCCGCTGCGACAACGCGCTCTGCCGGCTGCAGATCGAGGGCACCGGTGCCCGCCCGGAGGACGTGCTGCTCCGTGGCGGGTTCCGGGCCAACGGCGACTGGGTGAAGCACAACGGCATCAAGGCCGACCGCGCCGACGGCTTCTACCTGCGCAACCTCACGGCGGAGCTGTTCAAGGAGAACGCGCTCTACGTCCACGAGACCGACGGCTACGTCCTCGACCGGGTCAACGCCCGGCACAACGACCTCTACGGCATCCTCACCTTCACCTCGGACCACGGGCTGATCACCGACTGCGAGGCGTCCTACAACGGCGACTCGGGCGTCTACCCGGGCTCCGCCGCCGACGTGAACCAGCACCTCACCACGACCGGGCGGCTCCGCCGGTACGCCGTCGAGATCCGGCGCTGCGACACCCACCACAACGCCCTGGGCTTCTCGGGCACCGCCGGCAACTCGGTCTGGTTCCACGACAACCTGGTCCGCGACAACCAGGCCGGCTACGTGACCGACTCCTTCGTCGGCGGCCACCCCGGCATGCCGCAGGACCACGCCTGGCTGGCCAACAACCGGATCTTCCGCAACAACAACAACTACGTCGCCCGCTACGTCCAGAGCGGCATCTGCGACCGGGTCCCGGGCAAGCGGGGCTACGGCAAGGGCACCGTGTGCCCCGTGTTCCCGGTGCCGGTCGGCACCGGCGTGATGATCGCCGGCGGCAACCGCAACCTGGTCGAGAACAACCTGATCTACGACAACTGGCGCCAGGGCGTGATGCTCTTCTGGGTGCCCGCGGCGCTGCGCGGCGAGAACGGCCCGCAGGCGCAGTTCGACACCTCGAACGGCAACCACTTCGTCAACAACCGGCTCGGCCGTCACCCGAAGGGTCTGCGGCAGCCCAACGGAGTGGACTTCTGGTGGGACGAGCAGGGCGTCGGGAACTGCTGGGAGGGCAACGTGCCCTTCACCGGGGCCGTGACGAGCAACGTGCTGCTGCCCACCGGCCTCCCCACCTGCTCCGGGGGCGGCTCGCTGTCGCCGGTCGGCAACGCCGTGAAGTCCGCGACCCTCGTGCCGTGCTCCGAGTACAACCGCGAGGACAACCCCGCGCCCAGCGGCTGCGACTGGTTCGACGACCCGGCCGCGCCGGCCGGGCGCCAGGCCGAGCGGGGAGAGGCACCCCGGGTGACCGGCGCGGGCCTGTCGGCGCTCGGCGACGGAGGCGGCACGGTGCTGACCGACCCGCTGGGCACTGCCGGACCGGCCACCGAGGCCGCGGCCCTCGGCGTGGCCGGGCTGACGCTGCTGGCAGGGGTGGTCGCCGTCCGCCGGCTGCGGAGGCGGCGGACGGCATGACGGCGGAACTGCGGATCGCCCTGCTCGGCGCCGCCATCCTCGGCACGGCCGCGGCGGGGGTGGCAGCCGCCGTACCGGCCACCACGGCGTCCTTCGCCACGGGTCCCACGAGCGCTCGAGGTGGCGCCGCGCTGGTGTCGCTGCCGGGCTACGGGGCCCGCGGGACCGACGTGCTCGACTACCGGGACGGCGCCCAGGTCACGCTGGCGGTGCCGGTGCGCAACACCGGCGGCTTCGAGGTCACCGTCACCGAGGTGGCGCTCGAGCTGGCGCGGCACGACCTGCTCAGCCAGGTGTCCGTCACGCCGGCGCGGTTCTCCCTGGCACCGGGGGAGACGCGCACGGTCGTCGTGGAGGGCGTCCTCGGGAACTGCCGCTACTACCACGAGCGCGAGGTGCGCTCCTACGACGGCGTCCGGGTCGGCTTCGAGACCCTCGGCGGCAGCGGCAGCCGCCACGTGCCGTTCGTCCGGCCGGTCGTGGTGCACAGCCCGATGATCGTCGGCTGCCCTGACCGCAAGCTCGACCGCGAGGCCGTCAACCGCCGCGACGGCTGACGGTCACCAGCCGCGCGCCTCCCACTCGGGCAGGGACGGGCGCTCGGCGCCGAGCGTCGTGTCGGCCCCGTGCCCGGGGTAGACCCAGGTCGAGTCCGGCATCCGGTCGAACAGCTTCTCGGTCACGTCCCGGAACAGGGAGGCGAAGCGGGCTGGGTCCTGCTCGGTGTTGCCCACCCCGCCGGGGAACAGCGAGTCGCCGGACCACAGGTGCCCGCCGTCGCCGGGGTGGTGCAGCGCCACCGAACCGGGGGTGTGGCCGACGAGGGTGATCACGGAAAGCTCCACCTCGCCCACCCGCACCACGTCGCCCTCCCGCAGGAAGCGATCGACGGGGACCGGCAGCTCGCCGGCGTCCGCCGCCGAGGCGAGCACCGTCGCCCCCGTCGCCTCCACGACCTCGGCGAGCGCCTGCCAGTGGTCCCAGTGCCCGTGCGTCTCGACGACGTGCACCAGCCGCCGGCCCCCCAGCAGGTCGAGCAGCACCGGGGCGTCGCCCGCGGCGTCGACCAGCACCACCTCGTCGTCCGGACCGTCGCCGGAAGCAAGCAGGTAGCAGTTGTTGTTGAAGGGGTTGGTGGCGACTTTCGTCACGGTCAGGCCGGGCAGCACCCGGACGTCTGCCGGGCCGCCGACCACCACGTCTCCTGAGTACACGCGACCGACCCTAGACCGAGCGCCCCGGCCGCGGCGACGGAGGCTTGTCAGAGCCCCCGACTAGCATCGAGCAGGCCGGCCAGACCGCCCTCGACACCTCCGAAAAGGCAGCCAGTGGCAGACCGCCTCGTCGTCCGCGGCGCACGCGAGCACAACCTCAAGGACGTCTCGCTGGATCTCCCGCGCGACGCGCTCATCGTCTTCACGGGCCTGTCCGGCAGCGGCAAGTCCAGTCTGGCCTTCGACACGATCTTCGCCGAGGGGCAGCGCCGGTACGTCGAGTCGCTGTCCGCCTACGCCCGCCAGTTCCTCGGCCAGATGGACAAGCCGGACGTCGACTTCATCGAGGGCCTCAGCCCTGCCGTCTCGATCGACCAGAAGTCGACCAACCGCAACCCCCGGTCGACCGTCGGCACGATCACCGAGGTCTACGACTACCTGCGCCTGCTCTTCGCCCGGGCCGGCACGCCCCACTGCCCGCAGTGCGGCCGGGTGATCGCCCGGCAGACGCCGCAGCAGGTCGTCGACCGCGTGCTGGAGCTCGAGGAGGGTTCCCGCTTCCAGGTGCTTGCGCCGGTGATCCGGGAGCGCAAGGGCGAGTACGTCGACCTCTTCGCCGACCTGCAGACCAAGGGCTACAGCCGGGTGCGCGTGGACGGCGTGGTGCACCAGCTCACCGACGTGCCCAAGCTCAAGAAGCAGGAGAAGCACACCATCGAGGTGGTCGTCGACCGCCTCACGGTCAAGGAGTCGGCGAAGCGGCGGCTCACCGACTCGGTGGAGACCGCGCTGCGGCTGGGCAACGGCCTGGTGACGCTCGACTTCGTCGACCTGCCCGAGGACGACCCGCACCGCGAGCGCACCTTCTCGGAGCACCTCGCCTGCCTCGACGACGACCTGTCGTTCGAGGAGCTGGAGCCGCGCTCGTTCTCCTTCAACAGCCCGTTCGGCGCCTGCGTGACCTGCCACGGCCTCGGCACCCGCAAGGAGGTCGACCCGGAGCTGGTCGTCCCCGACCCCGAGCGGACGCTGGGGGAGGGGGCGCTGCACCCCTGGTCCAGCGGCCACAACATCGAGTACTTCGGCCGGCTCCTGACCGCCCTGGGCGACGCCCTGGGGTTCAGCCTCGAGCACCGCTGGCGGGACCTCTCGGCCAAGCAGCAGCAGGCGGTGCTGCACGGGCATGACACCGAGGTGCACGTCCGCTACCGCAACCGCTACGGCCGCGAGCGCAGCTACTACACGTCCTACGAGGGTGTCGTTCCCTTCCTGCAGCGCAAGCACAGCGAAGCCGAGAGCGACACCAGCCGGGAGCGCTACGAGGGCTACATGCGCGAGGTGCCCTGCCCGGACTGCCGCGGCGCCCGCCTCAAGCCCGAGGTGCTCGCGGTGACGCTCGGCGGTCGCTCGATCGCCGACATCGCGGCCATGTCCATCGCCGAGTGCGCCGGGTTCCTGCGCGACCTCGAGCTCGACGAGCGGCAGCGGATGATCGCCGAGCGGGTCCTCAAGGAGGTCAACGCCCGGCTCGGCTTCCTGCTCGACGTGGGCCTCGACTACCTCAGCCTCGACCGCGCCGCGGCGACGCTCGCCGGAGGGGAGGCGCAGCGGATCCGGCTGGCCACCCAGATCGGCTCCGGCCTGGTCGGCGTCCTCTACGTCCTGGACGAGCCCAGCATCGGGCTGCACCAGCGCGACAACCGCCGGCTCATCGAGACGCTGGTCCGGCTGCGCAACCTCGGCAACACGCTGATCGTGGTGGAGCACGACGAGGACACGATCCACACGGCCGACTGGGTCGTCGACATCGGCCCGGGCGCCGGGGAGCACGGCGGCCAGGTGGTCGTCAGCGGCACCGTGCAGGACCTGCTCGCCAGCGAGGACTCGCTCACGGGCGCCTACCTCAGCGGCCGCAAGCAGATCGCCGTCCCCGAGGTTCGCCGACCGCGCGACCCGAAGCGGTCCCTCACCGTCGTGGGCGCCCGCGAGCACAACCTCAAGGGCGTGACCGTCGACATCCCGCTCGGCCAGCTCGTGGCGGTGACGGGCGTGAGCGGGTCGGGCAAGTCGACCCTCATCAACGACATCCTGGCCGCGGTGCTGGTCAACCACCTCAACGGCGCCCGCGAGGTGCCCGGCCGCCACACCCGCGTGACCGGCCTGGACCAGCTCGACAAGGTCGTCCGCGTCGACCAGTCCCCGATCGGCCGCACGCCGCGGTCCAACCCGGCGACCTACACCGGCGTCTTCGACCACATGCGCAAGCTCTTCGCCGAGACCACCGAGGCCAAGGTGCGCGGCTACCTCCCTGGCCGGTTCTCCTTCAACGTGAAGGGCGGGCGCTGCGAGAACTGCGCCGGCGACGGCACGATCAAGATCGAGATGAACTTCCTCCCGGACGTCTACGTGCCGTGCGAGGTCTGCCACGGAGCGCGCTACAACCGCGAGACGCTCGAGGTCCACTTCAAGGGCAAGACCATCGCCGAGGTCCTCGACATGCCGATCGAGGAGGCCGCCGAGTTCTTCGAGGCCGTCCCGGCGATCAGCCGCCACCTCAGGACGCTCGTCGACGTCGGCCTCGGCTACGTCCGGCTCGGCCAGCCGGCGCCCACGCTGTCGGGCGGCGAGGCCCAGCGCGTCAAGCTGGCCTCGGAGCTGCAGAAGCGGCAGACCGGGCGGACGATCTACGTGCTCGACGAGCCGACGACGGGCCTCCACTTCGAGGACATCCGCAAGCTCCTCGTCGTCCTCGGCCGGCTCGTGGACCAGGGCAACACGGTGGTGGTCATCGAGCACAACCTCGACGTGATCAAGACGGCCGACTGGATCATCGACATGGGCCCAGAAGGCGGCTCGGGAGGCGGCACGGTGGTCGCCGAGGGCACGCCGGAGGACGTGGCGGAGGTCGAGGCGTCCCACACCGGGCGCTTCCTGCGCGAGGTCCTCGCCGGCCACCCACCGGTCGCCGCGCCGCCGAAGCCGGCCCGCGCGACCGCCCGGAAGACGGCGACCAAGACGCCGGCGACACGCCGGACGAGGGCCGCCACCGGCTGATCCGCGCCCCGCGGCCCTTCAGACGGGCGCCCTGGCGCGTCGATGAACCTTCCGCACCCCTGCGGCGTCTACGTTCGTGACCACGCAGGCAGACCGGAAGGCGCTCCATGCTCTCGACCGCTGGCCCGCTGTGGCGCGCGCTGGCTCTCGGTGCCGGAGTCGGCGCCGCGATGGCGCTCGTGCTCCCCGCCGTCCCGGCGGCGGCTGCTGCCGCGCCGGTGAGCGACCTCTCGGCGGCGCTCGCCCCCGAGGGCCTGTTGCTGACCTGGACCAACCCCGCCCCCGGTACGCCGATCGTCCGCGACGTCACCGGGGAGGCCGGCCCGGCCTACGACCCGGCCGGCAGCGCGGTGCCCGCCGTCGCGACGACCGGCTGCCCGGTCGAGACCTGCCGCTACGACGACGGGTTCACGAACGAGGCCGGCCGCACCTACGCCGTGTGGGCCACCGAGGACGGCACAGCGGCGACCGCCTCGACCTCGCCGGCCGTGCTGACGGTCGGCCCGCTGCCCGCGGTGCCGACGGCTGCCGAGCTGAGCGTCTCCGCGACCAGCGTCACCTACAACCGCGCCGTGGGCATCACGGGTCGGCTGACGCGCGCCGGGCTGCCCTTCGGGGGCGCGCGGGTCCGCGTCGTGAGCACGATCCTGGGCGCCGGCACCGGCACGATCGCCACGCTCACCACCGAGGTCGACGGGACCGTCCGGACCAGCTACGTCCCGACGCGGTCGCGCACCTACCAGCTCGTCTACGACGGCGATGCGTTCTCGGCGCCCAGCGCCGGCTACCGGCGTACCGTCCGGCTCGCCCCCCGCGTCGTCGTGCGGTTCTCCCCGAGCGTCGCGGAGTGGAAGCAGACCGCCACGCTGAAGGGGGCGGTCGCGCCGGGCTTCCCCGGCGAGGTCGTCGCCGTGCAGCGTTGGACCGGCAGCAGCTGGACCACCGTGGCCCGGCTGGCACTCTCCTCCACGAGCACGTTCTCGCTCGCCACCCGACTGCCCCTCGGGCGCTACTCGTACCGCGCGGTGCTGCCCGCCGGGACCGACCACGGCTCCGGTCTCTCCGCCACGGCCGTTCTCACGGTGACGCCCCGCACGCTCGTGCAGGGCGTCTCGGGCCCGGACGTGCTGGCCCTGGAGAAGAGGCTCGCCACCCTGCGGTACGACGTGGGCAAGGTCGACGGGTCCTTCGACTACGACCTCCGGCACGCGGTCACGGCGTTCCAGAAGGTGGAGCGACTGGCCCGCACCGGGAAGTGGGGCGCCACCGAGCGCGCCCGGGTCGGCGCCCCCCGTGGCTTCACGCCGCGCTACCGGGACGACCGGCTCACCGCCGAGGTCGACGTGACCCGGCAGGTGCTCGTGCTCGTGCGGTCAGGTCGCGTGCTGCGCATCGTCGACGTCTCCACCGGCAGCGAGGGCTACTACTGGCAGGACGGCGTGCGCCACGTCGCGCACACGCCACGCGGGGTCTTCAGCATCAACCGCAAGATCGACGGGGTCCGGGTGAGCGCCCTCGGCGAGCTCTACCGGCCGTCGTACTTCTACCGGGGCTGGGCGATCCACGGTAGCGGGAGCGTGCCCACCTACCCCGCCAGCCACGGCTGCGTGCGCATCACGAACCCGGTCGCGGACCGGCTGTTCACCACGCTGGCCCTCGGCACCCGGGTCGCGGTCTACGACTGAGCGACCGGGGCCGGGTGGCGCTCCCGCGACTAGGCTGGACCGTGTGGCCGACCCGTCGACGTACCGCCCTGCGGCGGGGTCGATCCCGGTGCAGCCGGGCGTCTACCGCTTCCGCGACGAGCACGGCCGGGTGCTGTACGTCGGGAAGGCCAAGAGCCTGCGCAGTCGGCTGTCGTCCTACTTCCAGGACGACCGGCAGCTGCACCCGCGGACCCGGCAGATGGTCACGTCGGCCGCGTCCGTCGACTGGACGGTGGTCGCGAACGAGGTCGAGGCGCTGCAGCTGGAGTACTCCTGGATCAAGGAGTTCGACCCCCGCTTCAACGTCAAGTACCGGGACGACAAGAGCTACCCGTCGCTCGCCGTCACGCTGCACGAGGACGTGCCGCGGCTGCAGGTGATGCGCGGGCCGAAGCGCAAGGGCGTCCGCTACTTCGGCCCCTACTCGCACGCCTGGGCCATCCGCGAGACGCTCGACCTGCTGCTGCGGGTCTTCCCGGCCCGCACCTGCAGCGGTGGCGTCTTCAAGCGCGCCGGCCAGGTCGGCCGTCCCTGCCTGCTGGGCTACATCGGCAAGTGCTCGGCGCCCTGCGTGGGCCGGGTCACGGTCGAGGAGCACCGCCGGATCGTGGACGACTTCTGCGACTTCATGGCCGGCTCCACGACGCGGTTCGTCAAGCGGCTGGAGCGCGAGATGGCCGAGGCCGCCGCCGCCCAGCAGTACGAGCGGGCCGCGCGGCTGCGCGACGACCTGACGGCGGTACGCCGAGCCCTGGAGAAGCAGACCGTCGTGCTGCCCGAGGGGACCGACGCCGACGTGATCGCCCTGGTCGAGGACCCCCTGGAGGCCGCCGTCCAGGTGTTCCACGTGCGCGGCGGGCGGGTCCGCGGGCAGCACGGGTACGTCGTCGACAAGGTCGACGAGGTCACGACGGGCGAGCTGGTCGGGCAGTTCCTCGTCCAGGTCTACGGCTCCGACGACGAGGAGTACGGCGGCACGGCCCCCGACGTCCCTCGCGAGGTGCTCGTGCCGGCCCTGCCACCCGACGCGGCGGAGGTGGAGGAGTGGCTGCGGAGCCTGCGCGGCCGCAACGTGCACCTGCGCGTGCCCCGGCGGGGCGACAAGCGGGCGCTGATGGAGACGGTCGAGCGCAACGCCCAGCAGGCCTTCGGGCTGCACAAGACCAAGCGGGCCAGCGACCTGACGGCGCGGTCGCGCGCGCTCGGTGAGATCCAGGAGGCCCTCGGGCTCGAGGACGCACCCCTCCGGATCGAGTGCTTCGACGTCTCCAACCTGCAGGGCACCGACGTCGTGGCCAGCATGGTGGTGTTCGAGGACGGCCTGCCGCGCAAGGCGGAGTACCGGCGGTTCGCGGTCCGCGGCCACGACGGCACCGACGACGTCGCCGCGATGCACGAGGTGCTGACCCGGCGGTTCAGCCGCTACCGCGACGAGGCGGCCCGGCCCGACGCGGAGGACGACGGCCGGCCGAGGCGCTTCGCGTACCCCCCGAACCTGGTGGTGGTCGACGGCGGGGCGCCGCAGGTCGCCGCGGCACAGCGGGCGCTCGACGACCTCGGCATCCCCGACGTCGCCGTCTGCGGGCTGGCCAAGCGGCTGGAGGAGGTGTGGCTCCCGGACGAGGAGGACCCGGTGGTGCTGCCGCGGACGTCCGAAGGCCTCTACCTGCTGCAGCGGGTCCGCGACGAGGCGCACCGCTTCGCGATCGCGTACCACCGCCAGAAGCGCTCGCGGACCATGACCGCCTCGGAGCTCGACGGGGTCGCGGGCCTGGGCGAGACGAGGAGGAAGGCGTTGCTGCGACACTTCGGGTCGCTCAAGCGGCTCCGGGCCGCCACGGTCGAGGAGGTGATGGAGGTGCCGGGTGTCGGTCGGCGTACCGCCGAGGCGGTCGTTGCCGCGCTCGCGGGCCCTGCGGAGGCCGTCGCCTTCGACCCGGTGACCGGCGAGGTCGTGGGCTCATGAGCGTCGAGCTGGTCGTGGTGACGGGCCTGTCCGGGGCCGGGCGCTCGACGGCCGCCAAGTGCCTGGAGGACCTGGGCTGGTTCGTCGTCGACAACCTGCCGCCTGCGCTGCTCGGCACGATGGTGGACCTGGGTGAGCGGTCGCACGGCGAGGTGGGCCGGATCGCGGTCGTCGCGGACGTCCGGTCCCGCGCCTTCTTCTCGGACCTGCGGGCCTCGCTCGAGGAGATCGACGACCGCGACGCCCGGGTGCGCATCGTCTTCCTGGAGGCGTCCGACGAGGCGCTGGTACGCCGGTTCGAGAGCAGCCGGCGACCCCACCCGCTGCAGGAGGAGGGGCGGCTGGCCGACGGGATCGCCGCTGAGCGGGAGCTGCTGCGCGACCTGCGCGGCGAGGCGGACCTGGTCCTCGACACCAGCGTGCTCAACGTCCACGAGCTGCGCACCAAGGTGGCGGCCGCCTTCGGCGACGAGGGGTCCTCGGCCCGGGTGGCCCTGACCCTGATCTCCTTCGGTTACAAGTACGGGCTGCCCGTGGACGCCGACCTCGTGGTCGACTGCCGCTTCCTGCCGAACCCGCACTGGGTCGAGGAGCTGCGGCCGCACACCGGCAAGGACGCGGCCGTCCGCGACTACGTGCTGGCGCAGCCGGCCGCCGGCGAGTTCCTCGAGCGGTACGAGGGGGTGCTCCGGCTGCTGCTCGAGGGCTACGAGCGCGAGGGCAAGCGCTACGTGCTGCTCGCGGTGGGCTGCACCGGAGGCAAGCACCGCAGCGTCGCCATGGCGGAGGAGCTGGCCCGGCGGATGGCCGGCCCGGCGCTCGACGTGCAGGTGCTGCACCGCGACCTGGGGCGCGAGTGACGAGGCGCCCGCGCGTGGTCGCGCTGGGCGGCGGGCACGGCCTGGCGGCGAGCCTCTCGGCGCTGGCCCGCCTCGACGCCGAGCTGACCGCAGTCGTCACGGTCGCTGACGACGGCGGGTCCAGCGGACGGCTGCGGCACGAGCTCGGGGCCGTCCCGCCGGGCGACCTCCGGATGGCCCTGGCCGCCCTCGCCGAGCGGGACGAGTGGGGAGCGCTCTGGGAGCGGCTGCTGCAGCACCGCTTCCCCGGCAACGGCCCGTTGGGTGGCCACGCGGTCGGAAACCTGGTGCTCACGGGCCTCGAGCAGGTGACCGGTGGCATCGTGCCCGCGCTCGACGCGGTCGGCCGGCTCGTGGGCGCACGCGGCCGCGTGCTGCCGGCGAGCCCGGTGCCGCTGGAGATCGTGGCGGACGTCGCGGGCCTCGACCCGGCCGACCCCGCGGCGACCACCGAGGTCGTGGGCCAGGTGGCCGTCGCCCGGACCGCCGGCACGGTCTGCGCGCTCCGCGTGCGTCCCACCGACCCCCCGCCGTGCGAGGAGGCGGTGCAGGCGGTCCACGAGGCCGACGTGGTCGTGCTCGGCCCCGGCTCGTGGTTCACCAGCGTGCTGCCGCACCTGCTGGTTCCCGAGCTCAAGGACGCGCTGGTGAAGACGGCGGCCTGCCGCGTCGTCACCGTGAACCTCGCGCCGCAGCCCGGGGAGACCGACGGCTGGTCGCCGGAGGCGCATCTCGAGGCCCTGGCAGCGCACGCGCCCGACGTGGTGCCGGACGTCGTGCTGGCCGACCGCGACGCGGTGGTGGACAGCCGTGGTCTGATGTCCTCCGTGCAGGCCTTGGGGGGAAGGCTCGTGCTCGAGGCGGTGGCGGTCGGCGACGGTACGCCGCGCCACGACCCCGGGCTCCTAGCCCTGGCCTACGCGGCCATCCTGGACGTGGAGCTGAAGGGGAGGACGGCATGGCGATGACCGGCGCCGTGAAGGACGAGCTCTCGCGCGTGGCGGTCGTGAAGCCGTGCTGCCGCAAGGCGGAGATGGCAGCCCTGCTGCGCTTCGCCGGGGGCCTGCACCTGGTAGCCGGCAGCGTCGTGGTGGAGGCCGACCTCGACGCGGGCAGCACCGCCCGCCGGCTGCGCAAGGAGATCGCCGAGGTCTACGGGCACGCCAGCGACGTCCACGTGGTGGCGCCCGGTGGCCTCCGCAAGGGGAACCGCTGGGTCGTCAGGGTCACCAAGGACGGCGAGGGGCTGGCCCGGCAGACGGGGCTCCTCGACAACGCCGGACGGCCGGTGCGGGGCCTGCCGCCCGCCGTCGTCAGTGGCGGCACCTGCGACGCCGCGGCCGCGTGGCGCGGTGCCTTCCTGGCGCACGGCTCGCTCACCGAGCCCGGCCGCTCCAGCTCGCTCGAGGTGAGCTGCCCCGGGCCCGAGGCTGCGCTCGCCCTGGTCGGTGCGGCCCGGCGGCTGGGCGTGCAGGCCAAGGCGCGTGAGGTGCGCGGCGTGGATCGGGTGGTGGTCCGCGACGGCGACGCCATCGCGGCGCTCTTGACCCAACTCGGCGCCCACGAGGCCCTCATGGCGTGGGAGGACCGCCGGATGCGCCGCGAGGTCCGTGCGACCGCCAACCGGCTGGCCAACTTCGACGACGCCAACCTCCGGCGCTCCGCCCGTGCCGCGGTGGCAGCGGGGGCCCGCGTCGCCCGCGCGCTGGAGATCCTCGGCGAGGACGCCCCCGACCACCTGCTGAGCGCGGGTCGGCTGCGCATGGAGCACGCGAACGCCTCGCTGGAGGAGCTCGGCGCGCTCGCCGCCCCCCCCATGACGAAGGACGCCGTGGCCGGCCGGATCCGGCGGCTGCTGGCCATGGCGGACAAGCGGGCGAGCGACCTCGGGATCCCCGGCACCGAGGCGAACGTGACCGCCGACATGCTCGCCCCCTGACCGCTCCTGCAGCCGTCTGCATAGCTCGCCCCGCAACGGGCACGAGGGCAGGGACAGGGCGCTCGAGGTGGTGTGTAGCCTCGGGCTTGCTGGATCACGCAGCCCCAGGCTGCGAGCACGGAACTGCACCTACACGTCGTACCGAGGAGCACCAGGTGACCGTCCGCGTCGGCATCAACGGCTTCGGCCGCATCGGCCGCAACTTCTTCCGCGCAGTGCTGGCCTCCGGGGCCGACATCGAGATCGTGGGCGCCAACGACCTCACCGACAACAAGACCCTGGCCCATCTGCTCAAGTACGACTCGATCCTCGGCCGGCTCGGCGACGTGACCTACACGGGCGACGCCATCTCGGTCGGGGGCAAGTCCTTCCGCGCCTTCGAGGAGCGCGACCCGGCGAACCTGCCGTGGGGCGAGATCGGCGCCGACATCGTCATCGAGTCGACCGGCTTCTTCACCGACGCCACCAAGGCCAAGGCGCACCTCGACGCCGGTGCCAAGAAGGTGATCATCTCCGCGCCCGCCAAGAACGAGGACCTGACCCTGGTCATGGGCGTCAACGACGGCCAGTACGACCCGGCCGCCCACCACGTCATCTCGAACGCCTCCTGCACCACGAACTGCCTCGCGCCGATGGCCAAGGCGATCGACGACGAGTTCTCGATCGTCAAGGGCCTGATGACGACCATCCACGCCTACACGCAGGACCAGAACCTGCAGGACGGCCCGCACAAGGACCTCCGCCGGGCGCGCGCGGCCGCGCTCAACATCGTTCCCACCAGCACGGGCGCGGCCAAGGCGATCGGCCTGGTCCTGCCCCAGCTCAAGGGCAAGCTCGACGGCTACGCGCTCCGGGTCCCGATCCCGACCGGCTCCGCCACCGACCTGACCATCGAGGTCGGTCGCGAGACCACCGTCGAGGAGGTCAACGCGGCCGTGCGCGCCGCGGCCGAGGGGCAGATGAAGGGCTTCCTGCGCTACACCGAGGACGAGATCGTCTCGAGCGACATCGTGACCGACCCCGCGTCCTGCATCTTCGACGCCGGGCTGACGAAGGTGAACGGCAACCAGGTGAAGGTCGTCGGCTGGTACGACAACGAGTGGGGCTACTCCAACCGCCTCGTCGACCTGGTCCAGCTGGTGGGCAACCGCCTGTGAGGCTGGCGGACGACCTGGACGTCAAGGGGAGGCGGGTCCTCGTCCGGTCGGACCTGAACGTCCCGCTCGACGGCACGACCATCACGGACGACGGCCGCATCCGCGCGTCGCTCCCGCTCATCCGCAGCCTGGCGGAGCGCGGTGCCAAGGTCGTGGTCACCGCGCACCTGGGTCGTCCCAAGGGCCAGTCCGACCCGAAGTACAGCCTGGCCCCCGTGGCCAAGCGGCTCGAGGAGCTGCTCGGCCGCCCGGTGCGGCTCACCCGTGACGTGGCCGGCCCCGACACCCGGTCCTCCGTGGCCGAGCTGAACGACGGCGGCGTGGTGCTGGTCGAGAACGTCCGCTTCGAGGCGGCGGAGACGTCCAAGGACGAGGCGGAGCGGGGCGCCTTCGCGGACCGGCTCGCCGCCCTGGCCGACCTCTACGTCGACGACGCCTTCGGTGCCGTCCACCGCAAGCACGCCAGCGTGTACGACGTGGCGACCCGGCTCCCGCACGCAGCCGGCCCCCTGGTCGCGGCGGAGGTCGACGTGCTGCGCCGGCTGGAGGTCGACCCGGAGCGCCCCTACGTCGTCGTCCTGGGCGGCTCGAAGGTGTCCGACAAGATCAAGGTCATCGAGGCGCTGCTGCCCAAGGTCGACCGGCTGCTCGTCGGCGGCGGGATGTGCTTCACCTTCCTCAAGGCACAGGGCCACGGCATCGGCACCAGCCTGCTCGAGACCGAGCTGCTCGACCAGTGCCGGGAGCTGCTCGCCAGCGGCAAGGTCGTGCTGCCGGTGGACGTCGTGGCGGCCACCGCCTTCAGCGCAGACGCGGAGCAGTCTGTGGTCCCGGTCGACGCGATCCCGGACGACCGGATGGGCCTCGACATCGGGCCGCGCTCGGTGGAGCTGTTCCGCGAGTCGCTCGCCGGTGCCCGGACCGTCTTCTGGAACGGCCCGATGGGCGTGTTCGAGCTGGCACCGTACGCCGAGGGCACCCGAGGGGTCGCCGAGGCGATCGCCTCGCTCCGGGGCCTGACGGTCGTCGGCGGCGGTGACAGCGCTGCCGCCGTGCGCGCGCTCGGCATCGACGAGTCCCGCTTCACCCACATCAGCACCGGGGGAGGGGCGTCCCTCGAGCACCTCGAGGGCAAGGAGCTCCCGGGCCTGTCCGTCCTGGAGGAGTAGCACCTTGGCACGCATGCCGCTGATGGCCGGCAACTGGAAGATGAACCTCAACCACCTCGAGGCCATCGCGCTCGTCCAGAAGCTCGCTTTCTCCCTCGACGACAAGGACTTCGACCGGGTCGAGGCGGTGGTACTGCCCCCGTTCGTCGACCTGCGCAGCGTCCAGACGCTCGTGGACGGCGACAAGCTCAGGATCGGGTACGGCGGCCAGGACCTGTCGCCCCACGACAGCGGCGCGCACACGGGTGACACCAGCGGTGCCATGCTCAAGGCGCTCGGGTGCACCTACGTGGTGGTCGGGCACTCGGAGCGGCGCACCGACCACGGCGAGACCGACGAGGTGGTCAGGCTCAAGGTGCTGGCGGCCGGCCGGCACGGCCTGGTCCCGATCCTGTGCGTGGGCGAGCCGCTGGAGGTCCGCAAGGCCGGCATCCACGTCTCTCACTGCGTGGAGCAGCTCAAGGCGGCGCTCGTCGACGTACCGGGAGCGGTGCTCGGCACGCTCGTGGTCGCCTACGAGCCGGTCTGGGCCATCGGCACCGGCGAGGTGGCGACGCCAGAGGACGCGCAGGAGGTCTGCGCGGCCCTCCGCGGCGCCCTTGCGGAGGTTGCCGGCGGGGGAGTCGCGGACGCTGTCCGCATCCTCTACGGCGGCTCGGTCAAGTCGTCCAACGTGGCAGCCATCATGGCGCAGCCCGACGTGGACGGGGCCCTCGTCGGCGGCGCGTCGCTCGACGCCGCGGAGTTCGCGGCGATCGTCCGCTATCCCACGCAGTGAGACACCCCCGGCAGTGACCGCGATGGTCACCGCTTGGTCACGATCGTGATTCGAGGCGGTGACCGTCCTTCCCTCGCGGGAATGCGCGGTTCTAGAGTCCCGCCACAGCCCCGTGACAGGGCTCACCGCCCCCGCACGGCCCACGAGGCCGTGATGCGGGCGGCGACGCCCAGCCACCTGTCGAGTTCGGAGAAGAGACCTTCGTGACGGCTCCCGTCGAGACCGACCGCACGGCCACCGAGACGTCGACCGGTGGCGGCAGGGCCGGCACGACCATCGAAGGCCGCTCGCTCGGCCAGATCGCGTGGATGCGGCTCAAGCGTGACCGGGTCGCCATCGCCGGCGCGGTGTTCGTGATCTTCCTCTTCCTCGTGGCCATCTTCGCGCCGTTCATCGCCAACCACCACCCGAACGACTTCAACTCGGACCTCATCGACAAGAGCACCGGTGGCCTGCCCCAGGGCTCGTTCGGCGGCGTCTCCGCCGACCACTGGCTCGGCGTGGAGCCGGTCAACGGCCGGGACCTCTTCTCACGGGTCGTCTACGGCGCCCGCATCTCGCTCCTGATCGCCATCCCCGCGACCCTGATCTCGGTCGCCATCGGCGCGGTCGCGGGCATCACCGCCGGCTACTTCGGCGGCAAGGTGGACAACGCCATCAGCCGCGTCATGGACGTGCTGCTCGCCTTCCCGATCCTCGTCTTCTCGATCGCGCTCATCGCCGTGGCCGAGAACGTGAACCGCATCCTGATGCTGATCGTGGTCATCGGCTTCTTCGGCTGGCCCTACATCGGCCGCATCATCCGCGGGCAGACGCTGTCGCTCCGGGAGCGGGAGTTCATCGACGCCGCGCGCAGCCTCGGCGCCAGCAACGGCCACATCATCTTCAAGCAGCTGCTGCCGAACCTGTTCGCGCCGCTGCTGGTCTACGCGACGCTGATCATCCCGACCAACATCCTGTCGGAGGCTGCGCTGTCCTACCTGGGCGTCGGCGTGAAGCTCCCGACGGCGTCCTGGGGCCAGATGCTCTCCAGCGCCGTCCAGTGGTCGACCGCCGACCCCATGTTCATGGCGGTGCCGGGAACGGCGCTGTTCATCACCGTGCTGGCCTTCAACCTCCTGGGTGACGGCCTGCGCGACGCACTCGACCCACGCGCCGGCCGCTGACCCTGCCGACGCACGGACGGGCGCAGCGCCCCCCGGCTGCGCAAGACGCAACACCACGACTTCCGTCGACACGGGTCGACGGGGGACCTGCTCGCCGAGGCGGCGAGAGGAAGAAGGGAGAGCGGATGTCGCTCAACAAGAAGGGCTTGCGACTCGGTACCGCCGTCGTCGCACTGTCCCTGCTGGCCACCGCCTGCGGTGGCGACGACGACGGTGGCGACAACAACGCCACCGGGGACGGCACCAAGGGCGGAACGCTCAACGTCCTGCTGGCCGCGGACTTCGAGCACCTGGACCCGCAGCGCAACTACGTGTCCTCTGCCCTCAACTTCGGCCGCCTCGTCTACCGGCAGCTGACGACCTACAAGTCGAAGCCGGGCGCCGAGGGCTCCGAGCTCGCCCCCGACCTCGCGACCGACCTGGGCAAGGCGTCGGACAACGCCAAGACCTGGACGTTCACGCTGAAGGACGACCTCAAGTACGAGGACGGCACGCCCATCACCGCGCAGGACGTCAAGTACGGCGTCGAGCGCTCGATGAGCCCGCTCATCGACTCGGGGCCGCAGTACGCGAAGCAGTACCTCCAGGGTGGCAAGGACTACGAGGGCCCGTACGGCGGCAAGGGGCTCGCCTCCATCGAGACGCCGGACGCGAAGACCATCGTCTTCAAGCTGAACGCGCCCCACGGCGACTTCCCCTACACGGTCTCGCTGCCGACGTTCTCGCCGGTGCCCAAGGCCAAGGACACGAAGGTCAACTACGACAACCGCCCGTTCTCGAGCGGCCCGTACAAGATCGACAGCTACGTGCGCGGCAAGAGCATGACGCTCTCCCGCAACACGAACTGGGGCCAGGACGACGTCCGCGCCGCGCTGCCGGACAACATCAAGGTCACGATGGGTCTCGACCCGAACATCATCGACCAGCGCATCATCAACTCCGGTGGTGAGGACGCCAACGCCGTCCAGCTCGACTCCTCGGTGCAGCCGCCGAACGTGGCGACCGTGAAGAGCCGCGCGGACGTCAAGGACCGGTCCCTCACGGGCACCACCGGCTTCCTGCGCTACATCGCGATGAACACCACCAAGGGCCCGCTGAAGAACGTCAAGGTCCGCCAGGCGCTGTCCTACGCGATCAACAAGATCGACCAGCAGACGGCCCGTGGCGGCCCCGACGCCGCCGGTGACCCGGCCACGACGATCCTGGTGCCCGGTGTCCAGGGCCACAAGGAGTTCAGCGCCTACGCCGAGCCCGAGGGTGACGTCACCAAGGCCAAGCAGCTCCTCGCCGAGGCGGGTTACCCGACCGGTTTCAGCGCGACGCTGCAGACGACGACCACGCCGAAGGGCCAGGCGCAGGCGCAGGCCTTCCAGCAGTCGATGCAGAAGGTCGGCGTCAAGATCAACATCGCCGCCATCGACCAGAGCGTCTACTACTCGACGATCGGCGACATCAAGAAGGAGCCGGAGTTCGTCATCGCCGCGTGGGGTCCGGACTGGCCGGCCGCCAGCACGGTCATCCCGCCGCTGTTCGACGGGCGCCAGATCGTCCCGACGGGCAACCAGAACTTCTCGCAGCTCAACGTCCCCGAGATCAACGAGGAGATGGACCGCATCTCGTCGCTGACCGACCTGGACGAGGCCGCCAAGGCCTGGGGCGACCTGGACGAGAAGATCATGAAGGAGCAGGCGCCGATCTTCCCGCTGCTCTACGACAAGGCGATCTTCATCGTCGGCAAGAACGTGACGGGTGCCTTCATGCACTCCTTCTACGGCCAGCCCGACATGGCGGCCCTGGGCGTGAAGTCCTAGTCACGGCCTGATCGCAGCAACACCGCACGACAGCAAGCACGACAGCACAGCATGAGGCACGCCCCCTGCCTCCCCGGGAAACCGGGGAGGCAGGGTGCCGCCGAGGCTCCGACCGGCAGCACAGCGCCGGAGCCCTGACGGCACCCTGGTCCCAGGGCCACACCAGACCGGGAGTCCCCACAGGGACCGCGAGGCAGGAAGCAGGTGAGAGGCGCCGACCCGGCGCCCGGCCATGATCCGCTACATCATCCGCCGGCTCATCGGCGTCGCCGCGATCCTCGTCGTGATCAGCATCATCACGTTCGGCATCTTCGCGGTCTTCCCGGCGAACCCCGCTCTGAAGGCCTGCGGCAAGAGCTGCACCGAGGAGCGGCTGGCCGAGATCGAGGAGAAGCTCGGCCTGGACAAGCCGGTCTTCCCGGTCGGTTGGGAGGGCTGGCACCCGACCTTCCACCTGAGCCCGGACGACAGCCAGTACGGCGCGTTCGCCAAGGGCGTCGTGGTCGGGCGCGAGTACTACGGCGGCGGCTCGACCGACAGCTGCGGGAGGCCGTGCCTGGGCTACTCGTTCTCGAACGCCCAGCCCGTGTGGGAGACGATCAAGAGCCGCTTCCCGGTGACCCTCAGCATCGCCATCGGCGCCGCCGTCATCTGGCTGGTCGTCGGCGTGAGCATCGGCATCATCTCCGCGCTGCGCAAGGGCACTGCGGTCGACCGCAGCGCGATGGGACTGGCGCTCGCGGGCGTCTCGCTGCCGTCCTACTTCACCGCGCTGCTCGCCCTCTACTTCGTCTGCTACAAGTTCCGGCTCATGGACTACCCGGGCTACATCCCCTTCACGGACTCACCGCTGGAGTGGGCCAAGAACCTGATCCTGCCCTGGCTCACGCTGGCCTTCCTGTTCGCCGCGCTCTACGCCCGGCTGACCCGGGCCAACATGCTGGAGACGATGGGCGAGGACTACATCCGGACCGCGCGCGCCAAGGGGCTCCCCGAGAGCAAGGTCATCGCCAAGCACGGCCTGCGTGCCGCCCTGACCCCGCTCGTCACGATCTTCGGCCTCGACCTCGGCGGTCTCATGGGCGGTGCCATCCTCACGGAGAGCGTCTACGGCATGCCCGGCGTGGGCAAGCTGGCGCTCGAGGCGATCACTGCCGCGGACCTGCCAACGATCCTGGGCGTGACCCTGTTCGCCGCCTTCTTCATCATCATGGCCAACCTCGTCGTCGACGTGCTCTACGCGTTCGTCGACCCCAAGGTCCAGTACTCGTGACCGGCCGGCACCGCCCCGCGTCCGCCCGCACCCACAGCAAGGACACCCCGTGACTCTCAGCCTGGACCAGGGCACCGAGGCCCCCCGGCCCGCGCCGACCTCCTTCCTCGAGGTGCGCGACCTGTCGATCCACTTCCCCACGGACGACGGCCTCGTCAAGGCGGTGGACGGACTGTCCTTCACGCTCGACAAGGGCAAGACCCTGGGCATCGTCGGCGAGTCCGGCTCGGGCAAGTCGGTGACGAGCCTCGGCATCCTGGGGCTGCACAAGGGGACCCGGGCCCGGCTGGGCGGCGAGGTGTGGCTCGACGGGCAGGAGCTCATCGGCGCCACCAAGGAGGAGGTGCGCAAGCTCCGCGGCCGGCAGATGGCGATGATCTTCCAGGACCCGCTGTCCGCGCTGCACCCCTACTACACGGTCGGCGCGCAGATCGCCGAGGCCTACCTGATCCACAACGACGTCTCGAAGAAGCAGGCCCGGGCCCGCGCGATCGAGATGCTCGACCGCGTGGGCATCCCGGGCCCGGACAAGCGCGTCGACGACTACCCGCACCAGTTCTCGGGCGGCATGCGTCAGCGCGCCATGATCGCCATGGCGCTGTCCTGCAACCCGGAGCTGCTCATCGCCGACGAGCCGACCACGGCGCTCGACGTGACGGTGCAGGCGCAGATCCTCGACCTGATGCGCGACCTCCAGAAGGAGTTCGGGTCCGCGATCATCATGATCACCCACGACCTCGGGGTGGTCGCCGAGTTCGCCGACGACATCCTCGTCATGTACGCCGGCAAGGGCGTGGAGTACGGGGGCGTCGATGACGTGTTCTACCGGCCCGAGATGCCCTACACCTGGGGCTTGCTCTCCTCGGTGACCCGGCTGGACCGGGCGCGCGAGGAGCGGTTGCGCCCCATCGCCGGCTCACCGCCGAGCCTCATCAACGTGCCGAGCGGCTGCCCGTTCCACCCGCGCTGCCCGTACGTGGACCGCGTGCCGGGTGACCGGTGCAGCACCGAGACGCCGCTGCTCCTGCCCGCGCGGGCGGGCCAGCTGGTCCGGTGCCACATCCCCTCCGAGGAGCGGACGCAGGTCTTCCACGACGTCGTGGCGCCGGCGCTGTGACCGCCGCCCCGTCCGCCGCCGGCACCTCCGCCGCACACTTGACCCTGGAGCCGTCCGCATGACCGTCCTCGACGAGAGCGCGCTGAGCCCGCAGAGCCCGACGCAGGCGCCGCTGCTGCAGGTCGAGAACCTGCGCAAGCACTTCCCGGTCACGCGCGGCATCGTCTTCCGCAAGCAAGTCGGCGCCGTGAAGGCGGTCGACGGGCTCACCTTCCAGGTCGCCAAGGGCGAGACGCTGGGCCTGGTGGGGGAGACGGGCTGCGGCAAGTCCACCACCGGGCGGCTGCTCACGCGGCTCCTGGAGCCCAGCGAGGGCACCATCACCTTCGACGGCCGCGACATCACGCACCTGTCCCGGCACGACATGCGGCCGCTGCGCCGGGACATCCAGATCATCTTCCAGGACCCCTACAGCTCCCTCAACCCGCGCCACACCATCGGGACGATCGTGGGCGCACCGTTCGAGCTGCAGAAGGTCCAGACCCCGCAGGGCACCAAGAAGGCCGTCCAGGACCTGCTCGCGCTCGTCGGCCTCAACCCCGAGCACTACAACCGCTACCCGCACGAGTTCTCGGGTGGGCAGCGTCAGCGCATCGGCATCGCCCGGGCGCTGGCGCTCCGGCCGAAGATGATCGTCTGCGACGAGCCGGTGTCGGCGCTCGACGTCTCGATCCAGGCCCAGGTCATCAACCTGCTGGAGGACCTGCAGGACGAGTTCGACCTGACCTACGTGTTCATCGCCCACGACCTGTCCGTCGTGCGCCACATCTCCGACCGGGTGGCGGTCATGTACCTCGGCAAGATCGTCGAGGTGGGGGACCGCATCTCGCTCTACGAGCAGCCGATGCACCCCTACACGCACGCCCTCCTCTCCGCCGTACCGGTGCCGGACCCGCACAAGGAGAAGGAGCGGGAGCGTATCCTTCTCCAGGGCGACGTACCCAGTCCGCTGAACCCGCCGCCCGCGTGCCGCTTCAGCACCCGCTGCTGGAAGGCGCAGGCCATCTGCAAGCAGGTCGAGCCGCCCCTGGTCGAGCTCACCCCCGGCCACGAGGTGGCCTGCCACTTCCCCGAGGAGCGCGTGATCGTCTGATGATCGGCTTCCTGTCCTTCCTCCTGGTCCTCACCAGCGTCCTGCTCGTCGTCCTCG
>Ga0190269_10000377_pt1 | contig 23798 bp, 18 predicted proteins | sample Popmic249IS_FD_133749 | JGI IMG/M metagenome (GOLD analysis project Ga0190269, IMG submission 133749) | Populus adjacent soil microbial communities from riparian zone of Blue River, Arizona, USA - 249 IS | ecosystem: Environmental > Terrestrial > Soil > Riparian zone | place: USA: Arizona... | reverse complement strand
GAGACAGCAGCGATACGCGAGCCAGGAAACGGCAAGTCCCCCGCGCGCGGATCACTCGCACGCGGGACGTACGAACCGTGCCAACGCCAGCCAGCGCAAATCCGCGTTGGCGCGGTGCGTCCAGGCACGTGTGCGCGCCGAACGAAACGGCTCGAAGCTCCAACGCGACCGGCGCATCTGCACACGTGCCGTGTCCCGCGTGCGAGTGATCCGCGCGCGGGGGACGTAAGCGAAGCACGAGCTACACACAGCCCCACGTCCAGCCTGCGCAAAACTAAATTCTCAATCCCAGTCGTACCCACCGCGGAGCTCGACAGGCAAAGCATCGAACGCGCGCTCCATCTCCTCCGCGCTAAACGCCCGAGGCACCTTCAACGTAAACACCAGCTGACTCTTCTTGAAACCTTTGCTGTGACTCAGCACCTGACAACCAGCCTGCGTCAGCACACCTTTGTAAGCATCCGCAGCGCGCCCCCAATGCGCCTGGTCCACGCCCGCAACAACCAGCCGCTCCACGCGCACAGACTCCAACACATAGATCATCAACCAAAAGTATACAGTAGCAAGCGCCGCCACCAGCTGCAGACCGAGCCCCCAGCACAGCCCGACCAGCGTGCCCATGATCGTATGCCCGGTAGCCTTTGACTCACCGGTGTTCGTGCGAAAGCGCATCAGGCCACCGATGCCAAAGATCACGAACGCCATCGAAGGCGCGACCGTACAGATGATCGCGATCAGCGCCCCCACCGCCGAGTAGAACACCACCGTCTTACGCTGCTCGACATCGTCGCGCGTGATCGGCCGACCCCACTGCACAGGGTGATAGGCCAACACCAAGCCAGAAATTGTCGCTGTCAGCAGCACCAACGCTGCGTGCAGATACTGATCGGGATGAGCGAACGCGTCCCAGCCGGGGCCCAGACCGATGCGTTCCATCCCACCGAAGTTACCCATCCCGGCAAATTACCATAGCCGCGGCGTGGATATGGTTGCCCATTGTTTCAGCCGAGCGATTCCACGCGGGTCGCGAGCCGGCGCGCCAGCGCGTGGAAGTCGCTGTCGGGATCGACGTAGCGGACCGCAGGGGTCAACGTCCCCGGCTGGATCAGCTTATCGAACGGGATAAAGCGCAGATCGAGCTGCCCCGACACGCTTACCATGTGCCCGTCCAAACCTTCATCCACCAGCGCGCGGTACGCACCCATCCCGAGCTGACTGCCGAGCAGCACATCGAAGGCATGCGGCGCAGCACAGCGCGACTCGTAGCCGATCTGCACGCCGGTCACTTTGACGCTGCGCCCCGTCTGTTCTTTGTAGCGCTGAGACACCCGACCGGAAAGCACACGTCCGAAGTCGAAGCTGCTGAACGAGATGTGCCCGTACGCATCACGTGGCAAGTGCTTCACCTCGCGGTCCGGGAGCAGCTCAGCCAGACCTTCAGCCAGCACCACCACCCCGTAGCGCTTGCCGCGCGCTTCGCGCGTCGTGATCAGCTCCACTAGCACGTTCACCAGCGCGTCGGGATCGAGCTTGCCGTCCTTGTCTCGTAGCACGCCTTGCACATCTTCGACGCCGAGCGTCAGGTGTGCTTCACCCGCGATCCCCACGCCGTACGCGAGCCAGCCGGCGCGTCGGCCCATCGTCGACACGAGATAGTAGCCTCCCGTGGCGATCGCATCCGCGCGCAAGTTGAGCAGCTCTTTCGCCATCACATCCACCGCCGTGAAGAAGCCGAACGTGAAGTCGATGCCCGCGTAGTCGTTGTCGATGGTCTTTGGCAAATGCACGATGCGCACGCGGCGCGCTCTCGCAGGCAAGCCCTGCTGGTAACGGTACAGCAGGTTTGCGGTACGCAGCGTTCCGTCGCCGCCGATCGAGATCAATCCATCCAACTCGAGGTCGAGCAGCGACTGGTACACACGCGCGAGCCCAGCCGTCTTTGTCGTGTCCTCGAGATCGCTGACCTCATTGACTTCGCGGCCGGGATTTACGCGCGCAGTGCCCAACCACACGCCGCGCGCATTGCGCATGCCGCGCAGGTCCGCATCCTGCATCAGCCGAAAGTCCACGTTTTCTTGCAGCGCTGTGCCCGCTGGACGATCGTGAAGGCCGGTGTAGCCGCGTAAGATACCGACGACCTCTGTGCCTGCGCGTCGAAACGCGCTGCCAGCGGCGGCGATCACAGCGTTGGCCCCGGGGGCGGGCCCGCCGGAGAAGATCATGCCGACCCGACCAAGTTTGTTGCCGCCGCCTTGCGCCCTCATACAATACAATTGCCTTTCGCGCTGACTCTGGAGCTCTGTGTGTGGCTCTGATTCTGCCATGCGCGTTAGTTTTGATCCGCACATACACACAGCAGGCTGCGTGACCAGAAAATAGCCACGTGACCCGTTGCAGTCCGGTAACATCAGCGAAAACTCACCGAGATAGCCGGCGTAGCAAGCTGCCGGGCAACCTTGAGCGAGGCACATTGCATGCAACACGTGTTCGGATCGGAGACCAAGAAGAAATCTGTTCGACCACCGCCGAATGTTCCGGTGCGCGTCACGACAGATGAGTTCCGTAGGTCCGTACACGATCATCTGCTCTACACCTGCGTCAAAGACGCTCAGTCGGTGACAGCACCAGATCTGTATCGCGCGATGGCTCACTCGGTGCGTGACCGCGTCGTACAGCGCTGGATCGCGAGTCAGCGCACCTACCGCGAGCGCGACGTGAAGAGCGTCTACTACCTCTCTTCTGAGTTTCTGACTGGCCGCAGCTTGGGCTTGAGCTTGGTCAACCTCGGCTTGTACGAGAGCGCCGAGCAGCTCGCGGCGGAGTACAACATCGATCTCGACGATGTCGTCGAATCAGAAGGCGATCCTGGCCTCGGCAACGGTGGTCTCGGGCGGCTCGCGGCATGCTTCATGGATTCGCTGGCGACGCTCGAGTTGCCGGCCATGGGCTACGGCATTCGCTACGACTACGGCATCTTCGAGCAGCGCATCGAGAACGGTCAGCAGGTCGAGCACCGCGATCACTGGCTGCAATACGGCAATCCGTGGGAGACGCCGCGCCACGAGCACGCGCAAGTCGTCCGGCTGTACGGCCACACAGAGATGCGTCGTGACCTCGATGGCAGGCTGCATGTCGACTGGGTCGATGCTCGCCAAGTGATCGGCTTGCCCTACGACACGTTCATCGTCGGGCACGAGACTGACAACGTGAACACGCTGCGTTTGTGGTCGGCGCGCGCATCGCGCGACTTCGACTTGCAGGTGTTCAACGACGGCGATCATCGCCGTGCCGTGCAAGAAAAGGTCGAGGTGGAGAGCATCTCGAAGGTGCTCTATCCGAACGACCACACCGAAGAAGGGCGCGAGCTGCGCCTCAAGCAGCAGTACTTCTTCGTGGCTTGTTCGATCGCGGACATCATCGCGCGCTTCAAGCAGCGGCACACGGATCTGCGCCTGCTGCCCGAGCGCGCTGCGCTGCAGCTGAACGACACGCATCCTGCGATCGCCGTCGCCGAGCTGATGCGCGTGCTCGTCGATCAAGAGCAGCTCGAGTGGGACGTGGCGTGGGACATCACCCAGCGCGCGCTCGCGTATACGAACCATACGCTCCTCCCGGAAGCGCTCGAGCGCTGGCCGGTGCCGATGTTCCAGCGGCTTCTGCCGCGGCATCTCTTGATCATCTACGAGATCAACCAGCGTTTCATGCGGCAGGTGAGCACGCGCTTCACGAACGACCTGGCGCGCATGGAGCGCATGTCGATCATCGAAGAAGGGCCCGTCCAGATGGTGCGCATGGCGAACCTCGCGACCGTCGGCTCGCACAGCATCAACGGCGTCGCGCGCCTGCACACAGATCTCGTAGAAAAGCAGCTGCTCTCCGACTTCTACGAGATGTTCCCCGAGCGCTTCAACAACAAGACCAACGGCGTCACGCCGCGCCGCTGGTTGCTCTACGCCAACCCTGGTCTGTCGGATCTGCTGGTGAAGCGGCTCGGAAATGGCTTCATCACGCGCGACTTGTCCGAGCTCGAGCGCATCAAAGAGCACGTCGATAGCCCCGAATTCATCGATGCGCTCGCCGCGGTAAAGCGCGAGAACAAGGAGCGCCTCGCGAAGGTGCTGAAGCGCACGAACAACCTGGACGTGAACCTCGACTCGATGTTCATCGTGCAGATCAAGCGCATCCACGAGTACAAGCGGCAGCTGCTCGCGTGCCTGGAGCTGATCGCGCACTACCTGTACCTCAAAGATCATCGGCACGCGTCGCATACACCGCGGACGTACATCTTCGCCGGCAAAGCTGCGCCGGGCTACGCGATGGCCAAGCTGCACATTCGGCTCCTGAACGACGTCGCGAGCGTGATCAACGAGGACACCGACACGCGCGACCTGCTGCGCGTCGCGTTCGTCCCCAACTACAGCGTGTCGCTCGCGCAAGCGATCATTCCTGCGGCAGACGTCTCGCTGCAGATCTCGCAAGCGGGCAAAGAGGCATCCGGCACGAGCAACATGAAGCTCGCGCTCAATGGCTCGCTGACCGTGGGCACGCTCGACGGCGCAAACGTGGAGCTGCGCGAGAAAGCTGGCCCCGAGAACTTCTTCTTGTTCGGTTTGACCGTCGAGGAGGTGCAGGCGCTCTATCGCTACGGCTACCACTCGAGCGCGTACATCGACAATGATCCCGCGCTCGCGCGTGCGGTTTCGCTGATCGACTCCGACTTCTTCTGCCTCGGCGACCCGCAACGTTACCAGGCCGTGGTGAACACCCTGCGGAACTGGGACCACTTTATGGTGTGCGCTGACTTCGCGGCCTTCTGTGCCGCGATGAGCGGCGCTGCCGAGCTCTATCGCTCACCGCGCGAGTGGCATCGCCAAGCTGCGTTCAACATCGCAGGGGGCAGCCATTTCTCGAGCGACGCGACGATCCGCGCGTACGCAAAGGAGATCTGGGATCTCAAGCCCGTGAAGGTCGAGGTTCGCTAGCAATGCCGCGTGGCGCGCGGCTAGCGAGGAACGAGCGCTCCGCGACGCGCGGCTCCCACACGACGCGCGACCAGCGAGGAACGAGCGCTCCGCGGCATGCGTGTCAGTTCAGTGATCGGACCCGCTGTGCTCTTCTTCATCGGAGCGCAGCAGGGTCGCGTACGGTGCGAGCGCCGGAAAGACTGCGGTCAGCTCCTCCTCGAGCACGACCGCGATCTCGTCCGGCAAGTCCGCTGAGTCTTCGACCGAGCGCTCGATGTTGCGCTGATAGAAGAAGATGCGGCGCACTTTCGGCTCCGCGTCGGAAGTCGGCGCGGATGTCGCAGCGCTGCGGTCGGCTGCATCGAGCAGCGCGCTGATGCGCGGGTCGACGCCGTCCGCCACGACCTCGGCGCCCGGCATGTCGGAGATGAACAGCTCAGCGCTCTGCACCGCAGCTTGGAGCTGCGGCGCGAGCTTCTTGAGCGCGGAGCGTGCGAGCTCTTCGAACGCGGCGCTGCTCAGCGCCCAGCTCGGGGCGCCCAAGGTCATGTCGGCTTCACGGGCTCGCAGAAACGAGCGCACCATCGCGGCGTTGTCGCCCTGCGCCTCGTGCACCAAAGCGAGCGTGTGATGGGCATCGCCGAAGGTCGCCTCAGCGGCGATCGCGTGCTCCAGCAGCGCTTTGGCTTGCGCGTAGCCGCCTGTCTCGAAGTGTGCGCGACCCACGAGGAAGTCCAGTCGGGCGTTCTCGAACGGCCCATCCGGGAACGAGTGCACGACGCGCCGTGCGCCTTCACGATCGCCCTGGTGCATGTACGCGTCGTACTTCAAGAGGAGCGCGTCTGCGGTCTCGTCAGGGTTGTCGGCGAGGTCCAAGGCCTCTTCGATCATGCCGAGCGCAGCTTCGAAGTCGTGCAGTGGGTGGATCAACACCTCTGCCGCGTTCAGCATCGCTTCGACGAACGTGTCGTCCAGTGCAAGCGCTGTACGGTACGCGTCGAGCGCGTCCTCCGGCTGACCTTGCCCGGCCCTGACGAAGCCGAGCAGGTTATGCGCCTCTGGCGCTTGGGCGTCGAGCTCGAGGGCCTTTTCCGCGGAAAGCTGGGCGCCGCGCAGATCGCCGCGGTGAATCAGGTCCCAACCTCGATCGAGGTGGGCGGTGAACTGATCCATCGCCGCGTGGGCGGGTGCGTCCGTCAGGTCAGTGTCGCGCTCAGTCATACCTCTCGAAGCGCCTCCGAGTGGCGGGCATTTAGTTCATTATGCTCACATCGTCCAGCCCCGTGGTAGCGCGCCCTCGGTGCAGGCGCCCCGCGCGGATAAAATCGCGGTGAATCACAGCGGCGGTCGCGGGACTCGCTCTGCAAGCTCCGCGACTCCCGACCTCCGCACGGTCTGCGGGTGGGCCATGGTACAACCCCGCCTGTGACCCGGGTGACGCCGTTGCTTCGCGCCGTGCTGATCGGCGTGCTCCTTCTGGGCTGTGGCTGGTTGATGCTGCGGCTGCGCGCTGCGCTCACACCTGTGTTCTTTGCGCTGCTTGTGTCGTATGCGCTCGATCCGTTGGTCGACCGCTTGGAAGCTGCGCGTTTGCCACGCTCGATCGGGATCGCGGTGCTGCTGTCCGCGTTGATCTTACTGCTCGGGCTATTCGTGTTTTTGGTGCTGCCGGCGGTGATCTCGGACTTGTTCGAGCTCGCGCGCACCCTGGCGCTCGCGCTCGGTCGCTTCGGTGAGCACGTGCATCCTTGGCTCGAGTCCCACGGCATACCAGTGCCACCGAGCGTCGAAGCTGCACTCCAGAACGTCAGCAGCCACGCGCTGTCGCTCGTGACCGAGTCGCTCTCGCCCATGGGCAACATGGTCTCGGCCGCCGTCGGTGGAACGGTCTCGCTGATCGGAACGCTCGGCACGCTGGTCATGGTGCCGGTGTTCGCTTTCTACTTTCTCCACGATTTCGATCGCATCATGGACCTGTGGCGCGAGCTCTTGCCGCGCAGCATTCGCGCCGACGTGGTCTCGCTCGCGCAGCAGGTCGATGCGGTGCTCAGTCACTTTGTGGTCGGACAGTTGACAGTGATGGCCATCATGGGCGGTTTGTACGCGCTTGGTTACACGCTGATCGGTGTACGACTCGCAGTTCCGATCGGTCTTTTGGCCGGGTTTTTGACCTTCGTACCTTACGTCGGCAGTACAGTTGCATTGGTGCTCGGGCTCTTGATGGCGCTCGTGCACTTTACCGGCTGGGGGCAGATCATCGCGGTGGTGAGTGTCTATCTCGTGATTCAAACGCTGGACGGCCTGGTGATTACGCCGCGCGTCGTGGGCGGCAAGCTCGGCCTATCGCCGGTGTGGGTGCTGTTCGCGTTGATGGCGTTCGGACAGCTCTTCGGCTTCATCGGCGTGATGCTGGCATTGCCTGCGAGCGCGGTGATCAAGGTGTTCGTGGTGGAGGGGCTCGCGCGCTATCGGCGCAGCAGCTTCTATTTGGGCAGTGTCGCTGCGCAGCCGGAAGCGATCGCAGGCCCTAGCAGCACAGCTCGATTGCGCTTGCGACGCGGACGCAGGGATCGAGTGCGCTTCGGATCGGAATCGTGAGCGTGCCGGACGGCGATCAAATCAACCGCGGTTTGCGCAGCCTCGATGCTGCCGAGCACGCGCGTGCGCTGGGCTTGTTGGCCTCGCAGACGCTCGCTGCGATGGCGGACGCCCACAGCGCAACGTGCGATCGACAGCTCCTTCACAGCCGCGCCGCGCGCTTGAAGCTCAAAGGCGAGAGCACCAGGACCGATCAGGGCGATGTGCTCAGCATGTTGGAGCATGGGCCGCGCGATGCCAACGAGGTCGCGTGCCTGTCGGCGTTTGCAGCCAGTGGCTTCATCACGTCGCTGACCGAGCTGCCTGCGGGCGAGCGCCGCGCCATGGCGGAGCGCTGGGTAGGACGGCTCGATTGGATCGAGCTCGCCACGGACTTCCGGATCACGGCGTGTTTGCAGCCGCTGCTGGTAGCGGCGGACAGCGAGGTCGTCAGCCTGTGGCGGCGCGCGCTGTTTCAGGCTGTGCTGCGTGATGACGGCGCCATCACCGGCACCGATGCACGCTCACGCGCTCGCAACGCCTTGCGCGTCAGTGCGCTCGCGCAGATCCATGGCGAGGAGACTGTGCTGCTCCTGCGCTCGCTGCGTGACTGCGCGCGCGATCCATCGCTGCGCGCGCTGGCGGTGTCGCTGCTCTCGGAGCTCGTAGGGCGAGATGCTGCGCACGGCAGCCCGCTCAAGATCAGCGGCAGCGCACGCAGTCCGTCGCGCAGCACGCCCAAGGCGATCCTGCGCTGGGTGAGTGGTTTCGCGCTGCTGTCCGCGGCACAGCGACTCGTCTTCCACTTGGTCTCGCTGCGTCGCGAGCTGGAGATCGAGCTGCGCGACGAGGCGCTTTGGGTGCGCTGGAATACGGCCTTTTTCGGGCGCACCGTGCGCACGACCGATGCACGCTACGAGCTGCAGCGGGTCACCGGCGCGTTTCGGCGCTCGCGCTTCGCGCTGCTCAGAACGCTGATCTCGGTGCTGTCGCTGTCGCTCGGTGTGCTGCTCGGCGGCTTCTTCCTGTTCGACGGTGCGCGTGGTGGGGCGCCGATGTTGTTCTTGGTGGGCGCGGGTCTGATCGCGGCTGGCGCAGCGGTCGACCTGGCGCTGAATGTGTGGTGGCCGGCGCGGAGCGCGCAGGTGGAGCTGCAGATCGATCTGCGGGATGCGCCGCCCTTGCGGGTCGGCAACGTGGCTCAGGCTGATGCGGATAGGATGCTGGATGCTTTGGCGCTCCGGCTTTCGCATGGCGAGGCTGCCGAGCGCCGCTAGCAGGTGCGCTTCGGGGCGACGCATGTTACCCACCCGGTCGTGCCTTGGAGACCGATGAATCTGCGCGGAGCCCGCGTGCTCGCGCGCGTGGATGAGCAGGGGACGCTGGTTCCTGGCTCGGATGGCCGAGTCGAAGTGCGTTACCGGGCGGGCGAGTCCAAGCCGTATCGGGCGGGGCCGCGCAACTTGGAAGCGTTCCCCGGGCCGGCGGAGCTGCTCCCCGATGAAACCTGCAGCGATCCTGCAGCGGGCGGCTCCGAGCCCGCTGCGAGCGCGAGCAAGCAAAAAGCCGCGAAGAAGACCGCTGCGGCAGCGCGTGCGACCTCCCGTGTGCATGCCGAAGGCACGATCATCATCTATGCCGACGGTGCATGCTCGGGCAATCCGGGCCCCGCCGGGATCGGTGTGGTGCTGCAGGACGGCAGCACGCGCAAGGAGCTCTCGCAGTACCTCGGGCAAGGCACGAACAACATCGCTGAGCTCACGGCGATCCTCGAAGCTGCGAACATCATCGACTCGCCCGAACGGCCGGTGCGGCTCCACACCGACAGTAAGTATGCGATCGGCGTGCTCTCACAAGGCTGGAAGGCCAAGGCCAACCAAGAGCTGATCGCGCGCGCCAAGCAAGCGCTCTCGCGCTTCGAAGACTTCGAGCTGATCCACGTGCCCGGACACGCAGGCGTGCTGCTGAACGAACGCGCCGATGCGCTCGCCGTGCAGGCTGTGAAGAACGAAGCGTCGACGGGCTGGGTGGTGTACGAGAACAAAGCCAACCAAGCGTAGGCTTCATCCGAATGCGTCGGCGGCTTCAGCCAGCGTCACGAAGCGGTAGCCCGCGCGGCTGAGCCGCTCGAGCGTGGCGCTGAGGATGTCGAGCTTGGTGGCTGCTGACTTGCGTAGATCGGGCTGCGCGTCGCGCAAGCTGGTGAGCTCGTCTTCTTCGGCGTCCGCGGCGTCGATCCCGTGCAGCTCCAGGTTGATGAGCTCACGCCCTTCGATCAGGCGGCAAAGCACGCCTGCGCCTGTGCGACCCGCGAGTGTGAGGCTCGTGCCGATGAAGGGTAGCCGGCCCGTCGCATCGCGCGTCACGCCGATCGGCAGCTCCAAAAGGCCGCGACCGCGACGCGTGTACGATTCGCCCATGCGGTACGGATCGCCCGGTGCGGTGAGCACGCGCGGATGATCCGCGATGCTGCGCGTGGGCCGAGCGAGCATGCGGTACGCCCCGATCGCGAGCAGCTTCGGCGCGTAATACGCAGGGCAGGGGAACACGCTGGAGTCGTACCCGACCTCGAGCTCCTGCAGCACACGGCTGAGCGTGTCGGTGAACGTGTAGCCCGGCGCGCGAAAACCGCGCGGACGGAGACCCACCGCGCGCTCGATCGCTTCGATGCCGCGTGCGACCTCTGCGCGCATCTCGTGCTCTCGCATGCGCGTGAGATCGTAGCGGTGACTGTAGCTGTGGTTGCCGATCTCATGGCCCTGCGCGGCGAGCTCGCGGAGCGCCGCGCTCGCATGCGCGTGCTCCAGATCGTGCCCGATCGCAAACAGCGTCGCGCGCACGCCGTGTGCATCGAACAGCGCCGCCAACCGCGGCAAGGCTCTGCGATACACCGCTTGCTGGGCTGCTTCCGACAGCGGCAGCGAGAGCCCGTGGATCGCCGTGTAACAAGGGATCTCGTCCAGATCGACGCTGACCGCGCACAGCTTGCGAGCTGCGCCGCTAGCCTTTGATCCGAATGGCATAGACGAGCCGCCCGAGGTTTTTCAGCACGTTGGGCACGCGGCGCAGCAAGTGGATAGAAGGCGCGCGCTTCTCTTGGATGCGCACCGGAATCTCGAGGATCGCGACGTTCGCCCGCTCGGCGCGGATCACGAACTCGCTCGCGAACAGATCCTTGTCGACGATGCAGCTCTTCGTGGTTTGAAGCAGCGCCTCGCGCCGGAACGCCTTGAGCCCGTGCGTGTCTGTGCCCTTGAAGCCGAGCGTCGCGCGCAACAGGCCATTGATCACCAAGCTGCCCGCGTGGCGCAGCAGCGGTCGCTCGTCTTTCGCGCCTTCTGCCAGCTTCGAGCCGATCACCAGATCGGCTTCACCGCGCTCGAGCAGCGGCAACGCACGCGCGTAAAAGCGTGTGTCGCACAGATCGATCTCGTCGCAGAACACGTACTCGCCATGTGCATCGAGGATGGCCTGGCGCAGCGCCTCGCCGTAGTTGCCGTGACCCGGCGAGCCCACGGAGAAGAAGCGGACCTGCGGAAAGCGCTGGCTCAGCTCCTCGCAGATCGACACGGTCGCGTCCTTCGAGCCGTTTTCAGCCAGCACGAGCTCGTAGGTGAAGTCGAAAGCTTTCAGCCGATCGATCAGATCGATGACCGAGGAGCGAAGGATTCCCTCTTCGTTGTAGACGGGAATGAGGATGCTGACTTTGGGCTGCTGACTCATCGCTTCGGGTCGCGCAATCTTCCAAACGCCTCGCAGGCCGTCAAGGCGCGCTGAGCGCTAGATCTGCGTGTCGTCGTCGACGATCAGGAACACCCCTAAACGCATGTCACGCGACCACACTGCTCAGGATCGCGTGACCGCGCTCGAGCTCACAGCCGAGACCTGTCAGTCCCGCCGGGAGCGCGGCCGTCGCGCCACGCGGCACCGCGAGCTCGCCGAATGCGCCCGTCACCCGCAGCGTGCCATCGATCACTGTGAGCGCGCGAATGCTGCCCCAATCGGGCAGCTGCACACTGCCCGTGCCGCTGAGCCGAGCCGCGCGCAGGAACGGTGAGCGAACCCGAGCAGATGCTTCGGGCCCACACAGCACGCTGCACTCTGCCGCGCTCGCAAGCTCCGGCTCACCTGCCGCTGTGCGCTGCCGCGCGAGCCAGCCGTCGTCGCTCGATTTCTCCCACTCCGTCACCTGGAGCGCGCGCTCGACGTGCAGCACACGGGCTTTGCCCTGCGGGTCGCGACGTCCCTCGGCATCGTAGCGGCGATTCCAATCCCAATAGCGCAGGGTCACCGCCTTTTTACCGGGCGCGACGTATTGTGGCTCGACCAAGGTCACGCCGCGGCCCACCGCGTGCGGCAAGCCCGGAGGCAAAAGAAAGAAGTCGCCCAGCGCGACGGGCTGAAAGCGCAGCAGCTTGGAAACATCCTCGGACGCCGCGAGCGCTGATCGCATCTGCTCTGCGGTCACGCCCGGCTGCAAACCGAGGTAAACGCCCGCGCCCGGCTCGTGCGCGATGACGTACCAGCACTCCGGCTTACCGGTCTCTTCCGCCGCAAGGTTGGGATCGTCGACGGCGGGATGGATCTGCACAGACAGATCGTCCTCGGCGTCCAGCAACTTTACGAGCAGCGCGCTCGCGCCGTGCTCTGCTTCTCGTCCCAGGTAGCGCTCGCGTTCGCTTGACACGAGATCGCGCAGCCACAAGCCATCCGTCGTGCGACTCGGCAATTCAGGCCCAAAAGACAGCTCCCACGCTTCACCGATCGGCTGTTCCGTCAGCTCACGTGCGATGCCGAGCGCAGCCTTGTATTGCGCGATGCGTCGACCACCCCACGGCGTGCGGGCTGCCGGCGTAAAATTATCGGCATTCAATAAGTGCGGGCGCAATGTCGTGGGAGGTTGGGACATGGGCACGAAGCTCGCTAGAGTCGGAGGTCGGGAGTCGCGGAGCTTGCGATCGGAGCGAGTGCCGGACCGCCGCTCTGACTCGTATGGTCCCTGCGAGACCATGGGGCGGACGAAGTGAGGTGTAACCATGGCATACGAGGGGCCTGAGCGCAGGATTCACAAGGTGTTCGTGACGCGCAACACGGAATACTATGTGCGCGATCGCCGTTGTGTGGCCGTGCGCGATCGTTCGAGTGGGGCGTGGGTGCGAGACCACTTCGCGGTAGATCGCGCCGTCATCGGCGCGATTCGGTATCTCGACAGCGGTGCGCTGTTCGCGGCACCGGGTCTGCCGCAGGTGGGAGAATCCATGTATTTCGAGGAGCCCGGGCACGATCTGGTGACGAGCGCCGTGGTCGCGGTCGAGCGTCCGGCGCGCGAGCTGTTCATGCAGTTGCCTGGATGAAACGCACCCGCGCCGCCGTCCGCGGCGAGGCGGGACATCCTGCGGTATCGCGCTACAGGTACTCGTGATATACCCGCTCGCGGATGTCCAAACGTACCGTGCGCGTGGTGGCAGCGATGGTGGAGGCCGAGGGCCGCTACTTGATCACGCAACGCCGCGAGAGCGCCGTGCTTCCGAGCTTGTGGGAGTTCCCGGGCGGCAGAGTCGAAACAGACGAGACGGATGCTCAAGCGCTCGCACGCGAGGTGCACGAGCGGCTCGGCGTCCAGGTCGAGGTCGGTCAGATGATCTCGTTCGTGAGCCACCCGTACGAGCACTACATCGTCGACCTCTACCTGTACGAGTGCCGCTTGATGACGCACTCGCTCGAAGCGCGCGGCGTGCAGGATTTTCGCTGGATCAGCTCGGACCAGTTCGATCAGTACGAGTTCGCACCTGCGGATGAAGCTTCCATGAGCCAGCTGCTCGGCGAGATCCTCCGGCACTGACTGAGGCTAGCGCTGGGGCAAAGCGACGCGCTTTTTCCGGGCTGTATCTTGCGGCGCCTCTTTCAGGCCGCATATTGCCCGTATGACAACGAATCGCTTGAGCTTGCGCTGGTCAGTTCTGTTGGTGGCGCTGCTTTCCCTGCTGGGTGTTGGCTGCGGCTACAACGAGGTCATCGACCGCGACGAGCAGGTCAAGGCTCAGTGGGCCGAAGTGCAGAACCAATACAAGCGTCGCGCCGACCTGGTGCCGAACCTGGTGAAGGTCGTGCAGGGCGCGGCCAACTTCGAGCGCGACACCTTGCAGAAGGTGGTCGAGGCGCGCTCGAACGTTGCAGGCATGAAGGTCGACTCGTCGATCATCGACGACCCTGAGAAGCTCAAGGCGTTCGAAGAGGCGCAGGGCAAGCTGTCCGGCGCGCTGTCGCGCTTGCTGGTCGTCACGGAGAACTATCCCGACCTGAAAGCCACTGCGTCGTTCCGCGACTTGCAGGCCCAGCTGGAAGGCACAGAGAATCGCATCACCGTGGCGCGCGGTCGCTACATCGAAGCCGTCGCCGAGTACAACAAGACCGTGCTGCGCTTCCCCACGAGCATCGGCGCGTCGATGCGCGGCAAGAACGAGCGCCCCACCTTCACCGGCTCCGCAGAAGACGAAAAGGCGCCCGAGATCAAGTTGTGATGGTGAAGCGGCTCGCAGGCTGGGCATGGCTCCTCAGTGCCGTGCTGGCGCTGGGCCTTTTGCCGTTGCGCGCGCAAGCGCTCGATATTCCGCAGCTGACGGGTCGCGTAAACGACAACGCCTCGTTGCTATCGAGCGCCGAGGCGCGCCAGCTGGAGGCGCGGCTCGAAGCGTTCGAAGCCAAGACGGGTCATCAATACGCGCTGTTGACTGTGCCCAGCTTGGATGGCGCGCCGATCGAAGAGTACGCGCTCAAGGTCGCTGAAGCCTGGCGGTTGGGTGACAAGAAGCGCGATGACGGGCTACTTCTGATCATCGCGCAAAACGACCGCAAGATGCGCATCGAGGTCGGCTACGGGCTCGAGGGCGAGGTGCCGGATGCGGTCGCTTCACGGGTGATCCGCGAGGTGCTCCGGCCGGCGTTTCAGCGCGGTCAGTTCTCGTACGGCATCCAGGCGGCGTTCGACGTGCTGATCAACGCGGCAGGGGGCGACGGACAAGCTGCGCCCGAGCCGCCACGCCGCGCGCAACGCCAAAAGAGCGGTGGCTTGCCGATCGGGTTGTTCGTGGTCGTGCTGGTCTTCCTTGCCCTCAGCATGTTCGGTGGTGGAGGTCGCGGCGGCCGTAGGCGCGGAGGCTTCTTCATCCTGCCGATGGGTGGCTTCGGCGGCGGCGGTGGTGGTGGTGGCGGCTGGGGTGGTGGCGGCGGCTTCTCGGGAGGCGGCGGCGGGTTCGGTGGCGGTGGTGCATCGGGAGACTGGTGATGGCGCAGATCCTTACCGCAGCAGACCGTGAGCGCATCGAGGCGACGATCGCAGAGATCGAGCAGCGGACGGCGGCAGAGCTCGTAGTCGTCAACGCAGATGCATGCGCGCACTACTACGAGATCAAGCTCGGCTACTCGCTCCTGATCGCGTTCGCAGCAGGCGCGGCCGGGCACACGATTTGGCCCGATTGGGGCGTGCCGGTGATCTTGTGGCTGCAGCTCGCAGCGGCAATCGCAACTGTGCTCTTGTGCAGTATCCCCGCCGTGCTGCGCCTTGTGGTGCCGCGCCGGCTCATGCAGCAATACGTGGAGCAGCGCGCGGAGCTCGCGTTCTTGGAGCACGGTGTGTTTGCGACGCGCGACCGCACCGGCGTGCTGATCTTGGTGTCGGCGCTCGAGCACAGGGTCGCGTTGCTGGGCGACGAAGGCATCCACAAGAAGCTGCAGGACAGCGGCTGGCAACGGCATGTGGGCGAGCTCGCCCAAGCGATCAAGGAAGGCCGCGCTGCGCAGGGCGTCTGCGACACGTTGCGTGCGATCGGCGATGTGCTGATCGCAGAGTTCCCTCCGCGCCACGACGACACGGACGAGCTCTCGAACGCAGTGCGAGACACCCGCCGCTAAGAGCTGCAATACAAGTTGTGGGCTGCGATGTATTGCTCGATGCTCGGGCTGATCAGGCCGCGCGTGCTCTCGCCGGCTCGCACGCGCCTGCGCACTTCGCTGGAGCTGACCGCGGGCAGGGCAGGCTGCGTGGGATCGTGCGGCGGAAAGCCCTGGCGCTCGATCACGAGCGGTGGCGCGAGCTGCTGCACGGAGGCGAAGTCATGCCAGGCATGTGCTTGCGTGAGGATGTCTCCGCCGATCAAAAGGCGCAGCTGCACCTCGGGGTGGCGCGCAGCGAGCGCCTGCAGCGTGTGTAGCGTCAGGTTGGGCGCGGGTAGATCGCGCTCGATGCTGCAGATCTCGACCCCGCGCAGGTGCATGAACGCGAGCTCGCACATGCGCAGGCGATCGTCGAACGGCGACAAGCGCTTGTTGAAGGCGTGCGCGTAGGTCGGGACGATCAACACGCGCTCGATGCCGTGCACAGACAGCGCCGCGCTCACCGCCAGCGCGTGCGCGAGGTGAGGCGGATCGAAGCTGCCTCCGTACACGGCAAACTGCACACGACTCACGATGCGACCACCAACTTGGCAAGGGCCGGAGCGACCAACTCGCTTACCCATACCTTGCCCTGGAGATCGAGCAAGCAGAGCTCCAACGCTCCGTCCGCGCGCAGGTTCAGGCTGCCCACGAGCCCTTTTTCGAGCGGGCCAGGTGTCAGGAACGAGCGCGGCCCGAAGCGCTTGATGTTGGCTTCCGACGCCTCGCCGTACAAGATCACGTGCGCATTCGCGACGTCGTCCTCTTCCAGCACGGCTTTGTCGTGCACACCCAGGATGATCCACTTCTCGAGCATCTCGATCGCGCACGCGGGCTTGGGCGGCAGACAGCGCAACAGCGACACGCGCTGGGCTTGCCGATCGTCTTCGAGCAGGTCGTCGATCTCTTCCGCATTGCCGTGGCAGGCCAAGCCCACGGCGCGCGAGAGAAATCCCTCTTCACTCAGGCGCTCGTGCGAGAACTGACCCACGGCGCGCGTGATCGCGTCGTCCTCGCCGAGATACAAGATCTGCTTGAGCAGCGGATCGGCGAGAAACAGCTCGATCGCTTGATGCAACTCGTCTTCTGATTGCGGCGCTCGGCCGATCACACCCATGCGCATGGCTAACGTGGCTCCTGCGGTTCGGGGTTCGCGCTGCGGCGTGCTTGGGCGTACTGCTCTGAGATCGCGAACGAGAGCAGGCTGCGCAGGGCGGAGTCCGTCTTGCAAAGCTCTAGCTTCTCGCGCGCATCGATCGCATTGGCCAAGCGTCCCCGCATCCAAAGCAAGCTCGATAGGCCGGACCAGAGATCGGCCGTGACGCACAGCGCGATGCGCGCGCCGTAGTCGAACGCGGCGTTCTGCAGGCGCCGCGGGTTCATGTCTTCGTGCTCCATCACCGCGTCGACCAGCTGCTTGGTGCGCGCCCGTTCGCCCGGCGCGATGCTCTCGGAGAGCACGGCTGCAACGCGGTTTTGTTCCGCGGCATCCAGCACCACCACCATGTGCGTGCGCTCGACCACGCTCCACAGCGCGTTGAGCACCAGGCCGAGCCGCTCGGGCGCGGCGCGCGCCAAGAGCGATAGATCGAGCTTGGCCAGCGCCATCGCGCGCAGGAGCGCGAACGTTCGCTCCGTGTCGCTGGCCTTTTCGAACCAGGCGCTGCCCACGCACACGTGCAGCGGCGCCGCTGACAGCGGCACGCACAAGCTGGCCTCACAGCGCGAGATCTGCAGCTCTCCGAGGCCCAGCTCGGGCGTGATCGCGGGCGCGTAGTCGCGGGCAAGGCTCGCGAGCATCGGCTGGCTCGCGTGCTCGAACGGCAAGTGCGGCTCGAGCGCGGGGCCGAGCGCGCGCAGCAACTCCGCAACGGCCGGCAGCGCACCACGCGGCGCGATCTGCTCGAGCACGGCGGGCGAGAGCGCCTGAATGCCGAGGCCGCGCGGTAGCGGGTCCGGCAACTCGGGATGGCTGTAGCCGACGGCGTTCGCCGCGTGCGCGACCAGCGCAGCCGCATCCGTTGCACCGCGCGCCTGCAGCAGCTCGTGTAGAGCGAGCCAATGCTTCGGCTCGCCCGGGTCGAGCTCGATCAGGTTGCGCAGCGTGTTGCAGGCGCGCAGCAGCACGGCTTCGCGCGTGTCCTTTGCGCCAGCGCGTTCCAGCAGCTCCGCGTGCGCGCGCAGCAGGGGCAGGCTGGTAGGTGCTACGCGCTCCGCAGCTTCGAGCGTCTCGACAGCGCCATTGTGATCGCCTACGCGCTCACGCAGCTCGGCTTGCTGAATGATCAGGCTCTCGCGGTCGAGCCCGGGCGGCTCCTGCGCGAGCAACGTGCCTAGCGTCTGGAGCGCGTCATCATGCCGCTCTTGGCTACGATAGAGCTCGAGCAGCGCGCGCAGCGTCTCCACGTGATCAGGCACCAACGCGAGCCCGCGCTGGAAGCTGCGCTCGCCCGCGCCTGGATCGGCAAGGTTCGAGACTTGCAGCTTGCCGAGGCGCTCGTAGACATCGGCCAGGGCTTTGCGATCGCTCGTCTCATCCAGCGATTGGATCAGCTTCTCCCAGGTCGCTGCCGCCTGATCATATGCGCCCGAGCGCGCCTGCAGCTCACCCAGCGCAAAAAGCACCTGAGCCGCGCCGGGGTCGCAGCGCAGAGCGGCGACCAGCGCCTGTTCGGCGCCGAGCAAGTCGTCGCGCTCGATCAGTAAGCTGTAGCGCTCCAGGTGTAGCTGCGCGCCGAGCCGCGGCTCGTACGGCAGCTGCAGCCGCGCGTCGATCCACTCTAGGAGCTCGGCTTTGCGGCCTTCGCGCTTCAGCAGCACGGTGAGCCGGGTGAACGTATCCGCGAACAACAGGTCCAGCTTGCCTGCGCGCTGCAGGTTCTCGAGCGCGTGACCGGGCTCGTCCAGCTCGTCCTGGAACAGCACGGCTGCGGTGTAGTGCAGCCCGAGCGCCCGCTGCGGCGAAGCGCTGCTGCGCGCAGCGCGCGTGAAGGTGTGGGCGGCGGCGAGCGTGTCCCCAGCAGCCTTGTACAAGCGCGCGAGCTGCTCGGTGGCGAGGGGATGCTCGCGGGCCGCGCTCAGCGCGTCGGCGAGCTCGCGCGCGGCGCGTGCGGGCGCAGTCTGCTCGAGGACCTCGGCGGCGCGCAGCGCGTAGGCGGCGCGCTCCAAGGGCTTGCGCTCGCGGGCTAGCTCCGCTTGCATGCTCATGGCTTCGTACAGGCGCAATCGGTCGTCGCTGCGCAGCGCGAGCGCTTCGAGCTCTTGCGCGTACCAGCTCTCGCGGATGCGTCCTTCAGCAGCCATCAGCGGCGCGTACAGCTCCACGCCGAGCCTACGGCACGCGCGGATGCACAAGCGCAGCTCCGCGGCGCTCGACACCCGCTCTTCGAGCGCCTCCGACAGCTGCTGCGTGTACTGACGCAAGCTCTTGTTGTCGCCGGACGTGAGCGCGTCGCGCTCGAGCGCACGCAGCGCAGAGACGCTCATGTTTTGCGCCCGCTCGGCGACCGCGCGCTGCCACAGCCCGTGCGCGCGCTGCTCGTTGCCCTGCGCGTACTCGGCTTGCGCCCATTCTTCGAGCATCACCGCGCGCGCGGCAGGCTCCTCGCAGTCCTGCACACGCTGCTCCAGCTCGGCAGCCAAGAGCGCCGGGCGACCGCGCCGACGCAAGCAGGTGAGGAGCGCGCAGTCGGCGGCCAGATCCTCCGGATTTTCGAGGAGCAAGAAGCGATAGATGCGGATCGCGTCGTCCCACTGGGCGGCGATCTCGTGCGCCTCTGCCGCTTGCAGCCGCATCGCGCGCGCGTACGCGGGCGAACGCTGGCGGTCGGCTGCGCTCTCCAGGAGCTCTGCTTGGTGCGCCGGGCTTTGATCCATCGCGAGCCTGATCGACAGCTCGTCCAAGATCGCGTCGGGCGCGCCTTGATCAGCCGCCAGCCCGAGCCAGTGTGCGGCCGAGGACAGATCGGTGTCCGCGTTCAACAGGCCCAAGCGCACGTAGCGCGCGCTCTGCTCTTGCGGCGACGCGCAGGTGTCCGCGATCTGGCGGTGGATGCGCTCGAGCGCGCTGAGCTCCGCGCGTGCGCGCGCGCCGATCTCCATGCCGAACGCTGCCGGCAAGTAGCCGCGCTGCGCGTCCAAGGCATCGACGTAGGCGTCCGTCGCGTCGAGGCCGGCCATCTCGAAGTAGTGGCCAGCCGTGGTCGCCGCAAACGCGGCTTGCCCATCGTTCGCTGAGAGCGCCTCTGCGAGCCAGAGCTGCGCGCTCTCTTCGGTGGTCGGCGCGCGCGCAGCCAGGTAGCGCGTGACCAGCGGCTGGGTTTGGCTCAGCTTGCGCAGCGATTCCCAGATGGCGCGCTGCTCGGGACGGGCATGATCCATCCCGTCGAGATCCAGCGCGGCGATCAGTGGACCTGCGCGCAGATGATCCGGCCAGCGCTCTGCAGCCCGGCCGAGCGCAGCTCGCAGCTGCGGGAGCTCCGACAGCTCGGCGGCGCAATCGAACGCGATCACATCCGCATCGAGCCCGCCGGGGTCATCGGGCGTAAGCTCGCGCAAGAGCGCGTGCTCTTCGTGCAAGCGATCGGGCTCGCTGGACAAGAGCGCGGCTTTGCGCAGGGCTTCCTCGGCGCGGGGTTTGCGTGCGCTCTCCGCTTCGGGCTGCTGGAGCGCGAGCCCGGGCTGCCCGCGCCGACGTGCGCGCGCTTGCTCCGCTTCGACCAGCTCGCGCATCACGCCGCCGCTCGCTTGTGCCCAAGCTTCGCGCGCGCGCTCCGCTTCCTGCGGGATCCCTGCGGCTTCGGCCGCGCGCGCGAGGATGCGCAGTCCGCTCGCGCTCTGTTGCCCCTCTAGTGCTTCGCGCGCGCGCGCTGCGTCGTCGAGACCGTCTAGCAGCAACAGGCCCTGGAGGCGCGACCATTCCGCGGACAGCTCGGGATGTTTCTCGAGCTTGCTCAACGCCTCGAGCGTGCGCGCGCTGGCTGCCCGATCGGCGCTGGCGAGCTGCAGCCGTGCGCTGCCAAGCAAGGCGCCCACTTGCGCGCCATCGTGCTCGTGCGCGCGCTCGTAGCAGGCTTGTGCTCGATCGTTTTCACCGGCGCGCTCGAACGCGCGTCCCGCTTCGAGGAGCAGGAGCGCGCGTGTGCTCGGGACATCCGCGAGCTCCGCCGCGTCGCGCAGCACTTCGGCGCAGCCGCTGATCCGGCCGGCTTGCAGCATGCGTCGGGCCAGCAGCATGGCAGCCAAGAGCGACGCGGGTTGTTCGCGCCGCGCCTGCTCTAGCAGCGCGATCACGCGGCTCGCGGGCGCACCGGAGCGCTCGGCCAGCTCCGCGCGTGCACACAGTGCGAGGCAACGCTCGCGCGCGTCCGGGTCGACGCCGCACACGCTCTCGAGCACGTGGTCCGCGCTCGCGAAGTCACCGCGTCGCACGTAGTCGCGGTAGAGCTGCTGCGCCGCCATGCGCTGCGCGGGATCTTTGGCGAACGCGGCGATGTACGTGGCGTGCGCCCTGTCGACGTCGCCGAGCTGCGAGAGCAGCTCGGCGGCCTGGGTGAGGAGGCGCGCTTGCAGCTCGGTCGAGAGCTGTGGCTCGAGCTGCTGCTCGTTGCGTCGGTGGCCGGACAGCTCCAAGAGCAGCTCGACCCGGTCGCGCACGCGCTTGCCCGCGCCGATCGGATCTGTGAAGTCCAGGTCGGGCGCCGCTCGCCGCGGCAACGTGCGCAGCGCCGCGAGCGCACCTTCGTCGGTGGGTAAGCCGTGGCCTAGGATCGAAGAGATCAAGCCACTGCTCGGCGATCGAACCTGCGGCTCGGCGTTCGCCGGACGCATGTCACTGTCCGCGAGCTTATCCTGCGCGTCACTGTCCGGCGTGATGGTCGTCACACGCGAGATATCGCGAGGCGTCATGCGGCACCTCGCTGATCGCGGAGCAGGTCAGCGCAGTCGTTGGAGAGCCAGAAGCGTAGGAGCTCTAGAGGCCTGGGCGGGGTGATCGCTGCATCGTTGACGGTGTTGCTGACTTCGGCGCTCAGACCGAGGGCCTGGAGGGCGAGCACGGGGTCTTCAGCGACGACGACCGCGGCGCGCTGCCCGAGCAGGACGCAGCCGCGGCTGAGACGCGTCAGAGCGTCGTCGCGCGAGCCTACATCTGCCCAGACTTCGGCGAGCTCCTGGCGCCGCGCTTGCGAGATCTTGGGCGCGAGCGCGCCGGCCTCGTGGTTGAGCCGCTCGTCCTGCAAGAGCCCTGCAGCCACCAGCAGCAAGCGACCGCGCTCCTGCGTGCTCGCCGCGTCACCGTCGAACAGCCCGAGCAAGCCGGCGCGTGCTGCCGCTACCAGCGGCACACTGCGCAGCAGCGTCACGCTCTCGCTCGCGAACGTCAGCTCGCGGCCGACCACCCAGCTCTGCGCCGCGCTGGCGTTGCGCAGCGGGTAGAGCGCATGCGGCTCCGCGTCGCTGATGTACATGTCGCCGAGCCGCAGCCCAAACAGATCGAGTAGCTCGCGCAATGGCTCGCGCACGGGGTGCGAGTCGTGCGAGCCCAGCCTGCTGCGCCGGCGCAAGCCGTGACGTTCGGGCGTGTCGGGCGTCAGCTCCATCGACAGCGCGCTCAGCGTCTGGCCGAGCCGCAACAAGCCCACGTTGATCTCGCGCGGCAAAAGCCGCGTAAAGCGTGCGTCGCCGAAGCGCGCTGCGATGCGCTTGCCACGCGTCTTGCGCAGCGCACGCGCGGCCGCGAGCTCCATGGGCGTGGCTTGCCCGATAGCTTCGAGCGCGAACAACCCCTGCCGCTGCAGCTCCGGATCGTCGTGCGCCTGCCCAGCCCGCGCGAGCGCGCGCAGCAGGTCCGCGTCGGTCGGACCGCTGATCAGCGCCCCGCGCAGGGCGTCGGTGAACTCGCGGTACAAGCGCGTGCGCTCTTTCGTGTCGCTGAGCTGCGTGAACAGCAGGTTGAACGCACGTTCGTCGAGCGGCTGGGCCAAGAGCGCGCGCTCCAGCGCCTTGCGCGCTTGATCGGCGGCGTTGGCGTTCAGGAACAGCGTGGCCGCACGCCGCTCCAAGTGAGCGCGCTGTGCGCCGCGGCTCAGCGCGGCCGCGCGCGTCAGCGCCTGTGCCGCTGGTAGCGGCAACCCCGCCTGCTCAGCGAGCTCGGCCATGCGCGTATGCGCGGAGAAGTCGGCGAGATCCAGCGCGACCAGCTTGCTGAGCTCGTGGTGCGCTGCAGCGTGATCCCCCAGCTTCTGTTCCAGAAAGTCTGCAGCACCTTCGATCGCGAGCCGGCGTTGTGCCAGCGGCAGGTCGGCCTCGGCCAGCTTACGCAACGCGTCCACCGCGGCCGGCCAGTCCTCTTGGCTCGCCAGGATCTCCGCGCTCAAGCTGAGCGCACCGCTGTGCGAGCGATCTTGGCGCAAGAGCTCTTGCGCCAGCGCGAGCGCCGCCGGCCGTTCGCCACGTGCTCGCAGGATCCGCGCCTTTTCGTACAGCAGATCCACGCGCTCGACGCTGGACTGGCTCACAGCGATGCGCTCGCCGAGCAACGTCAAGAGCCCGTCGAGATCCTCGCGTTCGATCAGCACATCGTGCAGGCGCTCGAACGCCGGCTTACGGAGCGGTGACTCGGCCAGCACCTCGCGCAGGCGACGCTCGGCTTCATCACGCTGACCGAGCCGCTCGTGCAACACGGCCGCCGCTTCTTCTAGCATCGCGGCGCGGCCGGACCCGCGGAGGTGCTTCGCCAGCTCATCGCAAGCGCGCACGACCTGCTCGAAGTCACCCGCGACACGCGCGGTCGCGCGCAGGCTCTCCCAGAAGCTCGGGTCGTCGGCGCGTCGCTCGGCGAGCTCCTGATGCAGCTGCAGCGCGGCTTGTGCCGAGCCAGCGTCAAGGTGAGCCCGCGCGAGCGCTGCACGCACCTCGAGCGCTTCCTCTGGCGGCAGCTGCTTCGAATAGGCGTCGAGCGCGAGCACGCGCGTGTCAGGATCATCGGAAGCGTCGAGCGCCTCGCACAGCGCGAGCGCGCTGCCCAACGTGTTAGGAAAGTCCTCTGTCAGGCCGAGCGCGTACAAGAGCGCGTCTGTGTCGTCCTGCGTGCTCGCGATCGTTCGGCAGCGGGAAGCGTGCAAGGCGCACTCCGCGCGCAGCGCCACGTCTTCGCTCAGGAGCGAGAGCTCCGCCACTGTGCGCGAATGCTCGCTGCCCGGCGGCTCGAGCATGAAGCGCAGCCACGCGTCGCGCGGCTCGCCCCCGGGGGGCGCGAGCTTGCGCGCATCCTCCAGGCTCTCGTGCAGCAGCTCTGCGCTGCGCTCATGCTCGAGCGCGCGGCGT
>Ga0190269_10000376_pt1 | contig 23805 bp, 24 predicted proteins | sample Popmic249IS_FD_133749 | JGI IMG/M metagenome (GOLD analysis project Ga0190269, IMG submission 133749) | Populus adjacent soil microbial communities from riparian zone of Blue River, Arizona, USA - 249 IS | ecosystem: Environmental > Terrestrial > Soil > Riparian zone | place: USA: Arizona... | reverse complement strand
TGGGTTATCAACAGGTCCGATTCCCGCCAGCCACGACACTGGGCGACGGGGCAGGATCGTTCTCGTGACCGCACTACTCGACCCCGATTTCTGCTACCGCGTGGCGCGGAGCCGCGATGCGCGGTTCGACGGGCAGTTCGTCCTCGCGGTGACCTCCACCCGCATCTACTGCCGCCCGAGCTGCCCGGCGATGACGCCCAAGCGCGCCAACGTCCGCTTCTACCCGACGCCGGCGACGGCGCAGGCAGCGGGATTCCGCGCCTGCCTGCGCTGTCTCCCCGACGCGGCGCCCGGCTCACCCGACTGGGATCTGCGGGCCGACCTCGTCGGGCGGGCGATGCGGCTGGTCGGTGACGGGGTGGTCGAGCGCGACGGCGTCAGCGGGCTGGCCGAGCGTCTCGGCTACTCCGCCCGCCACCTCAACCGGCAGCTCGTCGCCGAGCTGGGGGTGGGGCCGCTGGCACTGGCCAGGGCCCGGCGGGCGCAGATCGCCCGCACGCTCATCGAGACGACGTCGCTGCCGTTCGCCGAGGTCGCGTTCGCCGCCGGGTTCAGCAGCATCCGGCAGTTCAACGACACGGTGCGGGAGGTCTTCGCCACCACGCCCAGCGAGCTGCGGGCCAAGCGTCGCACCGCTGGTGCCGGTGGGAGCAGCGCCGGTGGCCCGGGATCGATCGCCCTGCGGCTGGCCTACCGTGAGCCGTTCGACGCCTCGGCGCTCTGGGCGTTCCTCGGGGCCAGGGCGGTGCCCGGTGTGGAGCAGATCGAGGGCGACACCTACCGGCGCACGCTGCGGCTGCCGCACGGTGTCGGGTCGGTCGCGCTGACGCCGGCCGCCGGCCACGTCCGGGCCGAGCTCTCGCTGTCCGACCTGCGCGACCTCGGCACCGCCGTGCACCGCTGCCGCCGGCTGCTCGATCTGGACGCCGATCCGGTCGCCGTCGACGTCGCGCTCGCCGCCGACCCGGTGCTCCAGCCCCTGGTCACCGCCCACCCGGGGCTCCGTGTACCCGGTGCCGTCGACGGTGCGGAGCTGGCGATCCGCGCCGTGCTCGGCCAGCAGGTGTCGGTGGCGGCTGCGCGCACGGTCGCCGGCCGGCTCGCTGCGGAGTACGGCGAGCCCACCCAGGTCGACGGCGTGCGGGTGTTCCCCACGGCCGAGGCGCTGGCCGAGGTCGGCCCGGCAGCACTGCCGATGCCGGCCGGCCGGGCGCGCTGCCTGATCGCGCTGTGCACCGCGATCGCGGAGGGCGACCTGGTGCTCGACGCAGGCACCGATCCGGCCGACGCCACGGCGGCGCTGCAGGAGATCCCCGGTATCGGGCCGTGGACCGCCGGCTACATCGCACTCCGCGCCACCGGCGCGCCCGACGTGTTCCTCGCCACCGACCTCGGCATCCGACGCGCGGCCGCACGTCTGGGCCTGCCGGAGTCCCCCACGGAGCTGGCGGTGCGCGCCGGGCGCTGGCGCCCCTGGCGGTCGTACGCCGGGCTCCACCTCTGGCAATCCCTCTCCTCCTGAAAGGACGGACAGCATGTCCTCCCCGACCTACTACGCGACCGTCGACACCCCCATCGGCCCGTTCACCGTGATCGAGAACGACGGCACCGTGCTCGCCAGCGGATGGACCGGCACGATCGACGACCTGATCGGCGTCGTGCACCCGACGCTGCGGCCGGCCGAGCCGCTGCGCCGCGCCGAGTTGGGCGACGTCACGAAAGCCGTGCTCCGCTACCACGAGGGCGACGTCACGGCGGTCGACGCGGTGCCGGTGCGGCAGAAGTCCGGAGCCTTCCTGCTCACGGCGTGGGACGCGCTGCGGCAGGTACCGGCGGGTGCGCCGGTCACCTACACCGAGTACGCCCGGCTGGCCGGGAACCCGCTCGCGGTGCGGGCCGCGGCGTCCGCGTGCGCCCGGAACGCGGCCGCCCTCTTCGTCCCGTGCCACCGGGTGCTGCGGCAGGACGGCACGCTGGGCGGTTTCCGCTGGGGAGTGCAGATCAAGCGCTGGCTGCTCGATCACGAGGCTCGTACGGGTGTCTGATTCCGAGACGTAGAGCCGGAGTGTCGGTGTCCGGTTCGCGAGCGCTGCGTGCTTCACTGTCCGGGTTTCGCAGAGGTTCTACCGTGGACCCCATAGAGGCACAGTGGAGAGTGAGCGCGCATGGTCATGGGCCCTACCCATGCCATCTCCGGAGCGGCCGCCTGGTTGGTCGGCTCCGCGGTGGCGGCCCAACTCGGTGGTTACATGCAGTCGCCGATCGAGCTGACGACCTACACGGTCGCCTGCGCCGGGGCCGCGTTACTGCCTGACCTGGACACGTCGGGAAAGGTGACCAAGAACAAGGGCGGCGCAACGGTCGCCCGCACGTTCGGTGTCGCCTCGCTGTTCCTCGCCGAGTGCGTCGAGAAGGCATCGCTCGGCATCTACAAGCTCACCCGCTCGAAGCGCGACGGCAAGCGCAACAACGGTCACCGCACGTTCACGCACACCTGGATCTTCGCGGGGGCTCTCGGCGCGGGGATCGGCTACCTCGCCGAGTCCTACGGCAAGACGGCGGTGGCGATCGCGCTGTTCTTCCTGTTCGGACTCGGTATCCGCGGTTTGATGGCCGACCGGGCGAAGGCGTCCGGGTGGGTGATGATCACCGCGCTCTCGGCGCTCGCCGCCTACGTGGCGATCGACACGCTGCCGGCCGGCCGGGGCTATCCGCTTCTGGGGCTCTCGGTCGGAATCGGCTGCGTGGTGCACACGTTCGGCGACATGATCACGAAGGCCGGCTGCCCGGTGCTCTGGCCGCTGCCGATCCGCGGTGAGCGCTGGTTCGAGGTCGGGATGCCCGACAAGATCGCCGTTCGGGCGGGCGGCACGGTGGAGCGCACGGTCCTGGTGCCCGCGTTCACCGCGCTGGCCGTGCTGGGCGTCATCATCAGCGTGCCGGGAGTCGCGGCCCTGCTCAGCCGCCTGCTCGGCCAGCTGGCGTCGTCCACGTAGTGCCCGTATCGTGAGACATGTTTCCTGAATCGTGAGATCGCCGCTAGGGTCAGAGGCATGAGTACGCAGACCTGGGACGCCGCGCTGTACGACCGCCACCACGGGTTCGTCGCCTCCTACGGGCAGGACCTGCTCGAGTTGCTGGCCGCGCTCCCCGGGGAGCGCGTGCTCGATCTGGGATGCGGCACCGGCGACCACGTGGCGCTGCTGCGGTCGCGCCGGGTGGTCGCCGACGGCGTCGACGCCAGCGCCGAGATGATCGCCCGCGCCGAGGCGAAGTACCCCGACTTCCCGTACTTCTCGGTGGCCGACGCTCGCGAGTTGGCCGTGGAGGACCGGTACGACGCCGTCTTCTCCAACGCCGTGCTGCACTGGGTGCCCGAGCCCGAGCGGGTCGCGGCATCGGTGGCGAGGGCCCTGCGCCCCGGCGGGCGGTTCGTCGCCGAGTTCGGCGGCTCCGGCAACGTCGGCACGATCATCCGGGCCGGGCAGGAGGTCCGCGCCGAGGCGGGCCTCCCGGCAGCGCCTCTGCCCTGGTACTACCCGACGGTCGGTGAGTACGCGACGGTGGTGGAGAACGTCGGGCTGGAGGTCCGCTCGGCGTGGCTGTTCGACCGGCCCACCGTGCTGGACGGCACCGCTGGGCTGGAGAATTGGGTGCGGATGTTCGCGTCCTTCCTGGTCGAGGGCGTCGACGAGGGGAAGTTCTTCGCCGCGCTGGAGGAGCGGGTGCGCGGAGCGCTGTGGCGCAACGGCGCCTGGTGGGCCGATTACCGCCGCCTCCGGCTGGTCGCGGTGAAGCCCGGTGCTGCCCGGGACTGATTTCCCGGGAGATGTCGAGAACTGGGTTCCGGCTTCGACGATCTTCCTGCACGAGCCGCGGTTCCTGGAGTTGCCGGCCGAGCGGCGGGTAGAGCTGATCGCGGAGTGGGAGGCCCTGCGGCGTGAACTGGCCGACGCCTGAGAGCTGGTCGAGGGTGGGGCGCTCGACGACCCGGGGCGGGCGGTCACCGTACGGGTGCGGCACGGGGTCCGCCTGCTGACCGACGGGCCGTACGCCGAGGCGAAGGAGCACCTGGCCGGCTACGTCGTCGTGCAGTGTGCGAGCGACGAGCGGGTGGCGGAGATCGCCGCCCGTATCCAGGACGTCGAGTTCGCTGCGGTCGAGATCAGAAAGTTTTTCTAGAAAACTTTTATGGTTACGCGTACGGTCGGGGCCATGCCTGACGAAGTGGTGGTCATCACCGGCGCCAACCGGGGAATCGGGTACGCCGTGGCCGAGCAGCTCGTCCGCCGCGGTTACCGCACGGTGCTGCTGTGCCGGTCCGCCGCCTCCGGCGCAGCGGCGGCGGCAGCGCTGACGCCGCTCGCGTCCGGAGCACCGCCGCTGACGGTGATGGGCGACCTCGCCACCGTCGGTGGCGTCCGGTCGGCCGCCGCGGCGATCCGGGACGCGTGCCCGCGGCTGGACGTCCTGGTGCACAACGCGGGCCTCTGGCCGGCCGCACGGCGGCTGACCGCCGACGGCGTCGAGGAGTCCTTCGCGGTCAACCACCTGGCGCCGTTCCTCCTCAACCACCTGCTCGAACCCGACCTGATCGCAGCCCGCGGCCGCGTCGTGCAGGTCAGCGCCGGTCTCTACGTCAAGGGCCGGGTCGACCTCGAGCGGACGCCGACCGGCGCCGACTTCAGCAGCCTGCGCACCTACGCCGACACGAAGCTCTGCAACGTGATGCTGCTGCCGCTCTTTGCCGAGCGGTGGGCCGAACAGGGCGTGACGATCAACGCGGTGCACCCCGGTGTCGTCCGGACCGGGCTGGGCGACCGCTCCGGGCCGCTGGGGCTGCTGCTCGGGCTCGTGAAGCGGCGCTGGGCCACCCCCGAGGAGGGTGCGCGGCCGGTCGTCCACCTGGTCACGGAGCCGACGGGTACCGGCGGCTACTACCACCTGACCGAGGAGACGCCGCTCGTCGGGCCGGCCACCGACCGGGCGCTCGCCGAGCGGGTCTGGGCGCAGGCCGCCGAGCTGACCGGGCACCGGGTGCCGGGTAGCTGATGTCGCCCAAGCAGCAGCGAGGCGCCGAGACCGCGCAGCGACTCCTGGACGCCGCGCTCGCGGTGCACGAGGCGCAGGGCCCCGACCACTTCACGGTCCAGGCGATCAGTGCCGCGAGCGGGGTCAGCCTCGGCAGCCTCTACCACCACTTCGGCAGCGCCGACGGGCTCGCCGCTGCGCTGTACGCCCGGTGCATGGCCGAGTTGCTGGGAGCCGTCGCGGCGCCGCTGGCCACCGCGCCGACCGCGGAACAGGGCATCCGGGCCATCGCCGTCGCGTACCTGGCGTTCGTCGCGGACCGGCCGGCCGCCGCCCGGTTCGTCCATGTGTCGTCCGCGTCCGGTTACCTGGCCGCGCACGCGGAGCCGATCGCCGCGGCGAAGAAGCCGGCGATCGAGCCGATCGTCGAGTGGGTGCGTCCGCACGTGCTCGCCGGGCGGATCGTCGACCTGCCGGACGCGCTGCTGGAGATGCTGATCATCGGCCCGGTGGCCGAGACCGCCCGGCGCTACCTGGCCGGTGTCCCGGGCCTCGACCTCGACGAGGCGATCCGGGTGCTGCCCGAACGGATCTGGCGCTCGGTCCGCGCGGAGCCGTAACTGTCGTACCTCGGCGGGAGGATGCGATCCGTGCCCTTCGCCGACGAACTACTGGGTGAGCCCGCGCTCGCCGAGCTGACCCGCGCGCTCGCAGCGGCCGCGCCGCACAACCCGCTCGCCGCGCTGCGCGCCGTCGATCTGAGCGGCCTGCCGCTGCGTGAGCGCAGCGACCTGATCCGGGACGCGCTGCTGGCCGACCTCCCGGCCGGCTACGGAGCGTTCGCGACGACGGTCCGGGCGGCGCGGCTCTCCGGCTGGGGGGTCTGGCCGGTCACCACGGCCGCGGTGGCGCGCGCGCTCGCCGACGGCGGATCGGCCGCCTTCGTCGACGCGTTCGCTCTGCTCGCCGAACTGACGCCGCTGCTGACCGGCGAGTTCGCGATTCGGCCCCTGCTCGCGCACGACCTCGACCGGGCACTGGCGATCGTCCTGTCCTGGACCACGTCGCCCGACGAGCACGTCCGGCGGCTCGCGTCGGAGGGCACCCGGCCGTTCCTCCCGTGGGCGAAACGCGTACCAGCCCTCCTCGCGCGGCCGCACGCCACGCTCCCGATCCTTGCGGCGCTCTACCGGGACGAGAGCGAGTACGTCCGCCGGTCGGTCGCCAACCACCTCAACGACCTGAGCCGCCGGCACCCCGAGCTCGTCGTCGACACCGCGGCGGCGTGGCTGGCCGAACCGGACCCGAACACCGAGCGCCTGGTGCGGCACGCCCTCCGCTCGCTGGTCAAGAAAGGCCACGCCGGTGCGCTCGCGCTGCTCGGGTTCACCACCGGCGCCACGCTCGACGTCGTCGGGCCCACGCTGGCCACCGTGCAGATCCCGTACGGCGGCACCGTGCGTTTCACCGCGACGGTCACGAACACCGCGGCCGAGCCCGCCGTCGTCGCCGTCGACTACATCGTCCACCACCGGAAGGCCGACGGTCGGCTCACCGGCAAGACGTTCAAGCTCACCACCGCGACGCTGGCCCCGGGTGAGCGGCGGCAGATCTCCCGGGAACACTCGTTCCGCGAGATCACGACCCGCCGCTACCACCCGGGGCGGCACGCGATCGAACTGCAGCTCAACGGCGTAGTGGCGGGGCGCACGGAGTTCGTGCTCGGCGAGAAGGCCCCGCCGCCGTGACCGGCCGCCCGTCGTGGGCGGGTAGCCGCCGTGGATGGGTAGCCGCCGTGACCGGCCGGCCGTCGTGGGCGGGTAGCCGCCGTGGATGGGTAGCCGCCGTGACCGGCCGCCCGTCGTGGGCGGGTAGCTGCCGTGGATGGGTAGCCGTCGTGGTCGGGTGGCTGCCAGGGCCGGGCCGCCACCGTGACCGGTCGGCCGCCGGGTCGAGGGCTCTGGGGCCGCGTCAGGCGGCCTGGCTGGTGATCGCGCCGCGCACCGCGGAGATCAGCTCCCCGGGGATGTCGACCAGTCCGTGGTCCGAGCGGGCGTGCCGGGCCACCAGCGCGAGAATCTCCTCGTCGGTGTCGCCGATGAACACGGCCGTGCAACCGCTGACGACGTCACCACAGGCGAAGTGCTTCATACCGGGACCCTCTCGAGATCGGGACCGCCCCCGGCTGGGTTGGGCGGCTCCCGGAGAGATCGGCCCGCCCACCGGCATCCTGAGCCGTTCAGCTGTGACGGGTCTCGCGTCCCCCGACCACGTGCCGGGTCAGCTCGTCCACCAGCACCAGGCCGATCACCTGGCCCCAGCCGTCGGTGCACACCACCGGGTCGAAGCGGTGTGCGGCCGGTCGGGTGAGCGCCCGCAGCAGCACGTCGTGGGCGGCGTCGGAGGCGAGCGCCCGCAGGCTCACCGGCAGCGTGCGCACTACGCCGTCCCGTGGATCGGGTGCGAGCATCTCGATCGGTGTGCCTGCCCGGTCCACCACGATCGCCGGCTCGCCGGCCGCCAGGTCCTCGGCGCGGTCCGCGGTCGTCACCCTGACGTCGCCGAGCATCACGCTGGCGATCGCATCGGTCACCGCCACCCGGCTCGTCTCGGCCAGGATCCGGGACCGGACCTCCTCGGCGAGCGGCACCATCCGGTCCGCCGGGCGCCCCAGGAGCCAGCCCTGGCCCAGCGGCACCCCCATCCGGCAGAACGTCGCCAGCTCGCCGACCGTCTCGATGCCCTCCGCGAGCAGCCAGGCGTCCAGGCGCCCGGCGAACTGGCCGAGCAACTCGGCCAGCGCCGCCCGCGCCGGGTCCCGGTCAGCGCCCGAGACGAGCGCCCGGTCCAGCTTCACCAGCTGCGGCCGCAGCTCGAGAATCTGCTGGAGACCGGCGTAACCGCTGCCCGCGTCGTCGACCGCGATCAGTGCACCGGCCGCACGCAGACGGCGGGTTTCGGCCGTGATCGACTCCAGGTCGCCGAACGCGACGTGCTCGGTCAGCTCGACGACGACCCGCGAGAGATCGGGGACGCTGGCGAACGCCCGGTCGAGCTCCGGGCTGCCGAGCAGGTGCGGGCTGACGTTCACGGTCAGGAACGCGTTGGGCGGCAGGTCGCCGAGGCGGGTCAGCGCCCTGGCGATCACCACCCCCTCCAGCGCGGGGCCGAGCCCGTTCTCCTCGGCCGCGCTGAACCACTGGTCGGGGGAGAGGCGGTCGCCGATGCCGGGCACCGGGACGTCGATGCGGGCCAGCGTCTCGTACCCGGCGACGGTGCCGCGGGCCAGGTCGGCGATCGGCTGGAACACGACGCGGATCTGCGACGGCTCGGCCAACACGTCGGCGATCGCCCGTCGCCAGGCACGCTGCCGCCGGATCGTCGCCGGGTCCGGAGGCATGGTCGGGCGGAAGCGGTTCTTCTGGCCGCCCCACCAGGATGCAGCGTCGTCGAGCGGGTCGTAGTCGGAGCCGCCCGCGAGGCCCGGGACGAGCTCGGTGCTCATCCGGCCGACTCTTCACCCGCGTCGCGCATGCGCCCTCGCCTGGTCTCCCGCAGTGACACCTCGGGTACCCCATCGGCAAAAAACACAAAACCTGAGAGATGCGGACTTATCGACCGCTTCTCTCAGGTTCGTGGGGGTCGGGCCAGGTCAGGCCTGGGCGGCCTCGGCGTCGGACGCCTGCCGGCGGACCTCGTCCATGTCGACGGCACGGGCCTGGCCGATCAGGTCGTCGAGCACGTCACCCGGCAGCGCTCCCGGCTGGGCGTAGAGCACGACCCGGTCACGGATCACCATCAACGTCGGGATCGACTGGATGTCGAACGCCGCGGCCAGCTCCTGCTGGGCCTCGGTGTCGACCTTGCCGAAGACGATGTCGCCGTGCTCCTCGGAGGCCTTCTCGAACACCGGGGCGAACTGGCGACACGGGCCACACCAACTGGCCCAGAAGTCCACCAGCGTGATGCCGTCGCGCGCCAGCGTGTCGTTGAAGTTGTCGGTGGTCAGTTCCACCGTGGCCATCGATTTCTCCCTCGGTTGTCGCTTGTCAGTGAATTCTTCTCGACCCACCTCTGCGGACGACGTAAGCCAGCGGGGCTGCATGCGGTTGAAAAGAGTTCATCCGTCACAACGCGGCAGTCGGTCAGAACCTTCCGTGCCGGGATGCCCCGTTCGGGGGCCACGGGAACCTCTGGCAGGCTGAGACAGTGGCCACCCCCTCCCTGACCGTCGTCGGCGCCGCGATCGTGAACGACCGCCATCAGGTGCTGGCCGCGCAGCGCTCCCGGCCGCCCGCGCTGGCCGGTGGGTGGGAGTTCCCCGGCGGCAAGGTCGAGCCGGGCGAGCGCGACGAGGCGGCGATCGTCCGCGAGTGCCGCGAGGAGCTCGGCGTCGACGTCGAGATCGTCGACCGCCTCGGCGAGGACCTCCCGCTGCACCGCGACCACGGAGTGTTCCGGGTGTGGTTCTGCCGGCTCGCCGCAGGCGAGCCGGTGGCCCTCGAACACGCGGCCCTGCGCTGGCTCGACGTCACGGAGCTGGACGACGTCGCCTGGCTGCCCGTCGACGCGCCGCTGATCGGGGAGCTCCGGACCCGCCTCACCGCGCTCGCGGGAGCCTGACGTGCCCGTTCTGGTCGTGACGACGCTGATCCATGCTCCGGCGGAGGTGGCGTTCGACCTCGCCAGGGACGTGCGGGAGCACACCGCGGCACTCGTGCACACCGCCGAGCACGTCGTGCCGCCCGGCCGGGTGACCGGTCTGCTGGAGGCCGGTGACCTCGTCTGCTTCCGGGCGCGGCACTTCGGCTTGCCGCTCGCGCTCGACGCCAGGATCACCGAGCTCGACGCACCGCGGCACTTCGCCGACGAACAGGTGCGCGGCCCGTTCCGGACCCTGCGCCACGACCACGTGTTCGCCGCGACCGGCGCCGGAACACTGATGACCGATCGGATCGTCTGGACGTCACCGCTGGGGCTGCTCGGGCGGCTCGCCGACGAGGTCGCGGTGCGCCGTCAGCTGCTGTCGATCCTCACCGCGCGGACCACCCACCTCAAGCGCCGCGCCGAGGTGCTGGCGGCTACGGAACGCTTCTAGCCTTCCCGAGCACCGCAGCCGCGAGCTGCACCGCGGAGTTCCGGGTGCGCTCGCCGAGCCGCCACGGCTCGATCGTCGAGCCGGTGGCGAGGTGCCGGTCGTAGGGCAGGAGCGCGGGGACGACGCCGAACGGGGCGAACGCCTCGGCGGTGCGGTTGAGGTCGATGTCGGCGGCCTGCGGCGACATCGCGGTCAGCGCGATCACCGTCTGCGGCAGCCGGTGAGGGCCCCATTCGCGGATCCACTCGAGTGCCCGGCGTGCGCTCACCACCCCGTCGATGCTCGCCGGGGTGGCCAGCACGATCGCGTGCGCGTCGGCGAGCACCGACTGGTTGAGCGGCGTCACCATGCCCGCGCCGGCGTCGACGACGGTGACCGCGAAGTAGCGGCTGATGCCGTGCAGGACGCCCAGGTAGGCGTTGGGCGGCACCACCTCGGGGGCGGCCGCGCTCCGCTCACCGGACAGGATCCACGCGCCGGACTGGCTCCGGCCGAGGCAGCGCTCCGCCTCGTCCAGCGTCGCCCATACCCGCGGCACCTTGCCCAGGTTGGCCAGCGACGTCGGCGAGTTGGCGCCCAGGCGCAGCCCGAGTGACCCGAGGTCGGGATCGGCGTCGACGGCGAGCACGCGGTCTCCCCGGTGCGTGGCGTACGCGCTGACCAGCAGCGACGCGACCGTGCTCTTACCGGAACCGCCACGGATGCCGAGCACCGCGATACGCCGGCCGGTGGTGACCGGCTGGCTCAGCTCTCCGGCGAGGCTCGCGGCCTCCCTGGCGACGCGGCCGCCGCCGCCGACGCCCCGGACGCTGGAGCGCAGCCGCTGGTGCCAGGCATCGGCGTGGTCGGGCATCGGCAGCAGGCCGGTCGGCGTCCACTCCTGCGGGACCGGCGTGGCGTCCGGGCCGAAGACCCGCGACGGCTGTCCGGCCCCGGGTGCGGGTACGCCGGGGGTACCCGGCTGCGGCACCGGCGGGGCGGTCGGCTGGGCAGCGTAGGGCACGGCACTGGGAGGCGCGGTGTTCGGAGGCACGGCGTTCGGAACACCCTGCGGAAGCCCGGTGGGGTGGCCGTTCGGCGCGGAAGGGTAACCCGGCGACACGAACTGGCCCGGGATCGCCGGCTGACCCGGTACCCCCGGCTGACCCGGTACCCCCGGCTGGCCCGGTACTCCCGGCTGACCCGGTACCCCCGTCTGACCCGGTACGCCAGGCTGGGTCGGGATGCCGGGTTGGCCCGCGACGCCTGGCTGGGCTGGGACGCCCTGTTGGGCAGGCATCCCCGGCTGGCCGGGGGTGCCGTTGGGCGCGGGGGCTCCGGCGGCGCCGGACGCCCCGGTCAGACCGGGCACGCCGTTCAGGCCGGGCACGCCGTTCAGACCGGACACGCCGTTCAGACCGGGTACCCCGTTCGGGCCAGGCACGCTGTTCGGGCCGGGCGCCTCGCCGGTGCCGGCGAAACCGTTCGTCCCGGAGACGCCGTTCGTCCCGGGGAATCCGCTCGGACCCGGGACGCCGTTCGCGCCGGGGACACCATTCGGCGTGGGCACACCGGGCGCCGGGGGGAAGCCGTTCTGCCCGGGTGGGCCGATCGGCGCGGCGGGGACAGTCGCGCCGGTCGGCGTCGGCATGCTCGGCGGAGCAGGGAAGCCGATCGGAGCCGGCGCACCCGCCGGAGGCACGTACGGCGGGAAGCCCGACCCGGGAGCCGCGGTAGGCGGCAGCGCGGTCTGCGGGCCCGTCACGGACGGGGGGAACGGACCGGGAGGGGTGAACGAAATCGGTGCGGTGGGGGGCGCGGGGAATGCCCCGGCCCCGGCATCTGCCTGCGGTGGGCCGGCCGGTCCGGCGTCGGACACCACGACCGTCGGCGTGGCGTCCGGCTCCCCGGCAGGCGCGCCCGTCGGGGCGGTGCCTAACGACCCCGCGCTCTCCGCCGCCGGCCCGGCGTTCTGCACCGGAATGGACAGAACGGTACCCAGGACCTCGGGATCGACCACCTGGGTCGCGGCGGAGTCGTCGTCCTGATCGGGGGTCGGGGTGGCGCCGTACGGCTGGCCGTTGGTGCTGGTCGGCGCAGGCGCGAGGTCACGCAGGACTGACCCCTGCCAGTCCTGCCGGGGAGCCTCGGAACTCGTCACAGCGCGGCCTTCCGTCCTCTCCGACTACCGAACCAGACTAACGAGCGGACCCCCGGAAGTCCCATTCCGGCGGGAAAGCGCAACCGTCACACGGAGGGCGACGCCGCTCTGAGCGCGGCCCGACATGCCGAATCGGCACGGCGGGTGGTCTCCGGCTGCCGGAAGTCGGCGGCGAGCGCGAGCGTCAGTGCACAGGCCGTGTCCAGGTCGACCCGGTGACCGATCGACACGTACACCGGCTTCACACCGTCCCTGGTCCGCAGCTCGCGGCCGACCGTCTCCCCGTCCGCGAGCAGGTCGACAGTGGCGCCGCGCCGAGCGTCCAGATCTCCTGCCGGACGTCCGACGAAAGGTGTTTTCGCCACCCCGACGGACGGGAGACCGGTGAGCACGCCCAGGTGGCAGGCGAGACCGAACCGGCGCGGATGCGCCAGACCGTAGCCGTCGCAGACCAGTACGTCCGGCTGCACGGCCAGTTGCTCGAGCGCCTCGGCGAGCACCGGAATCTCGCGGAAGGCGAGCAGGCCGGGGACGTACGGGAACGTCGCCCGGCCGACCACGGTCGCTTCGGCCACCGGCCGGAGCGTGGCGACGTCCACGACGACGACCGCACCGGCGATCCGGTCGGACGCCGTGTCGTAGGCGACGTCGACGCCGGCGGCGAGCCGGAGCTCGTCGAGCGCGGGGCCGCTGCGGAGCACCTGGCCACGCAGCGCGTCCTGCGCGGCGATGGCTTCGGCTTCCGTGCTGGGCCACTCGGGCGGCAGGTCGACGTGCACGCTGACAGGTTATTCGGCTGGTTCGCGGTGCTCGCTTCTGCCACTGTGCGGGGGTGTTCCTGTTCTTCTGGAAAGCGCTCCCCGCCCGCCCCGGCTGCCTGAGCCAGTGGTGGCAGCAGCCGTTCACGGTCGACGGCGTGGAGTACGGCAGTGCCGAGCACTGGATGATGGCCGGGAAGGCGCGGCTCTTCGGCGACGACGAGGCGCTCGAGCGGATCCTCGCGGCCGAGCACCCGGCGCTGGTGAAGAAGCTCGGTCAGGGCGTGCGCGATTTCGACGACGCGGTGTGGAAGGCCAACCGGTTCCAGATCGTCGTGGCGGGGAACCGCGCGAAGTTCGGCCAGGACCCGGAGTTGGCGGAGTACCTGGTCGGCACCGGTGACCGGGTGCTCGTGGAGGCGAGTCCGCTGGACCGGATCTGGGGCATCGGTCTGGCCGAGGACGATCCCCGCGCCACGAATCCGGATCAGTGGCGCGGGCTGAATCTGCTGGGGAAAGCGCTGATGGAGGTCAGAGCCGAACTGGCTGCCTAGCTCTTCGGGGTGCCGCTCTCGTCCACGTCTCAGCTTCGGCGACTGCCCAGCGCCTCGGCCAGCGGTTCTCGGATCTGATCTCCGCCCTGGGTGGCGAGGTAATCGGCGAGCTCTGTAGTCGGAAGCGTTCGACACCGCGTCGGCGAGCAGGGTGAAGGTGTCGTCGACCGAGTACCGGCGATCGATCGAGACGCCGCGCCACCGGACGTCGTGCGGCGCCGATGCGGCTGCCACCACCGCTCGGAGGCCCGTCTCGGTTCCCCACGACGCCAACGCGTAGGCAGCGAGGAACCGGTCGTAGGGAGGTGTCGAGACATCCGCCAGCAACTGCTCGAGCGCCGGCACCCGCTGGAGGTACCGGGCGTCGTCAGCAGCGCGGTCGATGACGTCCTACGCATTCGCGACCGGTATACCGTTCAGATCAGTCAGTAGCAGCGAGCGAGTCGACGGCCGCATCCGCCAGATGCCTACCCTCCGGCCGCGATCCATTCTTTCCTCGGGTCAGCTCTGCGATCGGCTCGGGGTGTCCGTTGAGCGAACATCTCCCGGCCGGATGAACGTTCGATGAGCGCGGGCCACCTCGTCCGGTGTGCTGCTCGCGGTTCGCGCCAGCTGTTCGATCACCGCAGGTGTCGCCCCCCGGTCCGCTCGAGGCGCGCGCTGAACGGCGGTGGTGATCTGCACGAGCAGGTCATGCGACAAGGCGCTGTCGAGGACGGCGATCGCTGGCGCGGCCGGCTCACCGTCCGCCGTTGCCGCCAGGATGCGTAGGTTTCGCACATCGAACGAGACGACCGGCTCGGTGGCGTCCCCCGGCATTGCGGCTGGTGGCGGATCGGAGTAGAGCACATCCCGCCATCGGTGAGCCGACTCCGGATCGATGGTCGTGCCGTCGGGGAAACGTCGTACCGGCACGGGTCGCCCGGGATCGAAGTCCGCGAAGGCCCAACCGTCTTCGTCGGCCAGCAGGAGCGGGACTCCCAACGTCTGAAGTACTTCGAACGCGTGCTCCGACTGGCTGGTGGTCACGTCGAGCCGGTCAGCGCCCCGCACGCCACGCACCGAGATGACGATGCCGTGGGTGAACGGGTTCGAGCGCGGTGCCCGGCAGCTCGTCCTCACCGAACAGGTCGGCGATCGATCGGGCCGCGAACTCCACCCAGCCCGCACCCTCGGCCGTGGCGGGCTCCACCTGGAAACCGAAGTCTTCGCCGTCCGTGAAGCAGGTCAGCCCACCGAGAGCCGTCATCGCGAGCGTGGCGACATCGGCGGTCGGCCCGCCGTGCCGGAGGTAGACGTTCACGGTGCTTCCCACGTGCCGCTCCCCTCGTCGTGGCTGGTGACCGGCTAGCCGTCGACGCTCCGGCGCGAACCGTCCGGCTGGGACGCGGACCACCCGGTGGCCGGAGGCCACTCGTTGTTCGGCGAGGCGGTCGTCGGCCAGTCGGGGCGGCAGGTCTCCGTGCACGGAAGACATGGCGTCACCGAGCGCGGGAGTTCGCGGGCTCGATGCGCTGCGGGGCGGCGGGCAGGTGCGATTCGAATACCTGGATCTCACCCCGTGGCTGACCGCGCCCGTACGAAGCGCATCTCAGGTCGTTTCTGTGCCGTCTTCCGCCCAGGTGCGCTTGGTCAGCGGCATCCGTTGCTCACCGTACTGTGCTTCGGACTTGAGCTGGCCGTTGGAGTACCACTCGCGCCAGATGCCCGTCTTGCGGCCATGGTCCATCTGTCCCTCGGAGCGGAGTTGCCCGTTGGCGTAAAAGACCTGCTGCAAGCCGTCCTCGATGCCGTTGGCGTACCACACGAGGCCCGAAATGAGTCCACTCGGGTGGAACTCCCGAACCTGGCCGGTGAACGGCTCGTCGTCGACATAGACCCGCCCATCGTCACCGTCGACGATGTCGTCGACCAGCACGTATGCGTCCTCGCTCACGGCGTGGCTCCTCGATGCTCGGAGGACAAGTATTCATTCGGATCGCGTCCGCCCGCGAGTCCGTCGGTGTTCCGCAGCAATGCGTCGCAGTTCTGGCAGTACGGAGCGTGCGCGCCACTGTTCCTGCCGTACGGGTTGACGTTATCAACCGTGAGTGAGCGCAAGGATTGCTCGTTGACCGGTAACCCCATGGCTTCGCGGTCCCACAGGGCCTGGTTGACGGCCTTGATCTCCGCGTGCGTGCCCGGATCCGAGAAGTGCGGATATCCGCCCTTGTCGGGCAGCCCGGTCTTGGGGTTCGCTCCGTAGTCGTACTTGTCCGGGTGCGTTCTCGCTGCTTCGTCAAGGGCGTCCAGCCGCTCCTGCAACACGGGGTGCAGCGGTTGTTCCGCCAGCTTGTTGGTCCCCTCGTAGATGCGGCCGGTCACCCGGTCGTAGACGACCGAGACGACCGGGCCCACGCCCGATCGAGGCACGTCACCGGTCTTCTGATGCTCCAGATAGCTCTTTCCGCGCTGTTCCACCACGTCGTGGACGAACTGATCGACCGGCTTGCCGTCGATCGTCGAGATCAGGCCGTCCGCATCCTTGGTGACCGGGAGTCGGGCGGTGTCCGGCAGCGGATCGAATTGCTGCAGCGGCGTCTTTTCCCAACCGTCGCTGGGCAGCGGGGTGTCGTGGGTACCTGACGGAGGCTCGGACGAGCTGCCGTCCGGCTCGTGGGGAGTGGGCTCGTCGCCGCCGTGCTTCCCTCCCAAGTCCCCGGTTGCATGGTCGCCGGTGCCCTGATCGAGGGCGTCGTGCGAGGTACTTGGCTCGCGGTCCGGAAGCGGGTCCGGATCCGTGCGGGGGCCGCCCGGAGCGTCGTGGCTCGCGGTCGGGCCGCGATCGGTCGGTCCGTTCTCCGGAGCGGCAGGCTTCTCCACCGGATCGGAGATGTCGGACCGGTCGTGCGTGACGGAGCGCTCAGGCGGCACGTCAGCCGCGTCGGCGGCCTCGCGCGCGGGTGCGCCCACGAGGGCGGGCTCCCGGTCGTCGGTGCGCCGACCGGCACCCTCGGCGTCCTCCCGGCGCCCGGCCCCGTCGGCGTCGCGACCCGTCGGTTTCGCCGGGTCGTCGTGTGCCGTGCGGGTACCGGGGCCGTCGGTGTCCCGGCCGCCCGACTCTCCTGGCTCGCGCCGCGGCGGCTCCGCGGTGTCGGCTCCCGGGCGCTCGTGCGTGGGCGTCTCGGTGCGACGCGGCCCATCGGTCGTGTCCCCACCGCGCGAGTCGGCGCGCGGCGGCTCGTGGCGTGGCGTGTCGGCTGCGGGCCCGTCCGAGGCGCGCGGAGGGACGTCCGAGGCGCGCGGAGGGACGTCCGCGTCGACCTTCGGCGTCTCGGGCACGTCCACCCTCGGGGTCGCCGGCGGGTCCACCGCGTCGATCTTCAGCGCGGCGTCGTCCAGCTTCCCGGCCGCGGTCTCGGCGACCTTGAGACCACCGACCTCGACCTTGACGACGTCACCACCGACCCGCACCGTGCCGGCGATCTTGTCGACGATCGCGCCGACCTTCCCCACCTTCAGCGCAGCGCCGGTGCCCTTCGTGCCGAACACCACCGAGACGGCGTTCCACCCGACGTTGCCGAACGCGCGCGCCGGGTCTTCCTTCCAGGTGTCCCAGGCGAGCAGGCCCTTGCCCATCTCTTTGTAGTCGTTGAACAGCGTTCCCTTGGGGATGCCGGGCAGGTCCTGCGTCTGGTTCAACGCGAGCGCGCTGAGCACGAGCGGTGGCGACGCCATGATCGCCAGCTTGTAGATACCCAGCCAGCCTTCCTTGGCCCCCTCGGCGCCACCGAAGCCGACCAGGTTCCCGAGCCCCTTGAGGTCACCCCAGAGCCCGTCGACGAAGAACCCCTTGCCGACGCTGGCCACTCCGTCCCAGGTGTCCTCGTACCAGGGCTTGTCGCGCTCCTCGGACTTGCCCCACGGCAGTCCCTTGTCGCTGTCGAGCGCGCTGTCGAGCTGGTCGGCGGAGAAGCCGAACTCGTTGGCGTCCTGGGTCTCGTCGCCGTTGTCCTGGACGTAGTGCGTACCGCCGTAGAGCGCGTTGATCGTGTTCGCGCAGTCGCGCTGGGCGGCCTGCCAGGCGGCCAACTCCGCGTTGACGCGCGATAGCAGATCGTTGTTCTTGTCGACCTTGTCCTGGTCGGAGTCCCAGTCGTCGTCGCCGTCGACCGAGGCGCGGAAGACCTCGGCGTCTGCCTTCAGCGACGCCAGCCTCGCCTGGATGGGCCGGACGGTGTCCGCGTACGTGACCAGTGCCCCGCCGACGCCGACGACGCCGGTACCGACGTCGGCGGCTTTGGTCTGGACGGGCACGGTGGCGGCGAAGAGCGTCGCGGCCTCCGGTGCGGAGTAGAACGCCGCGAGACCCTGCCACGTGGTGTGCACGTCGAGGCCGGTGTCGGAGAATTCCTTACCCTTGGTCTTCAGTGTTTGACCGTGGGTGGCGACGACGTCGATGTCGCCCGGAATCTGCGGAATCTGATCCGGCTGGATCACCATCGACCCCCGTCATCTGGTGGCATCCGAGTGGACTGTTTCTATCGTGAGTGGCCGCGGCCGGGCGGCTCGGCGTCCGGGGCGATCGTCGCCGACCGCTGCGCGTTGGCCGCCATCTCCAGGTCGCCCGCGATGTACGCGTTCGTCGCGTCGACGGCGGCGTTCATCACCGCACCGGAGCGCTGGACGACGAACGTGACGTCGGGCGTGATGTGTTCCACGAACCCGTTGATCGCGCCCGCCACGATCTCGGAGGCGCTACCGGCGGCGCCGCCCTCCATCGCGGTGCTGATGCTCTTGAGGTGACCCTCGAAGTCGTCGGCGTGGCCCTTCGTCTTGCTGATCACGCCGTTGACGCCGGCCGGGTCGATGTCCCAGGCGCTCATCAGCCGATACCGGCGACCGCCGACTTGGCGCGGCTGAGCGCGGTACCGGCGGTGTCGTCGTTCTGACCGAGCGTCGTCTTCACGAGGGTGATGATGCTCTTCACCTCGTTCGCGGCGGTGCTCCAGCGGCGTTCGACGACGGCGTACTCGTCGGAGACGCCGTCAGCCTGGAAGTCGGCCATCGCCTGCTGCACGGCGCGGTCCCGCTCGTTGATCACGGCCTCCAGCCGCGCTGCGATCGAGGCGAGATCACCCTGGACCTGCTGGGACGTGCCGGTGTCGTAACTCCTGCGACCGGTGTCGGCCATGTCGGTTCTCCCCGTGGGTAGTCGGATCAGCGCGTCGAGCCGAAGCGGGCGGCGTCGAAGCCCGCGCTTCCCTCGTTGGCCCGCGCGTTGTCGGCCATCTCGTCGTCGCCCTGGCCGAACGCGGTGTCCATACCGCCCTGGCCGCCGATGATCGCGCCCAGCGAGGAGTTCAGCTCGGCGGTGATCTGGTCGGAGCGGGACTTGAACGAGTCGAACGCGGCCCTGCCCTGCCCGTTGAACTTGCCCTCCAGCGGCTGCGCGGCCGCGATGAGCTGCCTGATCAGCGATCCGAGGTCGTCGCTGGAGCCCTGGCTCTGCTTGGTCAGCGTGGACAGGGTGGTCTGTCCCATATCGAACTTCATGCGTTCCTCCGTGCAGCAGACAGACGGTCTGGTCCGCAGCGCCGCGCCACTCGGTCGCCCCACCCGTAGCGCTATGGTCTTGGCGCAACGGCGGTCACAATAAGGTATACCGTCAAGTGGGGGCCATAGCCGCGATGCGGACAGACGGCCTCGCTGCCGTTCGTGAACAGGTTCGCCGTCTACCACGTGCATCCCCCGAGGACGGTTCATCCGGCAGCGGTAGACGAGCCACGGGGACGGGGAAATGGCCATCGACTACGACGCCCAACTGCTGGAAGCAGTGGCGGTCCGACGTCGCCGGTTACGGGATGCGCTCCTGCTGGGGGCGGGACGAACCCGGCGCTCCATACGGGACAATCTGGGAGCAATCGCGGTCGGGTGTGTGATTGCGGCCCTGGTGTGCGCCGGTTGCGTCGGGTGGTCGTTCGTGCAGGACGTACTCGCCGCGCAGGCCGCACGGACGGGCACCACTCGATGAGCGCGCCGACGCGCTCGGCCGCCTACACCCGGGTGACGCTCGCCGGATCGCGACGCCGGGTCGACGTGGTGTTCCCGAGCCAGGAGCCGATCGGCGCGTTGCTGCCGGACGTCATCCGGCTCACCGGTGAGCCGGCCGCCGCACCGCCCACGCTGCGGTACCTCGCGACCGTCGACGGCACGCTGCTCGACACGAGCGCCTCGCTGGCCCAGCTCGGGGTCGCGGACGGCGCGCTGCTGCGGTTGGTCGGCCTGGCCGACGCGCCACCGCCGCCGGTCGTCTACGACGTGGCCGACGAGACCGCCGACGACCTCGGCCACCGGCGCTGGCGCTGGGGCGCGGCGTCGCGGGCCGCTCTCGCCGCCGCGGTGCTGGCGGCGGGGTGCCTGCTCGTCGCGTTCCTGGTCGGAGCCGCCGCCCCGGCCACGGCCGGTAGAGCGGCGCTGTTCGTCGTGCCGATGGTGCTCCTGCTCGCCGGAGCCGCGGGAGGGCGGGTCCTGCCGCCGTCGGTCGGCCCGGCGCTCCTGGCCGCCGCGGCGACCACCGGTGCGTACGCCGTGCTGGTGCTCGCCGACCGGGCCGACGAGACCGCGATCGGGCTCGCCTCGGTCGCCGCTCTCGTCACCCTGGGTCTCGGTCTGGGCACACCGCTCGGCCGCGGGGCGCTGCTCGGCGGGCTGGTCGGTCTCTCGCTGGTGGCCGCTTGGGCCCTCGCCCTGTTGCTCGGCGTCGACGTGCCGTTGGTGGCCGCGGGAGCCGCGGTCGTGTCGGTCGCCGCGCTCGGTGTCCTGCCGCGGCTCGCGCTGGTCGCCTCCGGGCTGACCGCGCTCGACGACCGGCGCGCCAGGGACGACGAGGTGAGCAGGCAGGACGTCACGGCAGCGCTCGCTGACGCCCACCGCGGGCTGGCGCTGGCCGCCGTCGCGGTCGCCGCCTCCGCCGCCGCGGCCGGCTGGCTGCTGGGCAGCGCCGCCGGCCGGTGGACGGCTCCGCTGGCCGGTGTCATCGCGCTGGTCCTGGTGCTGCGTGCGAGGGCGTTCCCGCTGGTCGCTCCCGTGGTAGCGATCGCGGCTGCCGCGGCCGTCACCGGTCTGGCGCTGGTGCTCGGATGGGTGGCGTCCGACCACGACGCGCTCTGGCCGGCGACGGCGCTCACCGGCGTCGTCGTGCTGGCCGCGTTCGTCTCGCTCGTCGTCGATCCGGCCGAGCACACCCGGGCGCGGTTCCGGCGGATCGCCGACCGGCTGGAGCTGGTGGCCGTCGTGGTGAGCGTGCCGCTGGCGGTCGGCGTCTCCGGGCTCTACGGCCGTCTGCTGGAGGTCTTCTGATGGCGGTGGAACTCGTCCACCGTCCGGCGCGGATGGTCCGCCCGCCTGGTCCGGCCGAGCCGCGGCAACTGGAGGCCCCGCCGCTGCTGCCCGACGGCCGCAGCGGCACCGGCTTGCAGGGTGTCCTGCCGATCGCCGGTGCGATGGGCTCGATGAGCGTCATGATCCTGTTCCGCGGCTCCGGGCTGGCCGCGATCGGGGCGCTGGTCATGGTCGTCACGGTCATCGCCACCGGCGTGCTCCTGCTGTCCCAGCGGGGCCAGGCCCAGCGCACCCGTCGCCAGCAGCGGGAGCGGTACGTCGACTACCTGGAGCACCTCCGCGAGGAGTTGGTGGTGGAGGAGCGGCGGCTCCGGGACGCCGCGCGCGTGCTCGATCCGCCGCCCGCCGCACTGCTCGACCTCGTGCGCGACCCGGCGCGACGCTGGGAACGCCGCCGCCGCGATCCCGACTTCCTCGCCGTCCGGGTGGGCACCGGGACGCTCCCGTGCCAGCAGCTGGGCCTGCAGGACCGCGGCACCGCCGTGCAGCCCACCGACCCGTTCATGCTCGCCGAGGCCCGCGCCGTGACGCGGCGATTCGCGCTCGCCCCCGGCCTGCCGCTCTGCGTCCCGCTCGACCTGGCCGGTGACGTCAGCATCGTCGGCGACCGCGAGGGCGTGCTCGCCGTCGCCAGGGCGCTGCTCGTGCAGCTGGCGGTCCTGCATGCGCCGGAGGACGTCGGGCTCGCGGTCGTGCACCCCCCGGCGGCGGCCGCCGAGTGGGCCTGGACGACGTGGCTGCCGCACCTGGCCGACCGGCACCGCCGGGACGGAGCGGGCGCGCTCCGGCGGCGGGCACCCGACCCCGGCTCGCTGGCCGCGCTGATCCAGGAGGAACTGGCCGAGCGGGTGACGTTCGCGGCGGCGGCCGGCCGGCACGGCGCCCCGGTCGACACCACCGCCGACCGGAACCTGGCACGCGCCGTCCGGACGACGCAACGCCTGGTCGTCGTGCACGACCTGTACGGCGCGCGGACGACGCTGCTGCCGCTGCCCGACCGTGCGGCCACCGCGTCCGCTCTCGGCCTCACCGTGCTCCACCTGGTCGACGCACGCGTGCACGAGCCGGAGGAGGTCAGCGTGCGCATCACGGTGGCGCCGGAGATCGGCCCGGACGGCCTGCGAACCGTCTTGGTCGACGACCTGCGCGGTCACCCCGGCCACGACCGGAGTACCGGCCACTCCGGCTACGCGCCGATCACGGTGCGCGCCGATGTGGACCGGGTGCCGGTGGCACTCGCCGAGGGCATCGCGCGGTACCTGGCACCGCTGCGGCTGGCCCCCGACTCCTACGACGACGGTTCGGGCAGCGCACCCGCACGCTTCACCGAGTTGCTGCAGATCGCCGACCCTGCGCGCATCGACCCGGTACGGGCCTGGCGCTCGCGGGGGGCCCGCGACTTTTTGCGGGTCCCGATCGGCGTCGACGACGTGGGTCGGCCGGTCTACCTCGACCTGAAGGAGTCGGCCCAGTTCGGCATGGGCCCGCACGGGTTGTGCGTCGGCGCCACCGGCTCTGGCAAGAGCGAGCTACTGCGCACGCTGGTGCTCTCGCTGCTGGTCACCCACGGTCCGGACGAGCTGAGCATGATCCTCGTCGACTACAAGGGTGGTGCGACGTTCGCGCCGTTCGAGGGTGTGCCCCACGTCGCGGGCGTCATCACGAACCTCGACGGCGACGTGACGTTGGTCGAGCGTGTGCACACCAGCCTGGCGGGCGAGGTCCGGCGCCGCCAGCAGGTGCTCGCCGACGCCGGGATCGGCAACATCACCGACTACCGGGCGGCCAGGGCCGAGCGCCCCGACCTTCCGGGGTTGCCCCACCTGCTCGTGATCATCGACGAGTTCGGCGAGCTGATCTCGGCCAAGCCGGAGTTCATCGAGCTGTTCCTCTCGATCGGACGGATCGGGCGCAGCATCGGCGTCCACCTGCTTCTTTCCAGCCAGCGGATCGAGTCGGGGAAGCTGCGCGGACTGGACACCTACCTGTCCTACCGGCTGGGGCTGCGGACGTTCTCGGAGGCCGAGAGCCGCACGGTGCTCGAGACCCCCGACGCGTTCGCGCTGCCGCCGCTACCCGGTTTCGGCTACCTCAAGGTCGACACGACGATCTATCAGCGATTCAAGTCCGCGTACGTGTCCGGTCCGCTGGACGAGGCCGCGGAGGACGTCCCGGTAACGGGGCCTGGACCCGTCATCCGTCCGATCCCGCTCTACGGCGCGATCGAGGAGCCGGTCGCCACGGTGCCGGACGCACCGGCCGCGCCGCGTGCACCCTCGGGACCGACGCTGATGGGCGCCGTCGTCGACCGGCTGCAGACGGTCGCGCTGGCGGTGCCGCAGATCTGGCTGCCCCCGCTGCCGACGTGCGTCCCGCTCGACGCCGTCGCCGGCGGTGTGCACGCCACGGCCGACGGCATCCGGCTCCGCGACGGCGGACGGCTCAAGGTGCCGATCGGCGTCCTCGACGACCCGGGTCACCAATGGCAGGGGCCCTGGGAAGTCGATCTGACCGCGGCCGGCGGTCACGTCGCGGTGATCGGCGGCCCGCAGTCCGGCAAGTCGACGCTGCTCCGGACGCTCGCGCTGGGGCTGGCGCTCACCCACCGGCCCACCGAGGTCGCGCTCTACGCGGTGGACCTGCTCGCCGGCGGCCCGCAGGTGCTGGCCGAGCTGCCGCACGTCGGCGGCGTCGCCGGGCGCACCGAGCGGGAGCGCGTCCGGCGCACGATCGAGGAAGTCCGGGCCATGGTCAGCCAGCGGGAGCGGCTCTTCCGCCTCCGCGGCATCGACTCACTCGGCGCGCTGCGAGCGGCACACGCCGCCGGGCACGACGACGCGC
>Ga0190269_10000375_pt1 | contig 23847 bp, 17 predicted proteins | sample Popmic249IS_FD_133749 | JGI IMG/M metagenome (GOLD analysis project Ga0190269, IMG submission 133749) | Populus adjacent soil microbial communities from riparian zone of Blue River, Arizona, USA - 249 IS | ecosystem: Environmental > Terrestrial > Soil > Riparian zone | place: USA: Arizona... | reverse complement strand
TTCGCCGCCGCCCTGGGCTTGTGGCGCGAACTGGGCGACAGGGATTGGGAGGCGGTGACGCTCATACACCTCGGCTGGACGCACACCAACACGCAGCGTTACGACGAGGCCATCGACTCGCTCGGCCGCGCCCTGAACATCTTTCGGGAACTCAAAGACCTGACGGGGGAGGGCAAGGCCGCGAACGGGCTCGGCATCGCCTTCAACGACACAAAGCGGTATGAGAAGGCGCGCGAGTTTTACGAGCGGTCGCTGGCCATAAGGCGCGAGTTGAAAGACCGTCGCGGCGAAGGCGCCACGCTCGCCAATCTGGGCGAGGTCTACGAGAACCTCAATCAGCCGGACACGGCCGAGGAACACTTCAAACAGGGGCTGCTCATCGCCAGAGAAGTTAAGAATTACAACGGCGAAAACTTCGCCCTCAGCAGGCTCGGGCTCATGAGCTTCGAACAGCGGAAGTTCGGGCAGGGCGTCGAATACTTCGAACAGGTGGTCAAGGTCAGGCGCCTGCTCGGGGACCTGACGGGCGTGCGCCACGCGCTCTACGTGCTGGGGACTCAGCACGTCTTACAGGCCGGTGGCACCGAGAAGGCTCGCGCTTACTTCGAGGAGGCTTTGGAGATCAGCCGGCGTTTGCAGGACAGGCAGGGCGAGAGCAAGGCGCTCTTCTACCTCGGCTTCAGCTACCGCGCTGCACATCACTATGAAAAGGCGCGGCAGTTTCTTGAGCAGTCGCTCGCGCTGAAGAGGGCGCTGGCGGACAAGAGCGGCGAGGCCGACGTACTCCAATACCTCGGCAGCCTTTACAGCGCGGGATTTCAAGACTGCCAAAAGGCGCGCGAGATACTGGAGCAGGCGCTCGCCATCAAGAGCGCGTCGCCCGACCGTGCGGGTGAGAGCAGCGTCCTCGACAGCCTCTCGACCGCCCACCTGTGCCTCGGCAACAACGAGAAGGTGATCGAATACTCGGAGCGTGCGCTGGCCATCCAGAAGGGCCTGAACAACAAGGCGGGCCAGATCACATTCCTCATCGGCATCGCCGCCGCCTACGCTAACACCGGGCTGTTCGAGAAGGCGATGGGCTATTACGAACAGGCCCTCGCCATCGCGCGGGAGTCGAAACTGAAGGATCAGGAGGCGTACACGCTGGGCATGCTGGCGAACAATTACTCAAGTCTGGACCAGCATGAGAAGGCGCGCGAGTTATACGAGCAGACGGTCGCGCTGGCGAGGGAGATAAAGAACGTGCCTCTGCTGAACACCACTCTGCCGGGCGCCGCCGACACCTACGCGAGTCTGAGACAGAACGACAAGGCGCTTGAGTTTTACAAAGAGGCTCTGGCCCTCTGCCGGGAGACGAAGGACACGATAGGCGTTACCAGACTCCTCCAAAAACAGGGCTACTTCCACGCGAACCTGCGGCAGTTTGAACAGGCGCGGGCGCTTTACGAGGAGGCGCTGGCGCTCTCCCGTGCGAACGGGCTCACCAGCACGGAGATACACATCCTCGCAGGTCTGGGGAATCTCTACATCGTTCAGGGCCAGTACGAAAAATCCCTCGGCGCACACGAGGAGGCGCTGGCGCTGGCGCGGCGCACGAACAACACTTACTTAATCAACAGCGGCCTCGCCTACGTCGGGAACAGCTACTTAAAACTGAACCAGTACGAGAAGGCGCAGGACTATCTGGAGCAGTCGCTCGCCAAATCCAGAGAGTCGAAGAACCTCTTAAGCGAGGCGCTCGCCTCGCTCGGATTGGGCATGGTCTATCTGAACCTGAACGAGTACGGCAAGGCGCGCGACAGCTACGAGCGCGCGCTCGTGCTGGCGCGCGAGACGAAGCAGCGCGGGCTCGTCGGCATCACGGCCGGCGGCGTCGGCGACTTCTACGCGGACATCAACCAGAGCCGGCGCGCGCAGGGCAGCTACGAGCAGTCGCTCGCGCTGATGAAGGAGTTGCTCAACCGGCGCGGCGAGGGCAGAGTGCGAAACGCGCTGGGCAACACCTACCTGAATTTGAAGCAGTTCGAGAAGGCGCGCGCGTTCTACGAGGAAGCCCTCGCCATCGCCCGCGAGGTCAAGGAGAAGCGCGACGAGGCCCACGCGCTCGTCAACCTCGGGACGGCCTACAAAGACGCGGGCCAGCCCGAGAAGGCGCGCCCCTTTTACGAGCAGGGCCTCGCCCTGTCCCGCGAGGCGCGAGAGAGCGACAGCGAGGCCGCCGCGCTCCACGGGCTCGGCGAGGTCCACCTGAAGACGAAGCGTTTCGAGCAGGCGCACGACTACTACCGGCAGTCGCTGGCCGCCGCGCGAAGGGTCCAGAGCAGGAAGCGCGAGGCCGCGGCGCTGTGGGGGCTGATGGCACTCTGGAACGAGAGGAAGAACTCGCGCCTCGCCGTCCTCTATGGCAAGCAGGCCGTCAACGCCTTCCAGACGATGCGGGGCGCGCTCAGGGGCTTCGACCGTGAGACGCAGCAGACCTTCATGGAGAACAAGCAGGACGCCTACAGGGCGCTGGCCGACACGCTCATCACGCTCGGCCGCATCCACGAGGCCGAGCAGGTCCTGGCGATGCTCAAGGAGGAGGAGCTTTTCAACTTCGTGCGCCGCGACGACGCGGTGGCGAAAGAACTGCTCGGCCGCATCCCGCTCAACGACCCGGAGCGCGAGGCCGTCAAACGCTACGAGGCGCTGGCCGACAGCGTCACGGCCATCGGCCGGCAGGTCGCGGAACTGGAGGAGGAGAGCTTCAAGTACGCGCCCGGCAAATTCCCGCGGCAGGCGCAGCTCGACGAGTTGGAGGCGCGGCTCGCCGACGCCAGCAAAGTCTTCAACAGGTTCATCGACGAGTTGAGCAGGCAGTTCCGCAACAGGGAGACGCAGGGAAAAGATACGCGCGTCGCCCAACTCTCCGGGACGCGGGGTATGCTCGCCCGCCTCAACCAGCCGCAGACGGTCGTCGTCTCCACCATCGCGGGCAGAGACCGCCTGAACATCATCGTCACCACGACGAGGGTCAGCCGCGCGCACGTCGTCGATATCAAGGCCGACGAGCTGAACAGGCTGGTGGCCGAGTTCCGCGCGGCCATCACGGATACGTCGCTCGACCCGCGCCCCGCGGGCAAGAGGCTCTACGACAAGTTGTTTCCGGCAGGACTGAAGAAGGATTTGGCCGGCGTCGGGGCCGACACCATCGTCTGGTCTTTGGACGGCGCCCTGCGCTACGTGCCGATGGCCGCGCTCTGGGACGGCGAGAAGTACCTGGCCGAGCGATACGCCAACGCGGTCATCACGCTCGCCAGCCTCGACAAGCTCGGCCACCGGCCGGCCGCCCGGCAGGGCATGACCATCCTCGGGGCCGGCGTCTCGAAGGAGGCGAAGGTGGCGGGCACGGACGGCGAGGTGAGGACGTTCAGCGCGCTCGGCGCGGTGCCCGAGGAGTTGTGCGACATCGTCAACGACGCGCAGAAGAAGGAGTTCTGCGCGCGGCTCGCGGGGCGCGGCGGCCTGCTCGACGGCGTGAGTCTGCTCGACGAGGAGTTCACGCTCGCGGCCTTCAAGCTCAACCTCATCCGCCACCCGTTCGTCCACGTCGCCAGCCACTTCACCCTCAACGCCGGCAGCGAGGCCAACTCCTACCTGCTGCTCGGCAGCGGCGCGGACGAGGGGCGGAAGCTGACGCTCAAGGGGGTGCGCAACGAGTTGGGCACGAAGTTCAGCGGCGTCGAGCTTTTGACGCTCTCGGCCTGCAACACGGCGATGGGCGCGGGCGAGAGGTCGGGCGGCGAGGAGATCGAAGGCTTCGGCGCACTCGCACAGGAGCAGGGCGCGAAGTCGGTCCTTGCGACCCTCTGGGCCGTGGCCGACAAGAGCACGCAACTGCTGATGAGCGAGTTCTACCGCCTGCTTAAAGAGAACCCGCAGATGGGCAAGGCCGAGGCGTTGCGGCGGGCGCAGTTGACCATCGCGGCGGGCGGCCCCGCGGCGGCCCCGTCCGGCGGCGGGCGCCGCGACACGGGCGAGGTCGCGACCCCTTCGCCGGAGGCGGCGAAATACTCGCACCCCTACTACTGGTCGCCGTTCGTCCTCATGGGCAACTGGCATTGAAGCGGGAGGCGGCAGAGTTGGAACGGCCCCTTTGGGAGCGTGTCGAGGCCATTTATCACGCGGCGCTGCCGCTGGCGGCCGACGAGCGCGCGGCCTACCTCGCGGGGGCGTGCGGGGGTGACGCGGCCCTGCTCCGCGAGGTCAGCACCCTGCTCGCGGCCGACGTGGGTGCTGAGGACTTTCTGCGCGAGCCGGCCGCCGGGCTCGCGTGGGCGCTCCTCTCCGACGACTCTTTCGCCGAGACGCTCGCCGACACGGAAGCGATGCCGCACGCGCCCGCGGACCTGGTCGGGACGAAGGTCGCCGGCCGTTACGAGGTCACCGAAAGGCTCGGCGAAGGCGGCTTCGGCGAGGTCTACAAAGCGTTCGACGCGAACCTCATGTCCCGCCCCGTCGTCGTCAAGGTTTTGAAGGACGCCGCGCTCAGGGAGGCGGGCGAAAAGAGGGCGTGGCTGCTGACGAAGTTCCGGCAGGAGATCGAGGCGCTTTCCCGCGTCCAGGACCCGGGGGTCGTCAGCATATTCGACGCAGACACGCTGCCCGACGGCAGGCCCTACCTCGTGATGGAGTTCGTGAGGGGCACGAACCTCCGCGACCACTTGAGGAAGTTCGGCGAGGGCCGCGGGCTGCCGCCGCGCGACGTGGCCGATATCGTCGGGCAGGCCGCGCGCACCCTCACGGCGGCGCACGACGCCGAGATCGTCCACCGCGACCTGAAGCCGGAAAACGTCATGGTCCGCCGCGGCGCCGCGGGCGACCTGCACGTTAAGGTCATCGACTTCGGCATCGCCAAGGTCAGGAACTCGCTCGTCGCCGCAAGCGTGGCCACGCAGAACTTCAACCCGGGCACATGGCTCTACATGTCCCCCGAACAACTCAACCGGAAGAAGGTCGGCCCGGCCTGCGACATCTACGCGCTCGGCGTCATCGCCTACGAGCTTTTGACGGGGAGGCCCCCCTTCCCGGCCGCCGACCCGCTGTTGCTCCGTGACATGCAACGGGAGGGCGTCAAGGTCAGGCCGCGCGACCTCAACCCAGAACTGCCCGTGGCGGCGCAGGAGTCAATCCTCAAGGCCCTCTCTTTCCTCCCCGCCGACCGACACGAGAAGGCGCGCGACTTCGGCGACGAGTTGGCGCGGGCGCTATCCGAAGAGCCGGCGCCGCTCGCCGCCGCGCCCACCCCGGGCCGACGAAAGTTCCAGCCCCTTTCGCGCCGGGTCTTCATCATTGCCGCCGTGGTCCTGCTCGCCTTGCTGGCCGGCTACGCGGGCCTGTTCGCTAACAGGAAGGCTGACAGAAAGGCTGAACCCGAGCCGTCGCCGCCCGGCACCGTGACGGAGGCCGCGGCGCCGCGGCGCTCCCTGACCTACTGGCTGTCGATGCAGCGCCCGCGAGACGCCAAGCCGTTCGACACCATCGGCGAGAGGGTCTTCGAGCCCGGCTCGCAGTTCTGGTTCAACGTGCAGACGACGCAGGAGGGGGCACTCTACCTCTTCGCCGAAGGGCACGAAGCGGGCGTGCCGAGCGAGTTGAACACGCTCTTCCCGACCCCGAAGAGCGGTCAGGGCAGCGCGCTGGTTAAGCAGGCCCGAATCGGCCGCGTCACTCAGAATCCCCTCAGGTTCAGGGGCACGAGCGGCACCATCTACCTCTGGGTTATCTGGGCCGAGCGCCCCCTGCCTTTAATCGATGACATAGTCTTCAGGTCTTACGAGACCGGGGGCCGTATCTCCAACGAGCGCGACCGGGCGGCGCTGCGGACCTTCATCGAACAGCACCGCAAGCCCCGCCCCGAAGTCCTCGCCGACGACCGACTATTCCGCGTCACGTTAAGGGGCTCGGGCGAGACCCTTGTGGACGTGCGGAGGCTTGAGTATCAACCTTGAGCCGGCGCGGGAAGACAAAGGGGAAAGCCATGCGTACAAAATCAACGCGCGTCGAAATCCTGAGCCTCTTCGCGTCGCTCCTTCTGCTGTGCGGCCCGGCCGGCGACCTGCCCGCCCTTGCGCAGACTCCCGCGCCCGCCCCGCAGTCCGGCACGCAGGCCCGCGAGGACGAGGCGCAAAGGGGCGATGTCTACTCCTCCGACTTCACGAGCACCCGGCCGGCCGGTCAGGGTCGGGCCGCCGCGGGCCAACTTTACAGGGTGAATAAGCCTTTCGCGGACGCGCCGACGCAGAAAAACGCCTCGGCGCGCAGACGCACGCCGCGCGCGAAGGCCAGAGTCTACATGACCGTCGGGGTCACGGTCGGGCACGGGCGCCCCGCGACCGACGCCGAAAGCCTCGACGTTGATGTCGCCAAGGTCAGCCTGCAGGACGGCCGCGTGCTGGTCTTCGAGCGCATGGGCGAGGGACAGCCGGTCACACACGGGAGCCTCATACAGATGGCGGTCGAATACCTCGCCTACACGGACGCGGCCGGCAGAAGACAGACGGACCGCGTCGGCTACCTTTACGTGATTAACCGCGTGCGTTTCCCCGACGGCAGGACCGGGCCGCCCAGCCTTATCTTCCCGACGAAGCGGACAAGGGGCGGCGACAACCGCGTCGTGCCCGGCCAGCCCGTCATGCTGCCTTCAACGAAACGGCCCTGGCAGATCACGCGCAGCAGCACCGGGTCCGTCCAGGCTTACGAGACGTACATCATCATCGTCTCGCCTCGCCCCTTGCGCGACGCGCGCGGCGACGAACTGCGCGCCGAACAGACCGACCCCGCGTCGCTGGAGAAGCTGCTCGCCGGCTGGGTGCGCCTGTGGGGCGCGGGCGCAACGCAGGCCGACCTGCGAAACGGCGCCGGGCAACTCTTCACGCGCCGGGAGCAGGAGGCGAGCGTGGAGACGAAGGACGCGCGCCGCGACACCGTCGAGTTGGATTCTGACTTGACGCAGGACGACCCGCCCCCGCAAACGGTCTTCCGCAAGGCGGTGACGCCCGGCGAACCCATGCTCGTCACGTTCGAACTGCCGTTTCGCCCAATGAAATATCAATAACCCCCGCGGAGTGAAGTCCGCCGCGTCACAGCGTCAGATGACCGTGTCCGCGGATGCGGAGGACACCCGCACCCGACCGCCCGCGGGCCGTGCCGCCTCTAGTGCCCGCACGTCCCGTCGAAGAAGCACTGTATATAGTCGAAGAGCGTCTTTGACGGGGCGGCCGGCCGGGTGTTGATGTCCCACTGCCATTTGACCGAGTCGAGCGCCGGGGGGGCGACCTCGCTCGGCACCCTCACATACTGTTCGGCGGAGTTCACGTCGCCGACCTTGTAACGGTGCTGGTCGTGATGCAGGTAGTGGAGGAAGTTCGAAGGGGCGTTAGAGTAGGCGACTCGAACCCTCCTCGCGACCTGCTTGTCGGGGGCGTGCCCCCACATCGAATAGGTGTAGTCGTACTTCCCCGTCTCTATGACCAGGGGGCGCGGGGCCACGAGCGCGAAGTAGTCCGACACGTCCACGTACTCCCTTATGTCTGCGTTCAGCCAACGCCAGCAGGGGTGGTTCATGTCGAACCCGTAGGGCGTGTAGTGGGGGTATGACATGACCCCCATGTCGGGGGAGTATCCGGCCGGGACGCTGACCGAGACTCGCTGGTCCAAGGCGCTGACGATGGCCGTGACCTCGCCGCCCATCGAGAGGCCCGTCATGAGGACGCGGCTGTCGTCTACGAGGGGCGCCTCGTTCTGCCCCTCCGCCCTCGTAAGGGAGAGCAGGTAGTCTATCGCGCGCATCGTGTCCCAGGCCCTCTCGCCGTCTTCCTCCCAGTCGGAATCTGTAAACCCCGAGCCGGCAAAGACGCTCGACACGACCGCGGGCCTCGTCCCGTTGCCGTCCGTCGGCCGGTCGCCGCCGGGGATGTCTGTGTAGAGGCCGCGCCGGTGTGACAGGGGCCTGTGTGAGATGTCCACCGCGAGCACGACGTAGCCCCTGCGCGCTATCGCGTCGCCGTACCAGAAGAAATCGTTGTTGGGGTTCATCGTCTGGTGGGCGCTGCCGTCGTGCCCGTTGACGACGACGGCCGCGGGCCACCCGCCCGGCGGCGGCGGGGTGGTCGGGATTGCGAGGTAGCCGCCGAACGTGCGCTTGATGTCGGCCCCGCGGTAGGGGTCCTGTAGGGTGTAAGAAAAGCTCAACTTTTCCAGCGTGTATTTCTGCGGGTGAGCGCCCGCGTTGTCGTCGCGGCTGGGGGGAGGCGGTGAGGTCAACGGGATGACGGCGGCTTTGACTCTCGTAGGCACGGCCGCGGAGACGGGCGCGGGGTTCCCGCCCATCATCAGTTGAAGTAATCTCCTGCGGGTCCGCGTCTGCCAGGCGAGGCGCTCGCTCGACGTTTTGGGAGTCAGCCCGTAGGTCAGGACCTCGGCGCGCGTGCCGCTCCAGTCGTAGACGGTTTCGTCGTTCGCCTGCCTGAACGTGCCCGAGATGGCCCGGCCCGCGGCCTTGCCGACGTAGGACTGCGGCCCCTCGGCGGTCTGCCTGACAAATTCCAGAGTCTCGCCGTCCCAACGCGTGACCTCGATGTCGTCTTCCGGCTGCTCCCCGCCCAAATTCGGCGAGACTTGCGAGTAAATCTTCAGCCGCCCCGCGTAGCCGCTGAGCGCGGTCGGCGAGGCGTCAAGGCGCAGCCGCGCGCGGTGGTTGTTCTTGATGAGGAGTTCGTAAACCCTCGTCGTGAGGTTGGAGTCAACGTAGGTGCTGTTCCAGCCGGTGACGTGCCCGGTGAAGGCGGAGAGGGGCGGGCGCGCCGGCGACGCGCCCGAGTCGGTGTAGCGCCCCGCCAAAACCCCCTCGACGACGGTCCCGCGAAACCACTGCCACCATTTGACGCCGACGCGCCTGAACTGGAGAAGCCGCGTCGAAGGCTCCCAACTGATGCTGTCGATCTGCTGCTGCTCGGCGCCCTCGGCGGACAGCGTCCCCGTGTACTCGCCGTGCTTTGTCTCGCTGATGTCAACCGTGAGTCGGGTGGCCGGATTGGCCCGCACGTTCCCCCACCCGGCCGCCATGTACCACCTTCCGACCGGCCCGCTTGAGTCCACTTGTCTGGAGATGACGGCGTTGCCGATGCGCGCCCCGTTGCTGAAAAAAGCGGAGTTTGCCACCAGCGGGAAGACCGGCGCGACGCGGCTCGTATAGACGAGGCGGCCCGCCCTGTAATACTTAACCTTGCCGCCCTCCACCGAAACGCGGAGGGTCTCGGCCGCGCCGTAAGGCACTTCCAGTATCTTCTTCCGGACCCCCTTCTCGAAGATGTGGAGCGCGCCGTCGCCCCTCGTGTAGATGGCGTAATCGATGGATTGATATCCGGGGTCGGCGTCCGCGCGGCTCAGGCCGCACATCCGCCAGGTGCCCACCTGCCCGCCCGGCGTAAACTCGACGTAGCCGTCGCCGGCTTCTATCGTCTGCGCGGACGACGCCCCGGCGTCCCACTCCTCGGCCCCCTGTCCTTCTTTCGCGAGTGAACCGCCCGACGCCGACACTTTGGCCCGATTCGCCCAGACGACCGGCTCGGCGGTGGGCTCCTGCCCATGGGCCACGCTCAGCGCGGCCGAGCTAATAAGAAAGTACAGGACGGCGGCCAGCAGCTTCGAGAAGCGGGAACGGGCGAGGGGCGGGTATGTGTGTGTAACACGAGAATTTCTCATGGGGGAATCTAAAGGTACTTCCACTAACGGGTATCTAACGCCCTGTGGCGTTGCGGGGCTTGTAAGGAAGGCTCGACCGGGGCGTCTGCTTACCGAGGAGGGGCGGCCGGGAAAGCGTCAGCAGAGATTCCCTGAAAGGTGTCTGGACGTACGTGGGAGAGGCGGTCGGCGTCGGCGGGGACGTAAGGGCGTATAAACCGAATTACATCCCCTTGACCCGCAGGCGAGCACGTCCGGCACCCGCCTGAGGGGCCCTGCTTTATATTTACATTTGGGCGCGGCCACGTCAATTCCTCAATTTAGCTTGAAATCCTGCACGGTCAGCCATTCGCCGCCGCCGAGTTCGATGAGGGACGCCTGCGCGCGGTCACGGACGCCGGGGTGAAACGTGCGCGGGTAGCGGCCGGCGCCGTCTTCGGGGTCGCCCGTCAGGTTAACGACGAGTTGGTAGCGCCCCCGCGGGACGTTCGTCAGCTCGAAGCCCCCGTCCGCCTGCGTCATTACCCACATGCTGTGCATCAGGTTCGCCCGGACGGAGATGTTGAGTTCCGGAGAGATGAGCCAGACGCGCATCCCGGCCACGGGTCGCCCGTCGGGTCCGACCACCCGCCCCCGGATGCGGCCGTCCCACCAGGGGAGGTAGCCCACCTCCCTGCACTGCCGGGCGCGCAACTCGAAGGGCGTCGGGTCCACGTAGCCGCGCGCGTGCTCCGGGTAGAGCGGCTTCAACGAGTAAGAGCCCGGCGGCAGCCCCTCGAAGGCGAAGTCGCCCCGCGCGTCGGTCAGGGTTTCGCGCCGCAGCCCGCCGCCTTCGACGAGCACGCGCAGGCCCTCGGCGGGCTCAGGCCGAAAGGAACTGTCCTTAAAGTCGCGCCCGCCGAACTCGACGCTCCCGTAGATGGCCGCCAGCGGCGGGGCGGTCGTGAGCCCGCGGATGAAGGACAGGTCGGCGCCCGCCTTTTCGAGCGGCTTCGTCGCGTCGCAGGCGCTCGTGTAGAGCCGCCCGTCCTCACCCTCCTCCGCGTAGACGAGGTAGCGCCTGCCGGGGACGAATTTGTAACCGCAGTCGCCGCCGAGGCCCGGCCCGGTCAGCACTTGCGCGGCCCGGCCACTCCCGCCGCGGAACCAGTCCTGGACTTTGAACCGCACGAGCTTGTAGATAAAGGGTGCGACGCTCTCACCCCGGCCGCCCCTGACGCCGGATTCGGCGACCCCTGTCACGACGCCGGAGAAGACGGCCCGCGCCTCCCAGTAAGCGGCGCAGGGCCGCACGCTCGCCGCGCCGCACGAGCAGGCCGCGGCCGCGCTCGGAGCGAGCAGGAGGAGCAGGACGAGCGCGACGAAGGCCGGCACGGGGTTGTTCGCAAAACTCATCAGTTGCGGGGCTCCCTTCCGCGGCCTTAGCGGGTCGCGTGGTGAAAATTCTTTGAGACGGGGAAGGCCGCGAGTCGCCCGCAAGCTATGCGGCTCTCCCCCTGCACGGTACGACTGGAATTCCCTTTTAAGAAAGATTATAGGCTTTTGTTGAGGCCCGGGCATCGGCCAAAAGTTTATATTCGTGAACGTAACCGCCGGAATCGGCCCCGCCCCTGAATTGCCTTCTTCTCGCAACAGAGTCGCAACCAAGACGGCCTGCGTTGCGGGTACTATCCTTTTCAACAACGGGCGTTCCTTCTGAGAACGAGTGAAACTTTGGGGCAGGCCGCGCGAGCGGCCGTAGGCGTCGGGAGTGGGGGCTCCCGGCGCCTTTTCTTTTCTTTGCCGGGCGAATTCTCGCCTCAAAATATTTTCCGCAAAAAATGCACGGCCCTGTCGATTCTGCCGAGTCTCGTTCGACGTGTATGTAGAGGCGGGATTTTTCGGCCGGCCGAAGCCGGGCGGAAACCCCCGCCGTAAACCTAAACCGTAAGGAGACGAAACGGATGCGAGTCATGGTGATTATCAAGGCCAACGAGACCTCGGAGGCGGGCGTGCTGCCGGGCGAGAAGATGCTGACCGAGATGGGGCGGTTCAACGAGGAACTGGTCAAGGCCGGAGTGATGCTCGCGGGCGAGGGGCTCCACCCGAGTTCGAAGGGCAAACGCGTCAGGTTCTCGGGCACGCAGAAGACCGTCATTGACGGCCCCTTCGCCGAGACCAAGGAGCTGGTCGCGGGCTTCTGGCTCTGGCAGGTGCGTTCGATGGAAGAGGCCGTCGAGTGGGTCAAGCGCATCCCTGCCCCCGGCGAGGGAGACCCCGGCTACGGCGAGGCGTCCGAGATAGAGATTCGCCCGGTCTTCGAGGCCGCCGACTTCGGGGCCGAGTTCACGCCCGAACTGAGGGAGCAGGAAGAGCGCCTGCGCGCGCAGATCGAGGGGCAGCAGAAGTCTTAACGCCCGCCCCGACCCGGCGGGACTTGCACCCGGCCGACGCTGATGGTGTGATGTGTGCCCGTGACGGCGACGGACACACATCGCGCCATCGAGGCGGTCTGGAGGATGGAGTCTGCGAAGCTCATCGCCTCGCTCGCGCGGGTGGTGCGCGACGTGGGGCTGGCCGAGGAGTTGGCGCAGGACGCGCTCCGCGGAGAAGAAGAGCGCCGCCAGAGAGCTTTGAGCGGGAGCAAGCAAATCCAACAACTGCCTGCCAACGACGCCCCGCCACGCCGCCCCCATGTAACTTGCGTAGACGCGCGCGTCAGGCCGGGCGTTAGATGCTTCCTGCTTGAATCGACATCGCCGATGCACAAACGAAGAAAGAAGCTCCTGCTTGCTTCACTCCTCCTGATTTCGGGGTCCTTCCTGTTGGGGGCGGCGCTGATTGTGGCGGACGGGCTCAGAGACGATATCCGCCCCGCAGACGTGGCTATCGTCTTAGGCAACACCGTCGAACGTGACGGCCGCCCTTCGGCCAGATTGCGGGCCCGTTTGGACAAAGCCGTGGAGCTATACCGCGGCGGCTTGTTCCGGCACGTGATTGTCAGCGGCGGCACAGGGGTGGAGGGCTTTAACGAAGCCGAGGTGATGAAGAGTTATCTCATCAGTCAGGGCGTGCCGGAGGGCTCCGTTATTGCCGACGGGGAGGGATTGACGACCTCTCTGACGGCGAGGAACGCGGCGCAGTTGATGAAGGGCCGGGGGTGGCGGAGCGCCCTCGTGATCTCGCACTACTTTCACGTCCCGCGCACGAGGTTGGCGTTCGAGCGTTACGGCGTGAGGCCGGTGTATAGCGCACACGCGGAGTATTTTGAGTTAAGGGACGTGTACTCTGTCGCGCGGGAGGTGGTCGGGTACGCGGCGTACCTGATGCGTAGCTATGATTAGCCCAACGGCCGTGAAGCCGGCGGCCCTTTACTTTCGGGGCTGCCAGATGACTTTGCCGGTTCCGTCGATTAACTGCTCCTTGCCGTCGGCCGTCGCGACCCGGGCGAGGCCGCCCGCGAATGGCTGCGCCTGGCTGAACTGCGGTTCGACGGCGAACCTGCCCGCGCGGTCGATGTACCCCCACACGTAATGGCCTTCGCTGCCGATTATCTTGACGGCCGCCAGCCCTTCGGAGAACCCGCTCGTTTCGCGGAACTGCGGTTCGATGACGACCTTGCCGGTCTTATCCATGAAGCCGAGTTTGTTAAAGGAGAGGACGGGCGCGAGACCTTCGGAGAACGGCGCGAGCTGTAGCCGGCGGATGGTGTAGAGCGCGCGCTGGTGCGCGGTGCGGTTTTGCCAGAGAGGTATCTCCAAAGCGACGCGGCCGTCACGGTCGATGTAGACGCCGCGCGGCGGGTCGCCCTGAACGACCGGCAGCAGACCTTCGGAGAAGAAGTCGCCCGACTGCTCCGACTCTACAGTGATGCGGAACTTGCCCTCGCGGTCGATAAAGCCGGCGGCGGTCTGGCCGACCACCTTGGCGAGCCCGTCAACGAAGTCGCCGGGCTGGTAGACGAACTGCGGCTCGATGACGACCTTGCCGGTCTTGTCGATGAAGCCGTGGAGCCACTTGCCCTCCCTGAGCACTTCCACCCACGCGAGCCCTTCGGAGAAGTGGCCGGCGTCGTGAAACTGCGGCGCGATGACCACGCGCCCGGTCTTATCCATGTACCCGTATTTTCTCTCCTGCCCGGAAGGGGTCTGAAATCTGGCCAGACCGTCGCGGAAGATGAACGCGTATTCGTTGGTCTCGGGAAGCGCTGTGAATTTGCCGTCCGTGTTAACGACGCCTTCCCTTCTCTGCCTGTCATCCCAGAACCAGACGTACGCGACCCCTTCGGAGAATTGACCGGCCCCGTCGTACCGCGGCGGGATGCGGAAACGTCCCGTGCGGTCAATGAAGCCCCACTTGCCGCCCGCGTCCGGGACCGGGTGCAGCCCGGCGTGGTTCCTCGCGCTCCTCTCCTGCGCCGCGCAAGGGAGGACGTAGGCGCCGACAAGCCAGAGGAACAAGAGAGCCCTTGCAAGCTTCATCCGTTAATTCTCCCACCCCTCTTCGAGCGCCCCGCCGCCGTCCTTCCTCTCGTCCGCGACAAACGTCCCGGCCCTGTCAACCGAGCCGTGCTTGCCGATGAACCGGGGGCCGCAGCAGACGCACCTTCCGACGTAGGTGATGCGGCCGACGGAGACGCGTGCGCGCCCGCCCTTAAACTCTGAGGCGTATGTGAACTGCGGCTTGATGACGAACGCGCCCGTCCTGTCTATGTAGCCGAACTTGCCGGGCAGGCCGCACAAAGAGCTTTCGCCCGCTTCGCCGCTGCCGGGATTCACGTGCGCCAGCCCCTCCGCGAAATCACCCGCCCCAAGAAACTGCATGGGGATGACCTCGCGCCCGCCCCTGTCAACGTAGCCCCACCTGAGGTTGCGCCGGTCGCCGCGCCCGAGGGCCGGCCTCTCCGGCTTCTCCTTGTCGAGCACGGCGGCCAACGCCAGGCCCTCCGAGAAATCGCGCAGGACCGCGTAGCGGAGTTCGACGAGCACGCGCCCGCGCTCGTCGATGTAGCCCCACTTGATGTTAGGATTCGCCCCTATTTCGGGCAGTTCCTCGTCAACCACGCCGACCCGCGCGACGCCGTCCGCGAACGGGAGCGCCGCGTCGAACCGCGCGGGGATGACGACCCTGCCGGACGTGTCGGCGTAGCCCCACCTGCCGTTCTCGTAGACGGGTTTTAGTTGAGCCCCCTTCGGGGCCACCTGCGCGAAGGCGTTGAGGTGGAACGCCAGGACGAAAAGGCACACGAGTTTTGTCTTCATCATCAAGATGAACGCCCGAGCGGCAAAAACTTTCGGGATTTTTTTGAACGGTTGACTGCGCGCGCAGGACTGGCGCCGGATGCGCTTTCCCCCGGTTCGCTAGCGGAGCGCCTTCGCCGCTTCGAGAAACTGTTCCGGGCGGGCGCGAACCCAGTAGTTCTCCGTCAGGTTCACCCAACGCACCGTCCCCGTCGAATCCAACAGGAACTCGGCCGGCCGCGCGATGTCCCGCCCCTCCTCTCCCGCGCCGGCATGAAGTAGATCGTAAAGGCGAATCACCTGCGCGTCCGGGTCGGAAAGGAAGGTGAAGGTATAGCCGGCCTGCTCGCGCATGTTGCGCGAGACCTCGGGGGCGTCAACGCTTATCGCCACCGGCCGAATCCCCGCCTCTTCAATCTCCTGTAAGCTGCTCTCGATGCTCCGTAACTCGGAGAGGCAAGAGGGTCACCAGTAGCCGCGGTAGAAGACGAGGAGCACGCCCTTCGGCGCTCTCCCGTTGACGGGGGCCGAGAGTAGTTCGGACAGCGCGACGGGCCTGCCGTCCGTATCGCGGAGAGTGAATTCCGGCGCCTTCCGGCCCACCTGCGGGGCGGCTTCGGCCGCGGGCATCCGCCGCGACATGACGAAAGTTGCGAATACGAAGAACCCGAAAATCGCGACGCTCAGAGCGGCGGCGACGACACCGGCGGCCTTCGAGCCCAGGCGGCGCCCGGGCGCGAACGCGCGTCGGAGCCCGACCAGCAACAGCGCCGCCGCCACTCCGAAGAGCAACAGGCTGGCCCAAGGGAAATCGCGCGTGAAGGGGAACCGGACGAACACGAGGAAATAGCCGAGGAACGCCGACACGCTAATCAGGAGACCTGCCCAGACCGGCCAGTTAAATGAACGAGTCTTCATGGAAACTCCTCTTTGCCGAATGAAGGAAAGTATACTACGGCGAGCCCGCGCCGCTTCCGCCCGGTGGCGAGTCGGTACGTGTGGCGCGCGCCGGGGCGGACGGCCGAAGGACGACAAAGGAAAGGCGATCAACCAATCTTGAGCGACAGAAGACTATCCTTCACACACCTTGTGCGCGAGCCGGGGCGGGGCGGTCAGACGGCCCCTCCGCTACTCCTGCTTCTGCACGGGGTCGGCAGCAACGAGGAAGACCTGTTCGGCCTCGCGCCGTATCTGGACGAAAGGTTTTTAGTCGTCAGCGCCCGAGCGCCCGTCACGCTCGACTACGGCGGGTACGGCTGGTTCCGAATAGATTTCACGCCCCGCGGGATGGTCGCGGATGTCGAACAGGCGAAGAAGAGTCTGGCCATGCTCCCGGGCTTCGTGGACGAGTTGGTCGAGACCTACGGCGCCGACGGACGCCGCGTTTACCTCATGGGGTTCAGCCAGGGCGCGATGATGAGTATCGCTCTGACGCTCACGAGGCCGGAGAAGGTGGCAGGCGTCGTGGCGATGAGCGGTCGTTTGCCGAGGCAGGTTCTCGAACTGGAGCCCGACCGCGAGGCTCTGAACGGCAAGCCCGTCCTCGTCACGCACGGCCTTTACGACTCCATGCTGCCAATCGAGAATGGGCGGGCGGTGCGCGACTATTTCAGCGCGTTGCCGGTCGGACTCACCTACCGCGAATACCCGATGGCCCACGAGGTGAGTATGGAGAGTTTGCGGGACGTGACGACGTGGCTGACAAACGTCCTCGACTCAAGCCGTGTAGACTCCGGGGAGTAGGCCGCGGGTTTCGCGTGGGAAGTGTGATGGGCGGAGACCTTGACGAGCTGTTCGAGAGGCTGGCGCGGTCCGAGTTCCGCAGCCGCTTCCGCCTGCGCGGCAGAGAGTTGGAATACCTCCGGCGTAAGGGGCTGGAGGCGGTAATGGAACACGCGGCGGACTTCGTCGAGAAGAGGCTCGCCCCGGCCGCCCCGGCCAACGACGGGAAGCAGACGCCCACGGGTAATCACCCGGCCTTCGTCGCCCAGCACGCGACGGCGACCTGCTGCCGCCGCTGCCTCGCCAAGTGGCACGGCGTCGCGAAGGGGCGGCCGCTCACCGGGCCGGAGAAAGAGTACGTTTTACGGGTCATCAGGGCCTGGCTCGTCAAGGCCGGGGGCGCCCGACCACAAAGCCTCTCATAAACGTTATCTCGGGGCGCGGTCATGTCAGGCGTCGGGCAGCACTGCTGCCGCAAAATGGGGGATGGGCATGCAGACCTTTGCACAACAAAAGAGTCAGCCTCGAAAGCCGGCAGCCTCCGGCATGGGTCGGCCTTCTAAGGCGGCGACACTTGCGCCGGCTCATTCCGAGCATCCGACTCTTCGTTCGCAAAGCCCGATTGGTAATGCAGCAGGGCAACGGGTGTCGCCGACGGATGCCGAAGGCTTTAAACCCGAGGCGACCGGCACGGCCTTACCTCACTCGGGGCAGAATTTCGGCCGCGTTCCTATACACGCGCCCGCGGCGGGAGCGATACAGACGAAGTTGGTTATCAACCAGCCCGGCGACGAGTATGAGCGTGAGGCGGACCACGTCTCCCGACAAGTGATGCGAATGCCCGAGACGCCGTCCCGGGACGGTTCAGGGCGAAGTCCATACGACTTTCAGACCGTCCAGTCCCGGCAAGGGAATGAGCACTTACACACGAAGCTTGCCCGGCCGGGCGACGGCGGGCAGTTCGAAGCGCCGCCCATCGTCCACGAAGTACTCCGCTCCACGGGTCAACCCCTCGACGTTGCCGCCGGCGCTCTTATGGAACCGCGCTTCGGTCATGATTTCAGCCAGGTAAAGATACATGCCGATGCGAAGGCGGCAGAGTCGGCGCAGGCCATAGGCGCGCGGGCATACACGGTCGGCCGAGACATAGTATTCGCGGCCGGACAATATGCGCCCGGGACGAGTGCGGGGCAGCGCCTCCTGGCGCATGAGTTGACGCACGTGGTGCAGCAGAACGGGCGCGCCGTTTCATTGCAGCGCGAGGACGCGGAGGGCGAGGAGCGCGAGAAATGGAAACAGAAGCTCAAGGGGAAAAGCTTGCCGACGGCGCGGCAGGTTAGTGGCGAGAAAGATACGGCATTCTTCGTCGAGGGTTTGATCGAAACCAGTAGCAGGCTTCAGCCATATCTGAAAGGCAAACTGGCCAAGACCTCGGTCGCCAAGAACTTTCATATTTACGGCTCCCGGGACGAGTTTGAGGCGAAGGCCGGCAAACTCGTCGGGGGGGAAAGCTCTCCCGGGACTAAATTCGGGGGGTTTTACCATCGCCCGACGGATAGCATTCACCTGCCGCCGAGGGCCGAGTTCGGTCACGCGCTCCACGAAGGCATTCACAAGTATTCCTCCCGGGTCGTGCTTACCATGTTCGGACAGTTCCTGAACGAAGGGGTCACACAATACTTCGCGGACAGGGTGCAGGAGGAGCACCAGGTGGAAGGCAAAACCAAGCACGAATACGGGGAACAGTTGGAGTGCGCGAAAATCGCGCTGAGCTTTTTGAAGGACGGCGACAAGACATTGGCCGAGGCATACTTTCAGGGCAAAGCAATTCCAATGTCGGAAGAGATCAATGCCAGGCTCGGTATCAACCAGGGCGAACGCGCCAAGCTGGTGAGTGACAATAAGCTCTGCGAGAGAATTAAACAGAAAGGGCGTTCAAATTAAACGCGCCCGACGACCGCAAGCACGCGACGGCAGATAGTTATGGTTTAGAAATCGGATTGACGAAAGAGGCGGGGGTAGTTAGAGTCAGCACATTCCGATTGGCAGCGTCGTCACACTCCAGGAGAAAAACACTATGGCTACGGAGAGCGGGTCGGGCAATGTGCCTACGGTGGTCATCGTCGGTGCCGGCGCCGCCGGCATCTTTACAGCGTATCAAATCAATAAGGCGTGGCCGGGGCAGTTCAACGTCCGACTATTCGAGGCTTCGCAAGACATCGGCGGCAACGTGTCCTCGCTGACCGTAGAGTATGGGGGGCAGACATACGTTATCGACGCGGGCGCGCAGTTCTTCTACGCCAAGGCCCAACCCAACTACTTGAACCTGATTCAAGAACTCGGCTTAGACAGTCAGATACCGCTATATCCCACGGGCCTGACCGTCTGGGAGAAGTCCACGAATCAGCGACTGCTGTGGATTCCCCCTCAGGCCAGCGGCTTTCTAAACTACACGGCGGACGACTGGTTACGCATCATCGAGTTCGGCGGGTTCCTCGCCGCCGCGGCGCTGCTGAACCGCGTGGGCCAGCCCGACTGGACGTTGAGCGTAGACAGTTGGCTGGCAGACGTGCCTCTCATCAGCGACGACTTCAAGCAGAATGTTATCAAGAACTTTCTGTACCAGTTCGTGTCGCTACCCTACGCCAACATAGGCGAGGCATCCGCCGTGTATGCGACCACGTACTTTGTGAGGAACGTGTTGGGCGGGTCGGCGACGGCAGCAACAGCGCAAGGCTTCGACATCCCGACGTTCCAAACCAATCAGAGCCTCATCGGTTTATCGGGCATCCTCGAACAAGCATTGCAAGCGTCCGGAGTTTCCGCGCAGACCGGCTCGCCCGTCACCGCCGTCGCGCCCGGCGAGGACGGGGTCGCGGTCACGGTGAATGGCGAAACTATCAATGCGAAGTATGTGGTGATGGCGTGTGACCCCGGCGCGTCGGCCAAGATTCTGGCCAGCGGTGGGACGGCCGGGCAGGATTTAATCACCCTCTTACAAGGGCTGGCCGATCTGTACCTGAATCTGACCATCGTCATGCAGAAGGACGGCTCGTGTTGGATGCCCGGCGATCAGAACTACTGCGAGGCGGTCAGCACGGTGGTAGACACGCCCCAGCAGGCGGTGGCTTTTAACGCGTGGTTCGGGCCGCTGCGGCCGCCCTACGGTACGAACCAACTGATTCCGGTTTTCAAGTCGTGGGGCTCGCCCGACCTGCAATCACAGAGCTGTACCTCAGAGTTCTTCTCACATGTGCACAACGTCCTGCTGCCGACGACGACGTTCATGCAACTCCGCAGCCAACTGGCCGGCTATCAGAATCGCAATGGTTTAATCTTTGCGGGGGGCTGGACTGACTGGTTCGACAGTCAGGAAGCGGCGTTGATGTCGGCCATAAATGCAACGCAGATGTTGCAGCCGACGGACGGGGCGCAGCCGGTGAGCCAGCCCGTCATTGCATACGATTCGAGTTCGCTCACCGGCCAGGTGAAATCGTGGATAGAGATGGTAATGCAGTACGCGCCGGAGCCGCACAAAAGCAGGCTGACCGAACTAGTCAACGAACTATCAACGTGAAACTCTTTACAACAGAGGCGACGGGCGTTGTCGCATAAATGAGGGTGAGTAAGCCGACCCCTTACGCCGCCGGCGCGGACGTTGTAACTCTTCGTCATCCCAAAGCTCGCCATCTTATTCAGCGCGGCACGCCGCACCCGCGGCCCCTTCTCCCGCCCACGGCGCGAGAAGGAAGCGCGTGCTCTTCAAGGTCATCGGGAAGCGAATGGAACTGAGCCCGCCGAGGGTGTACGTCAAAGACACCGGCACGCCGAAGGGGAGGGGCGTCTTCGCGGCGCGCCCCTTCAACGCCGGCGAGTTGGTCGAGGTCTGCCCCGTCGTCCTCGTCCGCAAATCTTACGAGGCGCTGCACAAGGAGCTTAAGACGTTCGCCTTCCACTGGGAGGTGCCCGAGGGTGCTGCCGCCACGCAGGCGCTCGCGCTCGGCTACGGCAGCCTCTACAACCACGCCAGCCCGTCCAACCTGCGCTACGAGACCGACGCGCAGGCCCTCGTCATACGTTTCCTCGCCGTCCGCAGCGTCGAGGCCGGCGAGGAACTGACCATCAACTACAACGCCGACGGCGGCGCGGCGGTGTCGGAAGACGACTGGTGGTTTGAGGAGAAAGGCATCAGACTGTTGACGGGTTAGGCGCCGCCCGCAAACGCCGGCGTCGCGGCATCTTCAATCAAGGCATCCCGGGTAAGGAAGACATGGAAGGCACAAGCGGTATCCCGGTCTCGGTCCTCGACCTCGCGCCGGTCAAGGAAGGCGGGACAATCAACGACTCTTTCCGCGAAACGCTCGCCCTGGCGCGGCACGCCGAGGCTTTAGGCTACCGCCGCTTCTGGCTGGCCGAGCACCACAACATGACGGGCATCGCCAGCGCGGCGACATCCGTCCTCATCGGCTACGTCGCCGGCGGCACCCGCAGCATCCGCGTCGGCTCCGGCGGCGTGATGCTGCCGAACCACTCGCCGCTCGTCATCGCCGAGCAGTTCGGCACGCTGGAGTCGCTCTACCCCGGCCGCATCGACCTCGGGCTCGGGCGTGCCCCCGGCACCGACCAACTCACGATGCGCGCCCTGCGCCGCACGATCACTAACGTTGACGAAGACTTCCCGCGCGAGGTGGCGGAACTGCTCTCCTACTTCTCCCCGCCCCGCCCCGGTCAGGCCGTGAGGGCCGTGCCCGGCGCCGGGCTGCGGGTGCCGGTCTGGCTGCTGGGTTCGAGCCTCTACAGCGCGCAACTCGCGGCCCTGCTGGGCCTGCCCTTCGCCTTCGCCTCACACTTCGCGCCCGACCTCTTGATGCAGGCGCTCGAAATCTACAGGGCGGAGTTCCGCCCGTCCGAGGCGCTCGAAAGGCCCTATGCGATGCCGTGCGTCAACGTCTTCGCGGCCGACTCGGACGACGAGGCGCGGCGGCTGTTCACGTCGCTCCAGCAGGCTTTCATCAACCTGCGCCGCGGGCGGCCCGGACTGCTGCCGCCGCCGGTTGACCCCGCGGAAGGCCGCTGGTCCGAAATCGAGTTGGCCGGTGCCGAACACATGCTCCGCTACACGGCCGTCGGCTCGCCCGAGACCGTGCGCCGCTGGCTGGAGTCCTTCATTCAACAGACGCGGGCCGACGAGTTGATGTTGACGGCGCAGATTTTTGACCCCGCCGCGCGCCTGCGCTCGATAGAGCTAGTCGCCGGAATGTTCGGACACGCGGGCGGGCCTCCCGCGGCCCGGTAACTCGGGGAGGGCTGTTATGAAAAACCAGTTTCGATTCCTCGTCGTGCTGGCGTGCTTTTCCTCGGCCCTTATTTTAGACGTGCGTGCCCAGGACCGCGCGTTTAATGGAACCGCCGGCAGAGAAGTCGCCGTCACTTTCGACGACCTCCCCGCGTGGGGAGATTTGGAGAGGATGTCTTACATCACGCGGAAGTTGTTGAAAGGCATCTCCGACCACAAAGTCCCCGCCGTCGGCTTCGTCAACGAGGCTCAGTTGTTCACGCGGGGCGAGATGGACGCGCGGATTGCCCTGCTGCAAATGTGGCTCGACGCCGGCCTCGAATTAGGCAATCACACCTTCTCACACATCCTGATAGATAGGCACCCGCTTGAAGCGTATCAGGAAGACGTTGTCCGCGGGGAGACCGTGACGAGAATGCTTCTGCGCGAGAAGGGCATGAGGCTGCGCTACTTCCGCCACACGCAACTACGCACGGGGCCGACCGCCGAATACAAGGAAGGGCTCGGCAAGTTCCTTGCGGAGCGCGGCTACACGGTCGCGCCCGTCACGATTGATAACCAGGAGTGGGTCTTTGCCGCCGTCTACAGCGGCGCCAGAGAACGCGGCGACAGGGAGACCATGAACCGCGTGGCGGCAGCGTACATCAAGTACATGGATGAAATCTTCGCCTTCTTCGAGAAGCTCTCAAGGGAGTTCTTAGGCTACGAAGTTAAGCAGACACTTCTGCTGCACACCAACGAACTCAACGCCGACTACTTCGACGAGCTTGTCGGCATGATGAGGAAACGGGGTTACACGTTCATCAGCCTTGAAGCCGCCCTTAAAGACAAGGCGTACAGCCTGCCCGACGCGCAGGCGAAGATGGGCCTATCCTGGATTCATCGGTGGATGTTAGCGAAGGGCCTTGAGATGCGCCCGGAGCCGACGGAGCCCGAATGGATTGCGGATTTACACAAGTCATACCTGCGGAAATAATCCCGAGGCGTGGAGTGTTCGTCTCCGCTCCGCACATCCCACCGAGCCCTGTCGCAACGCCTACACATGCGGGAAACGAGAGCAACGCCGCGCGTTACCGTGCGTTGAGGCCGCCCGGCACAGGTCGCACGGGCGCGGTCTATAAAGCGGCCTCGTGAGCGGACGGCGCCGACCTGTCGATAAACGGGCTCTCCTTGTTTGAGTTCCGCGCGACTCGTGAACGGCTTCGATGCAGGGTGAGAGTCGGCGTTTGATTGCCCGTCCCGCCGAACTCGCTGAGGGCCGTGTTGTTATGCCTTCGGGGCGGAGTTGGCACGAGCTTTGCCGGCCGCAGTTGAGAGAAATCCGAGTCGAGACCGTTACCTCTTCCCGACGGAGCGTAACTATGGATCAAAGGGTGCTGAAGGTCATTGCCCTGATGGGGGAATCCCTCCACACGGGCCGGACGGCCGGCAGGCTTGCCGAACGCGTTAACCTTTCCCCCTCACGTCTTCATCAACTCTTCAAAGAGGAGACGGGGCTGCCCCCGGCTCGCTACCTGCGCCTGCTCAGGATGCAAAGGGCGCGGGAGCTTCTGGAGACCTCCCACCTGAGCGTCAAGCAGGTGATGGCGCGGGTCGGCGTGACGGACGAGAGCCACTTCGTCCGCGACTTCAAAAAGACCTGCGGCCTGACGCCCGCCCGCTACAGGGAGCGCTTCCACGACGACGGCGCGCACCACTCCGCGACCCCGCCGCTGCTTCTGCGCCGCCCCTCGCACCCGCGCCAGTTCTCGGAGCCGCCGCCGAAGCGCGGGCGCGAGCTGCTGTCGCTGCTCAGGCGCCGCCACGTGGCCTTCGTCGAGCTGACCAACGCGGCCTCCGCGCGCATCGTGCGCGAGATGCCCAACGGCCGCCACATCTCCTACA
>Ga0190269_10000374_pt1 | contig 23861 bp, 20 predicted proteins | sample Popmic249IS_FD_133749 | JGI IMG/M metagenome (GOLD analysis project Ga0190269, IMG submission 133749) | Populus adjacent soil microbial communities from riparian zone of Blue River, Arizona, USA - 249 IS | ecosystem: Environmental > Terrestrial > Soil > Riparian zone | place: USA: Arizona... | reverse complement strand
GAACGGTGGTCGCCAACCGGGCCCGCTCGGGCAGCGAGGCCCGAGCGGACCGGGTCAACGTGACGCGCTCCGCGTGCATGCCCCTGTGCTTATCCCGTGGCCACCGGCGAGTACAGGGGGCCTGCCCCCAACTCCGGCCCAGGGACCCCACCCGACCGGATTCGGGGGACGACACGGACGCCCGATCGGGCCGGAACCGGCAAGCTGAGCGCCACGGTCGACCGGTGCGGAGGGGTGGGGCCGACGGTCGCTGGGTCGCGCTGTGTCCGGGGAGGCAGATCGCACCAGCGTCCGGCGGCCCCGGATCCGGTCGGCCGTGCCCTCACCAGCCGCGTTCGCGCCACTCCGCCAGGTGCGGACGCTCGGCGCCGAGCGTCGTGTCGTCGCCGTGACCGGGGTAGACCCACGTCTCGTCCGGCAGGCGGCCGAACACCCGGCTCTCCAGGTGGCCCATGAGCGAGCGGAAGTCTTCCGGGGAGTTCGTCTTGCCCGGGCCACCCGGGAACAGCGAATCGCCGGTGAACAGGTGCGGACGGCCGCCGGGCTCCCGGTAGAGCAGCGAGATCGCGCCCGGTGTGTGCCCGACGAGATGGATCACGTCCAGCGCGACCTCACCCACGGTGACCGTGTCACCGTGGCCGACCAGATCCGTGGCGACCACCGGCAGCGCGTCCGCGTCGGCCGGGTGGGCCACGAGCCGGGCGTTCGTCTCCTTGGCCACCTCGGCCAGCGCCTGCCAGTGGTCGGGGTGGCGATGGGTGGTGACGATCGTCGCCAGCTCCGCGTCGCCGAGCAGGCGCAGCAGCGTCCCGGCGTCGTTGGCGGCGTCGATCAGCAGGGCCTCGCCCGTAGCGGTGCTGCGCAGCAGGTAGGCATTGTTGTCCATCGGGCCGACCGACACCTTGGTGATCGTCAGCGGGCCCGCCTCGCGGGTGGCCGGGGCGCCCTGCGGATCGACGTGTCCGGTGTAGTCGGTCTCGGCAGTCATGTATTCATCCTGGTGCATCCGTGTTGCGGGCGCTACGCGTCCTCGGCGTCGAGGTCGTTGCGGCCTCGATTCAGTTACTCTCGCCGCGTACTCCGGTGATCCGTGTCACCGGCGCAGCGGGATTGCTCGAACATGCGGTCGAGTCCGGGCAGAAACTGTCGGTGCCCGCCGTTAGATTGGGTGCCGGTCTTCACTGAGGGCCCAGGCACCATGCCGAACTAACGAGAGAGAACAAACCGTGGCCGACCGGCTCCTCGTGCGTGGAGCACGCGAGCACAACCTGCGGGACGTCAACCTCGACCTTCCCCGGGACGCGCTGATCGTCTTCACCGGTCTGTCGGGGTCGGGCAAGTCGAGCCTGGCGTTCGACACGATCTTCGCCGAGGGCCAGCGCCGTTACGTGGAGTCACTGTCTGCCTACGCGAGGCAGTTCCTCGGCCAGATGGACAAGCCCGACGTCGACTTCATCGAGGGCCTGTCGCCCGCGGTCTCGATCGACCAGAAGTCGACCAACCGCAACCCGCGGTCGACGGTGGGCACGATCACCGAGGTCTACGACTACCTGCGCCTGCTGTTCGCGCGCGCGGGCGTTCCGCACTGCCCGGTCTGCGACGAGCAGATCAGCAGGCAGACTCCGCAGCAGATCGTCGACCGCGTGCTCGCGATGCCCGAGGGATCCCGGTTCCAGGTACTGGCGCCGGTCATCCGCGGCCGCAAGGGCGAGTACCTCGACCTGTTCGCCGAGTTGCAGGCCAAGGGGTACGCCCGGGTCCGGGTCGACGGCACCGTGCAGCCGCTGACCGAGTTCACCGAGGGCGGCACGAAGCTCAAGAAGCAGGAGAAGCACACCATCGAGGTGGTGGTCGACCGGCTCGCGGTGAAGGAGAACGCGCAGCGGCGGCTCACCGACTCGGTGGAGACCGCGCTCGGCCTGGCCGGCGGCATCGTCGTGCTCGACTTCGTCGACCTGCCGGAGGACGACCCGGGCCGGGAGCGCAAGTTCTCGGAGAACTTCGCCTGCCCGAACGATCACCCGCTGGCGATCGAAGACCTCGAGCCGCGCACGTTCTCGTTCAACGCCCCGTACGGCGCCTGCCCGGAGTGCAGCGGTATCGGCACCCGGAAGGAGGTCGATCCGGAGCTGATCATCCCCGACCCCGAGCGGACGCTCGGCGAGGGCGCGATCCAGCCGTGGTCCACCGGCCACAACCTCGAGTACTTCCTCCGGCTGCTCTCCGGCCTCGGCGACGCGCTCGGCTTCGACCTCGACACCCCGTGGGAGAAGCTGTCGGCGAAGGCCCGGAAGGCGATCCTGCACGGGCACGACACCCAGGTCCACGTCCAGTACACGAACCGGTACGGGCGCAAGCGTTCCTACTACGCCAGCTTCGAGGGCGTCATGCCGTTCCTCGAGCGGCGGCACCAGGAGACCGACTCCGACTGGAGCCGGGAGCGGTACGAGGGCTACATGCGCGACGTCCCGTGCCCGGTCTGCCGGGGTACCCGGCTCAAGCCCGAGGTGCTCGCGGTCCGGCTCTCCGGCAAGAACATCGCCGAGGTGTCCGGGCTCGCCATCGACGAGTGCGCGGCGTTCCTCGCCGACCTGCAGCTCGACGACCGGCAGCGGATGATCGCCGGTCAGGTCCTCAAGGAGATCAACGAGCGGCTGCGCTTCCTGCTCGACGTCGGGCTCGACTACCTCTCGCTCGACCGCCCCGCCGGCACGCTCTCCGGCGGCGAGGCGCAGCGCATCCGGCTGGCCACCCAGATCGGGTCGGGCCTCGTCGGGGTCCTCTACGTACTCGACGAACCGTCGATCGGGCTGCACCAGCGCGACAACCGGCGGCTGATCGAGACGCTGGTGCGCCTGCGCGAGCTGGGCAACACCCTGATCGTCGTCGAGCACGACGAGGACACGATCGCGGCGGCCGACTGGGTGGTGGACATCGGTCCCGGCGCCGGTGAGCACGGCGGCAACGTCGTCGTCTCCGGCCCCGTGGCCGACCTGCTGGCCAGCGAGGAGTCGCTGACCGGTGCGTACCTGTCCGGGCGGCAGAGCATCCCGGTGCCCGTCGTGCGCCGCCCGACGGACCCGAAGCGTCGCCTCGTGGTCAAGGGGGCCCGCGAGCACAACCTCCGCGGGCTCGACGTCGCGTTCCCGCTCGGCACGCTCACCGCGGTCACCGGCGTCTCCGGGTCGGGTAAGTCGACGCTGGTCAACGACATCCTCTACACGGTGCTGGCGAACACGATCAACGGCGCCCGGATGGTGCCGGGGCGGCACCAGCGGGTCACCGGGCTCGAACTGGTCGACAAGGTCGTCGGCGTCGACCAGTCGCCGATCGGCCGCACGCCGCGGTCGAACCCGGCGACCTACACCGGGGTGTTCGACCGGATCCGGAAGCTCTTCGCGGAGACCACCGAGGCGAAGGTGCGCGGCTACGGCCCCGGCCGGTTCTCGTTCAACGTCAAGGGTGGGCGCTGCGAGGCGTGCACCGGCGACGGCACGATCAAGATCGAGATGAACTTCCTGCCGGACGTCTACGTGCCGTGCGAGGTCTGCAAGGGTGCCCGGTACAACCGGGAGACGCTCGAGGTGCACTACAAGGGCAAGACGATCGCCGAAGTGCTGGAGATGCCGATCGAGGAGGCCGCGGAGTTCTTCGCCGCGATCCCGGCGATCCGGCGGTACCTGGCGACGCTGGTCGACGTCGGGCTGGGGTACGTGCGGCTGGGGCAGCCGGCGCCGACGCTCTCCGGCGGCGAGGCGCAGCGCGTCAAGCTCGCGACCGAGCTGCAGAAGCGCTCCACCGGGCGGACGGTCTACGTGCTCGACGAGCCGACCACCGGGCTGCACTTCGAAGACATCCGGAAGCTGCTCGGGGTCCTGGAGAAGCTGGTCGACCAGGGCAACACGGTGATCGTGATCGAGCACAACCTCGACGTGATCAAGACGGCCGACTGGGTCATCGACATGGGGCCGGAGGGCGGCACCAAGGGCGGCACGGTGGTCGCCGAGGGCACGCCGGAGCAGGTGGTGGCCGTCGAAGCGAGCCACACCGGGCGCTTCCTCGAGCCGCTGCTTCGGGGCGAAGGTGCGGGTGCTGCGGCGCTGCGTGCCAGCGTCGCTCCGCAGCGTCAGAAGCGCACCCGCAAGCCGGCCGCGGTCGGCTGACGGATCCGTCGCCCGGCTCCCGCGTCGCCCGGCTCCCGCGTCGCCCGGCTCCCGCGTCGCCCGGCTCCCGCGTCGCCCGGCTCCTGCGTCGCCCCGCACCCGCGGGGCGACGCGGTCGTTCTCGGGACGATCGTGCCGTCGGAGACGGGCGGCCGCCCCGGCTCGCTCGGCTCGCGGGCGGGCGCCGGCACGCGCCAGGCACGCGCTCGGCACGCGCCCGGCACGCGCTCGGCTCGCGGGCGGGCGCCGGTGCGCCCGGCACGCGCTCGAACGGCCGTCAGGCCGGGGCGGTGAGGGCGCTCGGGTCCTCGACGGGCGCGAAGCGGCCCTCGTCGTCGGCGACGTAGACCTCGGCGGTGCCGATGTCGAAGAACATTCCGATGAGCTGGATCCGGCCCTCCGCGAGCGCCAGGGCCACCGGGGGATAGCCGGCCAGGTGCTCGAGCTGCTGGCGCACGTTTGCCTGCGCGAGCCGCTCCAGCGTCCCGAACCGCTCGTCCGGCGCGGTCCGCTCGTCCTCCTCCCAGCGGCGCAGGCTCGCTCGGGCGGCGCGCAGCCACGACGCGAGCGGTCCGGCGCCCCGGTCACCTCCCTGGCGCATCGCGCGCATCGCGCCGCACGCCGAGTGTCCACAGACGATGATCGCGGGCACTCGCAGCACGTCGACCGCGTACTCCACCGCGGCGGCGACGGACACGCTCGACGTCGCGTCCTCGCCGTAGGGCGGCACCAGGTTGCCGATGTTGCGGACGGTGAACAGGTCGCCGGGGCCGCTCGTCGTGATCAGGTTCGGCACCACCCTGGCGTCGGCGCAGGTGAGGAACAGCGCGGTCGGCGCTTGGTGGTCGGAGAGTTCCGCCAGGAACGGCAGCACCAGCGGGCGGGCCCGGCGCTGGAACTCCCGGGCGCCCGCCAGCACGCGGTCGGACGCACCGGCGCCCGCGTCCGCCTCCTGCCAGTGCCCCCACGGGGAGAACCAGCGCGGCACGGTGGTCGCGGCCGACCCGGTGCGCTTCCGGCCGCGCTCGGGCGCGTGCGCCGTCTCCGCCAGCGTCGAGTGGCCGATCTCCTCGACCGTCACCGTGCCGCCGCCCGCGCGATGACGATCCACCCAGAGCCGCAGGTGGTCGTAGGCCGCGTGGTCGAGGAAGTCGACGACGAGCTCCACGACGACGTCGCTGCCCTCGGGGATCGCGGCCAGCACCCGGGAGAGCCGCGGCACGGCGAGGAAGCTGAGTGTGCCTTCCACGACCACCCGCCACGAGCCCTCCGAGGCGCCCTCCTCGGCGTGGATCCCCGACCAGAGGACCCGGCGCAGCGTCAGCGCGATCGTGAGGACGAGACCGGCCAGCACACCCTCCAGCAGGTTGAGCAGCACGACGCCGCCGGCCGTGACGACGTAGATCGGGAGATCGCCGTGCTTGCGTACGGCCCGGATGTGGTGCCAGTCGACGAGCCGGACGCCGATCACGACGAGCAGACCCGCCAGGGCGGCCAGCGGCACCTGCTCGATCGCCCCGGTCAGCAGCAGCGTGATGACGACGATCCACACGCCGTGCAGCACGGCCGAGGCGCGGGTCCGCGCGCCGGCCGCGACGTTCGCGCTGCTGCGGACGATGACCCCGGTCACCGGGAGGCCGCCGAGGCTCCCGGAGAGCGTGTTGGCCACTCCCTGACCGATCAGCTCGCGGTCGAGCGATGCGCGCGGCCCGGTGTGCAGGCGGTCGACGGCCATCGCCGACAGCAGGCTTTCGACGCTCGCCACCAGTGCGATCGTCAGCACCCCGACGGAGAACGCGGCCCAGTGCCCGTCCGGGAAGTCCGGCAGGATGTGCCCGCGGAAGAGGTCACCGGGCAGGTCGACGCGCTCGACCGGGAAGCCGAGCACGGCGGCGAGGAGCGTGGCGCTGCCGACTGCGGCCAGCGGCGCGGGGACCCGCCGCACGAGGCCGGGCATCCACCGCCAGCCCACCATCACCGAGACGACGAGCAGCCCGACCGTGGTGGCCGGGCCGTGCGGGGTGAGCAGCTGGCCGGGGAGTTCGATCAGGTTCGTGAGGCCGTTGCCTGGGCTCTCGGCGCCGAGCACGACGTGGAGCTGGCCGAGCGCGATCGTCAGCCCGATGCCGGCGAGCATGCCGTGCACGACGGCGGGGGAGAGCGCCATCGCGGTGCGGGCCACCCGGCTCAGACCGAGCAGGACCTGCACCACACCGGCGAGCGCGGTGATCGCGCAGGTCGTCGCCCAGCCGAACTGTGCGACCAGCTCGGCCACGATCACGGTGAGACCGGCGGCCGGGCCGCTCACCTGCAGCGGCGCTCCGCCGAGCAGACCGGCGACGATGCCACCGACCGCCGCGGCGACGAGACCGGCCAGGATCGGTGCGCCGGACGCCGCGGCGATGCCGAGGGAGAGCGGTACCGCCACGAGGAAGACCACCAGTGAAGCCGGGAGGTCGTACCTGAGCAGGGTGGCGAGTCGGCCGGGATTCGGCATGCCAGCGGCCCTCCGGGCTCGTGAGAAGACGGATGCGGCGGCCCGCGCGAACGTTTCGGCGCGGAGGGAAACCAGGCATTCCGAAACGTGAACGAAACAGACGATTTGTCCATCTTCATCCTAAGCGGGTACGGGGCGTGGGGGGAAGGCGCAGCGCCCCCGAACATGCCGAAGGCACCGAACCGGTGGTTCGGTGCCTTCGGTGTGATGCGTCGGTCAGCTCAGGCTGGGTGACGTCTTGCGCAGCGCCTGGTAGGAGGGGAGCGAGATCATCGGCGGCCGCTCCTCCCACGGAATGTCCCAGGTCACGGGCACGACCTCGCCCTCCACCCGGCTGAACTGCACCAGCTCGTGACCTTCCGGCCGCGCCGGGCCGATGCGTGCGGTCAGCGTCTGGATGATCGTGGCCGCCATCCGTCCGAGTGCGGCGGTGTCCTGGTGGCCGTGCCCACGCTCGCCCAGGTCGACCTGGGCCACGGCGTCGATGCCGTGCGCGAGCACCGTGTCGATGAGGATGCCGGTCTCGACGCCGTAGCCGGGAGCGAACGGCAGGCGTTCGAGCAGGGAGCGCCGTCCGGCGTACTCACCGGCCAGCGGCTGGACCACCCCGGCCAGCTCCGGCAGGAACGCGTTGAGCAACGGCCGGGCCGTCAGCTCGGTGACGCGACCCCCGCCGACCGGTGAGACGCCGGCCAGCGGACGGTCGTAGAACGCCTTCACCAGGTGAACGGTCGGGTCGCTCAGGATCGGGCCGAGCAGACCCGTGACGTAATGCGGACGGAAATCGGTCAGATCCGCGTCGACGTAGACCACGATGTCGGCGGTCGTCGCGTGCAGGGAGCGCCAGAGCACCTCGCCCTTGCCGGGGCGGCTGGGGAGGTCGGGAACGATGTCGTCGCGGTGTGCGACGCGTGCGCCCGCGGCGGCGGCCCGCTCGGCCGTTCGATCGGTGGAGCCCGAGTCGACGACCACGATGTCGTCGATGAGGCGGGTCTGGTCGGCCAGCGTCACGATGCGTTCGACGATCGTGCCGACGGTTTCTTCCTCGTTGAGTGCCGGCAGCACCACGGCGACGCTCGTCGAGCCCTTGCGGTCGGCAAGGGCCTCGACGGGCCAGTCACCAGCGGTGGAGGTCCGGCGCGAGAACCATGTACGGGTGTCGGCTCTCATCGGCGACCCCTTCCGGTCAGGACCGAGCCGTGGCGCGTGGACGCCAGCTCAGTGTGACGGGTGAGAACAACCACGCTGTCGGACAATAGTTTCTTGTGAGTTTCGTCCTTTGGTCACTCAAGTGACCAGCGGTGACCGGTTTGGAAGGGGCAGCACGTCCGGCCCCGGACAGCAGGCCTTCTCTACCCCTTCGCGCCGGTATTCATGCAGCTGAGTGACGGATGAATGAGCCTCACGGTTATCCATAGTGCGCCATCCTGTGGCGAAGAAGCACCGTTTAACCGAGCGAGGCAGCTCATACCGGGTTTTCTCGGCGCTTAATCGATGATTTGTGGGAACTTCGGGGCGCCCCAAGGTCCGGAGAACGCCGCGTCAGCGCACGAATCCGGCGGGCGTGATCCGAGAATTCACGCCCGATTCACCGCGAGGTTCCTTCCCGAGGCGTCAGGTCCCGGCCGGGCCGGTACGCGAGCGCTGCGGCGACTCGGCGGGCGTCGCCTGGCCGGCCCACCGGGAGGCCCGGCCGCGCCGGCGTCAACGGGCCGCCGTTCGCGGCGCCGTGCAGATAGCCAGGTCACAGCGGATCTACCGGACGGAACGGGTGCAGTTTGTCTCCGGGATGCGGCGCGGCAGAATGAAGGGATGGCACCGCTCCGCCGCATTTTCTACGACACCGAGTTCATCGAGGATGGGCACACCATCGACCTGGTCTCGATCGGAGCGGTCGACGAGGACGGCAACGAGTTCTACGCGGTCTCGACGGAGTTCGACGACTCGCGCGCGATCCCGTGGGTCCGGAAGAACGTCCTCGACAAGCTGCCCGGTCCGTCCTCCAGTGCCTGGATGTCGCGGGAGCGCATCCGGGCCGAGCTGCTCGCGTTCCTCACCGCGGGCGTCACCAACCGCGGGTCGGTGGAGTTGTGGGCGTGGTACGCGGCCTACGACCACGTCGCGCTCTGCCAGCTGTGGGGCGCGATGCCCGCGCTGCCCCGGCCGATCCCGCGGTTCTCGAAGGACCTGCGGCAGCGCTGGGACGACCTCGGCCGGCCCGACCTCCCGCCGGCGGGAGCCGACCAGCACGATGCGCTCGCCGACGCCCGCCACAACCTCGCGCGGTGGCAGGCCATGGAGAAGGCGCGCGTCTCCGGCGCGGAAGGTGTCCGCATCGGAACGGTCTGACGACTACGGTGTGCGTCGAGGCGGCTACCGCGCCGGCATGACGATCCTCGGAGGCTGAGTCCCTTTAGGGCGCGGCGCGGTTACCCGCCGTCCGCGTGCTACCGAAAGGACCGCATCATGCACATCGGTGTGCTCACCGGCGGCGGTGACTGCCCTGGCCTCAACGCCGTCATCCGGGCCGTCGTCCGTAAAGGCGTCAGCGTCTACGGGCACGACTTCTCCGGCTTCCGCGACGGATGGCGGGGACCGGTGGAGGACGACGCCCGCCCGCTCGGCGTCGAGCAGGTCCGCGGGATCCTGCCGCGAGGCGGCACGATCCTCGGCTCCTCCCGGACCAACCCGTACAAAGTGGAGGACGGCGTCGAGCGGATCCGCGCGACGCTGGAGCGCCGCGGCGTCGAGGCCCTGATCGCGATCGGTGGCGAGGACACGCTCGGCGTCGCCAAGAAGCTCACCGACGAGGGGATCCCGGTCGTCGGGGTGCCCAAGACGATCGACAACGACCTCGGGGCCACCGACTACACGTTCGGGTTCGACACCGCGGTGACGGTGGCGGTCGACGCGATCGACCGGCTGCACACCACGGCCGAGTCCCACCACCGCGCGCTCGTCGTCGAGGTGATGGGCCGGCACGCCGGGTGGATCGCCCTCCACTCCGGGCTGGCCGGCGGCGCGAACGTGATCCTGGTGCCGGAACTGCCGTTCGATCTCGACGACGTGATCAAGCACGTGGAGAGCCGGTTCGCGACGCAGTACGCCCCGATCCTGGTCGTCGCGGAGGGCGCGACGCCGCAGGAGGGTGCGGAGGTGCTCAAGAGCGGTGAGCTCGACGCGTTCGGGCACGTCCGGCTCGGTGGCATCGGGCAGTGGCTGGCCGAGCGCATCGAGGAGCGGACCGGCAAGGAGTCGCGCGCCGTGGTGCTCGGGCACGTGCAGCGGGGTGGATCGCCGACGCCGTTCGACCGCGTGCTGGCCACCCGGTTCGGGCTGCACGCGATCGACGCGGCGCACGAGCGGGACTGGGGCCAGATGGTGGCCCTGCGCGGCACGGACATCGTCCGCGTCCCCCTCGAGGAGGCGACCCGGGAGCTCAAGACCGTCCCGCTGAGCCGCTACGCCGAGGCCGAGGTGTTCTTCGGCTGAGCGGCGGAGCCCCGAGTGCCTCCTGCTGGCGCCGGGGCCGACGGCCGAGCGCGACGACGCCGCCTGGCGTCGCACGTCGTCGCGCTCGCACGTCGGCGGGGCGCTCACTCGTCTTTCGAGAGGTCCAGGGCGAGGTTCAGGACGAAGCTGACGACCCAGACGACGATGGCGCCCCAGAAGCCGGCCCAGAAGCCGTCGACCTCGAAGCCGAGCCCGAACTGCTCGGCGAACCAGCCGACGAGCAGGAACAGGAGCGCGTTCACGATCAGCCCGAACAGGCCGAGCGTCAGCACGTAGACCCCGCAGCCGACGAGCTTGACGATCGGCTTCACGATCGCGTTGACGATTCCGAAGATCACCGCGACGACGAGCAAGGTGCCGACCTTGGCCGGCCAGGTGGTCTCGGTGACGTCGATGCCGTCGACGACGTACGTCGACGCCAGCAGCGCCACCGCGGTGACGAGCACCGTGAGAATGAGCTTCACGCCCCGATCCTGGCAGACCGGGGCGAGCCCGGCCGCGATCCGACGGCCTGCGGCCCGCGCGCCGCTAGTACTGCAACGGCGGTTAGGTGGCTGGCGGGGCTCGGGGCGAGCCGTTGACCCCGCCATCCGCGGGACGATCCCACTAGTCGGGACGAGGTGGCGAATTCCCGCTAGCGTCCGGTCCGGTTCGGGGCCCACGCCGGTTCGGCGCTGGGGGCGAGGTGCGTCGATGTCAGTTTTTGTGCGTGGGGGCGCGTGAAAACCTCCATTGACAATGGTTTTCCGGCGGTCGGCGCGGAGGGCGCAGTAGCCGCTGTTGCAGTACTAGTGTCTTGAGTCATTAGTTCGCCAGCGGTTGTTAGGGCTGGTGAATGCCTGGGCCTTCTGCTGCGCCGGTGATTGTGACCGAGGACGAGCGTGAGCGGTTGGCGGCGTGGGTGCGGCGGCCCTCGAGTGCTCAAGCGTTGGCGTTGCGGGCGAGGATTGTGTGTGGACGAAAAATCCCAGATCCAGGCCCCCGACCGGACCGCGCCGATCCTGCCGATGATGCCCGGCCCCCCGGCACGAGCCGCCCACGACTACGTCCGGGCCGGAACCTCCAGCCTCTATGCCGCCCTGGACCTCACCACCGGCAAAGTGCTCACCGCGCTGCACTCACGCCACCGCGCGATCGAGTTCAAAAAGTTTCTTCAGACCATCGACCGCAACGTCCCCGCCGACCTGGACGTCCACGTCATCCTCGACAACGCCTCCTCCCACAAAACCCCGCCATCAAAAAATGGCTGCTGGCCCACCCCAGGTTCGTCCTGCACTTCACCCCCAGCAGCTCCTCCTGGATGAACCTGGTCGAACGCTGGTTCGGGGAACTGACCACCAAGAAACTCCAACGCGGAACCCACCGCTCAGTCCGCGCCCTCAACGCCGACATCCGCGCCTGGACCAAAACCTGGAACGACAATCCCCGGCCCTACATCTGGACCAAGACCGCCGACCAGATCCTCGACTCCATCGCCCGCTACTGCCGACGCATCAACGACTCAGGACGCTAGGCCGGGTCCGGCGAATCGGTGCCGCGAGATCCGCTAGTCGGTCAGGTCGACCAGGTCGGGCGCGGCCGGGTGGTGGGCGGCGAGCAAGTCGAACGAGACCCCGCTCCCGGTCAGGCCCTCGGCCCGGTCCAACACGTCCTCGTCGATGCGGTAGGCCAGGCACGGTACGCCGGCGGCTCCGGCGAGCCGCGCCAGCTCGCGCAGTGACCAGGCCTGTTCCGGCAGGTCCACCACCCGGCGCCCGGCGGTGTCGAGCAGCGCCACCCGGTCGACGTCTCCGGTCAGCCGCCGCAGCGCGGCCTCGGTGTCCGCGTCGAACGACGGCTCGGACGGCCCGGGCACCGTCCCGGCCGCCACCAGCACCACCAGGGACGCCACCGGGCCACCCGGGCCGTCCGGGTCCGGCGTGGTGAGCGCGCGGCCCCCGACCGGCAGGGTCCGGCTGTTCCCGTCGTCGTCGGTGAGCAGGATCGATCGGGTATCGGCCCGCACGGTGAGCAGCGGGTCCTCGGCCAGCCACTCGGCGTACTCGGCCGCGTCGTCGAAGTCGTCCGGCCCGAGGTTCTCGTCGTGGGTGAGGGTCACGGGCTCGGACACCTCGGGACGCAGCACGACCGGCGTGGGCAGCGGCGCGAACCGCTCCGGCGTGCGCTCCACCTCGCGGCGGATCTCGTCGCGCCGGGCCAGGCGCTCGTAGCGCTCCAGCACCGGCCGCTCGCGCCGGTCGGCCCCGGAGGCGATGACCATCCAGGCCGTCGCCGGCATCAGCCAGCCCAGGCAGAGGCACGTCACCCCGACGACGCCGCCGACCACGCCCGGCGTGCCGGCGCCGGGCGTCAGGAAGCTCACCATCACCGCGAGGCTCCCGACCCCGAGCGTGAGGGCCTGTAACCAGTCGCCGATCACCCGGGCGGTCTCCGAGCGCGTGCTCCATCCGCCGTAGGAGGCGAGCGGCCACGACGTCAGCCCGCCGAGCGCGATCAGGGCCAGCGAGCCGAACGTGAGGTACAGCGTCCACGCCTCGTTGCCTGCGGCCGCCCACAGCGTGAACCCGGCGGCCGCCGCCAGGGCGAGCACCACGCGGAGCACGCGGACGACCCGCCGGACCGGCCGCCTGGCGTCGATCGCGACGCGGAGCGCCGTGTCGATGCGCCCGGTCGGCAGCGCGGTCCTGCCGAGCAGCTCGACGGGGCCGGAACGAGTGTCGGTAGGCAAGGGGAGATCCTTCCGGAGCAGTGTGTCCGGTCACGCCCGTCCCACGGAGCGGGTGGGGACCGCAACCTGCGGCCACGGCCAACTACCCTGGAGGACGTGATGGACACCGTCGTCGACGACCTGGATATCTGGCGCTCTCTACCGGCCGCACAGCAACCGACCTGGCCGAATCCCGACACGTTGGCCGAGGTCGGTCGCACGCTCTCGACCGTGCCGCCGATCGTCGCGCCCTACGAGGTCGACGCTCTGCGCGAGCGGCTGGCCGAGGTGGCGCAGGGCCGGGCCTTCGTGCTGCGCGGCGGAGACTGCGCCGAGACGTTCGACGACAACACCGAGCCGCACTTGCGGGCGCTCACCCGGGTACTGCTGCAGATGGCGGTCGTCCTCACCTACGGCGCGTCGATGCCGGTGGTGAAGATCGGCCGGGTCGCCGGTCAGTACGCCAAGCCCCGCTCGTCGGACATCGACGCGCTCGGCCTGCCCTCCTACCGCGGCGACATGGTCAACGCGTTCACGCCCGACCCCGAGCTGCGCATCCCCGACCCGAACCGGATGGTGCGGGCCTACGCGAACGCCGCCGCCGCGATGAACATGATGCGCGCGTTCAGCCGCCGGGGCGGGATGGCCGATCTGAACGCCGTCCACGACTGGAACAAGGAGTTCGTGAAGAACTCCCCGGCCGGCGAGCGCTACGAGGCCATCGCGGCCGAGATCGATCGCGCGCTGAAGTTCATGCGGGCCTGCGGCGTCGACGACGTGGCGCTGCGCACCACCGACCTGTACGCCTCCCACGAGGCGCTGATCCTCGACTACGAGCGCCCGCTGACCCGCCGGGACGAGCGCGGCGTCGCCTACGACCTGTCGGCGCACATGATCTGGATCGGCGAGCGCACCCGCCAGCTCGACGGAGCGCACCTGGACTTCGTCTCGCGCATCGCGAACCCGATCGGCGTCAAACTCGGCCCCACCACCACGCCCGAGTTCGTCATCGAGCTGGCCGAGCGGCTCGACCCGGACCGGGTCCCTGGCCGGCTCACGCTGATCTCCCGGATGGGCAACCACCGGGTGCGCGACGCGCTGCCGCCGATCGTCGAGAAGCTGCGCTCCACCGGGCACCTGGTCGTGTGGGAGTGCGACCCGATGCACGGCAACACCCACGAGGCGTCCACCGGCTACAAGACCCGGCACTTCGACCGCATCGTCGACGAGGTCCTCGGCTTCTTCGAGGTCCACCGCGCGCTGGGCACCCACCCGGGCGGCGTGCACGTCGAGCTGACCGGCGAGGACGTCACCGAGTGCCTCGGTGGCGCGCAGGACATCCTCGACGCCGACCTGGCCGACCGGTACGAGACCGCCTGCGACCCGCGGCTGAACAGCCAGCAGTCGCTGGAGCTGGCGTTCCTCATCGCGGAGATGCTCCGCGGGTGAGCCGCGGCGAATGAGCTGATGGTCGAACCGGCCGAACGGAGTCTTTCCTTCGGCTGACGCCCGACGCAACGATGGGTCATGCGGACCTTACGCCGGGTCGTTCACGACCAACCGCTGATCCTCGCCTGGAGCGGCGGGGCCACGCTGACCCTCCTCGTCGTGGCCTGGCTCCTCCGGCCGTACTTCCCGGTCGTGGTGGCGTTCGCGTTCGGTGTCCTCGTCCTCGGCGTGCTGCTGACGGTCCGCGACCTGGTGCACGCCGAGGAGGCGGCCGAGACCGGCGCCGCCGCCGTCGCGCAGCGCCTGAGCCGCCTCGACGCCGGGCTGCTCGACGTCGGTGGCCGGGTGCGGGTCGCGGAGAACGCCCGGCGTGAGTTGGACGAGCTCGCCGAGCGCGCCGACCGGCTGGAGGCCGTGCTGTCGCTGCTGACGCGGTGGCCCGGCGATCCCGCGACGGCTCCGCTGACCAGCACGCTGCTCTTCGGCCCGGCGGACGAGCCGACGGCGGGCACCCGAGGATCACCCCGCGACGACCTCGCCCGGTTCCGCGATCGGCGGGCCGCGCAGGAGCGGGGGCGCAAGCGGGTGGAGCGGTGGCGGACGCAGCTGGGCACCGGGCCGGACCGGCTGGCGATCTTCGTCGACGTGTTCTGGATTCCCCGCGCAGCGGCGACCGGTGGGCTCCCGCTGCTGGTCGCCCGCCGGACGAGGATGAGCGCACCCGCGTGGCCGGCTCCCGGGGAGTCCGGTCGCCCGCCGGCCGAGGCGTTCCTGGTGGCGATGGAGGAGCGGTTCGCCGACGCCAGGTCGCGCCGTGAGGTCGCGTTCTGGACCGCTCCGGCCGGTACCGACCTGGGCCGGCTGGTCGCCCGCCTCGCGGCCGACCGGGACCGCTGGCAGGACCTCGCGGACGGCCTGCCCGCGGTGGTCCGCGACGGCGACGCCGACCGGCTGGGGCCGGCCGCGAGCGCGGAGCTGGAAGCGCTGGTGCACGCCACCGACGCGGTGCGGATCGTCCGCTACACGGCGTTGCTCGAGGGCGTGAGGACCGCAGCGCCGGTGCTGCGCCACGCGTCCCTGGTGCGCGCGGAGGGCGATCCGGTGGCCGCGCTGGTCGCGGACGCGTTCGTCCGCACGCTGGACGGGATGACGCCGGAGCCGACCGATCCGGCCGGACCGGACGTGCTGATCGGCGGTGCCGCGGCGGCCGGGCTCGCGCGCTGGCACGGAACGGAGGGCCTGCGCGAGGACGCGCGTTCCGTACTCGACCAGCGCCGCCGCCGGGGCTCGGACGCCCCGCGGCACGCCGCCGCCGCGGGCACCCCCCGCCGCCGCGCCCGGCCCGGCATTCCCCGGTAGCCGCAGGTCAGGCCGCCAGGGGAGTGGACACGGGTGCCAGGTTCCCGTCGGCCTGACGCGCGCACTTGGCCGCGCGCGTGCCGCGCGCGACGAAGGTGCTCAGACAGTCGGCGAACTGCGCGTGCCCGCGGGCATTCGGGTGCGCCGACTGCTGCAGGACGTTCATGCCCAGACCGTGCCTGATCGCGGCCAGGTCGACCGAGACGCCCCGGGACCACTCCTGGTACCGGCTGATGCCCCGCGCGCAGGCTTCGCGTCCGCGCAGCGCGGGCGCCAGGTCCAGGTAGCGGACGCCCTGCGCGGCGGCGATCCGGGCGAACGCGTCGCTGAACCGGCCGGCCACCCAGTTCTTGGCCCAGTTGCCGTCGTCGTCGCGCACCGGGCAGCCCAGCAGCCCCCGGCCGGCGGTGCCGTACCGGATGTCGCCGGTGACCGGCGAGGCGTAGGACTGCAGCACCAGCGTGTAGTCGTCGCTGCGGTAGCCCGCCTCCCGCAGGACGCGCCGGATGTCGCGGACGTTCTGGGCGATGCGGGGGACCGCTGCCTCGAGCCGTCGCCGGATCACCGGGCTCCAGGTGTCCTGGCAGCGACGAGCGAGCCCCAGGTAGGCCACGATGCAGTCGTAGACCAGGTTGGCGTACCCGATGTCGTTGACGCCGACCGTCAGCACGACGAGGCGGACGTCGTAGCGGCGGGCGACCGCGCGCAGTTGCTCGGCCTGGGGTGCCTCGCCGAACCGGCGGTGACCGCCGAGCCGCACGTCCGCGGTGCTCGCCCCGGCGCACGCGAGGTTCACCCGCGCGGGGTCGTGGATGCCCGGCAGCGTCGTGTGGAGCACGGCGGCCGCCCGGGAGCGGTGGCAGAAGTTGCCGCGACGGTTCGTGGCCGCGACGTAGTTTCCGGCGCCTTCGCCGGAGACGAAGCTGTCGCCCATCCCGACGATCGCCGGGCGGCGGACCGCCCCGGACGCCGGAGCGGCCACCAGGACGGCGCTCCCGGCCAGCAGCACCGCGACACCGCACCGTACGAGGGCACGCCACCTAGCCATCGGAAACCCCCGAACCCGATCGACGAGTAGTTCCATCGTCGCACAGTGATCGAACGAATACGGGCCGTTAACGCGCCGAGGCCCGCACCGGCGGTGTGCCGGAGCGGGCCTCGATCGACCGCGTGTCTACTCGGGGTCGGGGTGCTTGGCCAGCCGGGCCAGGTACAGCGGCTCGCCGAGCTTCTCGATCAGAGCGAGCTGCGTCTCGAGGTAGTCGATGTGGTGCTCTTCGTCCTTGAGGATCGCCTCGAAGAGGTTGGCCGAGGTGTGGTCACCCACGGACCGCATGTGCGCGATGCCTTCGCGCAGCCGGGTGACGGCTTCCTGCTCGATCAGCATGTCGCACCGGAACATCTCGGGGACGGTCTCGCCGATGCGCAGGGCCAGCAGCTTCTGGTAGTTCGGGAGCCCGTCCAGGAACAGGATCCGGTCGGTGAGCACCTCGGCGTGGCGCATCTCGTCGATGGACTCGGACCTGGTGTGCGCCGCGAGGGTGGTGTACCCCCAGTTCTCCTGCATCTTGGCGTGTAGGAAGTACTGGTTGATCGCGGTCAGCTCGGCTGTGAGCTGCTCGTTGAGAAACTCGATGGTCCTCGCGTCGCCTTGCATGCCGGAGGTCCTCCGTTCGGGTGTGGAGTGTTAACCCTAACGCCCGAACAGGCCGTTTCTCCTTCGGGGGGCATGACTCGCCGATCGCAGACGCGTCATGGTCTGCGATCGGTGGCGGTGGACCCCCTGGTCAGGACGCTCGGAGCAGTGGCGCCTCGCCCTCTCGGAGTAGTCCGCAGATCCGCTCGACGCACGATCCGCAGCCGGTGCCCGCTCCGCAGGCCTCGCCGACGTCGAACTCGTCGCGCGCGCCCGCGTGGATCGCCGACCTGACCTCGGACTCGCGAACCCGCGCGCAGATGCAGACGTACACGAGCAGCTCACCCCACGACAGATCGGTCAGGCTCTGGTTAGCCTTGGCTCAGTTAGGGTCACCTATCCTTCGCTGCGGCGCAAGTGGTTGTCGGGATTCGCTCCTGGTTGTGCACGACTCCGTGACGCCGTGTCGGACTTACCGGACGGAAACGACCGAGGCGCCGCCTCCCGGCGGCGCCTCGATTCGGTGCGCTTTCCGCGCGGACCGCGTGGCGTCAGCGCGCCGGAGGCGCCGTGAGCGTCTTGCCGAGCGCGGGCGGCAGGGTGCGGACGGCGGTGCCGAGCTCCTCCAGGTCGTGCCCGTGCAGCGCCTGCGGACCGTCGCACTTGGCCGTCTCCGGGTGCGGGTGGACGTCGATCAGCAGGCCCTCGGCGCCGACGCCGATCGCCGCGCGCGCCAGCGGCACCACCAGTTCGCGCCTGCCCGCCGCGTGCGAGGGGTCGATCAGGATCGGCAGGTGCGAGAGCTGGTGGATCATCGGGACGGCGGAGACGTCGAGCATGTTCCGGATCGCCGACTCGAACGAGCGCACGCCGCGTTCGCACAGCACGATGTCGAGGTTGCCGCGCTGGGCGATGTACTCGGCGGCCATCAGCCACTCCTCGTACGTGGCGGTGAGCCCGCGCTTGAGCAGCACCGGCTTGCCCACCGAGCCGACCGCCTGCAACAGCGCGAAGTTCTGCATGTTCCGGGTGCCGATCTGGAGCATGTCGGCGTACTCGGCGACCACGTCGACGTCGGCGGTCTCCACGACCTCGGTGACCACCGGCAGGCCGGTCTCGGCCCGGACGTCGGCGAGGATCTTCAGGCCGTCGACGCCGAGGCCCTGGAACGCGTAGGGGGACGTGCGGGGCTTGAAGGCACCGCCGCGCAGCAGCGCGGCACCGGCACCGAGCGCCATCCGGGCGGCCGCCAGCGTCTGCTCCGGCGTCTCGACCGCGCACGGGCCGGCGATCAGCGTCACGCTGTCGGGTCCGATCGGCACGCCCCGCACGTGCACGGTCGACGTCCGGGAGTGGTTCTCGCGGCTCACCAGCTTGTACGGCGCGGTGATGCGGACGACCTCGGCGACGCCGGGCAGGGCCTCGACCTCCAGCGCGGCCAGCACCGGCTCACCGGCGACCACGCCGACGATCGTCCGGCTGACGCCGCGGGAGACGAAGGCTGCGCCGCCCGCCTCTTCGACCGTCGTCACGACGGTGCGGAGCGCGCTCTCCGGCGCGTCAGGACTCATCACGATGACCATGCGGTTTTTTCTCCTCGCAAAACGACGAGCCCCGGGCCTGGGGCCCGGGGCTGTCGGTAAGTTCCTGCGGCGTGCGCTAGTGCAGCGCGACTAGCCGCCGGGGAGAGCCCGGGCGGTAGCCATACCAAAAGAAGCGCTGCTGCATGGAACGAAGCCTAACCGATGGATCCGCCGGGGTGCTGTCGGGTGCCCGTCAGCCCTGTCCCGTGCCGTCGTGACGCCCGGCGAGCGAGCAGCGGTCGGCGAGCGAGCGGAGCAGGGCGATGTCGGCGGCGTGGCCCGCGCCGTCGTCCTGGGACGGCGTCTCGACGAGGATCGGTACCCCCGCGGCGGCCGGATGCGTGAAGAGCGCCTCGAAGGCGTCACCGCCGATGGTGCCGGCGCCGAGGTTCTCGTGCCGGTCGCGCAGGGAGCCCACCGGATCGCGTGAGTCGTTCGCGTGGACCAGCGCCAGGCGGCCCGGGCCGACGGTGTCGACCAGGGCGTCCAGCGTCTTGGTCAGGCCGGCGGGCTCGGCGAGGTCGTGGCCGGCGGCGTGCGCGTGGCAGGTGTCGAGGCACACGCGCAGCCGAGGGTGGCCGTCCACCGCCGCGAAGTACTCCCCGAGGTCCTCGACCCGGGACGCCAGCGCGTACCCGCCCCCCGCGGTCGGCTCGACGAGCAGGTCCGGGTCGTCGGGCGCCAGCTCGTCCAGCAGCGGCAGCAGGTGCTCGCGCAGCTGCCCGTACGCCTCGGCGCGGCGCTCGGTGGCCAGCGAGGAGCCGGCGTGGAACACCACACCGCGCGCCCCGATCGTCCGGCCACGCGCCACCGCGTGCCGCAGCGACGCGACCGACTTCTCCACGGTCGCCTCGACGTTCGAGCCCAGGTTGATCAGGAGCGTGGCGTGGACGAAGACCGGGACGCCGTGCTCGGCCGCCCAGGCCGCGAACTTCTCGTCCTGGGCGGGTACACCCGCCGAGAGCGCCCATCCGCGGGGGTTGGAGACGAACACCTGGAGGGTGGTGGCACCGATCCGCTCGACGTAGGGAATCGCCCGCTTCGCGAGCCCTCCGGACGCGAAGACGTGTGCTCCCAGGAGCGGCTCGGCAGGACTCACGGGCGAGGGCGACACGACCGACCAGCCTAGCGGCTGTCCTGCGAATCCGTGCTCGGCCGCCGCTCTTCACCGGCTAGCCGGTGAAGAGCGAGACCTCGCTGCCCCCGGCGACGGTGCTGCCGGCGCTGGGCAACTGGAAGAACACCCTGGCGTCGTCGTCGTCACCGCGCCCGCCGTTGCGGTTGACCTGCAGGCCGGCCTCTTCGAGGATCTGCCGTGCCTCGTCGAACTCCCGGCCGACGACGTCGGGGACCTCCACCTGCGCCTGGCCCTGGGCGACCTTCAGCTTCACCTCGGTGTCGCCGGTGACCTGGCCGGCCGGTGGCTCCTGCTCGATGACCTTGCCCGCCTGGTCCTGGTCGTCGGACTCGACGATTTCGGTGCTGAACTGCAGGTCGAGCTCGCGCAGCCGCTGCTCGGCCTCCTCGCGCGACCGCCCCTTGAGATCGGGCAGCTCGACGCCCTTGCCCTTGCTGATGAGGACGATCACCTGGGTGCCCCGCTTGGCCTTGGTGCCGAGCTTGGGCGTCGTCGAGATCAGCTTGTTCGACTCGACCTTCTCGTCGAAGTCGAAGTCGACCTTCACGGTGAAGCCCGCGGCCTTCAGTGCTGCCTCGACCTCACCGCGGCTCTTCCTCGCCAAGGTCGGGGGGATCGTGATGACCTCCGGGCCCAAGGAGATGATGATCGTGACGGTGCCGCCCTTGCGGATCCGCTCGTTGGGGCCGGGGGACTGGTCGAACACGCGACCGGCGAGCTGCTTGTCGTCGTACCGTTTCGTGACCTGGACCTTGAGCCCCTGGGTCTTCGCCTGGGCGGTCGCGTCGGCCTCGTTGAGCTTCCGCAGGTCGGGCGAGGACGTGTAGCGCCCGACGCCGAGGTACCAGCCCGTGCCGGCGGCGACGAGCGCGAGCACCACCACGACCGCGATGATGCCGAGCCTGCGCTGCTGCGCGTTGAGCTTCCGGAGGGGGCCGGGCAGCGGGAGCCCGCCGCCGTGGCCGCCCGCCCGGTGACCGCCGCCGAGCGGCACCACGCCGGGCATCATCGCGGTGCCCCGGTGCTCGGCGCGCGGCACGACCTGAGTGTGCTGACCGGGCGTCGGCGGCACGGGCACGGCGGCCGACGCGGTGACGGTCGGCGGCCCGCTCGGCGGGGTGAGGCCCTGCAAGATGCCGGTGCCCGAGACGCTGCGGGTGCCGCGGCCGTCGATCTCGTCGCGCACCGCGCGGAGCTCGTCGAGGAACGCCCCGGCGTCGACCGGACGGGCGTTCGGGTCGCGGCGCGTGGCGCGCATCGTCAGCTCGTCGAGCGCGGGCGGCACCAGGGTGGCCCGCGACGACGGGGGCGGCACGTCCGCGTGGACGTGCTGGAAAGCGATGTTCACCGACGAGTCGCCGCCGTAGGGCACCGAACCGGTGAGCATCTCGAAGAGCATGATCCCGGCCGAGTACACGTCACTGCGGGTGCTGGCCTGGCCGTAGGTGATCTGTTCGGGTGAGACGTAGGCCACAGTGCCCATCACCACGCCGCGGGTCGACGTCGGCCCCACCGACGCGACCGCGCGGGCCAGCCCGAAGTCGGCGACCTTCACCGCTCGGCCGTCCGCACCGATCAGGACGTTCTCGGGCTTCACGTCGCGGTGGACCATGCCGTGCCGGTGTGCCGCGGCGAGCGCGTCGAGCACCGGGTCGAGGATCGCCAGCGCGTCGGCGGCGGGGAGCCGGCCGCGCGCGGTGAGCACCTCGCGCAGCGTCCGGCCCTGCACCTGCTCCATGACCAGGAACGCCAGGCCCTCGTGAACGCCCTGGTCGTAGACCGCGACGACGTGCGGGTGGCTCAGCGCGGCCGCGGACCGCGCCTCCTGGATGAAGCGGTGGACGAACGCCGGGTCGGCGGCGTAGCCCGGGTGCATGATCTTGACGGCGACGGTCCGTTCAAGACGTTCGTCGACGGCGTCGTACACGGTCGCCATGCCGCCGCGCGCGATCCGCCCCCGAATCCGGTAGCGCCCCTCGAGCACGGAACCCACCATGGGGTCGGCCAGCGTCCTGTCCACGGGCATCAGTGTACGGAGAGACTGGCAACGAGACAGGCGACCGGCCATGCCGGTGGGGAGATCCACTCCCTCCGGGCCGTCTGGTGACGGTTGGTCACGATATGACCACGGGGTTCCATGTCTCAGCACACGCACCCGGCCCGCGGAAGGTTCGCGCGGACGGCCGTTCGTCATCGAACCGAGATGTCGTGGGATCGTTGAGGTGTGGAACTCCAGAACTCTCCGGAAGCACGGAACTCGGCGGCAGCACCGGACGCTGCGGACCCCTCCGGCACCGTCGGCCCCGAGGCGTGGCTCAGCGTCCCCGAGGCGGCCGAACTGCTCGACGTCCGGGTGACCCGGGTGCACCAGCTGGTGAAGAGCAACGCGCTGCTGGCCGTGCGGCGGGACGGCGTCTGGAAGCTCCCCGCCGATCTGGTGCCCGACCTGCGCTCGGCGACCGGCCAGAAGTCCAACCTCGCCCGCCACCTGGGCGGTGTGCTCACCGTGCTGCACGATGCCGGCTACGGGCCGGAGGACGCCCTGCGCTGGCTCTACACGCCCGATTCGACGCTGCCCGAGGGAACGCCCGCGGCGGCGCTGCGCGAGCGCCCGACCGAGGTCAAGCGTCGCGCCCAGGCGCTCGGGTTCTGACTCGGTGCGTCACCTGAGTTACCTGGCAGTGCTCGCGTTCTGCCTGGTGGGGTCCGGCTGGCTCGAGGTCTTCCTGCGGGTGCGCGTCTACCGGCGGTGGCGCCGGCTGCTGCTGGCGCTGGCCCCGACCGTCGCGATCTTCGTCGTCTGGGACCTGGCCGCGATCGCGGCCGGTCACTGGACGTTCGACCCGGCGCAGATGACCGGTGTCCGATTCGGGTCGCTGCCACTGGAGGAGCTGCTGTTCTTCCTCGTGGTGCCGATCGCGGCGATTCTGTCGTTCGAGGCGGTCCGCAAGGTCACCGGCTGGACCGCGGGGGACGAGGGCGATCGGTGACCTACACCCAGGCCGCGGTTCTCGGGGTCGTCGTCGCGCTCGTCGTCGACCTGTTCGTCTGGCGTACCCGGCTGGTGACGCGGCGGGTCTGGTGGGTGTCCTACGCGATCGTGGTCTTCTTCCAGCTGCTCAGCAACGGCTTCCTCACCGGTCGCAACATCGTGCGGTACAACCCGGACGACATCATCGGCGACGGCGGGCCGCGATTGTTCGGGGACGGCCGGATCGTCTACGCGCCGGTCGAGGACCTGCTGTTCGGGTTCGCGCTCGTGCTGTTCGCGGTGTCCACCTGGGTCAGGCTCGGACGCCGGACCGCCGCGCGCGAACCGCGCGAGCCAGGGCGGGCAGCGCCACCGCCGCCCGGCGAGCGTCGCTGACCACGACGCGCCGGTCCAGCACCCGGTAGTCGGCGCGCTCCACGGCGTCGAGGATGCCGCCGTAGAGCAGGAACGCGGTCTTCATGCAGTCCTGGCTGGCCGGGTGCAGCAGCCGCAGGCCGGGCCAGGCGGCCCGGTAGACCTCGCGGCAGCGGGCCACCTCGAACGCCAGCAGCCGCCGGATCGGTCCGTCGACGACGCCGCGGGCCAGGTGCTCGCGGTCGACGCCGAACGTCGCCAGGTCCTCCAGCGGCAGGTAGATCCGGCCCCGCCGGAGGTCCTCGCCCACGTCCCGGATGAAGTTCGCCAGCTGGAACGCGACGCCGAGGTCGTGCGCGTACGGCTCGACCACCGCCCGGGGCACGCCGGGGTGCTCCAGGACCGGCACCATCTGCAGGCCGATCACCGCGGCCGAGCCGTAGACGTACGTCATGAGGTCGTCGTAGGTG
>Ga0190269_10000373_pt1 | contig 23899 bp, 22 predicted proteins | sample Popmic249IS_FD_133749 | JGI IMG/M metagenome (GOLD analysis project Ga0190269, IMG submission 133749) | Populus adjacent soil microbial communities from riparian zone of Blue River, Arizona, USA - 249 IS | ecosystem: Environmental > Terrestrial > Soil > Riparian zone | place: USA: Arizona... | reverse complement strand
ACGGCGACGGCCGCCCCGACTGGGTGGCTCAGCTCGGCTGCGTCGGTGAGGGCGGCGGCCTCAGCCGAGGCTGGTTGCTCGTGCTCACCGGCGAACTGCCGAACCTCACGGTCGCCGGGCCCGGTGTGCAGATCGGTACTCCCGGCGATCCGGTCGACCTCACGGGGTTGACGCTGGACGGCGCGACGATCGAGGCCGAACTCGACGACGGCACCACCGAGCTGGAGCTGCGCTGGGACGGAGAGCGGCTCGTGACCGGCCGGGCGGTCAGCCGGTGAGGCCGCTCTCGGCCACCAGGACGCCGAGCCCGACGTAGAGCGCGATCGCGACGATCGGTGTGAGAACCGCCCCGACCAGGTGGGCGCGCCCGCGGTTCGGCGCCCGGAGCAGCCGCACGACGACCGCGGACGTCGCCAAGGCGAGCAGCGTGCCGACGGCGCCGCCGAAGAGGAACGCCAGCCCGGTCAGGACGGCGAGGCCGACGACGACTCGCTTGGCCACCGGCCGGGCCAGGAGAACGCGCTCCGGACCGACCTCGAGCACGGGCGCCAGCTGTAACCAGTCGTAGCCCACGATCACGGCTCGGCCGCTGGGCAGCTGGTAGTTGCCCCAGCGGTCGCGGGGCAGCTCGGCGCCGCCCTCGTCGAGGAGGCGCGGCTTCGACCGGCCCCGCCCGCGCTCGTAGACGACGTCCGTTCCCTGCACCGCGACCCGGTAGCGCACAGCGGAGCACTTCCCTCCACCCGGGGCACGGGAAACCCGAGGCGCCGTCGCCGTGGGCCGCCGTGGGCCGGGCCGGAAGTGTCGGAGGGGTCTGTGAGGATGACGGCGATGACTTCCACGATCACTGATTGGCGCGGCTGGCTCGACCTCGCCGCTGAGTTCACCGTCGCTCCCGGCGTCCACCAGCCATCGGCGTTCTCCGCGCTGCTGGCCTCCACGTTGACCGATGTCACCGCCAAGACGGTCGTCGACGCGGGCAGCGGCGCCGGCTTGATCAGCCTCGCCGCGCTGCGTCACGGGGCGAGGCACGTCGTCGCGGTCGACTCGGACGCCGCGGCGCTCGCGGTCACCGCGGAGAACGTCGAGCGGCTCGGTGGCGCCGAGGCGCGCGCCCGCCTGTCGCTGTGGCAGACCGACTTCGCCGAGCTGGGTCTGCTGCGCGCCGACGTGCTCGCGGTCAACCCGCCCCAACGGCCGACCGCGGTGATGGGCGGCGTCGAGCCCGGTCAGCGCCACCTGCACGTCGGGGGTGGCTCCGACGGTCTGCAGACGCATCGGCTCGTGCTCCGGCACGCCCGGTGCGCCGAACTGCGAACGACGGCGGCCGACGTCCTGCCGGTGACCGCGCAGTCCCTGGGCTCCGCCGAGCTGGGGTGGGGCGCTCCGCAGCGGATCGCGCAGGCCGCGCTGCCGATGCACGCCTCGTGGGAGCCGCTCACCGGTTCCCACGAGGCGCTCGTCAGCGTCTGGTCGTTAAGCCTTCAGGATCTTCGATAGCACCTCGTGCACGTACGTGTTCGGGTGCTTGCCGGTCAGCTGGGTGGCGTACGGGCCGGTGGCGGTCACCGGCACGTCGACGCCGGTGTGGCTGGGCGTCGTCCAGTCGAGGTTGAACTTCAGCGGGCTACCGGGGATGGCGAACGGGCCGTCCTCCCTGGACACCGCGTCGCCGGACTCGTCGGTCGTCGCGGTGTCCTCCACGGTCAGGCCGCCGCACTCGTGGTCGCCGGTGACGACCAGCAGCGTGTCCGGGTGCTTCGCGACGTAGGCCTTGGCCACCGCCACGGCCTTGTCCAGCTCGCGCATCGACTGCAGCATCCGGGTGCCGTTGTTGTTGTGCGAGAACTCGTCGACGGCCTCCTCCTCGACGAACAGGAAGAACCCGTCCTTGTCCTCGGACAGCGTCGAGAGCGCCTTCGACGTCATCGTCGCGAGGCTGACGACCGGGCTGTAGACGTCGCCCTTGCCCTCCTCGCGCTGCTGGAACATCTCCTCGTTGGCGAAGAGGCCGAGCAGCTTGCCGTCCGGGGCCGCCTGCAGCTGCGCCGCCGTCGTCACGTACCGGTAGCCCTGCTGCTTCGCCCTCGCGATCAGGTCGCCCTTCGTCCCCTTGCTGGCCTCGGTCGGGTCCTCGGCCGGCTTGTCCGGGAACGCCCCGGGGTTGCCGGCGGGCAGCCACCAGTCCTCGCCGCCGCCCAGGATGACGTCGGGCTTGCTGACGTCGAGGAACTGCCGGGCGATCTCGTCCTGCTGCCCCCGGTCCGGGACGTTGGAGTACCAGGCTGCGGGGCTCGCGTCGGTGACCTGGGCGGTCGTCACGAGTCCGGTGGCCTTGCCCGCCCGCTTCGCGTCGACGCCCAGCGTCCGCACCGGCTTCTTGTCGACGTCGTAGCCGATCGAGCCGTTGTACGTGCGCCGGCCGATCGTCCAGGCAGTGGCACCTGCCGCGGAGTCGGTGATCGCGGTCGACGGGTCGTCGGCGCTCGTCGTGAGCTGACCGGAGACGGGCAGGGTGTCCATGACCAACCGGCCGTCGAAGCCGGTCAGCGCGAGGCGCGCGGCCTCCCGATGGGCCGGGCCCATGCCGTCGCCGTTGACGAAGATGACGCTGCGGGCTTTCTGGCGTTCGTTCGATCCGTTCGCCGGGAGCCCACCGGCGGTGAGCGCCGTCGCGCCCACTGCGACGAGTGTTCCGGTCGTGACAGTTGCGGCGAGCCAGCGGAGCTTGGTGAGGTCCACGCGTCCTCCCGAGTGTCGGCGTTGACTCGGGTAAGGCAACACCTTGCGCGCACGCTGCGCACCGTGTTCATACAAATCGAATCCGTCACCGTCCGCTGCCCCGCCGGCCGGACACGGCGCTCAGCGACCGATGTCGTGGCTACCGGGCTCCACCAAGGCACTCTCGTACGCGAACACGACGATCTGCGCACGATCCCGGAGCCCCAACTTGGTCAGGATGCTCGACACGTGCGACTTCACCGTCGCCGGCCCCACGTACAGCTCCGCCGCGATCTCCGTGTTCGTCGCCCCGCGGGCGACCGCGACGACGATGTCCCGTTCCCGGTCGGTCAGGCGCTGCACGCGTGCGGCCACCGCCCGGTTGACGCTCGGCCGCGCGGCGAACTTGCTGATGAGCCGCCGGGTGATCGCCGGGGCGATGAGCGCACCGCCGCCCGCGATCGTGCGCACCGCCTCGGCCAGCTGGGCCGGTGGGATGTCCTTGAGCACGAAGCCACTCGCACCGGCCCGCAGCGCCTGGTACACGTACTCGTCCGGATCGAACGTCGTCAGGATCAGGATGCGGACCGGCCAGTCGGCCTCCTGGAGAATGCGCGCGGTGGCCTCGAGCCCGTCGAGCTCGGGCATGCGGATGTCCATCAGGATGACGTCCGGGTGGTGGGCGCGGGCGGCCTCGATCGCCTCCAGCCCGGTGCCGGCCTCCGCCACGACGCGGATGTCGGCGTGCGGTCGCAGGATCATCGAGAATCCGCCGCGGACCAGCGCTTGGTCGTCGGCGACGACGACGCTGATCACGCCGGTGCTCCCTGGACGGGGAAGCGCGCGACGACCCGGAAGCCACCCTCCGGACGGGGACCCGCCTCCAGGGTGCCGCCCAGCAGGCTCGCCCGTTCGCGCATGCCGATGATGCCGTGGCCGGCGGCGTGCGGGCGAGCCGTCGACGGCGGTGCGTGGTCCGTTATCTCCAGCACCACGTCGGTGCCGTCCTCGCGGAGGTGGACCTCGGCGCGGGTACCGGACCCGCTGTGCTTGAGCACGTTGGTGAGCGCTTCCTGGACGATGCGGTAGGCGGACAGCTGGGCGCGGGTGGGCAGCGGGGTGGTCAGCTCGTCGGTGAGCCGGACGTCCAAGCCGGCGGCGGTGACCTGCCCGATCAGACGGGGCAGATCGGTGAGCCCGGGAACCGGACCGATGCCGTTGGCGCCGGTCTCGGGGCGGAGCACACCCAGCAGGTGCCGCAACTCGTCCAGCGTCTGGCGCCCGGCCCGCTCGACCGCGGCCATGGCCTCGCGGGCGCCGGCCGGATCGATCTCGGCGACGGCCTGGGCCGCCCCGGCCTGCACGGTCATCATGCTCACCTGGTGTGCGACGACGTCGTGCAGTTCCCGCGCGATGTGCGTGCGTTCCTCGGCGACGATGCGGCGGGCCTCGTCCGCGCGCTGCCGGCGTCGCTGGGCCGCATGCTCCCTGCGCAGCCGCAGACGGCGCCCGACGTACCAGACGACGAACATGAAAACGATGCCGAAGGCGGTCTCGCCCCACGGCCCCGACAGCACGAACCGGTCGAGGAGGAGCACCGCGATCGACGCCGCGAGGCCGGCCGACGCTCTTCGACTGGTCACTTCGTGCCGGCCGACGCTGTACAGCGCCGCGATCATGAGGAAGCCGACGTCGTAGCCGTCGGTCAGGAGGAGCAGGCACCAACAGCCGAGTACGACGCCGAGGACCGGGGTCGGTGCCCGCCGGCGCAGGTACACCGCGACGGTGGCCACCCCGAGGACGAACAGCACCGGGAGCGGGACGTCGGTCACCGACCGGACCACCAGCGAGTCGCCCGGACCGTCCCGCAGCAGCACCGTCGCGCCGCACAGGAGTCCGGCCAGTACCGCGTCGGAGATCCGCGGCCAGCGCGTGAACGGGCCGATCAGCTTCAACGTTCCTCCCGTTCGGCTCTGGTGACTAGCACGGTAGGGCGGGTCGACCGCGTCGTCATCCGCCTACGGGCGAGCGCACACCCGGGAGTTCTCCGCCTGGCGGGGGAGGCGGCCGCCCGTCCCGCGCCGGGCGATCTTCGGGCCGGTGATCGCGACTCTTCTCGCATGGACACCATCACTCGGCGACTGGGTTCGGCCAGCGCCCGCAGGCCCTGGATCACGATCCTGATCTGGGTGGCCGGTGCCGCCGCCCTGCTCGTGCTCGCCGGCACGGTCGGTGGTTCGTTCGCCGACGATTTCGCCGCGCCGGGCAGCCGGAGCGAGCAGGCGACGCAGCTGCTGGAGGAGCGCTTCCCCGACGCCGGGGACGGCGTCGCCCTGGCGGTTCTCGCAGCGGACGACGGGTTGGCCGGCCACCGGGCCGCCGTCGACGCCGCGCTCGCCCGGATCGCCGCCGTCGACCACGTCAGGGACGTCGCGGACCCGTTCGCGGCCGGGACCGTCTCGTCCGACGGGCGGATCGGCTACGCCTCGATCACGTTCGACGTTCCTCCCACGGAGGTCGGTGCCGCACCCTTCGACGCCATCGCCGACGCGCTCGAGCCGTTGAGCCGGGCCGGTGTGACCGCCGAACTGGGTGGTGACGCCACGTTCGTCAACGCAGAAGAGGCGACGTCGGGCGCGGAGGCGATCGGCGTACTGGCGGCGTTGATCGTGCTCTTCGTCGCGTTCGGGACCGTGGTGGCCGCCCTGATTCCGATCGGGCTCGCGCTGGTCGTGGTCGGAGCCGGGCTGGGCGGGATCGCGCTGCTGGCGCACGGGATGGCCGTCTCCACCGCGGCACCGACGATCGCCGCGATGATCGGCCTCGGAGTCGGCATCGACTACGCCCTGTTCATCACGGCGCGCTACCGGGAGGCCCGTGCCGCGGGCCGGCCGTCCCCGCTGGTGGACGCCGTGGAGTCGGCGGGAACGTCGGTGCTGTTCGCCGGCGGCACGGTGGTCGTGGCGATGCTGGGGTTGCTGCTGACGAGGACCGGCTTCCTGATCTCCATCGGGTTGAGCACCGCGCTGGTGGTGCTCGCCGCGGTGCTGGCCGCGCTCACCCTCCTGCCGGCGATCCTGACGCTGCTCGGGGACCGGATCGACCGGGGCCGGCTGCCGGTGGGGCGCGAGCGTCGGCGACGGAACGCCGATGCCGGCGCGGTGACGGCCGGGTCCGGCAGCGGGTGGGAGCGGATCGCACGGCACGTGTCCCGGCATCCGGTGGTGTACCTGGTGGCCGCTACGGCGGTACTGCTCACGCTGGCGGTACCGGCGCTGAGCCTGCGGACGAGCTTCCCCGATGCCGGTGACGACTCGACGGGCACCAGCCATCGGCGCGCGTACGACCTGTTGGCGGAGGGCTTCGGGCCGGGGATCAACGGTCCGCTGCTCGTCGTGGTCGACCTGCGGGCGGGGAGTACCGACGTCGGGGCGCTCGCCGACCGCATCGCCGACGACCCGGGCATCGCGTCGGTCAGCGAGCCGATCGTGTCCCCGGCCGGGGACACCGTGGTTCTGCGGGTGCTCACGGTCTCGTCCCCGTCCGACGCGGCCACCTCGGCGACGCTCGAACGCCTCACCGGGACGCTGCCGGACGGTGTCGCCGTCGCCGGCCTGACCGCGACGACCGACGACCTGACCCGGCAGCTCGAGCGGACGCTGCCGTTCTTCGTCGGCGGGATCCTGATCGCGTCGTTCCTGCTGCTCCTGCTCGTGTTCCGCTCGGTCGTCGTGCCGCTCAAAGCGGTGCTGATGAACCTCCTGTCGATCGGCGCCGCGTACGGGGTCGTGGTGGCGGTGTTCCAGTGGGGATGGCTCAAAGGCCTGTTCGGCCTGGAGGGGACGCTCCCGATCGCCTCGCCACTGCCGACGATCTTCTTCGCGGTGCTGTTCGGCCTCTCCATGGACTACGAGGTGTTCCTCCTCTCGCGGGTGCGGGAGGCGTACGTCCGCAGCGGGGATCCGGTGGATGCGGTCGCGCGGGGGATCGCCGGTACCGGCCGGGTGATCACGTCGGCCGCGCTGATCATGTCGGCGGTGTTCTTCGCGTTCGTGCTGAGTCCGTCGCCGTTCTCCCGAATGATCGGGCTCGGCCTGGCCACGGCCGTCCTGCTCGACGCCACGCTGGTGCGGCTGGTGCTGGTACCGGCCGCGATGACGTTGCTCGGGCGGGCGAACTGGTGGCTGCCGCGGTGGCTGGCGTGGCTGCCGTCGCTCGGCGGCCCGGAGAAGCCGGAAACGGACTCCATAGCCCCAGATGGACAAAACGGGTGTAAAGAGAGCGTGATGGGGTAGCCGCCCCTGGTGAAAATCATGCTGTTCCTGGTGTTGGCCGCCCTGGCGGCGCTCGCGGTCCGGTGGCTCGTGGCGGCGCGCGAACAGCGCGCCGTCGACCGGAGCGACGACGGGAATCTGGGGGTGGGACGCCGGGTGCCGTTCCGGCCGTCCGGGCAGGTGTTCCGCGCCGTCCGGGCAGCGCGCCCCACCCGCGTCCGCGACCCGAAGCAGCCGCCCGAGCCCGGCCGCGGCCGGGTTCTCCGACCGTGACCTCTACCTTCCGATAGAGCGCCCGATCGCCCCCAGGCAGGACGATACGGGAGCGCGGGATTCGTAGCGTCGAGGTATGAACGCACCGCACTCCAAGCACCTGGTCGCAGCAGCCGTTCTCACCGTCGTCGGTGGCCTGGGTCTGATCGTCGCCGGGTGGTGGGTCGTCGGATTCGAGTACCAGGGCGAGTGGAGCCGGCTCACGGACACCTCGTGGTGGACCGGTGGGGTGTTACGCGCGCTCGGCTTCCTGGCGTTCGGCAAGGCGGGTTTCAAGATCGCGCTGGCGTGCGTGGTCGCGGCCGTCGCGGTCGTCGCCAAGCTGCGCCTGCGCCGCCGGACCCGGGCCGAAGCGTCGGAGACCGACTCGGCCGTCGACTAGCGCCGCCCCGCCGGGCCCGGCCTCACCCGATGAGCCGCCACATCTCCTGCACCGGCAACGCCGGGTTCGACGCCGCGGCGGCGGCCAGCTCCGGGTCGTCGAGCAGCTGGACGATGCGCCGCGGCAGCAACCGGGGTGACGCCGCCGCCGCGCACCGGACGTCCGGGTCCTGGTCGGACAGCAGACGCACGAGCAGCTTCGGCTCGGCGTCCGGGTCCAGCGCGACCAGCCGGCGCAGCGCCGGGTCCGGGTGCTCGGCGTACTGCGCGTACCGCCCCTGCGGGAACCCGGGATTGTGCAGCAACGCTTCCCGGCCGTTGCCGGTGTACTCCAGGTAGCAGCGCAACAGCAGCTGCGGCGGAGCGTCGGGACGGGTGAGTGCGAGCAGCACGCGGACGCCGAGGTCGCCGTCGTCGGCCAGCACCGGCACCAGGAACGCCGGCAGTTCCGGCGAGCGCGCAGCGCGACGACGGAGCAGCACGTTCGACGAGAGAGCCCACTCGGTCAGCTCGTCGACGGTCCAGAACGGATCGATGGGCCAGTTCTCGGCGCGGAAGTCACCCTCGCCGGGAACCAGGCCGAGGTCGACGTCGATCGTCGCGCGCTGCTGCTCGGAGAGGGCGGGGTGGGTGGAGACCGCGTTGCGCACCAGCGGGTGCGGGTCGCCGACCAGGCGGGCGAGCTGGTCGGCGGTGAGGTCGCCGCGGCGGGCCGCGGCACTGCGGACCTCGGGCGCCGGGTGCGCGAGCAACGCCTCGAGGGCAGCCGGCGGCAGGGTCCGGTTGGCGGCGACGGACTGCAGGTCCGCGGTGTCGCCCTGGGCGAGCACGTGGTCGACGAGCTGGGGCGTCAGCCGCCGGCCCAGCTGCATCCAGCGGCTGAAGCTCGACGCGGTGACCAGCTCGGCCAGCTCGGTCGTCCGGTTCTCGGCCTCGTCGTAGTCGGCGAACGCCTGGCGGACGGCCGGCGCCGGATCGTTCCGTAGCGACCGCCGGTACCGCGGTTCCAGCCGCTCCTCGAGGAACACGGCGGCGGCGCGCACGTTCGGGTTCGGGTGGCGCGCGGCCGGCGCCAGCAGGCGCGGGTCGTCGGAGAGCGCCCGGGACAGCTCGAACCGCGCCTCCTCGGCGCTGAGCAGGCCGAGGGCCGCCGTGCGGTCGAACGCCTCCAGGTACTGATCGACGGCCTCCGCAGGCAGGGGCCTCGTCCGGTCGTGGCGCACCCAGGCGACGACCACCGGGTCCGGGTCGTCGACCAGCCGGACCCGGATCCGGAGGTCGACGTACGGGTTCGCGCCCAGGGCGCAGCGGACCTCCGGAACCGGATGGTTGAGCATCGCCTCGACGAGTGGTGCCGGCATCTCCCGGCGCGCGGCGAGGTCCTGTTTGAGGTCCGCGCCGTGGCGGTCGATCAGGTTGATGAGGACGTCGGATGGCGCCGCGGGATTGGCGGCGAGTCCGTTCAGGACGGCTGTTGGCACGGCGCCATCGTGCCCAACGATGACAAGGCATGATTCGTCGGGATGGTGGAAAAACGCAGTGTTCGCTCCGCACTGACTCAGCGTCACTGGACTGCCGGGCACCGAAGGCAATCGTCCCGAATGCGGCTACCGGGGCGACATCGACGGTGACAGCGAGCCACTGATGTTCGCGATGTGCGCCACCGGCCACGCTTTCTCGGGCTCAGGGAACGACTCGTCGGGCTCACCCCGGCGAGATTGAGCCCGACAACTGGTCGGTGAACCCCGAAAACCCGCATCCGATCGCCGAGCGCCGCCGGGGGTCCGGCATGCGGGAAATCGCTGTCGTCCGGCTCGCCGGGGACGCACGATCGTTCGCATGGGTAAACAGTACGAACGGCTCACCGATCGACTCCAGGAGTTCATCACCGCTCAGCCGGTCTTCTTCGTGGCCACGGCGCCACTGGACGCCGCCGGGCACGTGAACCTCTCACCGAAGGGCCGCACCGGCTCCCTGGCCGTGCTCGACGACCGGACGCTGGCCTACCTCGACTTCGGCGGCAGCCACGCCGAGACCATCGCCCACCTCCGGGAGAACGGCCGGATCACGCTGATGTGGTGCGCGTTCGACGGCCCGCCGACCGTCCTGCGCGTCCACGGCCGCGGCGAACCGGTGTTCCGCGACGATCCGCGGTTCGCCGCGCTGGCCGCCACGATGGCCGGCGCGGACGACGTCGGCGTGCGCGCGATCATCCTGATCACGGCCGAGCGGATCAGCGACAGCTGTGGCTTCGCGGTGCCGCTGATGGACTACCGGGAGGATCGAACGCTGCTCGCCGACTTCTTCGGGCGCAAGGGCGAGGACGGGTTCGCCGCGTACTGCGAGAGCAAGGAGCACAACGGGCAGAGCATCGACGGCCTGCCCGCGCTACCGCTGCCGCTGCCCCGGCGCGCCGACGTGAGCCCCGCTGCGGCGCCTGCGCCGTGATCGCGTCCGAGCCGCTGAGCACGGCCGCCGGCCCCCGCCGGCACCTGGACCGTTCCGGTGGGTTGTTCCTGGATCGGCGGTGGGGGTGGGTGCGTCAACGGGAGTTCTCGCACGTGATCACGTGCGAGAACTCCCGTTGACAACCGTTTCCCCGTAGCCAGGGCGAGGGCACGGTACCTGCCGTTGGTACTGACGCGCGGCTCCGGCGACCATCGCCACGAGCAGGTCGACGATCTCCTCGGCGGACGTCCGCCACTTCTCCGCGGTGAGGTGGCCGCCCGGGTCATCGCCGAGGCAGCGACCACGCGCAGGCCCCGCACCCGGTACACGGTCGGCCGCGACGCCGCCCTGCTCTCCCGGATCCTCCCCGACCGGCTGCTCGACCGGCTGGTCGCCGCCGACCTGCGTTCGCACTACCCGAAGACGGCTGCGGCCTGAGCGCTACCCCGCGATCCCCGTCGCCGTCGCGAAATTCATGGTCGCACCACCGGCAACCCGGCTCCGTGAGCCCCGTGCTCGCGGCTGACAGCCGCAGCTGCGCGCTGTCAGCGCGCTATCAGCGCCATGGCAGCGCCGTCGAGCACTGTCAGGCTCATGACGAGTGACCTGGTGATCGAAGCCGACGGGCTGATCAAGCAATTCGGCTCGACGAAGGCGCTGCAGGGCGTCGACTTCGCCGTCGAGCGCGGGACCGTGCTCGGGGTGCTCGGCCCCAACGGTGCCGGCAAGACCACTGCCGTGCGCATCCTCTCGACGCTGCTCACGCCGGACGGCGGCTCGGCCCGGATCGCCGGCTTCGACGTCGTCCGAGACGCCGAGCGCGTCCGGGAGGCGATCGGCCTGACCGGCCAGTACGCGTCGGTCGACGAGGACCTGACCGGGCGGCAGAACCTGGAGCTCTTCGGCGTGCTGCTCGACCTGGGCCGCAAGGGCGCCCGCCAGCGCGCCACCGAGCTGCTCGAGTGGTTCGATCTGACCGACGCCGCCGGTCGAGCCGCGAAGACGTACTCCGGTGGCATGCGGCGCCGCCTCGACCTGGCCGCGAGCCTGGTCGGCCGCCCGGACGTGATCTTCCTCGACGAGCCGACCACCGGCCTGGACCCGAGCAAGCGCGAAGACATGTGGAACGTCGTCCGGTCGCTGGTCCGGGACGGCTCGACCGTGCTGCTCACCACCCAGTACCTCGAAGAGGCCGAGGCGCTCGCGGACGAGATCACCGTGATCGACCACGGCCGGGTCATCGCGCACGACACCCCGGAGGCGCTGAAGCGGGTGGTGGGCGGCTCGACGCTCGAGGTCCGTCCGTCCGACCCGGCGGACCTGGAGCGGGCGGCCGAGATCTTGAACCTGGTGTCCGCCGGCTCACCGGCCGATCAGATCCGCAAGGGCGTGCTCGCCGTGCCGGTGAAGGGCGACGACGCGTTGACCGCCACCGTCGCCCGGCTGGCCACCGCCGGCATCGCGGTCACCGAGCTCTCGCTGCACCTGCCGAGCCTCGACGAGGTCTTCTTCACCCTCACCGGGCGCACCGCCTCCGCCGACGACACCACGAAGCCCGAAGGAGTTGCGGCATGACCTCGACCGCCGTGGCCAGCCCCGAGCGCGCCCACCCGACCGCGGGCACCGCCCGCAGCCGACGACCGTTCCGTCTGATCCGCCACTCGCTCGCACTGACCAAGCGCAGCCTGATCAAGACCTGGCACACGCCAGAAGCGTTGATCGACGTGACGATCCAACCCGCGATCTTCCTCGTCATCTTCGTCTACATCTTCGGTAAGTCGATCTCCGGTGACACCACCGCCTACCTGCAGTTCCTGCTGCCGGGCATCCTCGCCCAGACCATCGCCCAGGGGTCGGTCTCGATCGGCGTCAACATGAACACCGACATGGAGAAGGGACTGTTCGACCGGTTCCGGTCGCTCCCCATCCCACGCTCCGCACCGTTGATCGGAGCGGTGTTCGGTGACGTCGTGCGGTACGTGATCGTCACGATCTCGACGCTCGCCGTCGGCTACCTCATGGGTTTCCGGGTCGAGTCGAACGTGCTCAGCGCTCTGGCCGCTTGCCTGCTCGCGGTGGCGTTCGCACTGTCGCTGAGCTGGGCGTCGGTGTTCGTCGGCCTGAAGGTCCGCACGTCCGGATCCGTGCAGGGGATCATGATCCTGATCATCCTGCCGCTCAGCTTCGCGTCGAACGTGTTCGTCGACACCACGCAGCTGCCCGGCTGGATGCAGGGCTTCGTGAAGGTCAACCCGATCACCCACCTGGTCGGCGCGATGCGCGGGCTGTTCCTCGACCAGCCGGTCGGCAACCACGTCTGGTGGACGCTGGCCTGGTGCGTCGGGCTGGTCGCGGTGTTCATGCCGCTGGCCCTGCGCGCGTACCGCCGGAAGGTCTGATCACCGCGGCGACGCCGAGGCCCGGAGTGCACACCGCACTCCGGGCCTCGGCGTTCTCCGAGTTATTTGCGACCGACCCTGCGGACGGCGTTCGCCCTGCGGAATCGTGAGGCTGAAAAGGGCTCACTGACGGAAACGCCCGTGCGGACGACTCGAGCGGCCCATCCGTTGCCGGTATTCGGTCCGGTCAGCGGTCGTCGTCATTCCGTGTCGACCGGCAGGATGTGGCGGTGAGTCCGCGGAGCCTTCTGCTTGCAGTGTTCGCTGTGATTTCCTTCGGCGGAATCGTCATTCTCGTGGCGATGCCGCCGCGGGAACCGCCTACTTACCGCATTTCCCCGGACGCGGCCGGATGGCTGGAGGCCAGCCCGGTTCCGCAGCCGGCGGCATTATTCGTCGGCGACAGTTACGCGCACGGCGACGCAGCAGCCGGGCCGCGTTCGTCATTTCCGACCCTCACCGCGCAGGCCATGGGTTGGGCGTGCAGCCTCGACGCCGAAGGCAGTACCGGTTACCTGGCGAACGGCCACCTCATCTCGAAGGAATTCGCGCCGTACGCGGGGCGACTCGCGGCGGACAAACGCAAGTACCGGGCGGATTACGTCATCGTCTCCGGTGGGCGGAACGACGTCGGCCGCCCCGGTTTCGCGCGCGCGGTGAACACCTACCTGCGCGCGGTGAAGCGCACCTATCCGCGTGCCCGGCTGATCGTCCTGGAACCCATGTGGCACGACGCCGATCCGCCCGCGGAGATGCTCGAGAAGAAGAGCACGGTTCGCTCGATCGCCCGGTCGCTGGGTGCGGTCGTCATCGGCACGGACGGCTGGCTCACCGAGGACTACCTCGCCGACGACGGGATCCACCCTTCCGTCACCGGCCAGAAGCGCATCGCCGAACACCTCGTGCGTGCGCTCAAAGCGGCCGGCTCGACGATCTGGCGGCCGGGGATGCGGTCGGACCAGGACCTCGGCTGACCGATCCACCATTCGTCGCCGGACGTGCAGCGCCGCCCGACCCAACTGGAGAACCGATGCGAGTCCTACACATCGTGACGCTCGTGGACGACCGTGCCTCCTACGGCGGACCGCTCACGGTGGCGATCAACCACTGCCGGGAGCTCAACCGGCGGGGGCACCGCGCGTCGATCGTCGGCGGGTGGCGCGGCCGCGGCGAGCCCCCGGAGACGCTCGAAGGGGTTCCCGCGAAGCTCTTCCCGGTCCGGGCCATACCCGGCTCTCCCCGCTTCTCGGGCCTGTACTCGCGGGAGCTGTTCCGCTGGATCGGGCGCCACGCCCCGAGCATCGACCTGGCCCACGTCCACTTGGCCCGCGACATCATTCCGCTGCTGTCGGCCGACATCATCAGGCGGGCGGGCACCCCGTTCGTGGTGCAGACGCACGGGATGATCACGCCGGACGGGAGGATCACGGCCAAGGCCGTCGACGCCGCGCTCACCCGTCGGACGCTCCTGCGCGCCGCGGCGGTGCTGACGTTGACCGACAAGGAGTCCGGGCAGCTCGAGCAGGTCGTGGGGACGGACGTCCGGCAGGAGCGCTTACCGAACGGTGTCGCCAGGGTCGCGGTCGGAGAGCCCCCGGAGCACGGGCCGGAGCAGCTCCTCGACGTCCTGTTCATGGCGCGACTCCACCCCCGCAAGCGGGTCCTGACGTTCGCGGCGGCCGCGATCGACCTGCTCGATGAACGGATCCGGGCCACCTTCTCGGTCGTCGGCCCGGACGACGGAGATCTGGAGGCCCTGCACGCGCTCGTCGGGGCGCGGCCGGACGTGGGCCATCGCATCAAGTACGAGGGCGCGCTGGACCATCAGCGGGCGATCGAGCGACTCTCGGTGGCGGACGTCTACGTGCTGCCGTCGCTGGACGAGCCGTACCCGATGTCGTTGCTGGAGGCGCTCTCGCGCGGCATCCCGTCCGTCTGCACCGACTCCTGCGGACTCGCCGACGACCTGCGCAGCGACGAGGCCGCGCTGGTGGTCGACTCCTCGACCGAGATGCTCAAGGACGCGATCCGGGACCTCGTCCGGCAGGTGCCGCTACGCCGGAAGCTGGCCCGGAACGCGGTGGCGGCGGTCGATCGGCGGTACTCGATGGAGATCGTCGGGAACGAGCTGGTCGAGCTCTACGCCACGTGCCTAGGTGGGGAGCGCAGGCGGCCGGCCCGGCACTGAGCTCTTTTCGAGCTCACACGTCTCCGCAGGCTGAACACCGTCGGCGCGGATCGGTCGAAAAGCACTCGCCGATAGTCGGTCCCGGGTCTTTCCGCGCAGCTGCTGCTGGTCGGTGTGCACTCGCCGGGGGTACTGGGCGAGCAGCACGCCGAGCAGGAGTCCGGTGAGCGGATCGGCGAAGAAGTTCGTGGCCGCGGGCAGCGCCGACGCGACGCCGGCTGCGATGTAGATGACGAGCATCGTCAACCACGGGTCGAGGGTCTTCACCCGCAGCACCCGCGTCGACACCTTCACCGTGCTGAAGTACACGAGGGCGATCCAGAGCAGCCCCAGCACACCCAGCTTCAAGTAGACATAGCTGGTGAACAGGTGCACGTCGTCGACGTGGAAGAGGTCCCTCCCCGACGCGGCCAGCGTGTGCGCGTCCGGTGAGAGGCTCAGGTCGACGGTGGCGCCGGGGCCCAGGCCGAAGAGCGTGGACACCAGGTCGTCCTCGACCAGCGCCCGGACGGACGCCGTCTCGTAGCCGCGGTGCGCGAGCGTGACGTCCTCGTAGTCGAACGCGCCGACGAGCAGCGCGAAGATGCGGTGGTGCGCCAGGAAGAGGACGGCCACGAGCAGGCCGGCCGACGCCACGACCAGCCGCCGGGCGGGGCGCATCAGCCCGATGACGACGATGCCGACGCCGACGATTGCCTGCGCGATGACGGCGATGCTGAGCGGGTGGGCAGCCGACGCCTCGACGATCGTGCGCACGAACGCCAGGGCCATCAGCGCCGAGGCCACCGCGTACACCCGCCGCCGGGCCGGCAGGCGAATCGCCAGGTAGGCGGCTGCGGCCATACCCGGAACCCGTAACGACTCGAACGGGAGAAGGCTGACGTCGAGGACCGCAGCGGTGGTGGAGGCAGCCACGACGACGTCGGCCAGCGCCAGCCTGGCCCGGTCCGTCCACGGCCCGGTCATGAGACCCAGGCGGACGGTGAGCAGGAAGCCGCCGAGGAGCGCGGCGCCCTGGGCCACGTCGACGCGGGCCGTGTCCTGACGGGGATCCGCGATGGCGAGGAACGACGACACCGCCACCAGCGCGTAGAGCAGCCACCACCAGACCGGGTAGCGCGCCCGCTTGGCGTGGACGGCACTCCGGATCTGCGGACTAAAAGGCCAAAAGGACGTAATAATCACGCCGAGGTAGAAAGTCGGGAGAATTACCCGTTTCGTGAGTCCTGCCGCCGCGAACGACTGAAGTCCGGGCATCGTGAGAGCGAGGACGAGTCCTACCAGAACTGCCGCCGCGAACGCGATACCGAGAAGCCGCACCGTTCTGTTCTGCAGTGTTCGTTCGTAAGCCGATGGAACGGCCAAGTCCGTCATCGATCGGGACGCGCTCTCCACGGTTCCTCAACTCTTCGGCGGGTGCGCGAGGGCTCAGCGACACCCATAGAATGAATCCTCGATTACCGTAAGATAGCCCACCCCGTGTCATTGGCTGTCCGTGTCGACATACCGAGAGAAAAGTGCCCCAAGATGACCTTCGCTTGGCAGCAGCTATTAGTCCTGCGTCGGCATTGGTTGCTGATCATCTTGACGGCCATGCTGGGTGGATGCCTCGCCGCCGGAGCGGTGTACGTGCAGCAACCGGTCTATGAATCGACCGTCCAACTGTTCGTCTCCACCAGTGCCGGGCAGGCCGACGTGGGCGATCTGAGCCAGGGCAGCGTATTCAGCCAGCAACGCGTCAAATCTTATGTCGACATCGTGAACAGCCCTCTCGTAATGGAACAGGTGATTAAAAAACTGAAGCTCCCTTACTCGCCGGAGGAGCTCAGTCGAAACGTCACCGCGTCCTCTCCCCTCGATACGGTTCTGCTCGACGTCAGCGTTCGCGACACGTCGCCGGATCGGGCGCGGGACATCGCGAACGCGGTGGCCGCGTCGTTCTCGGCCTTCGTCGGCACGATCGAGACACCGTCCTCCGACGTGGCCTCGCCCGTGCGGGTGTCGGTCACCCGGGAGGCGGTCGCCGACCTGGATCCGGTCGAGCCGAACGGGCCGCTCTACCTGGTGATCGGGTTCGCCGTGGGTGCGGCGCTGGGGCTGGCGTACGCGACGCTCCGCACGGCGCTCGACCGCACGCTGCGCACGCCGGAGGACCTGGCGGAGACGACCGGCGCTCCGATCCTCGGGCGCATCCCGTTCGTGCACGCACCGGTGGACGCTTCGTCGCCGGCCGCGGAGGCGGACGTGCGCACCGAGGCTTACAAGGAACTGCGCACGAACGTGAAGTTCCTGTCGGTGGACGACCGAGTCTCCAGCCTGGTGGTCACCAGCGCGCTGCCTGCGGAGGGCAAGACCACCACCGCGATGAACCTCGCGATCGCCCTGGCCCAGTCGGGTCAGCCGGTCGCACTCATCGACGGTGACCTGCGGCGGCCCGCCGTCGCCGACCGCTTCGGCTTCTCCTCCGCACTCGGCCTGACCAGCGTGCTGCTCGGCGATCTCGACGTGTGGCAGGCGCTGCACCGGTGGCGGGAGAACATTCCGCTGTACGTCCTCCCGTCCGGGCCGCCGCCGCCGAACCCGAGCGAGCTGCTCGGCTCCGCGCGGCTCGCCGACCTGATCGAGTCGTTGGCGGAGTCGAACATCACCGTGGTCTTCGACTCCCCGCCGGTGCTCGCGGTGACGGACGCAGCCATCCTCGCGAGGGCGACGAAGGGGGCCATCGTGGTGTCGATGGTGGGCTCCACCAAGCGCGACGAGCTCGAACTCGCCGTGGAGTCGCTCGCGCGGGCGGGTGCGCGGCGATTGGGCGTGGTCGCCAACGGGCTCCGCTCCGTCCGCCGGGCGCCCTACGGTCCCGACCAGTACGTTCCCGGGTCGGGGCGGGGCAACTCCCGGGTCCTGGCGCGCAACGAATCCCGCTGAGCCGCGCCGGGCCCTGCCGCGTCGCCCCTGCCGAGCCGCCCCTAGCGCGCCGGCTCCCGCCGCGCCGGCGACAGGGCGGCGTCAGGCGTACGGTGCGGCGGCGCCGAGAAGCCTGCGGTCGATCCGGTCCAGGAGCGGAGCGCTTCGCGGGTCGACCTTCCGGACGAAGAGCTTGTCGCTGGCCGCGATCCGCTCGAAGTCGGCGGACGAGAACACCTTGCTCATCGACGGGTCGAGCAGGTGGAGGTTGCTGAGATCCGCCGGGCGGGCGTTCCGTCCGGTGCGCGTGTCGTCGGGGTTCTGCGTTCCCGCCGCCCAGGCCGACCGGTGGAACGCGGTCTGGAACACCAGCTCGTCGGGCGCGAACGCGTACTCCAGCGCCGCGGCGGTGGCCAGGATCGAGTCGTGGATGCTCTCCAGACACGCGCGGGTCAGCGCGATCCACTGCGAGCCCACGTACACCGGCCGCGGAACCCGCACCGGCCTTCGGTCCAGCAGTTCGAGGGAGCGGCAGACCGCCTTGGCGCCGCGCGGGGTGAGTGGTGATCGGGCCAACGAACGCTGGAGCTCGTAGTAGTGGCGCCGATCGATCTTCCAACTGTGCTCGGCCGACGACGGTCGTACCGTGATCGCGCGGCAGTACTGCGTCGTCGGCGACCCACCCAGCACGGCCGCGATCTCGCCCGCCGGCTTCAGCGGATAACAGGCGCCGGACAGGAAGACCAGGTGGCTCGAGGGCCGGAAGTACGACGTCCGCAGAGCGCTGTCGAGGAGAGAAGTCATCGCGCGGACCATCGAGATGCTCGCCCAGCCCACCTCGACACGCCTCGCGGTGAACTCCACCCGGGAGCTCTCGTCCCGCAGCGCCCGTTCGAACGGCGCGATGTCGGCCTGGCCGTCGACGTGGACGATCACCCGCAACGGCGCGAGGGCCCGCACCGTACGGGCGACGAGCGACGGATGTTGATGGGCGAGTAGGGCGATGACGGGCGCGCTCATGGTCCCTCGGCGGTGGTCGCGGCGGATCGGGACGCCGGAGCGGCGCTCCGGGCGGATTTCGGGGCGCGCTCGGGAACGGAGCCCGCCTCGCCGGGGCGGTGGCCGGGGTTGCTCCTGCCGTATCCCCAGATCGCGTGCACGCAGGGCACTGCTGCCAGGAGCGTCGACGCGGCACTCGTCAGTACGAAGGCCGTGGCGGAGCCCAGGACGCCGGCGCCGAGCACCAGCGCCAGGAGCTGGCCGCCCGCCTGGAGCAGCCGCGACCGCGTGCACGTGCGGTCGAGCGAGTTGCTCCGGCAGAAGACGAACGCGGAGTCGAACAGGATCTGGGCGAGGTAGAACACCGCGAGCGCCGGCGCCAGCTCCACCGCGCTAGCCCAGGTCGCGCCGAGGATCTGCACTCCGAGGCGCTCGGGCAGGGACCCGACCGCCAACGACCAGACGAGCGTCACGGCCAGCAGAGGGCTCGTACTCGCCAGCCAGACCAGGCGGGACGGGCGGCGGCGGTACTGCGGAACGAGGACGAGCCGCGACGCGGCGCTGAGCACGGCGACCGGGCCGTAGAGGGTCTGAGCCGCCCGCAGCGCACCGACGAACTCCAGCCCCAGCCAGGTGCCGCTGAGCGCGCTGGAGATCTGGCTGGAGCCGGAGTTCAGCAGGGTCTCCGACGCGTACCGCACGCGGAAGGGATTGGGCGTGGAGGTGCGCACCCGCTCGGATCGGATCAGCGCGCGGTAGCCGACGAGGAGCCCCAGGCAGGCGGCGAGTCCCCAGCCCGTCCAGAGCGCGGACGGCGCGTCCGAGCGCACCGCGGCGATCGTCGCGCCGACCTGCAGGAGCGAGAACGTGACCGTCGAGTACAGCGACGCCAAGGGCTTGCTCAGGGCGTAGGCCGCGCTCTTCACGGAGTCCAGCGACACGAGCGCCGCGACGGCGAACGGGGCGGTCGCGACCCCCCACCACGCGTTGTCGCCGCAGGAGAGCGCGACGACGGCGGCGGCTCCGGCGGCACCCGCGGCCGGAACGAGGACTCGTGAGTCGCGGCGGAGCGTATGGCGCAGCAGGCCGAGCGCGGACTCCGGAGCCGACCGCAGGATGTTGTCGTTGGTGCCCGCCTGGAGCGTCCACTGCAGGGTGAGCACCGCGGTCTGGTAGATCGCGAACACGGCGAACGTCCGCGCCGACACGTCCCGAGCGACCAGCGCGATGCAGGCGAAGTTGGTGGCCGAGTTGATGCCCTGGTCGAGGAAGCTCGCCACCAGCTTGACGATCCGGTTCGAGGACTGCCCCCGATGACGCCCGCCGCTCACGCTCTCTCCTCCGGCAGCTGGTCACGGGCGGGTGCGATCACCAGAAGTGACGCCTGCTCACCACGGCGCCGGCCGGAACGACCGCCCCTCCCGGTACGTCGGTTCCGCGCAGGACGATGGCGCGGGCGGCTATCCACGAGCTGGCGCCGACGGAGATCGAGCCGTTGTCGTACTCGAAGCTCGGGCTTCGCGGGTCGTGGCCACCGGTACAGAGAAAGGCGTCCTGGCTGACGCACACGTTGTCGCGGAGGACGATCTCCTCGAGGTTCAGGAGCCAGCCTCCCTCGCCGATCCAGCAGTGATCGCCGATCGTCAGCTTCCACGGCCAGTGCACTCGCACGCGGTGGCGGATCAGCACGCCAGTGCCGACGTTCGCGCCGAAGGCGCGAAGGATCGCCACCCGGAGCGCGGCGGGGCACCACCACTTCGCGAAGACCAGGTGCTGGGTGGCGAACCAGAGGGCCTGCCAGACGATTCCGCGGCCTTTGGAGTACCCGGAGCCGCGGAACTCGCCCAGCTGCCAGGCGTATCGCCGGCGGGGCGGGCGCTCGGCGAGTGGTCCGCGCTCGTCCCGCGTCACCGGACGCGCTCCGTCGCTCTGGGCCCGGGTGCGGTGGCCAGCAGATCGGCCGCCAAGGTGACTATCCGGCGGCGCGCCGCTCCGAGCCCCAGCTCAGCGCGGGCGTACTCGAGGCCCGCCGCGCCCATCGCGTCGCGTATCTCGCTGCTGGTCGACGCTGCGCGTAGCACCGCGTCGGCGAGCGTCGCCGGGTCTCCCGGCGGAACCACGATGCCCGCCCCGCGGGTTTTGTTGATCTCCCGCGCGCAGGCTCCGGCCGCGTCCACGGCGGCGAGAACCGGCCGGCCCGCCATGAAGTACGACGTGAGCTTGCTCGGCAGGGACATCTCCCCGACCGTCGGTAGCTCGTTGACCAGCAGCAGGTCGGCGGCGCGCAGGACGGCCGGGTACATCGTGTCGTCGACCGGATCCGCGATCCGGAGGTTCGCGACACCGATGGCCAGCTCCTCCAGTGCACGCCGTTGATTGCCGTCGCCGAGGAGAACGAAGAGGACGTCGCGTCGCTCGGCGAGCAGCCGGGCGGCCTCGATCACGTTCCCGAGGTCCTGCTTCAGACCCATGTTGCCGGTGTGGAGCACGACGAAGGCCTCGCGGGGCCAGCCCAGCTTCTCCCGGGCCGAGTCCGTCGACCCCTGGGGCGTGCCGATGTGCGTCCAGTTCGGTAGTCGCCGGATCCGGGTCTCGTCGACGGCGTAGTCGCGCAGCTGAGCCCGGAATCCGTCGCTCACGATCGCCACTTCGTGCGCGCGCTGGAGGATCCACCTCTCGACCCGGCTGGCCACGCGCGCAGCGGCACCGCCGCCGGAGATGCCGCTCTGCCGGGCGGCCTGACCGACGAGGTCCTGCACGACCACGCCGTAGGGCGCACGGGCTCTGGCCGCGAAGCGTGCGCCCAGGACGCCTGCGGCCAGGCACGGGGTGGTCGCGAGGACGATGTCCGGTCGCCGGGACGGCGCGGCGAGCAGTCCGTTGGCCAGGAACGTCCCCTCCCAGGCGGCACGGCGCGCAGCGGACTGCCGTCCCGGGACGTAATGGCGGAAGCGGCGGACGTGCACCCCGTTGCGCTGATCCCGGCTACGCAGCGTCCACCGGTACTCGGGCTCGACCCGCCACGCGGGGTAGTGCGGCACTCCGGCCACCACCTCCACGTGAGCCGCGTACTCCGCGAGGATCTCCGCCGTGGCCGTGGCGTACCGTGCGATGCCGGTGTGCTCCGGGGCGTAGTTCATGCCGACGATGAGGACGGAGCGACCGGCGAGCCGCTCGGCGGCGGCCTCGAGGCCGGTCATGCTCCCTCGCCGAGAGTGGTCAACTCCGCATCGACCATGATCGTCGCGAGTTCGGGCGTCAATACCTGCGGCCGCCAGCCGAGCACCGTCGTCGCCTTCGTGTGATCGCCGACCAGGGCGTCGACCTCACTCGGCCGCAGATAACGCTCGTCGAACCGTACGTGGTCCTGCCAATCGAGATTCACCCGGTCGAAGCAGAACTGCAGGAAATCCCGGACGGTGTACGCCGTGTTGGTGGCGACCACGTAGTCGGTGGGTTCGGACTGCTGCAGCATCCGCCACATCGCCTCGACGTACTCCGGTGCGTATCCCCAGTCGCGCACGGCGTCGAGATTTCCCAGGTACAGGTGCTCCTGCTTGCCCAGCGCGATGGCGGCGGCGGCCATCGCGATCTTCCGGGTGACGAAGGTTTCCCCGCGCCTCGGCGACTCGTGATTGAAGAGGATGCCGTTGACGGCGAAGATGCCGTGGCTCTCCCGGTAGTTACGAGTGATCCAGTACGAATAGACCTTGGCCACCCCGTACGGGCTACGCGGGTAGAACGGGGTCTCCTCGCTCTGCGGTGGCGGGCTGGCGCCGAACATTTCCGAGCTGCTGGCCTGGTAATAACGACACTGGAGGCCGATCATCCGAATCGCTTCGAGGAGCCGGACCGCCCCTACTCCGGTGGTCAGGGCGGTGAACTCCGGTTCGTCGAACGAGACCCGGACGTGCGACTGCGCCGCCAGGTTGTACACCTCGTCCGGGCGGATCCGTTCGAGCAGCGTGACCAGCCGCGACGCGTCGGTCAGGTCGCCGTAGTGCAGGTGCAGGCGCGCGTGGGGGTCGTGCGGGTCCTGGTACAGGTGCTCGATCCGGGACGTGTTGAAGGTGCTGGCGCGTCGGATCAGACCGTGCACCGCGTAGCCCTTGCCGAGGAGTAACTCGGCAAGGTAGGAACCGTCTTGTCCGGTTATGCCGGTGATGAGTGCAACCTTCGGCATTTCCTATCCTCATGACTAGAGTTGTCCGGAGTGGGCGAATGAATTCGTCGTTCCGGGCGATCGCCTTTTCACTGGCGAAATCGATGATCGCGCGAACCGCGCCGCCCCTAATGCGGTGGGACTGTAGCCGCCGCCGGCGCTCCGATGCCAATCGCATTCACGAATCGCCAATCAATGCCGTGAAAGCTGCTCGCTTCCATTTCGGGCGCTAATCCGCGCCGTCCGTCGTCGCGTGGAATTGTTCGGCTGCTGGGCGCCGACCGGGAGGCGGAGAAAGGCGACTAAAGGTATGACTCCGGTGGTACCCACAATCGGCTGGATCCGCCTATCGTGGGTCCGTCCGCTGGGGGGCGTAGCTGGGCAGTTCTCAAATCATTGGGCAACGCTGCAACGCGTCGTGGGGGGTATTTTCTGGTGTCGCGCTTACTTCGGCGTGTGTGGGAAACGGTGATCGGGCGATGATCATCAGCGACAGCCGATCGGCTGCACCGCGCAATTTTCCGGGCTCCGCGGCGGGCATCCTGGTGCCCCCGGTTCCGCCGCGGAGCCTGCTCCCGGACGGGACCGGCGAAGAGCCCACGGTCGAGCTGAGACAGCTTCGCTCCGACCCCTCCGTGGAGGGGCGGGCCAAGGCGGCCCGGTGGCAGCGGCAGTACGTCCTCCGGCTGGTAGCGATCGATCTGCAGGTGGGCCTGGCGGCCGGTCTCGCCGCCTACCTCCTGCGGTTCGGGCAGGTGCCGGCGGCGAACTGGCCGTACCTCGCCGCGGCGGTCGCGCTACCGCTCGGCTGGGTCGTCGCCCTGCTGATGAGCCGGGCGTACGAGACCCGATTCCTCTTCACCGGGGGCGACGAGTACCGCCGCGTGCTGAACGCCGCCGTCTTCCTCACCGCCGCGATCGCGCTCGTCGCCTACTGCACCACTACCGCGTTCGCACGCGGATACGTGCTGCTCTCCATGCCGCTGCTCCTCGGACTGGACCTGGTCGTCCGGTATCTGCTGCGGGTGGGCCTCAATCGCCGGCGTGCCCGGGGAGAGTGCATGCACCGCGCGATCGTCCTGGGGAACGGTCGTCAGGTGCAGGCATTCGCCCGCCAGCTGCGGCGCGAGCCCTACCACGGCATGAGCGT